>JAEEGL011989868.1_pt1 | contig 11763 bp, 8 predicted proteins | sample 9134231 | NCBI WGS metagenome assembly JAEEGL01 (sample SAMN16246548, study PRJNA631951) | gut metagenome | biome: gut microbiome; feature: rumen; material: fiber-attached | host: Bos | place: Iran: Karaj | collected 2018-10
GGCCCCCGCTCCCTGCGCCCCCGGCGGCAGGAGCTGGCCTGGAACAGCATCGAGACGAATGAAGTGGGCATCGACGAATTTCAGGAGTGGACCAGGCGCGCGGGCAGCGAGGGCATGATGGCCGTGAACCTGGGAACCAGAGGCATCGACGATGCCAAGAATCTCATCGAGTACTGCAACTTCAAGGGCGGCACCTACTATAGCGACATGCGTATCAAGAACGGTGTGAAGGATCCCTACAACATCAAGCTCTGGTGCCTGGGCAACGAGATGGACGGCCCCTGGCAGCTGGGCCACCTCACCGCTGAGGAGTATGGTCTCCTGGCATCCCGTACCGGCGACGTCATGAAGCTGGTGGATCCCACCATCGAGACCGTGGCCTGCGGCTCTTCCTCCCTCACCATGTCCACTTACGGAACCTGGGAGCGGAAGGTGCTGGAGCGCTGCTACGACACCGTGGATTACCTGAGCCTCCACACCTACTACGGCAACGGAGACAACGATACCCCCGGCAACTTCCTGGCATGCAGCGTGGCAATGGACCGCTTCATCTCCGAAGTTGTCTCCATCTGCGATTACGTGAAGGCTGTAAAGCGCAGCAAGAAGACCATCAACCTGTCCATGGACGAGTGGAATGTATGGTATCACTCCTGCGAGCAGGATAAGCACCTGGAGAAGTGGGTACAGCACCCTCATCAGCTGGAGGATGTGTACAACTTCATGGATGCTCTGCTGGTAGGTTCCATGATGATCACCCTGCTCCGCCATGCAGACCGCGTAAAGATCGCCTGCCTGGCTCAGCTGGTAAATGTCATTGCGCCCATCATGACCAGCGACACCGGTGCATGGCGCCAGACCATCTTCTATCCTTACATGCACGCATCCCTCTACGGCCGGGGAACCGTACTGAACACCGTGGTAAAGACTCCCACCTACGAGAGCAAGCATGGTGATTCCCCTTACCTGGATTCCGTAGTCACCGTGGACGATGAGAATGAGACCCTTACCATCTTTGCCGTGAACAAGAACACGGAAGACAATATGGAGATCACCTGCGATCTGCGTCAGTATCAGGGCTACAAGGTGGTGGAGCACATCGTTCTGACCCACGAAGACCTCTATGCAGAGAACACGGAGAAGAATCCGGACAACGTAAAGCCTGTTACCACCAAGAATTCCAAGAATGAGAAGGGCATCCTGACTTCCATTCTTCCCGCAAAGAGCTGGAACGTGATCCGTCTGGCAAAGTAAGATCCCAAAAGGCATAAGAAAAGGGAGCGGTTTGATCCGCTCCCTTTTTTGCGTCTTTGTTTGATTGCATCAGTCGATCCTGGGAATCTTGGACAGGGCTGCTTCGTCTGCCACCACCAGGACATCCCGGTGAAGCTGCAGGACAGAGGCAGGTACCTGCGGGGTGATGGGTCCGAAGAAAGCTGCTCTGACGGCTTCCGCCTTTTCCTCGCCGGACACGGCCAGGAGGATCTTCTTGGCGTTCATGATGGTCTGGACACCCATGGTGTAAGCCTGTCTGGGGACCTCTTCCTCGGATGCGAAGAATCTGCGGTTTGCCTGGATGGTGCGCTCGGTGAGATCCACGCAGTGGGTCTCTTTCGCGAAGGTGTCGCAGGGCTCATTGAAACCGATGTGTCCGTTATGACCCAGGCCCAGGAGCTGAAGGTCCACATCACCGATGCGGTGGAGGACTTCATTGTACTCGCGGCAGGCTTTTTCCGCGTCCAGTTCGGTGCCGTCAGGCAGGAAGCTATGGCCGGGCTTGAGATTCACATGGCGGAAGAGATGCTCGTTCATGAAGTAGTAGTAGCTCTGGTCATTGTCCCGGGAAAGTCCCCGGTACTCGTCCAGATTGACGGTGGTGACATCCGCAAAGTCCAGATCCCCCTTGCCGTACCATTCCACTAGCTTCTCATAGATGCCGATGGGAGTGGATCCGGTGGCAAGTCCCAACACGCAGTCCGGCTTCAGGATGATCTGCGCGGAAATGATATTGGCCGCTTTACGACTCATATCTGCATAATCTCTGGTGCGAATGATCTTCATGCTGTTTCCCCCTTATGCTGCGATCCTAATTCAAATGTTTATGGTAATTACCCTTTACGTTTACTCCACTGTCGGCAACAATGAAGGCCTGAGGGTCGTACTTGCCGATGATGCGCTTGAGCTGGGTCACTTCGTACTTGTTTACCAGAATATACAGCACCTTAGATTCGTTGCCGGTGTAGGCACCGACGGAGTTCCACTTGGTGATGCCGCGGCCCAGTTCGGTGAAGATCTCCTGCTCCATCTCAGGGCAGTCGTTCTGGGTGATGACGGTGACGGCCACGTCAATGTTCTGGGCGTGGACGCTGTCCACGGAGAAGGCGCTGATGGCTGCGTAGATCAGGGAGTAGATCACGGTAGGCAGGTCAAACATGAAGAGGCAGGCGGTATAGATCAGAACGTTCACTGCCAGATTTGCCTTGCCCACACTGAAATTGTGCTTCCACTGGATCAGCAGGATGCCCACGATGTCCATTCCGCCGTCGCTGGCGCCCATCATCAGGGTCAGTCCGATGCCGACACCGCAGATGATACCGGCGATGGCACAGCTTGCCAGCTCATCGTTGAGGATGGGAGTGGCAGGGATAGGGATCACCATCAGGAGGATGGTCACACTGGTGACGCAGGCCATGGTCTTGGCCAGATACCAGCGTCCCAGACGCTTCCGTGCCATGAGGAACAGCGGGATGTTCAGTGCGTAGTAGATCACAGCGGCGATATCGATGGAGCCGAAGGTCAGTCCGGTGACCTGAAGGATGATGGTACGGATCAACTGACAGATACCCATCAGTCCGCCGGTGTAAAGTCCCTGAGGAACCACGAAAAGGTTGATGCCGGCGGAATACAGAACAGTTCCTGCCAGCATGCCCACAATGCGGCCCCGCTCCTTCTTCAGGAGCGCCTTTGCCTTCTCCTTGTCCTCTTTGTATTGCGTTTTCAGTTCTTCTCTCATTACTTCCTTGCCCTTCTTGGGAGCTTCTCCTCACAGTTCATAAAGTTTGATATATTTCTTTTCCAGATAATCCAGGAAATCATCCGGTGTCAGATCTCTGCCGGTGATGTCACGGATCCAGAGAGCAGGCTCCAGGCGGTCCGCCTTGGCGAAGACATGGTCCCGCATCCAGCCGTTGATGCGGTCGAAGTCCCCTGCTGCCACAGCCTCGTCCACGGAGAATGCCTTATTCATCTCGTTGTAGTACATGGCGTTGTAGAAGTTCCCCAGAGCATAGGTGGGGAAATAGCCGAAGCCGCCGGTCCAGTGTACATCCTGCAGGATACCCTCCCGGTCACTGCCGGGGCGGATGCCCAGGTACTTTTCGTACATGTCGTTCCAGAGTTTGGGCAGATCCTCGGTCTTTACCTTGCCCTCCATGATCATTTTCTCGATCTCATAGCGGATGATGATGTGGAAGACATAGGTGAATTCGTCGGCTTCCGTGCGGATCAGGGACGGCTCCACGATGTTCACGGCCTCGTACAGTTCCCGAGCCGTCACGTCGGAGAGCACCTCCGGGAAGATCTCCTTCGCCTTGTCATAGACCAGGTTCACAAAGGCCTCGGAACGTCCGATGAGGTTCTCGTAGAAACGGGACACGGACTCGTGCTGGCCCATAGTCTTGTTGCCGTCAATGTGGTATTCCCAGTTTTCGCCGGGCTGATTCTGGTCAAAGAGGGCATGACCACCCTCATGGATGACGCTGTACATGCTGGACACGAAGGCGTTGGGATCATAGTGGGTGGTGACGCGCTGGTCAAAGCGGGCGGGACTGTCGGTGAAGGGATGCTCCGTGGTGCCCAGCAATCCCTTGTTGAAATCGAATTTCATGGTGCGGAGCAGATAGTAAGCGAATTCCTCCTGGGCTCCATCGGTGACGGGGCGGGTGAGGAAATCTCTGCGGATCTGCCGCTTGGAAGCCTGAATGCGCTTCAGCAGGGGCACCAGACGCTCTCTGCAGGCGTCAAACAGGTAGTCCAGACGGTCCTGGGTCATGCCCAGCTCATAGAGGTTCAGCAGATTATCGTAGAGAACCGGCTTTGCTTCCTCCATGACAGAGACCCGCTCAAAACTCACGGCACGCACTGCCTCCAGGGAAGATGCGAACTTTGAGAAATCGGAAGCTTCCTTGGCCTCCAGCCAGTCCACATAGGCTTTGTTATAGACCACGGAGTGGGCATGATCCATCTCCGGCGTCATACGACGGGTCTGCAGCAGTTCTCTGTGCAGGCTTTCCGCCAATGCCTTCCGGAAATCATCCAGCTCCTCTCTGCCGGCGTAGAGGACCTCGATGGCCTCCACAAATTTAGGGTCTTTCTTCAATTGAAAGCCCTGATTGGTCAGGAAGGCGATGGTGTTGCCCTCCTGCTCCATGGCATCCGGCGGGCAGATGGTCTCCAGGTCGAAGTTCATGATGGAGGCGGCGTGATAGTACTTTTCCACCTCACCGAGGACTTTATCCAAATATTCGTAGCTTTCTTCCAGAGTCATGGTATCCCCCTCGAATCATTGATAAGGAGATTCTACCACAAATAAGATCAATAATATATGCATCCGTTGTCAATAATTCGCAAGAACCGTGCGTAACTTGCGCTTTTTCCCGGGCAAAACAAAAGGCAGCCGCCGGGGTAACCGACGACTGCTATCGAGGGGGGGAGAATGAAAAGATTTTTATCTCTTTTCTGATGTCTATCTTAGCCTGTAATTGTGTTCAAACCGTTTTGAATCTGTGAAAAAACTGTGTAGTTCACATAGATTTTTATTGTATTCCGACGATTTAGGAAGTATACTGAAAATAGCATTTTAACACCCTGAATGGAGGAATTTCGAATGAAGGAACAACATTTACTCCGAGCTCATTTACTGATCTTCTGGGGCCATATCTTCACTTCCATCTTCATGGAAGTCGGACTGGTCACCCAGCTGAAGATGTCGGGCCTTGCTCCCATCCGGAGCATCATTCCCATGGTTCTCATCGCACTGCAGCTCATCTGTTGTTGCGTGCTCTACACTCAGAAAAAGGGAGATCTGGTCTACTCCCGCAGCGTTGCCTGGGCCTTTTCCGTGGTATACTGCATCTCGCTGCTGACCTCCTCTTCCAACCAGACTTACCCCCTGTTGATCCCCCTGATGGTTGGTATCCTCATCACCATGGATGTGAAGACCACCAAGGCGGTCACTGTCCTCTTCCTGATCATCAACATCATCCGCATGGTCCTCACCATGGCCACCGCTGCTGTACCTGCTGAAGTTGCCGAGTATGTCATGCTGGAAGGCATCGTCACCCTGCTCTTCACCATCTGCATGTTCCGCGGTATCGGAATGCTGTCCGCCTTCTTCGAAGGCTCCCTGGCAGAGATCTCCGGCGTGCTGGAGAAGAACCAGAAAGTCTCCGCAAACATCATGGCAGTCGCAGCCGACGTAGACAGCAAGATGGATGAAGTCGGCAGCGCCCTGGGCATGATCCAGGATGCTACCGATTCCATGAACGAATCCCTGAAAGAGATCACCATGGGCATTACGGACAACGCCAATGCCATTCAGGACCAGACCGCTCAGACCAACTCCATCGCAGAGCTGATCCAGGCTACCAGCGAGAAGACTCGGGATGTGAGCGCAACCGCAGGCGAGGCTCAGAAGAGCGTCAACGCCGGTTCCGAGGCAATGTCCCACCTGTCCGAGCAGGTTGACAAGGCTCTGTCCTTCGGCGAGCAGATGAAGCAGTCCGCCGAGAACCTCCAGCAGAGATCCGCTTCCGTCCGGAAGATCACCGAGATGATCCTGAACATTTCCTCCCAGACCAACCTGCTGGCTCTGAACGCTTCCATCGAGGCAGCCAGAGCAGGCGAGGCCGGCAGAGGATTCGCAGTCGTGGCTGATGAGATCCGTCAGCTGGCTGAGCAGACCAAGGACGCTACGGGCCAGATCTCCCAGATCCTGGATATGCTGGCAGCCGATGCGGAAGACGTTGTGAGCAAGGTGGACGAGAACGTCACCATCTCCTATGCTCAGAGGGAACTGGCTGACAATGCAGCCACCAGATTCCACGACATCAACGAGAGCGTTACGCTCCTTCGCAAGCACACCGACGAAGTGTCCAACCTCATGGATGACATGGTCACCGCAAACCGCACCATCGTGGATTCCGTCAGCACCCTGTCCGCTTCCAGCGAAGAGATCTCCGCTTCCACCCAGGAAGTTTCGGATATGTCCAATTCCAACGTGGAGAACCTGCAGAGATTCGCAGAGATCATGGAAGAGATCGCTCATCAGCTCAATGCTCTGAAGGAAGGCTAAGGTTTCCCGAAAGCATCATAAGACAAACAAGAAGACCCATGGCAGTTGCCATGGGTCTTTTCATGTGCTTCTCTTTTTGCGGATCACTGGGACAGCAGAATGCGGTCGTTGTCCAGATCCTGGCCGGTGCCTTCCCGGAATTTCCGGAGCAGGTCATCCACCGTCAGGTTCTTCCGCTCCTCGCCCTTCACATCGTAGACGATCTTGCCGTCGGCCATGAGGAAGGTGCGGTTACCCGTCTCCAGTGCCTGTTTCATGTTGTGGGTGATCATCATGCAGGTGATGTGATCTCTTTCCACGATATCTCTGGTCAGCTCCAGCACCTTGTCCGCGGTGGCTGGATCCAGAGCCGCGGTGTGCTCGTCCAGAAGAAGGACCTTGGGAGTGACCATGGTAGCCATGAGCAGGGTCAATGCCTGTCTCTGTCCGCCGGACAGCAGGCCCACGGGACTCTTCATCCGGTCTTCCAGTCCCATGCCCAGCAGGGAAAGCTTCTCACGGAAGGCTTCCTTGTCTCTGCGGGAGATGCGGCTGAAGGGGGATGTTCCCTCGGAGGACCGCAGGTAGGCCAAAGCCAGGTTCTCCTCGATGGTCATGGAGGGCGCGGTGCCCTTCATGGGATCCTGGAACATGCGACCGATGACCCGGCTTCTCTTGTGCTCTTCCAGATAGGTGATATCCTGGCCTCCCAGGATGACGGAACCCTCGTCCACATAGAAGGTTCCGGCAACAGCGTTGAACAGTGTGGACTTTCCGGCTCCGTTGGAGCCGATGATGGTGACAAAATCCCCGTCGTCCAGATGCATGGACAGGTGGGATACGGCAGTCTTCTCATTGACGGTGCCGGGATTGAAGGTCTTCGAAATGTTGATGAGATCAAGCATTTTCCTGCCCTCCTTTCCGATTTCCGCTGTGCTTGAGCCGCTGGAAGGCCAGCCACTGCCGGATGGTGGGGAAGGCGATGGCCAGAGCTACCACGATGGCGGTGATAAGCTTGAGTCCCTGAACGGGAACCACCTTGGTGTAAAGCACCACGGCGTAGATGATACGGTAGATGATGGAACCTACGATGGCAGCCCAGACACCCTTGCGAAGGGATCTGCGGCCCAGGGCGGTCTCACCGATGATAAGGCAGGCCAGGGCAATGACCACAATGCCCGTGCCGCCGTTGATGTCGATGGTGTTCTGATACTGTCCCACCAGGGCGCCGGACAGGGCCGTCAGGGCGTTGGCCAGACACAGGCCCACGGAGATGGTGAATCTGGGGTTGACGGAGGATGCCCGGACCATGTCAATGTTGTCACCGGTAGCCCGGATGGACAGACCCAGTCTGGTATTCAGGAACCACATCATGATCAGTGCGATGATCACCGTGACGACAGCTGCCAGGATCACCTGGTACCAGGCACCGCCAAATCCGGTCTTCTTCAGCATGGAGAAGATGGTGGGGGTCTTCAGGATGCTCAGGTTGGAGCTCCAGTCCATGACCATGAGGTTCACGGTGTACAGTCCCGTATTGGTGATGATTCCGGCCAGGATTGCCGGGATCTTCAATCTGGTATGAAGGAATGCGGTGACAAATCCGGCGCAGGCGCCGGCTGCCATGGCCGCGGGAACGGCCAGGATGGGATGCCCGTCAATGACCATGGAGACGGAGACCGCAGCCCCCAGCACGAAGCATCCGTCGGTGGTCAGATCGGCGATGTCCAGAACACGGAAGCTGATGAACAGCGCCATGGGCACCAGTGCATACAGGAACCCCAATTCCAATGCTGTTTTGACAATGTAAAGCAAGAAAAGTACCTCCGAAAACAATAATAAAAACGGGGCAGGCGCCAGGCGCCCACCCCGATTCTTTCAGATCCTTACTCCTCGGTAGTTACAACCTCTACCAGCTCACCCATGGAAGCGAACATGGAGTAGTCAGCGCCAAGTGCAGCAGCTGTCTCGGTGTTCACGGTGATGATACCGCCATCCATGAGGTAGAAGTCCTCCTGATCAGCCATACCTTCGCTCATTGCCTGATATGCCAGATCAGCGGTCTTGGTTCCCAGATCCGTGTAATTCACACCGCAGGTGGCAAATGCACCGTTGCGTACGAAGGAATCGGCTCCTGCATAGTGAGGAATGCCTGCTTCTGCAAGGGTATCATAGATAGCCAGCTCTGCTGCCATGATTACATTATCGGTGGGAGTGAAGATGGCGTCAACCCCTTCTGCTACCAAAGAGGAAGCAGCCAGAACGACTTCGTCGTTGGTGTTGGCGGTCATCTCGGAATATGCGATGCCCTTCTCGTCCAGGTAAGCCTTTGCCTCAGCGATGGGAGTCTCGGAATTGGACTCGGACAGGGAGTAGAGCAGGCCAACCTTCTGAACTTCAGGGTTCTGAGCCAGCATCATGTCCAGAATGAAGGGAGTGTTCAGTGCGTCGCTGGTTCCGGTCACATAGTCGATACCGGTAAGCTCTGCGGTAACGGGATCGGAAATTGCTGCGAAGATAACAGGGGTCTTGGTCTCCTCAGCGGATACGGTAGCAACCTGAGCTGCCAGAGTAGCGATGGGAATGATGGCATCAACGCCCTCTGCTACAGCCTGATCGGCGATCTGCTTGAGGGTGGACTGATCGTTCTGTCCGGAGTAGATCTGGTACTCGATGGTAACGCCGTTCTCTACGGCCACCAGCTCCAGCTCTGCAGCGATGGCATTTGCGATCTCATCCAGGGATGCGTGATCCAGCTGCTTGATGATGGCTACCTTGTAGGTGGTAGCGGTAGCGGGAGCTTCCAGCAGGTTTTCGGAATTCTCTGCGGTAACGGGCTCGCTCTCTACCTCTTTTTCAGCAGCTGCAGGTGCAGTGTTCTCAACATTTGCCGTTCCGGCGTTTCCGGTTCCCTCGGTTCCGCAAGCGACAGCGGAAAGAGAAAGAACTGCAGCCAGAGAAAGGGCGGCAAGTTTCTTCAAGGACATCTTTTTCATAATAGTCTCCTCTCTGATGTGTCCGACACATCTTCCCGCCATTTTAGCACGTTAAAGTGTGGATGTCAATTGATTCCGTTTCCCCCGGAAACCCCGAAGGCAGAAAAAAACAGGGAATGGAATCCGCTTCCATTCCCTGTTGTCTTATTCGTAAGTGATCAGATCTTCGTAGTCACCCCAGATCATGCAGACCCAGGTCTTGCCCTGGTTCAGGACAACTTCTTTTTCGGGTGCGGAATAATATCTGTTTCTGGCGCTGTCTTCCTCATCTCGGAGCCAGAATCCCGGGATCACCTTGCCCTGAGTGAAGATATATGCGGGGCCGCCGCCGTAGCATTCAAAGCCCAGATAACCGTTGGCATCCACGAATCCGCCGTCCACAACTTTCAGTATCACATTGGTGACCTTGATCTCCTCACCGTTGTACTCATCTTTCATGACATTGCCGAACTGGTGACGGGTGTAGAGGCCGGTAGCGGGATCATACTCAAAGGAGGGAAGTGCTGCACCGTACCCACTGCTGTTGGTGCTGGTTCCGCCGGGGCGGATCACGGTAGCATCACCAAAATCATCATAACTTGCGATCACGCCGTCATCCACAAATGTGAGGGGTCCCTCATAATCTTCATTGTATTCGGTGCGATAACCGTGGCGAGCCACTGCAGACTCATAGCCATCTATGGTCATGATACCGGTGTACTCGGTGGCATATCCGGCTGCCTTGCGGGCTGCGGATCTGCTGAATGCTTCATCGGATGCATCCGTGATACCGGACACGGCTGCAGAAATATTGTCCACTCTGTCACTGTTGACGGTCTCTGCTACATAAGGAACCGCAAGTCCCCAATGGCAATAGATCGCGTCGAATCCCATGGACTCGTGAACAAAGTACAGACGGCTGCTTCGGAGGGGTCCGATGTAATCCAGCTCGTCGTACTCCTCGAAGATTCCCATCAGACGGGTGCAGCTTCCGGACTCCATGGGAGCTTCGTAGATCACGCTGGCCTTGGAGATACCGTACTGGGGAAGTGCAGCCTTATTGTTGGGGATCATGACCGCCATGGGTCTTCTCTGCGCCACTTCCGCATCGGTCCACTGGCCGGTGAGGTAGCTCTGCATCTTTCCGTCCCGAACATAATGCTCCGAGATGGTGACCAATCCCTCGTTGTAAGACTCCGTCTCCTCGGTCTCGGCAGGCTCCTCTGCAGGAGTCTCCGCAGGCTGTTCTGCGATGGGCTGGGATACGATCTCATGAGCCGTCACCGGTTCCTCGCTTCCCTCCACGCTGCTGCAGGCAGTCAGCATGAGAATCGATGCCAGAGACAGGCCCAAAAGCTTCCAATTCTTTTTCATGTCTTCTCCTTTTCCTGTGGAACAGTGTCCCCACTTGTTCTAAAAAAGAGCATAAAAATATGCTGGTGGCCGGACTTGAACCGGCACGAGGTTGCCCCCGAGGGATTTTAAGTCCCTTGCGTCTACCTATTCCGCCACACCAGCATTGCACCTTACTTCCGTCAGACGGAAGAATGGGCTAAACCGGAACTCATTCTATCATAGGCCCCGTGAAAATGCAAGGAAAGCGTCACTGGGCACCGGGATGCCGGTTGTCGGTAACGAAGTTCTCCTCAAAGCGAAGGACCGTGGCCGAAACAGGCGGCAGGGTGATGGTGAGCATTCCGGTTTTCAACTGGTATTCCGGACCGGTCAAAACGTAACCACCCTCGGTGGTCTGCAGGATTACCTTCATTTTACCGGTGCGATGGGTGCCGAGCTCCCACATGGAGATCTCTTTTGTCAGCTCGGTATCGTTGTTGTTGATCAGGATGGCAGTCTGGCCTTCCCGGGTAAAGCGCCCGTAAGCCAGGTAATTATAGCCCTTATCGATGAATTTGATGGAGCCGTTGCGGAGCTCGGGATACTTCTTCCGCAGAGCGATCACATCCCGGTGGAATCGGATCAGGTCCTGATCCTCGTGTCCCCAGGGGTAAGTCCGCCGGTTGTCAGGATCCGTAAATCCGCAGACACCCGCCTCGTCGCCGTAATAAATGGTGGGGGCTCCGATCCAGGTCATCTGCATGACCACGCCTTCCCGGAACACGCCGTAGCTGACGCCTTCCTCCGCAGCTCTGGGGCCCAGAGTGTTGGTACGTCCCACTTTGTGGTTGGTGCGGGTCAGGAAGCGGGAGTGGTCGTGGTTGGACAGTTCGTTCATGGCCACCTGCCAGCTGGGCATGAGGAAGCTTGCATTGTGGTGCATCATGGCACCCAGGAATGCGTCCGCATTTCCCAGAAGATCCTCCCGGAAATCATCGCTGTGCTTCTCCATACCGGTGAGGAACCAGGTGACGGGCTCCATAAAAGCATCGTAGTTCATGACGGTATCCCACTGGTCGCCCTGGAGCCAGTCCCGGGTGTTGCCGTAGTGCTCCGCCAGAATGA
>JAEEGL012674462.1_pt1 | contig 11763 bp, 9 predicted proteins | sample 9134231 | NCBI WGS metagenome assembly JAEEGL01 (sample SAMN16246548, study PRJNA631951) | gut metagenome | biome: gut microbiome; feature: rumen; material: fiber-attached | host: Bos | place: Iran: Karaj | collected 2018-10
CCAACCTGTTCAGGAGCTGCATAATACTGTGTCCCCATATATCTGGTATCATCATTCTTTTCCGGATCATACCATTTAGCTACGTTCATATCGAGCAGAAAAACCTCACCATCCGGAGTGATCATCACATTGGAAGGCTTGATATCACGATGAACAATTGGCGTTGACAGTGTGTGAAGGCTCTTTAGGATCTCACAGATACATTTGGCTATATGTAAAGCGTTTTGTGTATCTAAAGGCGTTACGTAGTCACCTTCAAGTATATCGGACAACGTCTTGCCCTTTATATACTCTTCAATAACTATTAAGCAGTTATTACTCTCATATACTTTACGGATTCCGGGCATATGATCAATCGAGTGATCTTTGAGATAATCATAAATGGTCCGGTCATATATTCTCAGAAGCTTTTTGACATAATGACAGCCATCCTCAGAAGACTTTACAAGGGTAATGTCCGCTCGGCCTGCAATTGTTCCTTCTTCCTCATAAAGAGACAGTTCAAGAGCATCCTCATCAGAAAGCCCTTTGTACGGATTATGGATATCTGTCTGATATTCATCCTCGGAGACGTATACTTCTTCCGGAGAGATTTTGTTTATAAATCCGCATTCAGTACACTTCCACTCTCCACAAGATTCATTGAATCCAGGCTGAACATTAAGTGTTGATTCACATTTATCACAGATCCAGGTAATATTAGAATCCGTGTCCAGCATTGGATTGATCAGCATCTGGCCACAGCCTTTACAGATCCAGTTTGGGAGGGTGTTACTGTAACCTTTCTGCATAGTTAAATCTGCCCCGCAATGGGGGCAGAATTCAACGTCAATATATGATTCCTCGTTATTCTCTAATAAATCGCCCATATATATTTTTTACAATTTCTTTAAATCATCGGGATTAATATCTATAACATCATCTGAATCAGCAAAAACCAAAGAATTGATACGCACCTCTTTTTCTATAATAAAACGTTTATGATAAAAGATATCGGCATAATCGATGATAGTACTCATCTGTGCATAGTCAAATAAACCGCCTATAACGCCGCCTACCACTGGAGCCATTTTACCGACTGCTTTCTGAGTGAGTTTTTTACCTATTTGTTCAAAAACTCCGGTAAAAACAGTTTTCTCCAATCCTTTTTTACCAGCCTCCTCAAGTGCCTTTCTAGCAGCAGCGTTTGCCAGCGCCCTCATTTGAGTCACCAATAGGCATATGCCACCTTTTTCTGCCATTGCCTTCCAACTCTTATTAACAGTCTGTTTTACAACTGTAGTTTCAGTTATAAGCATTACTTTACCTATAATGCCGCTAATCTCGTCCGGTCCTTTACTTTTAGGGCTAAACGCCTTCATAAGGACGTCACTAGCAATTATCATCTCAGCAGGGTTATTCTTTATATCATATCCATAATACATAGCGACAGACTGAACTGCGCGATAATATATAAACAAACTAAGTACTAAATTAAACGGTATACCAGCAAATCCAAAAAAGCCTGTAGTTCCACCTTCTATCAATGCTAACATAAGATCTTTAGTTTTATATGTTGATACCAACTTTGATACATCATACCCTCTGGCTAAACACACTTCTTCTAATCGAGTGATATCATTATATTTTGTTACCTTATCTACCTGACCTACTACTTTCTTTTCGGATACAGTCATCTTTGCTGCATTCTTTTCGATTTCATTAAAACCCTTTGCAACAATTTTCATACACTGAGCATATAGTTCTGCTTCTGATATATTCTCTTTAGCTTGTTTAATAGCATTCTTTACTGGTTTAGGAATAAGCTCGTTAACCTTTTCGCCTGCCTTAGCTATTTTTCCAGGAGCGATTAATTCCTCGTATTCCTGTGTCAATTCCTCCAAAGACTTATTCTCTTTTTTGTTCACTACAGGTCTTGGAATAACATATCTTTTTTTCATATAAAATAATCCCCCATCATTTCACTTCATGACAATTATTTGCGTTTAAAACCTTTTGAAATAGACGCCAATGCTTTCTTGGGATTTTCACGCAATTCTATAAGCATCATAAAGGCGCCTTCACCTTTAAGATATTCAGATATTTCAGATAATTGTTTTGCTGTATAACCTTCTACAGATATTACTCCGTTCTCTTTAAAGGAATGATGTTGAATCCAATACTCAAATTCAGAAGCGATATCAGAATGTTTTTGTAATTTCTTAATTTTTCCCGGCAATAAAAAAGCAGGTGTATTATTCTCTTTATAAAACTTTTCTATAATTCCACTCATTTTATTGCCTCCGAAAATATATCTGCAAATACTCTAGCGTCAACTTCCACATACTGATAATAATATTCTATAAAGTTTAACCATTCACCATTAGGCATTTGTATTGGAACTATATAACTATCTAAGTTTTCTTTAATCAAAAAATCATTTGGTGTTTCGAGTGCTTTGGAACGTGTATATTGATAAGCATGCCTCATCTCATGCACCAGGGTATTTAATGTTTCCGGTCCATCTTGAAGGTATGATTTATTAAGTGTAATTGTATTATCAGAATTGCAATAACAACCGCACGAATCACCTATACTATCTGATGTGATAATTTTAGGCCTATCTGCAATTCCAAGACTTGATGCCAATTCATTTGAAAATTCCTCAATCCATTCATATCTTTCATCATCACTTGCGGACCACCACTCATATGAATTGAATCTTTTAGCTAAAGACAATAATTCATCTGATATATGATGGTCTATATCAATTTCTTCTTCTGCCCAATCCAGATAACCAGCATCGAAATAACCATCCCACGATTTTTCTTTCGAATTACCGATTTCATTCTCTATAAATCTCATCATTTCCGAATCAGACATATCACGGGATGGTTTAATTATTTCATATCCTTTTGCAGAATTATTTGATTGTTCGTAAACTTCAGGGGAATCGCCAAACTTAATCATATTTTTTTTACAATCATATATCATCCTGCGTACAAATCTTGCTAAACTTACCATCCACATATACTAATGCTATACCATGTTCTTCATCGAATCGATAATTACATAGCAACGCAACAATATGATTTTGAGATGCTCTCTTTATATATATTGAAGTAGGCATTACAAACTTAAAAATATTGTCAATGTTATCCCCGACATTTTTGGAATCGATAGAAATACAATATTTTTTTACTTCTTCATCTGAATGTAGTAATTCTCCAGATTTAGCAATAAATTCTTCATACGCTTCATTTTGAATAGAAGTTATTTCTTCATCTTCATATACATCGTAAATGACCTTTAGATCAAATTCTCTTCCCCACACATTAAGTTTTTTATTCATCGAATCCGCCTCCGTTAGCCTTTTCATATCTACGGCACTCTGCTACGCCTCCATAATGCTTACATTCAGAATGAATATCACTTTGAACAAGATCCATTGTTTTTCTATCCAATCTTTCATGCCATGTATAATGATTCTCTTTTCGCCAATTTTCAACTTCTCTGGCCGTCCAATCATTTCTACCATCTTTTAATTCAGCATTCCATTTTTCTGCGCATTTATGATTTGCTTGATCAAAATTATTGCTGGGCCCATATCTTTCAGAAGTCATGTTATCAATCTTAACTGTCGCCTCTGATACATTTTCAAAATTCGGCTCTCCATCTTTATACTCTATGCCTTCTTGTTTATATTCTTTTAAAGCTTGTTTTGCTTTTGCATCATCAGGCACAAATAATGAATCTCCAGCTTCTCCACTCCATTCGCCCTTTCCCTTTTGGGCAAGTTCTTTTCTTTCTTCGGATGTTGTAAAATACTCACTCGTGTTCCTTACATCTAAATTATCTGACTTTTCGAAAGCATCATTAGATCTAACATCTTTGTATTCAGATACTTTATTAAATTCTTCCTTTACGGCATCATTCAATTCCCGAGAAGACATCTGTTTCTCCGGCACTATATTAGTATAATTTGTCTCTTGGGGTTTGCTTATCTCGTGTAACTCTTTCCCACTTAGTTCGCTCATCAGAAAACGCCTCCTCCATTCCTGTAAATTTCTATATACGTATTAAGAAGAGAACGATATGATGAATCTCTCATCATCTGTTCCTGTAGTATTAACATTATTGTTAAATCTATTTGTTTCTTTGAATAATCCTTTACTGAAGGGTTCAGTTTTTCAATTACAGCATCCACCCAGTCATGAATATCTCCATACTCTTCTGCAGATTTTATTGCCTCCTCCGCATTGAGAAAATCGTATATCAAGCATCTCAATACATCTAAACCTTCATTCCTCTCTGTCTCTATGTAATCGAGAAAATCCACCTTAACCAACGAATTAAGTTTAGACCTGACAATCAAACTTTTTAACTCTCTAAGATCCTCTTTATCCCCTTTTTGGAATAATTCATTATCCATTATGCATTTCAAAAGAGAATCCGATAGTTCATTATTCTTTTTTAATAATTCATCATTAGTTTTCTCATCATATCTATATGTACTATAGTCGCAATCATACTTCTTAACCATGCACAATACAGGCTGAACCCATTCATTTTGATAAATTGCAGCTACGCCGCGCGGAAGTTTTGCCAATTCCACAACTTGATCATCATTAAGATTGGCAGCAGCACCTACTAGGTCACGATCTCCCTTATCAGGAAGTCTCATGATAATCTTTGTATTCGTATTTCGAATAACCGACATATCCATAAGCCCTGGAGCCTGATCAGCAATGATAAATCCTTCTCCATATGTCCTCATTTCAGCAATTGCATTAGATATCAGTTCAACACTCTTTCCAAGAATATTGGCACTTTCTGTCGGCTGTTCCACAGATGTTCTTCTCAGCAAATTATGAGCTTCTTCCAAGACTGTAATATGGCGCACATCCGCATTCATTGGTATATCACTAGACATACGGTATTCTTGCAATTTCAAAACAAGCATACCCATTATCAATGATTTTGTTTCTGATGAACCAACTCGGCTTAAATCAACAATTACATTTTCATCAAACAATTCCTCTTCGGATAATTCATCAGATGAAAAAATCATTCCATTTATACCGGTAGTCAATGACTGAAGTCTGGTAAGGAGAGATCCTTTGTATGCACCTTTATTCTCATTATCATATTCACTGCTATCGATAATGGATTTTATATTACGTGCAACATCTGAAAAATCAGGATATAATTTACTGTCATATTTGTTTTCTGACATCATTAAATCCCATCCGCATTCAACATAAGACTTTTCGACAGCACTCTTGAGAACTGCAGGCATAGCAGCATACATAGGCCAACATACATTAAAAATTTCTACCAGTCTATCCAAATGCTCCAATATATGTATATCCCCTGGGAAGCTGAAAGGATTAATCCTAAGTAATGATGTCAATTTCGGATTTGTCCCATATACATATACATCTTTATCTTTACCAAAAACGTTCTTGTATTCGCCCTTTGCTGGCTCAACAACGAGAAATTTAACTCCCTCATTTCTGGCGCTATCAAGAATATGATATATGGTATTACTTTTACCTGATCCGGTACTTCCTGCAATGAATGTATGTGAAGAAAGTGAGTTTAGAGACAGGTTAACTTTGACAGACTCAACATTATGCATGTGAACTATCTTTCCAAGTTCAAACTGTGAACTTGATCCAAACTCTTCCTTTTCAAAAGTCGAAACATTCCTGCCAAACTCTGCACATTCAAAAACAGGCAATCCCGCTATGGATTTTCTAGGGAAATTAAGTGAATATGCCAATTCCTTTCCAGAAAGAGTCGCTGTGGCTGTAACTGCGGAAGGATACACCAAAAATGTTTTATCATCATTGATGATTGCCGGGTTTAACCCAAACTGTGGATGTCTTAAATCCATCAGATATTTACAAATCACCTTTGCTTTTTCTTTGTCAGAATCCGTATCATTCCTCCACAGATTAACCGCACAATCCGACATATATGATTCATCGCCCTGAGTTAAAGCAAGATACGAATGTGCAACATTATTTGCAATATTAAAATCATCGCTCAAAACATATGCGGCAAAATCCCACATTCCGAGGGCCGTGCCGGTTTCATATCTTTTCATCTGCTCTTTCAGTACCTCAAGAGCTCGTATAATTTCGAAGTTTGCAAAATTCTGAGTTATACCCTCATTTTTTCCTATAGTAGCTGTAACACTAGATGATCTAGCAAAATTCGCACCTACATTCGCACCTAAAGTTGTACTCTTAGCTGTGCCGACAGCTTTGGCTAAACCATTTGTAATAGCTCGGCCTGTAGAACTAGTCAGTGTTCTACCAACTGTTTTTGCCAAAGTACTTCCCGCAGTTCTTGCCAAAGCAGAACCAACACCAGAAGCAGTTGAATGACCCGAAGTGGCCGCTACAGAATATGCTGAAGATGTTCCAGAAGTAACTGTGTTCACCTCAGATGTTCCCTCTGCTATTGCTTGTGATAGCGTAGTTGCATGGCCTGTTTGAACGCTTTCAGTAAGCCCTACTGTAGCATCAATATGCGATCCAGCAGAAACAGAACCTCCAGGCAATGCACCTGTGGATGCAGTAGCCTGAACATTCGCCCCAGTTGTAACGCTTTCAGTAGCAGACAATCCTGCATTTATACTATTTTGCGTGCCTGAAGAATTAGTGATTGTGCTATTTGTTCCAAGTGCAGTTGCTGTACTCTGATTCGAACCAATTGTATCGGTAGTAGTATCACTAGTACTGTCAGTGATCATGGAATTTTCGGATTGCGTATTGGTTGTGCTTTCCTGAGTACTCTGAGTATCGCTTGTATTATCAGCTTGTGATTCTCCTGTGGAATCTGTCTGCGAGCTACTGTCTGTTACAGTTTGATTTGTTCCTCGCTGTATTCCAGCACTTGCACCAACATTTACGCCTACAATTGCCATACCTGTTGTTGAATCTGATTGGGTATAAGTATAATTTGTAGACCATTGTGCATATGGCACCAACCCAGAATATATGCGTGATAATTCCTGCTTTCTATCCTCTACATCAGCAACCGGAGTAGCCAAAAGTATTATCGTATAGTCTTCTTTTGAGTTTGCAGGAATATACCCATCAAGTAATTTCTCAATGGTCTGGCTTATAAACTTCTCTGATTTTTCTGTCGGAACATTAGAGGCAATAGCCACAGAACTGTCTTTATACCTGTTCAAGCAAGGTATACGTCCGGTAGCTGCTGCACCTTTTCCATCAACTCCAATCTCAGACCCTGGGAAGTTACCGCGAATTGCGGATTCAATTCTTTTTGATAGGCTCTCAATCTCATAATTATCCCCGCGATTTAAGGTATTAACTACAGCGAGATATACATTTGTTTTCTCTTTGGTTCTATTGAAAACAAGCGCAATATTACAGTCCTCGTTTGAAAGGACAGCATAAACATTAACAAGCTTCTCCAGGCTATTTTCTTCTTTATCTGTAACCCACTTTGTTATATTGAAATATCTGATATTATAATCCGATTCAAATGATCTTCCATATTCAGCGTATGGGTCCAATGGCATATACAGTTGCCTTATTTGAGAAAGATATGAATTGAAAATTTCCACACCATTCTCAGCCATAAGTCTTGCAGTCAGCTCTACAGCCTGAGGATCACTGGGATCAGGCTTTTCAGACATATATTTATCTTTCTGTATCTGAATCTGAGACAACTGCGACGGACTTAATTGAGAAAGCGTTGCAACCGCATCACCAGCTTTTTGTCCAGTCTTCACTACCCAATTTTTAACTATACCCATATAGTTATCCTCCCATGAGTATTATCTAGACTTCCAATCCATCAGTTTTTCAATTTGATTAACATATTCAGACAATCTAGCCTGCCTATTCTCTAAATCTGATATTTTCTCAGAATCTATCCTGATATTTTCTACTAATCCTCGCAAAGTCGGATTCATTTCTTGGATATGATTAGATATATTTTCCAACAACTCAGCGCACCACTTATTATATGATGCTTTATGACTTTCACTGATTTTAGTATAAGTATTAACTACATATTCGCTGAGTTTACGGTTAAAAGTCATTCCTAACTTAGTAAGATTTAATTTATATGTTTCACCTATCTTAATTGTTCCTATAGAGAATAAATATTTATCAAAATCTTCTCTAAGAAAGATAGCTTCCGATGAATCCTCAAACGGAATATCTTGATAAGACGCAATAATTCCCGAAAGTTCATTCTTTTTATCATCCACAATAGTTGGATTTTCCATAATTATTTTGGTGAGTTTAGTCCTCATATCTACAGCGTTTTCTTGCCATATTTTTCTCGAACTTACATTCAATATATGGTTTGCATTCATAACAGAATCCGAAAACTGCTTTTTTACCCGTTCAAACAAATTATCCGCTGCAGCCTTATCAATTTCGTGCTCAATTTCAGTTAACGATTGACCATCTGCAGTAGTCCCAAATAATTTGTCCCAGAAGTTTTTTGCTGCTCTTTCGGATTCTATTTTTTTATCCAGATACCCCGTTTCTTCTTTGGTCTGATCCGTAAACATCTGTTCCAAATATCTTAATTCTACTTGCGTCATACCTTTTCTAGATTCAACTATAGATTTCTGCATTAAATCAGGGTATGCCACCTCATAACGTCTTTTATGATTATTCATTTGATTTTCAATTGCAGTAAGCAATTGTAAGGTATTAGATTCCAAGGTTGCATCTCTTTGGCTTTTTAGCTCCTCTCTGATTACCTTGGCATTATCAATGGTTATTTTTGTATGATCTAAAACGCGACGCAAAAATCTCTGTGACTGCTGACATTTATTATATGCAGAATAATTTGATGCAAAGGTTTCTATTGATCTTTCCAACCAATACATACCACTATTTGCATATACCAAATTATTACACTCCGCAGAAACTTTTATAGAAGTATCCTTCATTTGTCCCGGTAAAATATCATACTTAAATAACTGCGTATAGAAACGCCCATTAGGATCGGAAAAATTGGTTTTTTCGGTCATATATATTCTTGCATAGTTATCATCTACAAAATCGCCGTCATTTTCAGCCTTCGCACCAAGTCCCATGACCGATGAAACATAGTAAATTCCAAATGAATACATCTTTCTGGGAATGGCTTGTCTTAAAATATCGTCAATCTGATCTTGTTCAAAGCCATCTTTGGGCAATTTGGCCTTATCCGCTTTATTAACCACAATCATAGTGAATCTAGCATCAACCAAATCTTCATACTGTCTGATTTCATCATAGAGTTTCAGGTTATCCTCGGTATCCAACGTATCACTTGTTGCAACAAATACTGGAAGTCCATTTGTAAGATTCTTCATGGCATTTTTTAACACTTCTTTATGTTTCTCATTTGAAGCAGAATTAGAACCCGGAGTATCAAACAGAATGTATTTATTAGAAGAATCCTTTAAAATTCCATCTTCATCATAAGGAACTTCCAACTCAATCAAATCAGATACTCTATCCTGTTCAACATTTCCTTTATCATCTATTCCATAATGATTTATAAAACTCAATGCCGCGCCCACACGAACAGGAACTCGTTTATCTTTGCTTTCCTCAAGAGACTTTCTAATTCCTTCAACAAGTTCGCAATTCTGTAATTCTGTTTGTATTCTGTCATAGTCTGCAAACAACACCTGAATATTCTTGCCATCATATGCAAGATTTATAAAGGCCCTATTCTGATCATCAGATTTTGTGATTTTGTACACCTTGGCAGTAATAGGTTCATCGCCACTGGGAAGAATCTCATTACCAATAAGTGCATTAATAAAGGATGACTTTCCGGAACTGACATTTCCAAAAACACAAATTGGAATCATATCACTTGCCGCTTCAGAATATCTGTCAAGATCATCCTGAACCTTAGCCTTATCATCCACGCTTCCTTCAATCAGTTCTTTTAATCCACCAAAAATCGTGCTGACTTCATGCACAATATCTCTAGCATTGTTTAAATAACTACCGGACTGATGACAAACTATTTTATCTTTGTACTCATCTGAGTTACATACTTTCGACAATTCACTAAAATCATCATCTGTCCCTTCAAAAGTAAGATCAACCGGTTCACTTCCGGATTGATATGCATGAATAATCTCGTCAACTATTTTCTGGACCTTAAAAGGAAAAAAGCCAGTAGTAAATTCCTCACCTACAAGCTTACTTGATTCGTTATTCTCAGGTAAAACCCTTACCCAGTTTTCACCGTTCCAACGCTGGTAAGATATTTCTTTACGATATGGATTACTAACAATTTTTACCTTAGTCATATTATTGTTCCTCTTTTCTATGGCAAAATATGTACAGATGTTAAAATTATACCAAAAAGTGTGACTTATGAGGTGGATAATTAGTAATTTTGTCCATGTTGCATAGATTTTTCAGTTTTTTTAGCTATTTATAAACTTGTAATCACGTGCGGTAATAATGTGATTACTTTGTGTAATCAATTCATTTTTCAACAAGAACAAAATAAATGCCACACCCGAAGGTGTGGCCGGTTATCTCATTTATTCTCCCTTTTCAAATAGGTTTATTGCTACAAATGTTATAAGTGATGATGCTATCGCTATACATCCGCCGATTAGCATCCCGATAAAAGATTTACTCATCCTTCTTTTTCCTCTGTTTTCTTTCCCATCTTCTGGGAGCACCGAATATTAGATACAAAAGCAAGAGGCACACGCCTGTTAAGATGAGTGCCATCTGTGGGAAGTTGCACCCGTTTATCATGGTGGCATAGATCATAAAGCCTGCGATGCCGCCGTAGATCTTCTCAAATGGAAATGGTTCGTTCATCATGCTGTTCTCCCGCCCGGCCCACCCCGGATAGGTGGTCTTCTCCTGTTTTTGCTTTCATATCTGATAAGAGGGAGCCGCGGCTCCCTCTCATTGTCTTAGTATCCGTTAATTTGTCCCGTAGGCTTACGAAAGAGTCTGATCTTGAGTCTTTGCGGGGGTTACAGGTTCGCGGGTAGCTGCCTTTTTTTCGGCGTCAGCCTTCTTTTTGGGGAGCTTTTCTTTCATGGATACACGCTCTCTTTCGGGTTTTCTGTCTCCCTGTGCTTCTTCCCTGGCCTTAAGGCGCTCAGGCATCTTATCTGCAAGGACGATCTCTTTTTCCGCGCTGTCGTACATATAGACATGGTCAGAGAGCCTTGTCATATCTTTTGGCCCCGTAATAATGTCCACCCAGGTGAATCATATCCTTGGGATCATGCTCTGCTTCGATCAGGAAGCTCAGGGCCTCGGTAAACATGAAAACATCATCCTTATCCGGCGTCTGATTATCATAGAATCTTTCAACTATTTTCCTTGCTTCTTTTACAGTCATGGCGGTTCTCCTTCCTTACGATTACATAATATCCTCTTATGTGGGTTATAAAACGGACAGCTTTAAAACGCAGTTCCGGTGCGGGTTTCAGCGGTTTTTAGGCACAAAAATGAGCTGCCCTTTCGGACAGCTCACTCACGATATGATTTTCTTTTACTTTTCGGGATATTTGACCTTGATGTCGAGGGACTGCTCGAGTTCCGCAAGGAGGGCTTTGACATCGTCCATGGCGGACTTGATAGCATACTCCTGCTCGAGGATGAAGGTTGCTCCGGCAGCATCGTCAGCGGTGATTCTTTCCTTAAGGTCGTCTATGCTCTCACAGAGCTCACCGCCATAATAGATCTTGTCTTCGGAAACCTTGATGGTTATTACCGTCTTGTCTGCATCGTCGGTCGTTTCTTC
>JAEEGL014267501.1_pt1 | contig 11763 bp, 7 predicted proteins | sample 9134231 | NCBI WGS metagenome assembly JAEEGL01 (sample SAMN16246548, study PRJNA631951) | gut metagenome | biome: gut microbiome; feature: rumen; material: fiber-attached | host: Bos | place: Iran: Karaj | collected 2018-10
AGAATTCAATGTTGAAAGGCTCGGAAGGAGAGCTTCCTTCCTCAAAATAGTTGACGTTTTCCGTCTCGTCCACCTTCCAGAGGACACGTAAGGATTGACAGAAGACCCCTTCTGTCTCCAGACTGGCCTCTCTCACCCGAGGCGCCTGATAGTTCCGATACTTTGTTCGTTTCATTTTTTAGGTATGTGTTTGTTACTTATCTCCCTAATAAATCATTGCCACAAAGCAAGGCCCTTCCGGCATGACCGGATAGGTTCTGGCTTGTGTACAATACACATTCAAGGTTCAAAGATACATTTATTAAATGCTAATTGCAAATTTTTTCTGAAGAAAATACGCGTTTTGTTGCCGTCTATGCGTTCTTCGAGGGGTGTCTACACGTGGTGGCGATTAAAGAAAGAAACTTCTGACTCGAAGTGACTTCAGTTCGGAGAATAACACTTTGTATATAATTATAACCAGTTGCGAATGGCGATAAAAGAAAGTATTTAAAAATCTTTTAAAAGCGGCGAGGGGCCGTTCTATGCGTTTCTGTGGCTGGATATCAGCCGCTTATTAGGGAGATAAGTAACAAATCACAACGAATAGACCGTAGTGTTAATTACAATTATTAACAAATCGCGCCATAGTTTTAGATAGAATTAATTAATAAACATACCAAAATACCCATGAAACGCTACAAACTTCGGAAGTACGAAATGCCCAGGATGGTGCAGGCCAGCCTGGAATCTGAAGGCATTATCTGCTACTCCACTGAGTTCTCTCTCAGGGTGGACCCGTCTAACAACATTAACTATTTTGAAGAAGGAGGCTCCCCTGCCGAACCTCTGGACATCGAATTCTAACCTAAGGACTGAGCATTATGAAGAAGATTTACTTTGCAATGGCAGTCCTCGCGACTGCGGCTATGGTTTCCTGCGTAAAGGAAATTCCTGAGAACAATCAACTTATCGGCCTTTCCGAAAACGGACTCGCCTTCACCCTCGGCGGACCGGCGACCCGTTCTGCCGATGCCGATCCTGCGAGCCTGCGCGGCATCACCATCCCCCTCGGAAAAGACGTGAGCGGCACATCCTTCTATCTGGAGGAGACCGTGACCGATCTGGAAGCGGCGGCTCCCGTCACAAGGGGCACGCCCGCCTATACCGAGAATATCGGCGTCCTCTACGCCAACCAGCTGGGCGTTTATTCCGAGCAGGGCAATTTCGGCGATACGGTATTCGAGAACAAGTCTGAGAGCATCGACGCAAGTAACGGCAGATGGAGCTACACGCATAATTTCCCTTCGGATCCATGGCCTGATGGCGGTGATGACATAGATGTCGACTTCTATTTCCGCATGCCGGCGACCCAATCGGGTGTCAAATCGGCGCTTGCCTATGAGGGTGGCAAGATCACCTTCCGCTACGAATCCCCTTCGAATGCCGCCGCGATGCAGGACATCCTCTTCGGTTACTCCACCCTGACCAAGAATGAGCACAAGGGGTACCTCTCTCAGGGCGGCGCGCCCGTGCTCCTCAACCACGCCCTCACCGGCGTGAAATTCGCGATCGGGAACGATGTCGTCGACATCAACAACAACAGCATAAAGATCGATTCCGTCAGGTTCAAGGGACTGAAGGACTATGGCAAGTGTGTCATCACCCCTGCCCCCTTCGGATCAGACGACTATGTTTCTGCCGAAGCGGCAGTTTGGGACAGTACCGGCGTGACGGTGGACAGATACCTCTCCTCCGGAAAGTACGCGGATACGGTCACATTCCAGAAAGGTGGTTCATTCGGGACCAGTGGCGGCAACTATCCGGAGAGCTTTGCCGCGGCAGGCAATGTTAGGAACCTGGGCGAAGCCACCGCTTCCCAGACCTTCTGGCTCATCCCCCAGGAGCTGACGGCTGCCGTCAAGCTCGAGATCAGTTACACCTTCGGCGGCGCTTCCGGCACCTGGGAGCTCGATTTCGGAACCATCCTCATGGCCGCCGCTAAGAGCGGAAAGATTGAATGGAAAGCCGGCCAGCTCCGCACCTACACCATCAAGATCGACGAGGTCAACCTGCAGATCGAGGATAATGTGACCAAGGGTGCGAATGGTATCGTTGGAAGCCATAAGGATGATATCCTCATCACCAACACCGGCAATACGGATGTCTTTATCCGCGCCGCAATCGTCGGCCAGTGGCTGGACGAGGAAGACAACCCTGTCTTTGGTTTCACGGATGATATCAACAATCTGTTTTTGGTTGAAAGCTGGTATGAGGACCAGTTCGAGAATCACAACGGAAAGCACGGCGTGTTCAAGGGCCTGGCAGGTTATCAAAATGATTCAGTGAATGTTTCCTTTGGCAACCCGTATCCTGAAAGGGCAGACAGTTCCTGGAAGTACAATAGTTCTGACCGTTACTATTATTATACCTCCCCCGTTGCGCCTGGAGACACTACGGCAGCCCGTCTGTTTGAATCCTACACCATTTTCAAGATCCCTGGAGCGAGAAACGCCGGTGTATTGTTAGATAGAGATATGTACTTCACGCTGGAGATTGCCACGCAGGCAATTTCCGCAAGGAATAATGACGGATCTCTCAAGACTAGTTACGAACAGGCCTGGGCAGCCGCCTTGGCACAGGAGTAAAAAGAGTAACTGACAATTCAATTAGACACGAATGATTATGAAAAAGATAACTAACCTTTTACTCACAGTTGCGGCGTTGTTTGCGTTTGCTCCGGTCGTCAGTGCCCAGTCCATCAATGATGTGATCAAGGACCCCGTCACCCGGGATACGCTTAAATTCCCTAACTACTCGGGCGTTAGAATTGACACAACGCAGAATTTCGCTTATAGCAAGAGTATCTCTTCACCTCTGAATGACGGTACCTATTGGATCAAGCTTGAATCTTTCTCTACGGGTACTGCATCTTATAAGATGGTATCCGAGCCTGCGGATATCGTGCTGGTGCTGGACTTCTCCTCGTCAATGGTATCTTATAATTATACCACATCCGGAAGTAATTATGTGCCTGCGGGAACTAGCCGAGCGGCAAATTATAATGAGAACGGAAATCCTGCTGGCTCATGGGATTATCAAAATCTTAGTAATGGTCGTTATGTCGAATACCAGGGTAATCATTATGAAGTTCAAAGGGCCCGAGTTAATGCTGATGGGGTTATTGTAAACCAAGGTCAGTATTATATTATCTATTTCACCATTAATGGTACTAGATACTATCTTGACCATTATAATATTACCACTGAGATGCCATTATACACTAATCAATATCAAGCTTGGTGGGGTGGCATTCTCTATGAATTAGATAATAATGGTTTAAACCGTCTTCAGGCACTGAAGATTGCCGTTAAGCAGTTTATTGATGTCATATATCATAATGATAATTATGAGGATGAGACTAATGACAAGCCTCGTGCTGAGCCTCTAGGTAATAGAATTAGTATTGTTCGATATTCTAGAGTTGCTCGATCAAGAGTAGTTAAAGATTGGACTCCTGTAAGTACCGCTTCTGGAGATTTAGATTTATCTATTGCACTGGCCATTGCGGCTGAATCCTCATCTTCTGGTGGTGGTGGTACAAACAATGATAATCAGACTCATGCAGATGAAGGCATGCGACTTGCCAATGGTCTACTGAAAGAAATTATGGATGATGAAACTGATAATCCTGACAGATGGGCCAATGCCTCCCGGACGGTAGTTATGTTCACTGATGGCGCTCCGGGAGAGGCGCAAAATTGGACTGATCCAGTTTCCACAAATGTCGCAAATGACTGCATTGAGTACGCCCAAGCAACAAAGACCACATATGGATCAACAGTATTCTCTGTGCTTGTGTATAACGGAACACCATCTGATGATATGAACAATTATTTGAATGGTGTATCTTCCAACTATCCTCTTGCAAATGCGATAGATGATTTAGGTGTTATTTGTACTAGTCAGGATCTCCCCGAGAAACTCAGAAAGAAAGAGGCTAACTTCTATAAAAATGCCGGCGATGATCTCTCTGGTGTTTTCGAGGAGATTGCCAAACAGTCCGGCGGCGGGTCCGAGACTGCCCTGAGCGCCGCGACCTCAACCGTTGATATCGTATCCAACAGTTTCATCCTTCCTCCAGGGGCCACTGCTGATAGCATTAAAGTCTTTATTGCCCAGCTTGATACAGTCTATCTTGGAACAACTAAGGATCAAAACAGATATGTCTTCAAAAAAGAGATTTTGAAAGGTCATAGCCCGTACCAGTACTACACTTATGACGATGAAGGCATTGAACATGGTCCATTCAGTGTCGATGATAGTATCAAAGTTGTTCTATTTGGAAAAAACGGTATTAAGGTAACCGGATTTGACTATAGTTACAACTGGTGCGGACCTGTCTATAACGAAAACAATCAACGTGTCGAGGATCATAAAGGTCTTAAGATCATCATGATGATCCCCATCCGGATGAATCCGGATGCCGTGGGTGGGCCGAATGTTCTGACGAATGAGCAGGGATCCGGTATCTTCGTCAATCCTACTGATACGATCCCGGCTATCTCATTTGTGAGTCCGACTGTCAGTCTGCCGGTTAATGTCTATCTCGAAAAGACCGGACTCCATCCTGGTGAGAGCGCAAAGTTCAAGATCGAGCGTGCTGTAATCCCTTATGACATAGACAAGGTGCCTGCGGATTGGGATCCAAAAACTCTTGCTCCAGAGGCTTGGAACTATGTTTCCACCGTGTTTGTAACCAATCCTGAAGATTCTCTGGTAACAAGCAGGCCGATGGTCAAGGTGAGAGGTTTGCCGGCTACCACTTTAAAGGAAGGTTCGACAACAGAACAGGTAGGTTTCATTTACAGGATTTCTGAGGAAACATGGGGCTGGAGTTACATTCAGGCAACCGAGCCTCAATTTACCGTCACATCCAAAGTTGATAACCCGTTCACGTTTGAGAACACTAAGAAGCCTAACATCGAATTCAAGGTTCGCCACGCTGAAAGTAAGGTCACGAACATCTTCAAGCCTGACGCTGCGACCAAGGAGTACGATGACTCCAAGAAACGGCAATAGTCAGTAGATATAGTTTTTTTAAGGGCGGCAGTTGTGCCGCCTTTTTTTTTTGAGTTATTTTGTCTATATTTGCGGCCAAAACTGTAGGTGGGGTGTTTTTATCCGGCCGTTGGCACTTTCTGAAATGGATAGCCAATGCCGATTTTACTTTGCCACTTAACTAGGAGATAAGTAATTAGAAATCATAATATTCGGTACCAAATGAAACGTAAACTTAAATTCGTGTCACCGAAGGTTACCCGAGCTGTTCCGCTCTATCCAGAGTCGGATATGCTGGTGGTTCCCGGATCGACAATGTACGACCAGACTTTGGTCTCAACCGGAATCGGGGTGGAGAACTATGAAGCGGAATCGTACCTCGAGTATGAGTAGAGGAGGAACAGCCATGAAGAAACTTACTTTCATTTTCCTGCTTTGCGCAGGCATGCTTCTTTCCTTGGCGGGATGCCAGGAGAAGCCCGTCAATCCTGACGGAAACAAAGAAGGCGCCCTTGTGGAGTTCTCTGCTGTCGCCGGCGACCCTGCAACGCGTACCGCTTATAGCGGCGAGGGTGAGGCGGAATCCGGCTCAGCTGGTTATCTGAGTTGGGAGCGCATCGACTGGCTCGAAGGTGACGAGGTTTGGATGTGGAGCGATAAGGCTACGAGCAAAGCCGGCTCTGGGAATGCCTCTAAATATCAGATTCTTTCCGTTACGCCCGCAGGCAGGGAGAGCCGCGCTTCGATTTCTGACCCTTACGGAACCGGACTCCGTTATGCAGCCGCGGGTGGAGCTCATAAATTCTGGGGCATCTATCCTGCTTCAGCGATTTCCACGACTCCTACGGCAAGCACAACCAGTCTTAGCTTTGATATCCCCGCTGCACAAACCGGAGAGAAACAGGTTGCCTCTGATGGGAACATTACCTACAAGCCGAACATGGACCTGGCTGTGATGCTGGCGGCCATCGAGGGCGCCCAGCCCAAACAGAAAGTGGACGTCCCCTTCTACCCGGCCTTTACGGCATTTGAGCTGACGTTCAAGGTGGATGAGAATTATTATACAGAAGCTGGGGAAAATGCGGACCCGGTTATTCTGCACCACGTGACTCTCGAGTCTACTTCCACGTTGGCTGGTACGGTTACCGCGACGCTGGCTACTGGCACGCGTACATTCAAAGTGACCGGTACGAACGATTATGCTTTTAAGACCAATGATAAAGAATATACGGTAGGTGCCAGTACTTATACTGCATCTGCCACGACCAATAAGGTGACCTTCAACCTCCCGGAGGCAGTCGAACTTCCCAGAGGTAAAGAGTTGAAGATAACGATCGTCACCTTGCCGCAGAATATAAACGACCTCACCATCGGCATGCACATGGGCGCGGACGGGAGCGATGTCCGTGTCGGTAAGCTCAGGATTGGTCCTGAGGGCAACAAAAAGAATCTTGCCTTCGCCGCCTGCCAGAAGCACTGTATCCGCGGTGTCCTCCTAAAGCCCAACGATTGGGAGTTCTCATTGATCACCACTATCCTTGAGGTTTTGGACTGGGAACCGGTTGATATTACCGGTGAGTCTGGCAATTACCCGCAGGCATATCAGTTCTCTGTGAGTGGAACGGGTGTGCTCAATGGCTATTCTGATATTCATCACAGCACGGGTGACAAGGATCCCTGGCGTCAGCAGTGGTATTTCAAGCCTGGCCAGACCGTCACTGTGTTCTTCAAGGTGGCTCTCCCCGCTGGTGGATCTTGGGAAGTAGAGCCTGTGCTTGGTACGGAAGCGAGTCCTGTGGTTGATGAGGATGGTAATCCTATCCCGGCCTCTACTTATTTCCAGATTAAAAATGTCTCTCCTGCGCTCGATGAGCAACATCCTACGGTTGCAACCGACCTTTGGGGGAACATGCACGAAAGCGGTACTACTAACATAAAATTGGAAATTACCTATATCGGGACTGATACTAATGAGCATAGTATGTTCTTCCATACTTATGTTTACAGTGGCCCGAACAAGACCGGAACTAAGTTCAATATCGATTCCGAGACCCAACTTTATGACCGTGGGCGTGGATACCACACGTTCTTTGTAAACAGTCCTCTTTATCCCAACAACTAAGCAGGAATAACCATGAAAAAGATCATAACCTATATTTCTTTCTTTGCAGCGCTTGTCTTTGCTGCCTCCTGCATAAATGAGAGGGTCTCCCGCGATAATGAAGAGGGAGACGGCACTGTCACGCTTTGCCTCCAGACATCTGCGCTTGAAACCCGTGCCGGAGATTCTGAAACGGATATTGAGTTTGCCGTCACTCACGCGGATTTCTTCTTCTTCTCGGATGCAGAAGGAACGGATTTGCTCTATCATACCCGTCTGTTTGTGGAGGATGGCGGACTCACTCCTGCCGGAACCAATCGTTATAAATACACATTTGATGTTTCCTCCGATGGTAATCCGTTAAAGAAGACGTCTTATTTATATGTGATTGCTAATTATCCTGAAGAGATTTCTGCAACGACTCTCGAGAATATCCTTGCTCTTGATATCAAGACAGACCTGAGCGGTGAGTTCAGCTCATTTGTTATGGACTCTTATCAGAGAGAGACGAATAAGTATGTTTATCAGCTCAAGGCTCCTCAGGATGGGATTGGAGAGTTTGTAATCGGCCTTACCCGTGCTGCAGCGAAACTTGTCCTGACAGTCAATGTGGCTGATTCTTATACGGATGATCTCGGTAATGTTTGGGAGCCCGTTTTTGACGGGATGTGGGTCAATTTCGTTAACGCGCGCAAAAAGGCGCTTGTAAAAGCTGAGCCGGTTCCATTTGATAACAAGGAGAACTACTTTAATACTGAGCAGGAGACTCCGATGAGCGTCACGCCGGCCCCTACGGACTTCACCTCATGGAAAGTAAGTCCCGTATATACTTATCCGCAGAGTTACGAGACCTCCGATGTGACGGCACCGTACTTCAAGATTTTCTGCCGTTGGTCGTGCGAGAAGTATAACATGTCGAACTTCTATTATAAGGTTATCCTTCCTGATCTCGGCTCATTCCAGCGCAATAAGGTTTACAACCTGACTGTGAATCTCTCCACCATCGGTGGCGACCAGGATGACTGGGCCCTTTTCTCCGACTATATTTATGTCGCTGACTGGTTCGACCCTAATAAGATTCCTACAGCCGTTGAGAGTGCCCGGTATCTGGATGTTCCCGTGAAGTACTATGAAATCTACGGTATCAATGATATTAGGGTTCCGGTTGTTTCGAGTAATGATATTCAAATCGTAAGTTGTACAGGCATACAGCAGAGGGTTCAGGAGACTTTAAGTTCCATCGATGATGTACATGGTAAAACCGTTCGCACCGTAAGTCTCAACCCTTTAGCAACTACTGGTAACCGTTGCGTTCCTGACGGCAGTGAATCTTTCTACCTTTATTACGGTTTGGATCCGGTAATAACGACTTCCAGTAACAATACCTTTGATTGCACTCCGATCAAGTGGACCATTAAGATCAAGCATAAGGTTACACCAGACGAACCTTACTTGACTAAGGAAGTTACAGTTGTTATTATGCAATATCCTTCCATTTATGGTCGCCTGGTTAACGGCTTGAATAGTTTTGTGAATGGTTATTATACTGTGCAAACTGCCTCTGTGACTCCCAAGCCTACTAACGAAACAAATAGTACTTACTATAGGTGGACTAATGCTAACGGTACTATCTGGTCGGGCTGGAATAATAGTGATACAGAGAATTATGGTGGTCTGAACACCAGTTGGACAAGTAGTGGTAAAGCTAGAACGTCAACAATGACACTTATCACTGTCAGTGCCTTCGCCGCCAATTCTAATTCTTATACTGTTGTCAGTAACGGTGATAATCAGCCTACTAAGGAGTACATTATTGGTGATCCCAGAGTGGATGCTGGCTATAAAGGTAATGATTTATACAGATATCTTTGGGGCCAAGAGAGACGTGCTTGGACCGATGCAGCTGCTGCTACAATCAAGAAAGGTTCCGATGTTCAGAAGAACTTAATTGCTCCTGCATTCATGTTCAGTTCCGAAATCGCCGGACGTCCTGGCACTTCCGGAAACTTGAATTGGGAAAGAGCTCAGAAACGCTGTGCCACCTATCAGGAAGCCGGATATCCTGCCGGTCGTTGGAGACTTCCTACCGAAGCCGAGATGTACTTCGCCTATAGTCTTCAGAGAATGGGTGTTATTGACAATTTGTTCAACGGAGGAGATGGATACTATGCGTCCAGTGGTAATGTTTTTGGTTGGAATCAAGGTCAGACATGGACTTTCCAGGCTCGTGGAACTGCAAACCACTCTGTCCGCTGCGTCTATGATGTCTGGTATTGGGGTGAAGATGTTCCTGACGGAGTTGAAAATGTCCACACCTATTATCCCGGTACTTTAAACTAGAATAGGAGAATCAGAATATGAAAAAGATTAACTATATTTTCAGTATTGCTCTTTTGTGCATGGTCGCCTGCACCCGGGAGGTGAATCCTGTTCAGACATACCAGACCACTTCTGTGGCGCCTAAGGATGGCGATATGGCACGAGTGACCTTCTATGTGACTGTCCCTGAGGCATCGCTGTTCGCAACTCAGACTCGTGCATGGGATGATCCACTGGCTGAGGAGCCCAAAGGTATTGCCAATGGTGACCTCTTTGTTGCCGTATTTGGCAAGGGAAGTGCCGGCACTACCGGTCTTGGAGGACAGTTGCAGCATTTACTCAAAGCCAGATTGATGAATGACCATGCTGAGCCTAAAAAAGGAACGGATCCGCCCATTACTCACAATTATTCTAATGGCACCTATGTGTATGCCTATGAGGTCTTAATGCCTATTTCGGAAGACCCTCTGGTTCTCGATTTCTTTGCCGGTGCGTATGATAGCAAAGGTAATCTTTACAATCTGGAGAATCCCCTCCCTGTTGAATATGAAAAAGATGTAATGCCGTTGCTTCTTTCCAAGGGTGGAAATGCGGCTTATTGGCAGCGTATTGAGATTAGTGGTGTGTTCCCGAAACCAGATCCCGATAACCCCGGGCAATATGTACTCGCACAAGTTTACGATGACGATGGCGTTCCGATCCCTCAGGAGAATCAAGATTATGAAGCCAAAGACATCCCCGAACTGCACAATGTCCGGCTTATCCGCAACTTCGCCAAGGTTACTTTCACGGCCGCACGTGATGCGGACTTTGATATTTTGAGTTTCCGTTTGATAGATGTTCCGGTATCCGGTACTGTAGCTCCTTATTCCGCTACGACAGGTTATTCCACTGATTATTCCAATCCAGATAAAGGCGCCACAGATATTATGAAGTCGTACAAGGGTTATATCCGCTCTACTGAACTCACTGGCTCACTTAATGCGAGGGAGCAGAAGTCTTCAGGCTCTTATGATTATATGTACGAGCGTACGGTCCCTGATCTCAATAAGCCCTTTGCTGAATCCGGTGCAATCCTTAAAGTGAAATGGAAAGCCTCGTCTGAGAATGCATCTCTAGGGACTCGTTATTATAAGGTCTCCTTTGTTGATAAGGATGGGGCTGTCCCTATTCTCCGGAATATCGTGTATAATTTCCAAGTTGAGGCGATAACCACCGATACTCATCCTGAGGACGAGGCTGTTGCTTATGCAGGACCTTGGCTGGGCGACATCTCTGCCAACATTGCGACTGCCATGTTGGACGAGATAACCAACCAGAAGTCATTGATCAAAGTCAGCGAAATGAGCAAAACCTTCATCGGTGAAGGTGGCGAAGATAAAGCTGTTGATATCAATTTCTGGTTTTATCCGGATGTGCAGAATCATCCGACTGATGTCCGCGTGATTAATGGCGTTACTTATCAGGGTCAGACTGTGACGATCCAGGTTATTCTTGAGGACGTTTCCGGTCATCAGCACGCCGTTGACAGTTGGAGTAATACTACACCTGCCAGTGGTGCCACTATGGGAACTATTCACGTTGTCCCGAGCAGTTCCGTGACGGGGTCCGTCAAAAGGAGCAAGTTGAAGATTCTCGGTCAGTGGGGAACCCAGCGTGCTTTGTATCGTGAAGTTGAGTTCACGGTTATGGAAAAGCAGGCCTTTGCGAAAGGTGATATTGAGTGTACTGTCACCCCTCTGGCATCCGATGCGGCAAATCAGGACGTTACTGTAACTATCGCCTTGCCAGATGAGTTACCTCGCGATATCTTCCCGCTTCAGATCAAGATTGAGCCCGAGAACAACGGACTTCGCAGTGTTCCGGTAACGATAGAAGGTGAACAGATCTCAGCACTTCCGGTGAAACATGGCAAATCTGCTTTTGATGCCAACAAGAACAACTACTATTTCGTTAAGACTATCACATTTGATGATTATGCCAGACTTGAAGGATCATCTTATAAGTATACGAATAGTTTCCCTTGTTATTTCAAGACTCGCCTGAGTACTGGAAACGCGACAGACATCAAGATTAACGACCTTAATGAGGAGTACTTTGTTGAATCGAAAGTCACGCTTCAGTAAATGAACATACGGAAACGACATAGCTCTTTCTTTAAGAATGCTTAAATCCGACATCGCCGGCCCGTTTGGTGCCGGCGATGCTCATTAAATAACAGTTATGAGTTACGAATCCCCCCATGCCAGTGTCATTGCCATCATGCTCCGTGCGGGCATCTTGAGCTTAAGTAAAGAGGAAGA
>JAEEGL014322240.1_pt1 | contig 11763 bp, 8 predicted proteins | sample 9134231 | NCBI WGS metagenome assembly JAEEGL01 (sample SAMN16246548, study PRJNA631951) | gut metagenome | biome: gut microbiome; feature: rumen; material: fiber-attached | host: Bos | place: Iran: Karaj | collected 2018-10
CGGCGGCGGCGCTGACGGCGGCGCGGATCCTGCTGTCGGGACTGCTCTTCAGCGGGCCCGTCGCCACGCTCTACGCGCTCGGGGGCTTCGCGGTCTCGTTCCCCGTCATGTTCTTCCTGAAAAGGAGCGGAAAATTCCGCACGGTAACGGTGAGTATCGCCGGCGGAACGGCCCACAATCTCGGCCAGCTGGCCGTCGCGGCCTTCGCCATGAAGACCGCGTCCGTATTCTGGTTTCTGCCGGCGCTGACGGCGGGCGGGATCCTGGCCGGCGCGGTCATCGGCGCGATCGGCGAACTCCTGATCCCGGCGCTGAAAGGCCGGTTCCCCGGCGGAAAACCGTAAGCGCTTCTGCATTGTCGGTCAGCTGAAAAACCGATAAAACGCCCTGCGGAATCCGTCGTTTACCGCGCCTCGACCGGAACAAAAGCCCCCGCCGGCCTGCCCGGCGGGGGAGATCGCAGGAAACAGAGCGGAACGGGAATCACGAAAGCCGGGCGGAACGGATCGTTTCCCGTCCGCGAAAATAACAGACGCCGGACAGGCGCGCCCGAAGGCGCGTCTGTTTTTTCTTTTCCCGCCGGAAAGGATCCTCTTCCGGCCGCGTCCCGAACGAGCGTCCGATACCCGGTCCCGTTCCGGGTCCCGACCGTTTCCTCGTTATCTCGCCGCTGCCTCTTTCCGGGCATTCCGACGCCTTTTTTCCCCGAACGGAGCCGGCAGACCCGGTCCGCCCCGTCTCCGGGACCGAAAAACGGGTTTTAATTGTAAATAAATATAAAAAGATATAGCATTTTCGCGAAACCTGTGTTACAATAGAAAATGTATACCTATCGAAACCGAAAGGAGGGGTCCCGTATGCCGACGACGCGCGCCAGATCCATCGCGCTGTTTCTCGCCTTCTGGCTGCTTTCCGCCGCGCTGCCTGCGGCCGCGCCGCTCGCCGTATCGGCCGGATCCGCGTCCGCGCCCTCGGTGCTGTCTGAGCCGGACGCCCGCGTCCTCTCCTCGGTCCTCGAGTACCCGGAGGACGATTTCAACCACGCGACCGTCGATTGGACGGTCACGGGCGGCCGCGCCGAGGCAGTGACCTCCCTGAGCGAGGCGCCCTATACGGCCTTCGAGGGAAGCCGTTCGCTCCTTCTGACCTGCCTGTCTTCCGACGGGACCGTTTCGATCGAAAAAACACCCTCCGTCTTCACCGCAACGGGCGGCGCCCGCTTCTTCGCGGCCGCGGTCTGGATCCCGGCGTCGCTGTCCGAAGCGACGGCCTCCCTGACGCTGACCGTCGGCTCAGAAACGTTCTCGCGTTCGGTCACACTGCTCGCGGGCCGCTGGCAGGCTGTCTTCTTCGACCTGGCCGGAGCGCCAAAAGGCGATCTGGCGTCGATTTCCCTTTCGCTGACCGCCCCGGAGGACGGCTATTCGGCGCTCCTGGACTGCCTCGGCGCCGCCGGCGCAAGAGCGCGCTTCACCGTCCGCTATCTGACCGAATCCTACCGGGCCGAAAACTGCCTTATGACCGGGACCGCGTCGGAGACGCTCTCGGTCGTCCTGACCGGACAACCCGGTACGCTCGAAGCCGAAGCGCCGGTCCTCACCGATTTCAGCGGCGGCGTCGGCCTGCGCGTCCGGCTGCTGAACCGCTCCGACTGCCGGTCGCTGACGCTGTTCTATACCACCCTGCTGGCCTCCGAATACACCGACCGGTATTCCTATACCGTCGAGATCCCGGCGGGAGACGGCGTCGTGTCCTGCCTGTTCCCGATCCCGGAATCCTACATCGGCCGCTTCCGGCTGGCGTTTGACGGCGCCCCGAGCGGGACCGTCGAGATCCTGTCGGTGTCCGCTTCTCCCTGCTATACCGTTCCCTCTTCCGTGGGGGCCGTGACGGAATGTCTCGTCAGCCGCGACCGGAAGAGTCTCTCGGTCAAGGGGACCGTACCGGAGGAAGACGTCCTCCGCTACAAAGACGCGACGGTCTGTCTCTACGAACTTTCGCTGTGGGAGGATCCCTCCGCCGTGACAACCGCCCGGCAGGCGGCGGCGGAGTCGCCGCTGTCCGGGACCGAGTTTTCCTTTACCCTCCCGCTCTCCGCCGACGGGAACGAGCTCTATCGCAAGTACGCGGTCATGATTTATTACGCGGGCGGACTGATCCCGGTGGGACAGGCCCGCGCCGTCACCAACCCCGAACGGCTGGCGGAAGCGTCGGCCGTCGCCGCGCCCGCCTCGAACAAGGGCTTCTGGCCGCTGTCCGGGAACTATCTGTTCGACGGGCTCTCGTTCACGGTCGAAGAGATCCGGCTCGAAGAGCTGGTCACGCTCGGAACCTCTTCCGTCGTCTATCCGACCGGAGAAGGCGGCTGCGCGATGGACGCCGAGTTCGTGGAAAACCTGGACCGGCGCATGGCGAACTACGAATCCTGCGGCATCCGGGTCTGCTTCCTGCTCCGCGTATCGCGCTCCAACGATATCTCTCTGAACCGGCTGCTCTGTCATCCGCTGGCGTCGGGAGGCCGTTACGCGGCCTTCAACACCGCCTCCGCGGAGGGGGTTTCGATCCTGCGGGCGGTGACCGCGTTCCTGACCGAGCGCTACGCCTCCTCTTCGGGCCGCACCCGGAATCTGACCGGCTTCCTGGTCGGCGCCGACGTCAACGACGCCTACGATTCCTACAACCTCGGCCGGTCGACCTTACAGACGGCGGCCAAGGCCTATGCGAACGCCTTCCGCGTCGTCTATAACGCCGCCCGTTCGATCCATCCCTCGGCTTCCGTCTATCTGCCGCTCGGCGGCGCCTGGTACTCGGGACTCACCGCCGACCGGGTCGGCTCCTTCGACGCCAGATCCATGCTGGAGGCGGTGGCCGCCTGTCTGGAGGCCGGCGGACCGATCCATTGGCAGCTCAGTTACGACGCCTTCCCCGAAAAGGGCTCTTACGCGTGGGAGATCGCCGATCCCGACCTCTCGTCGGAGGCCGACGGGATCACCGCCGCCAATCTCGAGGTACTGATGAACGCCCTGTCGGAGCCGTCGATGCTCGACAACGGCGTCGCCCGGACCGTGATCCTGACCGAGACCGGGCCCTATGAGGCCGACGACGAAAACGAACGGATCCGGCTCTCGGCCGATTACGTCTATACCTGTCTGCGACTGACCGATCGCCGCTTCGCCTCGGTAGAAGCCCTGATCCCGGCCCATCCCGTGGATTACAACGGGACGCTGACCTATCTCGACACCAACCGGTTCCCGGAGGTCTCGGCCTTCGCCGCCGAGCTGATCGGCGAGAGCCGCTTCGAGAGTCTGCTTCCCGACGTCTCCCGGATCGTGCAGCGGAACGTGACGGAAAACGCCGCGGTGACCGTGATCCCGTCGGACGTCAAGGGCGAAAAGCCGCTCTTCGACTTCTCCTCCGGGACCGACGGATGGCGGGCATCGCTGAACTGCGCCTCGCTGAAAGGCGGCACGTCGCTGGAAGGACACGACAACCTGCTCAGTCTCCGGCTGGAGGACGCCGATCCCGACGTCTGGCGCGGCGCGGCCGTCACCTTTGACCAGCCGCTGGATCTATCGATGGCCCCCTATCTCGGGTTTGAACTCCGCAGTGCGGTACTCCCGGACGGCGTCGACAAGCTGACGCTGGCGGTGGCGGTATACGCGGGACGGAACCTGCAGGTCTCGACGCTGACGGTGCCGGCCGCCTCGGCGACCACCGTCGTGGCCGATCTTTCCGCCTTCCCGGGCCGGAGCGCCTGCGAAGGCATGGCGATCTACGTCCGGAGCGCCGACGGCGCCCCGATCGGAGAACCCACGCTGCTGATCGGTTCGGTCCGCGCGATGTCCACCCAACTGTCCGGCTCCGACCTCGACCGGGTGATCCGGTCGCCCGAGACGGCAGACGGTCAGCCCACCGTGCGGCTGGCGACGCTGCTCGCGATCGGAGGCCTCGGCCTGCTGGCGCTGCTGCTGGAATCGGTCCGGCTCCTGCGCCGCCGGGCGGTCCGCCGGACCGACGAAGAATCCGGACGCTGACGAACGAATACAAAATCCGATCCCGCGGGGATCGCAAGGAAATGATAAAGGGAGAATCATGATGGCTGCTTACAACGAGAAAGAAAAAACCATCACCTTCTCGATCCGGGATGAGAAGGATATGGAGATCAAGCGCGTGCTCCACGCCGTCTACTCGGCGCTCAGTGAGAAGGGCTACAACCCCATCAACCAGATCGTGGGCTATATCCTCTCGGAGGATCCCACCTATATCACCAACTACAAAAACGCCCGCAGTCTGATCTGCAAGGTCGACCGGGACGATATCCTGAACGCGCTGGTACGCCATTATCTCGAACTCTGATGGCACCGGAGGAAACACCGCGGGAATCCCGCGGCCGCGTTGTGGTACTCGGCAATTTTGACGGCGTTCATCTCGGACACCGGGCGCTGCTGGCCGACGCCAGGACGGCCGCCGACGCCGTCGGCGGATCCGTTACGGTCTGGAGCTTTGCCGCGCTGCCGGGCGAACGTCTCTCGTCCCCGGAGGAGCGGGCCGCCCGTCTGCGGGAAGCCGGCGCCGACGAGGTGATCTACGAGGATTTCGAACGGGTGCGCGGCTTTTCGCCCCGCCGCTTTTTCGACGAGATCCTGCGCGGGACGCTCGGCGCGTCGGTCTGCGTCTGCGGCTTCAATTACAGCTTCGGAAAAGACGGCGCCGGAAACGCCGGGCTGCTGCTTCGCTTCTGCCGGTCGGCGGGGATCGCCTGCCGGATCCTCCCCGCCGTGACGGTCGGCGACGAGATCGTCTCCTCCTCCGGGATCCGGAAACGGCTTTCCTCCGGCGACGTGAGCGGCGCGGCCGCGCTGCTCGGCCGGCCCTACGAACTGACCGGGACGGTGGAGAACGGCCGCCACTTCGGCCGCACCCTCGGCCTGCCGACCGTCAATCAGCGGATCCCCGACGGGATCTGCCTGCCGGCCCGGGGCGTTTACGCCACTTACTGCACCGTCGGGGGCCGCCGGATCCCCTCGGTGACCAATATCGGCTGCTGTCCCACCGTCCGCCGGGACGGCGCGCTGACCGTCGAGACAAATCTGCCGGACTTTGACGGAACGCTTTACGGCGTCACCCTGACGGTGGGATTTCTCGCGCGGCTGCGGGAGGAAAAGGTCTTTCCCTCGGAAGAAGCGCTGAGCCGGGAGATCCGGAAAAACCGGGACGAGGCGAACGCTGTTTTCGCGGCCTGGTCGCGGAACGCCGATCCCGAACAGGATCGCAAAGGATAACCGAAATGAAGAGAATCAACCGTTTTCTGAAACCGATATCGGCCTTGCTGATCGCCGCTCTCCTGAGCGGCCTTTCGGCGTTCGGCGCCGCCGCCATCGAGCCGCCCGAGATCGAAAGCTCGCAGACGGCGCTGGTCTACTGCGTGGAATCGGGCACCATCCTCTATGAAAACGGGATCGACAACGAAATCTTTCCGGCGGCGCTGGTCAAGCTCATGACCGCGCTGGTCGCCTACGAGAACGCCGAAGCGGCCGGCCTGACGATGGAGTCCAAAGTCACGGTCTCCCGCCGCGTCATCAACGCCACGGTCGGCAACAAGGTCCCGCTGTACTACGGCGAGGAGCTCAGCCTGCAGGATCTGATGGGCGCCATGGTGCTGAGCGGCGCCAACGACGCGGCGCTGGCCATCGCCGAGGCGGTCGGGGGCTCCTTTGAGGATTTCGTCGATATGATGAACGCGAAGGCGGCCGAGCTCGGGATGACGCATACCGTCTACCGCAACGCCACCGGGATCCACCACAACGAAATGGTCACGACGCCCCGCGATCTGCTCATCCTGGCCTCCTACGTCAACCGGATCCCCTATCTGGCCGATCTCTGCGCCATGCCGCGGATCACCGTGGAGGCGACGAACCGCTCCGAAGTCCGCTATATCGGTACCCGGAATTATCTCATCAGCGACCGCGTCAGCACCGACTATTATCTGCCGATGGCGAACGGCATGATCTGCGGTTCGACCGCCGAGGCCGGCTACTGCGCCATCGCGACCGGCCAGCACGACGGCCTGAATTTCATCGCCATCATCACCGGCGCCGGCAGCACGATGGTGCTGGCCTCCGAGGCGTACACCTACCCCGACGGCAACGGCAACGAGATCTATGTACCGGAACAGTACAAGGTCCGGCTCGACGGTCTGGTCGAGGCCGGCCGGCTCCTCACCTGGGCCGACCGGAACTTCCGCTATATCCGGGCGGTCGACCGCTCGACGCCGATCGTGGAGGTCCCCGTGCGGCTGGCGCGGGACATCGACTCGGTGACGCTGATGCCCGAAACGCCGCTTGAACTCTTCGTGCCCAACGACATCGACCGGGCCGTCGATCTGTCGCTCGACTGGACGCTCGAAAACGAGATCCTCGAGGCGCCGATCAAGGCCGGCCAGCGCGTCGGGACGCTCACCGTCAGCTATCGGGGCGAAAAGATCGGCCGGGTGCCGCTCGTCGTACGGAACAACATCGAGCGAAGCGGCGGCCTGACGGTGTTCTACCGGCTGAAAACGCTCGCCGAAACGCCCTTCTTCCTGGTCGCGATCGCGCTGACCGCGTTCGCCGCCGTCTTCTATATCTTCTCCACGGCGGCCTCCCGACAGAAAAAGAAAAAGACCGCCCTGCGCGAATACGAGAAAAAAACCCGCTATCTGAAATAACGGGCGGGAAAGAGAAAGACGGAAACGATGACAGACGGCATTCTGCTGATCGATAAGCCGACCGGCGTGACCTCCCACGACGTGGTGGGGAAGATCCGGCGGCTCTTCGGGACCCGGCAGGTCGGGCACACCGGAACGCTCGATCCGATCGCGTCGGGCCTGCTGGTCCTGATGGTAGGTCGGGCCGTGAAGGCCTCGGAATACGCCTGCGAGGACGGCAAACGATACACGGCCGGGCTGACGCTCGGGCTGACCACCGATACCGAGGATATCACCGGGCGGGTGCTCTCCCGCGCCGATGCCCTTCCCGACGCCGGCGCCGTGATCGCGGCGGCCGGCCGCTTTACCGGCGAGATCCTGCAAATCCCCCCGATGTACAGCGCCCTGAAGCAGGACGGACGGAAGCTCTACGAGCTGGCCCGCCGCGGGATCACCGTCGACCGGGAACCGCGGCCCGTGACCGTTTTTTCGCTCCGCTGCGAGCCGGTCGAACCAGACGCCGGCCGTTACCGGCTGACGGTCGATTGCTCCCGCGGGACCTACATCCGCACCCTGTGCGCCGACATCGGAAAAGCGCTGGGCTGTGGAGGGGTCATGTCGTCGCTCCGGCGGGAGCGCGTCGGTGAGTTTTCCCTCGACGGCGCGATAACGCCCGAGGCGCTCGAAGCCCTCTCCCCGGAAGAGCGGGAAGCGAAGCTGCTCCCGACCGAACGACTTTTCGACCGGTATCCGGCTCTGACACTGCCGCCTTTTTTCGCCGGCCTCGCGCGGTCGGGCTGCGAGATCTATTTAAAAAAGATCGGCGCCGATCTCCCGATCGGCCAGCGGGTGCGGCTCTGCGACCCGACATTCTTCGCCCTCGGCGAGGTAAAGGAATACGAAGCCGGACCTGCCGTCAAGGCGATCAAACAGTTCCGGATATGAGAGAAAACAAAACAGGGGGCCTTTTCGGAAAGGCCCCCTGAATTCCCCCGCGCGGGGAGGAGATCGTGTGATTTTTCAGAGCGCGCGGACGATCGCCTCGGTATCGGTGGCGATCATGAGCTCTTCGTTTGTCGGAATCAGATAGACCTTCACGCGGGAGGCCGGCGTCGAGAGCTCCACGATGTTCGGCTGGTGATGCGATCTCGCGTTCAGCTCGCGGTCGATCTCGATGCCGAAGTACTCCATGTTCGTGCAGACGCGCTCGCGCAGCTCGGGGTTGTTCTCCCCCATGCCGGCGGTGAAGACGATGGCGTCGAGCCCGTTCATCGCCGCGGTGTAGGCGCCGATATATTTCTGGATCTGATAAGCGAGGATGTTGGCAGTGAGCCACGCCCGCTTGTCGCCCTTCAGGATGGCAGCCTCGATGTCGCGGCTGTCGGAAGAGATGCCGGATACGCCGAGGAAGCCGCATTCTTTATTCATGTAAGCGGCGATCCCGTCGGGATCGAGCCCCTTCTTCTTCATCAGATACGGCACGATGGCGGGGTCGATGGCGCCGCAGCGGGTGCCCATCTCGACACCGTCAAGCGGCGTGAAGCCCATCGAGGTGTCCACGCACTTGCCGCCCTTGACGGCCGAGATCGAGGAACCGTTGCCGATGTGGCAGGTGATGATCTTTGTCTCTTCGATCGGCTTGCCGAGGATCTTCGCCATCTCGGCGGAGACGAAGCGGTGCGAGGTGCCGTGCGCCCCGTAGCGGCGGATCTGGAATTGCTCCGCGTCCTCGTATTTGATCGCGTAGGTGCGGGCCTTTTCCGGCTGGGTGGTATGGAACGCGGTGTCGAACACCAGGACCTGCGGCACGTCGGGCATGACTTCCGTGCAGCCCTCGATCCCCATCAGATGGGCGGGGGTGTGGAGCGGCGCGAAGTCATGGCAGAGGCGCAGTTTTTCGACGACCTCCGGCGTGACGAGACAGCTCTCGAAGAAATAGGGGCCGCCGTGGACCACGCGGTGACCGACCGCCTTGATCTCGCTCATGTCGGACAGACAGCCCAGCACGGGATCGGTCAGGGTGTCGACCACGATCCGCATCGCGACGGCGTGGTTCGGCATGGCGATCTCCCGTTTGGTCTTTTCGCCGTCGGTGCCGAGGCGGTGCTCGATGCGGCCGTCGATGCCGATCCGCTCACAGATCCCCTTGGCCAGCACGCTGCCGGTCTCGGTCTGGAAGAGCTGGTATTTCAGAGAAGAACTCCCCGCGTTGACAACAAGTACTTTCATGGATAAACCTCCGGAATTTTGATAATGGCATAACATATTTATTATACACTAAAAAACCGACGATTACAAGGGATTTGACAAAAAAACCGGAAAGAAAGAAGGAAGAGGCCTATGACTGCCGCGGCCGTCATCTGCGAATATGATCCGTTCCACCGGGGACACCGTCTCCAGATCGAAGCGATCCGGGCCCGGTACGGGGAAGACTGCACGGTCGTGAGTCTGATGAGCGGCGACGTCGTTCAGCGCGGCCGTCCGGCGATCTTCCCGAAGGCGATCCGGGCGGAAGCCGCGCTGCGGGGCGGAGCGGATCTGGTGCTGGAGCTCCCGGCTCCCTGGTCCTGCGGCAGTGCGCCGCATTTCGCCGCCGGCGCGGTCTCGATCCTCTCGCGGCTCGGCGGGATCGACGTCCTCTGCTTCGGGATCACGGGGGGAGACGAGAAGGCGCTGTCGGAAGCGGCGGCGCTCATGAACACCGACGCCTTCCGGGACGCGATGAAGGCGGCTCCCCGCGGCGAATCGCACATGCGCACCGCCGAGGCGGTCTTCCGCTCGCTGGGAGGGGGCTTCTTCCCTACCGAACCGAACGATATCCTCGGGACCGAATACCTGGCCGCGCTCCGGCGGTCAGGCGCGCCGATCGTCCCGTTCTGTATCCGGCGGGAGCCGGGCTATTCGGCCGCCGCCGCCCGGCGGGCGATCCTGACCGGCGGCGAGACCGAAGCGATGCTGCCGCCGGAAGCCGAGGCCCTTTACCGCGCGATCGCGCCGACGACGGGCCCGGAGGGCGTTGCCCGCTACGACGCGGCGGCGCTCTTTGCGATCCGGAACACCCCGGCCGAAACGCTTGCCGGATACGCGTATCTGAACGGCGGGGTCGCCGGCCTGCTGAAGCGGAAGGCGGAGGAAACCGGCACGGTCGCCGGTCTTGTCGAGGCCGGGACCGGGCGGAGCTACGCGGCCGCGCGGCTGCATCGGGCGATCCTCTCGGCCCTGCTGAAAATCCCGAAAGAGTCGCCGGAAACCGAGCCGGTTTTTACGCGCGTTCTGGCAGAAAACGGAAAGGGGCGCCGCTATCTGGCCTCGATCCGGAAACAGACGCCCCTGGCGATTGTGACGAAGCCGGCCGACGGCCTGAAGCTTCCGGGCGAGGCGGGGCGTCAGTTTGAAGCCGCGCTTTCGGCCGAGCGTCTGATCGCGCTCCTGCGGGGCGAAGCGCCGGCCGATCTGCTCCGGCGCGGACCGATCGTGGCGGAGTGATCCCACTGACAGGGCGCCGGCTTCCCCCCATACGGCAAAAGAGCCCCCGCGGATCAACCGCGGGGGCGTTTCTATCCGATTTTCCGTGAATCAGTACGGCATCGTGGGAAGGTAGTCCAGCGGATCCACCGTTTCTCCGTCGATCCGCACCTCGAAATGGAGATGCACGCCGGTCGCGAGGCCGGTGCGGCCGATCTCGCCGATCTGCTGCCCCGGATAGACGCGGTCGCCGACGTTCACGAGGATCTTGTCCATGTGGGCGTAATAGGTCTGGACGTTGTCCTCGTGGAGGATCTTGACGATATTGCCGTAAGAGCCGTGCTTTTCGGCGAAGATGACCTCGCCGCCGTCCGCTGCGTAGACCGGAGCGCCAAGCTCCGGCCCGGCCAGGTCGATCCCGTAATGGATCGAGGTAGCCGATACTTTGCCGACGCGGCTGACGCCGTAATAACAGGTGATCATGAACCGCTGTTGAAGCGGCCAGATGAAGGTCCCGGTCGGCTCGGTGGAGGGATATTCCTTCGTTCCCTTTCGCTCGATCTGATCCTTCGGCTCAGTGATGACGCGGGAGGAGACGAGCCGGCGTCCGATCTCCTCGCCGTCCGCGTAGGAGATCTCGTAGCAGTTCTCGGCGAGCCCCGTTTCCCCCTCGGCCACGATCTCGGTCAGGCCGACGTACAGTTCCTCGGTCTCGTGATATTCCACCCGGAAGGGGAGGATCTCGGAGTAGGTCTCGTAAGAAACGGTATGGTAGGCGATGGCAGCGTTGAGCCCGCTGATAGGGAAGGAGAAGAGCGTCTCGGCGTCTTCCGCCGCGGTCTCGCCGCGGAACTGGCCGAGGACGGTTTGCCGGGCGCGGTTCCGGTATGCCTGAGCGCCGATCGCGGAGATCCTCGTTTCGGATACGGTCCCGTCTCCGCTTTCCTCCGGCGCGGCATCCCGAAGGAGCGCACGGTAAATATCGTCGACCGAGGACACGCTGCTCTGCCGGCAGAAAACCGAGCGGATCTCGAATTCCGAGGTCAGCTCCACGAGATCGACCTGCCGGTCGGCTTCCTTGACGCGTTCCGCTATGTACCGTTCGAGATCGGCCGCGATCTGTTCGGCCTCCGCGTAGGTGGCACAGGCGGCAATCTCCATGCCCTGGATCGAAAGGCGGTAAGCCCGGACGTAATCGCCGCAGGAAAGATCGTAGAGCAGCTCCATACAGCCGGCGGCGTCGGCGAGTTCGCTGCCGTCGGAGAGGACATACCGGTAAGTGATCTCATAGTTCAATCGATCGTTGATGCCGCTTTTTTCCAGTCTCTCGTTCAGCAGGATCAGTGCGTCGTCGACCACGGTGCGGTCGGAAACGCGGCAGAGCGGTTCGCCGTTGACCGAAAGCTGCAGCGACAGACTCCGTCCGCTGATATCGACCAGATACCGGACGGCAAAAACCGTCAGCGCCAACGCCAGCAGCCAGCCGAACAGGGCGGTGATGCGAAGCGGTGTTTTTTTCGAGCGGTCCACGGGCACCCCCCTCCTTTCCGCACGTTTTTGAGCATATACAGTAATTATTTTAGCACAAAAAAAGAAAAAAGGCAAGCGCAGAC
>JAEEGL014945887.1_pt1 | contig 11763 bp, 5 predicted proteins | sample 9134231 | NCBI WGS metagenome assembly JAEEGL01 (sample SAMN16246548, study PRJNA631951) | gut metagenome | biome: gut microbiome; feature: rumen; material: fiber-attached | host: Bos | place: Iran: Karaj | collected 2018-10
AACGGTAAACTTTGACAGCAACAGTGTTTTTACCTTCGCCGAGGAACTGTGTGATATTGAATTCATGAGGAGTCATTGAGCCTTGAGTATAACCGGTAAATGAGCCGTTAACATAAACCTCTGCAGCGGATTTGAGAGCGCCGAAATGCAAAAAGATTTCCTTGTCAGCAAAGTCGGCGGGAACCTCAAACTCTCTTCGGTAAATGCCTATCTCCTGCATATCGTGGTCGATAGCGGGAATTTTTCTTTTGCTTCTTGAAATTGCACGGGGGAAGGTGGAGGCGTAGTAATACGGATAAGAACCGGTCTTTTCCATCTGCCAGACCGACGGAACGGCAATCTCTCTCCACTTGCTGTCGTCAAAATCAACTGCATAGAAATTTTCCGGACAGTTTTTCAGTCCCATCTGCCAGTAGAATTTCCAGTTGCCGTTAAGAGACCGTCTGTATTCGGACTCCGCTCTTTCAAGCGCTTCCTTTTCGCTGTCATAGCAGAAGGCGAGTATGTGACCGTCCTCCTTATTGCGCTTTATAACGGCTGGGTTTTCCCAATCATACTTATTGTTGCTCATTGTTAGGTACTCCTGTTTTTGTAATAATATGCATTTTTTTGATAAAAAATTAAAAATTGCCTTGACAATATTGACTTGGCGGTATATAATAAACTGCTATTATAATGGCAGTATATACGCTTTGCCATTTTTACGCATTTGTAGTTTAACACAAAAACGCAGTAAAATCAAGTGCGTATGTGTTCAAATTGCAGTAATCTCCGGACTTTTTTCGGAAGGTCTTTAAGATAAAAATTTTTATGGAGAGTGATAAGCATTATGGTAAATGTCAAGCCTGAAAAATTCGGCACAACAACCCGTATGACATTTTCTAAAATCAATGAGGTTATGCAGATGCCCAATCTTATTGAGGTGCAGAAAAATTCATACCAGTGGTTCCTTGACGTAGGTTTAAGAGAAGTATTCCGTGATGTAGCCGATATTACGGATTTCTCCGGCAATCTTGCGCTGAGCTTTATCGATTACAGAATGGATGATGCTCCCAAGTATTCGGTTAAGGAATGTAAAGAGAGAGATGCGACATACGCAGCTCCCCTGAGAGTAACCGCAAGACTTCTTAATAAGGAAACAGGCGAAATCAAGGAAAACGAAGTTTATATGGGCGACTTCCCGATTATGACCGATTCCGGCACCTTTGTTATCAACGGCGCAGAAAGAGTTATAATTTCTCAGCTTGTGCGTTCACCCAGCGTTTATTTCGGTATGACGCATGACAAGACCGGTAAGGAGCTTTATACGACAACGGTAATTCCCAACCGCGGCGCATGGCTTGAATATGAAACTGATCAGAATGATCTTTTCTATGTCCGTATCGATAAAAACCGTAAATTGCTCATCACAACCTTTATCAGAGCTTTAGGTTTAAGCTCAAATGCCGAAATTCTGGAGTTCTTCGGCTATGACGACAGAATCAAGGCTACTCTTGAAAAAGATACCACTATCAATACAGAGCAGGCTCTTATAGAAGTATATAAGAGACTTCGTCCGGGCGAACCGCCCACACTTGAAACTGCACAGGCTCATCTTGACGGTTTGTTCTTTGACGCACGCCGTTATGACCTTTCCCGTGTCGGCAGATACAAATATAATAAAAAGCTCGGAATTTCCGCAAGAATTCAGGGCTTTAAGGTTACGCAGCCTGTTGTAAGCGCTCTTACGGGTGAGGTTCTTGCAGATGCAGGCGAGTATATCACTCCTGAGCTTGCATACAGAATCGAGCAGGAAGGCGTTAATACGGCTTTTGTTGATTCCGACGGCAAAGAAGTTAAGGTTTATTCGAACTCAATGGTAGATATCGGCGAATATGTTCCTAAATTCTCTGCAGAAGAGCTTGAAGCAATCGGCATCAACGAGAAGGTTCGCTTCTCCGTTCTTCAGGAAGTTCTTGAAAAGTGCGGTAAGAGCAAGGCTGCTCTCAAAGAAGAGCTTGCTGCACGTGCGGACGACCTTATTCCGAAGCATATTATTACAGACGATATTATGGCGTCTATAAACTATCTTAATTGTATTGCTAACGGTGTTGGCACAACAGACGATATTGACCATCTCGGTAACCGTCGCATCCGTTCGGTAGGCGAGCTGCTTCAGAATCAGTTCAGAATCGGCTTCTCCAGAATGGAAAGAGTTGTAAAAGAGAGAATGACTCTTCAGGCTCAGGAGCCTGACAAGCTTACACCTGCAAGCCTTATCAATATAAGACCTGTTATGGCGGCTATCAAAGAATTCTTCGGTTCTTCACCGCTTTCACAGTTCATGGACCAGACCAACCCTCTTGCAGAGCTTACTCATAAGAGAAGACTTTCTGCATTGGGCCCCGGCGGTTTGTCAAGAGACCGTGCAGGATTCGAAGTTCGAGATGTTCACTATTCTCACTACGGCAGAATGTGTCCCATCGAGACTCCCGAAGGTCCCAACATCGGCTTGATTTCATATCTTGCAACATTTGCAAAAATCAATAAGTACGGCTTCATTGAAGCTCCGTTCAGAAAAATAGACAAGAAGAAGGGCATAGTTCTCGACGAGGTTGAGTATATGACCGCTGATGTAGAGGATAACTACATCGTAGCTCAGGCTAACGAACCTCTTGACGCAAAGGGACATTTTGTTCATTCAAAGGTTACAGCCCGTCACCGTGACGAATTCCTTGAAGTTTCTGCAGAAGAAGCCGACTACATGGATGTTTCGCCCAAGATGGTTGTTTCGGTTGCTACTGCTATGATTCCCTTCCTCGAAAATGACGACGCAAACCGTGCTTTGATGGGTTCAAACATGCAGAGGCAGGCTGTTCCGCTTCTCAAGACGGATTCGCCCATTGTCGGAACAGGTATGGAATATAAGGCAGCCGTTGACTCAGGTACAGTAGTACTTGCAAGAAAAGCAGGTAAGGTTACCAAGGTCGATTCTCAGAGAATTGAAATCACCTCTAAGGACGGCAAGGTTGAAACCTATGACCTTATTAAGTTTATGCGTTCCAACCAGGATACATGTATCAACCAGCGCCCGATAGTTGATGAGGGCGACAGCGTTGTTGAAGGACAGGTTATTGCAGACGGTCCCGCAACCGCAAACGGTGAAATCTCACTCGGTAAGAATGCTCTTATCGGCTTTATGACCTGGGAAGGTTATAACTATGAGGACGCTGTCCTTATAAACGAAAAACTTGTACGTGACGATGTTTACACATCAGTTCACATAGAGGAATTTGAAATTGAGGCAAGAGACACCAAGCTCGGACCGGAGGAAATCACAAGAGATATTCCCAATGTCGGCGAAGATGCACTTGCCAACCTCGACGAAAACGGTATTATCCGCATAGGCGCTGAGGTACATTCAGGCGACATCCTTGTCGGCAAGGTTACTCCCAAGGGCGAAACCGAGCTCACAGCCGAGGAAAGACTGCTTCGCGCAATCTTCGGTGAGAAGGCAAGAGAAGTAAGAGACACTTCGCTTAAAGTACCGCACGGCGAATACGGTATCGTTGTTGATGTTGAGGTGTTTACAAGAGAGAATTCAGACGAACTCAATCCCGGAGTTAACAAGGTTGTACGCTGCTATATCGCTCAGAAGAGAAAGCTCTCTGTCGGCGATAAAATGGCAGGCCGCCACGGTAACAAGGGCGTTGTTTCAAGAATTCTTCCTCAGGAGGATATGCCGTTCCTTGATGACGGTACTCCGCTTGATATAGTTCTTAACCCGTTGGGCGTTCCGTCCCGAATGAATATCGGTCAGGTGCTTGAAGTTCATCTCGGCTTTGCTTACAGAAAGCTCGGTCAGAAGATAGCAACTCCGGTATTTGACGGCGCTCACGAGTCGGATATCCGCGCTGCTCTTAAAGAAGCAGGTTACAGCGAAGACGGTAAGTCATGGCTTATCGACGGCAGAACAGGACTCAGGTTTGATAACCCCGTTACAGTCGGCGTTATGTACTTCCTGAAACTCCACCATCTTGTTGACGATAAGATTCATGCCCGTTCGACAGGTCCGTATTCACTTGTTACGCAGCAGCCTTTGGGCGGTAAAGCTCAGTTCGGCGGTCAGCGTTTCGGTGAAATGGAAGTTTGGGCTCTCGAGGCTTACGGCGCAACATATACGCTTCAGGAAATTCTTACTGTTAAGTCGGATGATGTTGTCGGCAGAGTTAAGACTTACGAGTCAATTGTTAAGGGTCAGAATGTTCCCAAGCCGGGCATTCCCGAGTCCTTCAAGGTTCTTATTAAAGAACTTCAGGCACTCGCACTTGATGTCAAGGTGCTTGATAAGGACAACAACGAAATTGACCTTAAGCAGAACTTTGATGATGACGCTGATATGCCGGTATTCGTAAGTGAAGATATGAGCTATGTTAATGATGCTTCACTCGACGACGGTTATGTTGCCGACGAGGATGCTGAAAAAGAACTCGGTGAGGATGCTTTCAATGAATATGTTGACGGCGGCAGCGAAGACGGCTATGCTGACGACAGCTACGGCGACGATGAAGAGTTTTAATTGTAAGCACTCACAAACAAGATTTTAAGGAAGAAGGTACTTTTTATAATGGAAAATATAACCTTTGAGTCAATTAAAATCGGCCTTGCCTCACCTGAGCAAATCAGAGAATGGTCATACGGTGAAGTTAAAAAGCCGGAAACTATAAATTACCGTACACTCAAGCCCGAAAAGGAAGGCCTTTTCTGCGAAAGAATTTTCGGACCTACAAAGGACTGGGAATGCTACTGCGGAAAATACAAGAGAGTACGCTATAAGGGTAAAATCTGCGAGCGCTGCGGTGTTGAAATCACTAAGGCAAAGGTCCGCAGAGAAAGAATGGGACACATTGAGCTTGTTGCTCCCGTTTCACACATCTGGTATTTCAAGGGTATCCCGTCAAGAATGGGACTTATCCTTGATGTATCACCCAGAGATCTTGAAAAGGTACTCTATTTTTCAAGATATATCGTAACAGACCCGGGCGACACCGAGCTTGAAAAATATCAGATACTTACCGAGAAGGAATACCTCGATATGAAGGAAAAGTACGAGGATGACTTCAAGGCAGGTATGGGCGCAGAGGCAGTTAAAGACCTGCTTTCCCAGATAGATGTTGAAGCACTCTGCAAAGAGCTTCGCGAAGAGCTTGAAGGCGCAACGGGTCAGAAAAAGACAAGAATTCTCAAAAGACTTGAGGTTGCAGAGGCATTCCGTCAGTCAGGCAACAAGCCTGAATGGATGGTGCTTGATGTAATTCCCGTAATTCCGCCCGACATCCGTCCCATGGTACAGCTTGACGGCGGCAGATTTGCAACAAGCGACCTTAACGACCTTTACAGAAGAGTTATAAACAGAAATAACCGTCTTAAGAAGCTGCTTGAACTCAATGCTCCCGACATTATCGTAAGAAATGAAAAGAGAATGCTTCAGGAAGCAGTTGACGCACTTATAGACAACGGCAGAAGAGGCAGACCGGTAACAGGTCCAAACAACCGTGCTCTTAAATCGCTTTCGGATATGCTTAAAGGTAAGCAGGGCCGTTTCCGTCAGAACCTTCTCGGTAAGCGTGTTGACTATTCGGGCCGTTCGGTTATCGTTGTAGGTCCTGAGCTTAAGATGTATCAGTGCGGATTGCCTAAGGAAATGGCACTTGAGCTGTTCAAGCCTTTTGTAATGAAGAGACTTGTTGAAACAGGTGCAACAGGCAACATCAAGTCAGCCAGAAAGATGGTTGAAAGAGCCAAGCCTGAGGTTTGGGACGCACTTGAGGTTGTAATCAAGGGACATCCAGTAATGCTTAACCGTGCTCCTACACTTCACAGACTCGGTATTCAGGCATATGAGCCTGTACTTGTTGAGGGCAGAGCTATCAAGCTTCATCCGCTTTCATGTACAGCCTTCAACGCTGACTTCGACGGCGACCAGATGGCAGTCCATGTACCGCTTTCGGCAGAGGCACAGGCAGAGGCAAGACTTCTTATGCTTGCAGCCAACAACCTTCTCAAGCCGTCAGACGGTCAGCCTGTTGTTGTTCCTACACAGGATATGATTCTTGGTTCATACTATCTTACTATGGACAAGGACGGCGAACCCGGCGAGGGCAAGGTGTTCTCAACGGTTGATGAGGCTGTTATGGCTTATGATGAGGGCTACATCGGTCTTCATTCAAAGATAAAAGTAAGATTCACAAAGGAAATTGACGGCGAGCAGGTATCAAAGCTTGTTGACACAACGCTCGGTAAGATTATATTCAACAATCCTATCCCTCAGGATTTAGGCTTTGTTGACCGTTCAGACCCCGATAACGCATTCAAGCTTGAGGTTGATTTTCTTGTTACCAAGAAAACACTTGGTAAGATTATTGACAGATGTATTAAGATTCACGGCGTAAACAAGTCCTCTGAGGTGCTTGACGCTATTAAGAATCAGGGCTATAAGTACTCAACAAAATCAGGTATAACCGTTGCTGTAAGCGATGCAACAATTCCTCCGCACAAGCTTGACTTGCTTTCAGAGGCTGAGGAAAAGATTGACGAAATCACAGCAGATTACAGAATGGGCTTCTTAAGCAATTCAGAGAGAAGCACAGAGGTTATCAAGGTCTGGACAGATGTTACAGACAGAGTTTCCAAGGGTATTAAGGAAAACCTCGGCACAACAAACCCGATTTATATGATGGTTGACTCAGGCGCCCGTGGTTCTGAATCACAGCTTCGTCAGCTTTGCGGTATGCGTGGACTTATTGCAAACACTGCAGGTAAGGTTATCGAGGTTCCCATCCGTGCTAACTACCGTGAAGGTCTTAATGTTCTTGAGTACTTCATCTCATCCCGTGGTGCCCGTAAAGGCTTGGCTGATACGGCTCTTCGTACAGCTGACTCAGGTTATCTTACAAGACGACTTGTCGATGTTTCGCAGGATGTTATCATTCGTGAAGAGGATTGCCACTGCCACGACGGTATTGAGGTTTATGACATCAAGGAAGGCAACGAGCTTATCGAAAGCCTTAAGGAAAGACTTACAGGCAGATATCTGCTTGAGGACTTCGTTGACGAAAAGACCGGCGAGGTTATCGTATCGAAGGATATGATGATGACCGACGAGGAAGCAGGCATTGTTGCCGACATCGTTAACGCAAGAAAGAATCCCGAAGACCGCAAGATTAAAATCCGTTCGCTTCTCACCTGCGAGTCAGAGCACGGCGTATGCATCAAGTGTTACGGCTCCAACCTTGCAACAGGCGGTCCTGTTACGGTAGGTGAGGCAGTAGGTATTATTGCAGCTCAGTCAATCGGTGAGCCCGGTACCCAGCTTACAATGCGTACCTTCCATACCGGCGGTATCGCATCCAGCCAGGATATTACTCAGGGTCTTCCCAGAGTTGAAGAGCTTTTCGAAGCAAGAAAGCCCAAGACTCTTGCAATACTTGCGGAAATCGACGGCAGACTTTCGTTCAGAGAAATCAAGAAGAACGAGCATATCGTTATCACCAATGATGAAACCGCTGAGGAAAAGACTTATCTTATTCCTTACGGCTACCATAAGAGATTCAACTCCGAAACCGATGAAAACGGCAAGCCGATTTTCGTTAAGAAGGGCACGGCTCTTACAGAGGGTTCGCCCAATCCGCACGATATACTTGCAATCAACGGCGTTCATGCAGTTCACGATTACCTTATCAAAGAGGTACAGAGAACTTACCGTATGCAGGGTGTTGATATCAACGATAAGCATATCGAGGTTATCGTTCGTCAGATGATGAGAAAACTCAAAATCGACGAACCCGGCTCAACAAGCTTCCTTCCCGGCGAAACAGTTGAAAAGACTGATTTCAACAATGCCAACAAGAAGGCACAGGCAGAGTGTGAAGCAAAGGGCGAGGACTTCGTTCCCGCAACATGCGAGCCCGTACTTCTCGGTATCACAAAGGCTTCACTTGCAACCGATTCGTTCCTGTCGGCAGCTTCTTTCCAGGAGACCACAAGAGTTCTTACCGATGCCGCTATCAAGGGTAAGGTTGATCCGCTTCTCGGTCTTAAAGAAAACGTTATTATCGGTAAGCTGCTTCCTTCGGGTACAGGTATGCAGTGCTACAGTGATGTGGAGCTGGAAACCGTATATTCCTCAGAGGTAAATTACAGCGAAGACTAAGTTGAAACAATATAATTAAATAATGCTTGACAATCAAAGGTTTTAGATGTTAAAATCTTTGATTGTGTGAGCAAAGGGAATACCTAATACGAAGGGTGTTCTCTTTGCTGACACACTGTGTCATAAATTTTTTAACGGAGGTGAAAAAGTTTGCCAACCTTTAACCAGCTTGTAAGAAACGGAAGAGAAACCGCAGAAAAGAAGTCAAAGGCTCCCGCTCTCGGTAAGGGTCTTAACTCAAAAAAGAATGTTATGACCGACAACGCTTCTCCTCAGAAGAGAGGTGTGTGCACTGTTGTTAAAACAGATACACCCAAGAAGCCTAACTCAGCTCTTCGTAAGCTTGCCAGAGTTCGTCTTACCAACGGAATCGAGGTTTCAGCCTATATTCCCGGTGTCGGACACAACCTTCAGGAGCACTCAGTTGTCCTGATCAGAGGCGGTCGTGTTAAGGACCTTCCCGGTGTGCGTTACCACATCATCAGAGGAACACTTGATACGCAGGGCGTTACCGGCAGAATGCAGGGCCGTTCAAAGTACGGCGCAAAGCGTCCCAAGACTGCAAAGAAATAAGGTATAGTCAGACCTTATATTTAAAAAGACAGAATCTACCAGCAAAGGTTATGCCGATGCAGGTGTATATATATACGCCTTTTGCGTTGGCACCACGGATTTTGTCCGAGTACCTATGATATCATTACTATGAAGGAGGGAAGCGAAGTGCCAAGAAGAGGCCAGATCGCAAAACGTGATGTTTTGCCGGATCCGCTTTACAATTCAAAGCTTGTAACAAGGCTTATCAACAGCGTTATGCTCGACGGTAAGAAGGGCGTTGCTCAGAAAATCGTTTATGATGCGTTCGACATTATCGCTGAAAAGACAGGCAAGGAGCCGTTGGAGGTATTTGATGCCGCAATGGAAAATGTTATGCCTGTTCTTGAGGTTAAGGCTCGCCGTGTAGGCGGTGCTACCTATCAGGTTCCGATGGAGGTTCGTCCCGAGAGAAGACAGACACTCGGACTTCGTTGGATCACTCTTTACGCTCGTGGCAGATCGGAAAGAACAATGAAAGAAAGACTTGCTAACGAGATTATGGATGCTGTTAACGAAACAGGCGCAGCATTCAAGAAGCGTGAAGAAACACACAGAATGGCAGAAGCAAACAAGGCTTTTGCACATTTCAGATGGTAATTTTACCGACATTTTATTGCGTATTTTAATTCAGTGGAGGAAATTATGCCAAGAAAGGTATCTCTTGAAAAAACAAGAAATATTGGTATTATGGCTCATATTGATGCCGGTAAAACAACCACTACGGAAAGAATTTTGTTTTACACAGGTGTTAACCACAAATTAGGTGAAACACATGACGGCGATGCTACTATGGACTGGATGGAGCAGGAGCAGGAAAGAGGTATTACTATTACTTCTGCAGCTACTACCTGTTTCTGGAAAGAGCATAGAATCAATATTATCGACACTCCCGGTCACGTTGACTTTACTGTTGAAGTTCAGCGCTCTTTGCGTGTGCTTGACGGCTCAGTAACAGTTTTGTGCGCCAAGGGCGGTGTTGAGCCTCAATCAGAGACCGTTTGGCGTCAGGCTGATGAGTACAAGGTACCCCGTATGATCTATGTTAATAAGATGGACATTATGGGTGCTGATTTCTTCAGAGTACTCAATATGGTGGACGAGCGCTTTAAGTGCAATCCCGTTCCGATTCAGCTGCCTATCGGTGCTGAGGATACCTTCAGAGGAATAGTTGACCTTGTAGAAATGGATGCTGAGATTTACTATGACGATCTCGGCAAAGATGTTCGCCGTGAGCCGATTCCCGACGATATGAAGGAGCTTGCACAGGAATACCGTACAAAGCTCATCGAACAGGTTGTCGAGATGGATGAGGATCTTATGATGGAATATCTTGAGAACGGTACAGAGCCTTCTGTTGCCGATATCAAGAGAATAATCCGTAAGGCTACTATTGCCAATGAAATGGTACCGATTACTTGCGGTACATCGTACAGAAACAAGGGTGTTCAGCCCTTGCTCGACGCTATTGTTGACTATATGCCTGCTCCGACAGATGTTGAGTCAATAAAGGGCGTTAATCCCAATAATGACAAAGAAGAAGAAAGACATTCTTCAGATTCAGAGCCTTTTGCAGCTCTTGCTTTCAAGATTGCAACAGACCCGTTTGTAGGTAAGCTTTGCTTCTTCAGAGTTTATTCAGGCACCATAAATGCAGGTTCAACCGTTTATAATTCGGTTAAGGACGGCAGAGAAAGAATGGGCCGTATTCTTCAGATGCATGCTAATCACAGAGAGGATCTCGAAACTGTTTATTCGGGCGACATCGCTGCTGCGGTAGGTCTTAAAAATACTACCACAGGCGACACTCTTTGCGACGAAAAGCACCCGATTATCCTTGAATCAATGAACTTCCCGGATCCCGTTATCCGTGTTGCCATTGAGCCTAAGACCAAAGCAGGTCAGGAAAAGATGGGTATTGCGCTTCAGAAGCTTGCAGAAGAGGATCCCACTTTCAAATGCTATACCGACGAAGAGACAGGCCAGACCATTATTGCAGGTATGGGCGAGCTTCACCTTGAGATTATCGTTGACAGAATGTTGCGTGAGTTTAAGGTTGAGGCAAATGTAGGCAGACCTCAGGTTGCTTATAAAGAGACAATCAGAGCTACTGCTTCATCAGACACAAAATATGCCCGTCAGTCAGGCGGTAAGGGACAGTACGGTCATGTTAAGATTAACATTGAACCCAATCCCCACGGCGGTTATGAGTTTGTTAACAATATCGTCGGCGGTGCTATTCCGAAGGAATACATCGAGCCTGCAAATCAGGGTATTCAGGGAGCTATGCAGACAGGTGTTCTTGCAGGTTATCCCGTTGTTGATGTTAAGGTTACACTTTATGACGGTTCATATCACGAAGTTGACTCTTCCGAAATGGCGTTCAAGATTGCCGGTTCAATGGCATTCAAGGATGCTGCCAAGAAGGCTCAGCCTGTTATTCTTGAGCCGATTATGAAGGTTGTAGTTATCGTTCCCGAGGAATATATGGGCGATGTTATAGGCGACCTTAACTCAAGAAGAGGCGAAATTCAGGGCTTCGAGGACAGATCCGGCGTTAAGCAGATCAATGCTCATGTTCCGCTTTCGGAAATGTTCGGTTACGCAACAGACCTTCGTTCAAAGACACAGGGCAGAGGTCAGTATGTAATGGAACCCGACGGTTACAAAGAAGTTCCGAAATCAATCGCTGAAAAAATTATCAACGAAAGAGTAAAGAAAGATTGATAATTTTGTAAAAAGGCTTGATATTTTATTGATTTATTGGTAAAATATCTTTCGGAGAAAATTTATAACAATATTTATCCACACATAAAAGGAGGAAATTTCCAATGGCAAAGGCAAAATTCGAAAGAACAAAACCCCATGTTAACATCGGTACTATCGGTCACGTTGACCACGGTAAGACAACATTAACAGCTGCTATCACAAAGACTCTCGCTTCTAAGGGCCAGGCTGACTTCGTTGATTATGCAAACATC
>JAEEGL016296971.1_pt1 | contig 11763 bp, 10 predicted proteins | sample 9134231 | NCBI WGS metagenome assembly JAEEGL01 (sample SAMN16246548, study PRJNA631951) | gut metagenome | biome: gut microbiome; feature: rumen; material: fiber-attached | host: Bos | place: Iran: Karaj | collected 2018-10
ATAGTTCTTATGATATTTATCATAATAAGTATGATAATCACCAATATTTTTGACAAAGGAGGTGAATCAAACTTCTTATGATCAAAAAGATATCACGTAACATATATATGATCCTTATAGCTTTATTCTTATATGCGCCGATAGTCACACTTATTGTTCTGAGTTTCAATAAGAGTAAGACAAGAGCCAAATGGGGCGGTTTTACGTTGAAATGGTATGGTCAGCTGTTTAATAATGATGCGATCATGGGAGCATTGTTCAATACGCTTTTTATAGCGCTGGTTGCTTCGGTTGTTTCAACTCTTATCGGAACCATAGCCTGTATTTCTATAATGAACCTTAAAAAGAAAACCCGTTCACTTGTCATGGGTGTGACAAATATACCTATGCTTAATGCCGAAATAGTTACAGGTATATCACTTATGCTGCTTTTTATCAGCTTTAATTTCAGGTTCGGTCTCGGGACGATACTGTTATCGCATATTACTTTCTGTATACCTTATGTGATCCTCAGTGTCATGCCGAGGATGCAGCAGCTGGATCCTCATACTTATGAGGCTGCGCTTGATCTGGGGGCCGGTCCTGTATACGGATATGTTAAGGTTGTCCTTCCCGAGATCATGCCGGGTATCGCTTCAGGTTTTTTGATGGCTTTTACCATGAGTATTGATGATTTCATAATCACTCACTTTACCAAAGGGGCAGGAGTAGACACTCTTTCTACCAAGATCTATACGGAAGTCAAGAAAGGCATCAAACCCGAAATGTATGCACTTTCCACTATCATTTTTCTTACGGTTTTGGTATTATTACTTTTGGTAAATTATAAGCCTGCGGAAAAGGAAAAGACCGCAGCAAAGGATCAGCCCGCATAGAGCCGGTCTTGAGGAGAGATTATGAAAAAATATTTAAGTGTTATTGTTCTTGTATCACTACTTGCCGCTGTCTGCCTTACAGGCTGCAAGAAATCCGGGTCCTCAAACGGAGAGGTTGTTGTTTATAACTGGGGAGAGTATATCGATCCCGAAACTCTCGAAATGTTTGAAAAAGAAACCGGTATCAAAGTCATCTATGATGAGTTTGAAACAAATGAAACGATGTATCCTAAAGTTGAAGCCGGCGCTACGGTTTATGATGTAATCTGTCCTTCAGATTACACAATAAGGAAGATGATCGAGAACGATCTTCTGCAGGAACTCAACTTTGACAATATACCCAATGCCAAAAACATAGGACAGCAGTATTATGATTCCGCTCAGGAATTTGATCCGGGCAATCTTTTTGCCGTTCCTTACTGCTGGGGCACAGTCGGTATTCTGTATAATAAAACAATGGTAGATGAGCCTGTGGACAGCTGGACAATTCTCTGGGATCCCAAGTATAAGGATAATATCCTTATGCAGGACTCAGTCAGGGATGCATTTATGGTTGCCCTTAAAACAAAGGGATATTCCATGAATACGCTTGATCTTGATGAACTTACCGAGGCAAAGAACTACCTTCTTGAACAGAAGAGTCTTGTTCAGGCCTATGTAGTCGATCAGGTAAGAGACAAAATGATCGGAAATGAGGCCGCTCTTGGTGTTATCTACTCAGGTGAAGCTATATTCACACAGAGGGAAAACCCGGATCTTGAATATGTGATCCCCAAAGAGGGGACAAATGTCTGGATCGATGCCTGGGTTGTTCCTAAAAATGCCAAGAACGTAGAAAATGCCGAAAAGTTCATTGACTTTATGTGCCGTCCCGACATAGCACTTATGAACTTTGACTATATTACCTATTCGACGCCCAACGATGCTGCAAGGGATCTTATTGAAGATGAGGAGATCCGCAATTCAAAGATAGCATTTCCTGATCTGTCGCAATATAATGATCTTGAGACATACACCTACCTCGGACAGGAAGGTGATGAACTCTATAATGAACTCTGGAAAGAAGTTAAATCTGAGTGATCCGGGAGGATGATATGGCTGATAAGGATAAATATGTAGCATATGTTTCTTCATATACTTCAGGTAATAATGCCAAACTTGGCATATCTATCTTTGATGTAGATGTGGAAAATGGCAGAATGAGCAGGAAGGATCAGGTTGAGATCACCAATTCTTCATACATTACAATATCTCACAGCCAGGAATATCTTTATTCAATTACCGATTTTGGAGTTGAATCTTATAAGATCAACAATGACGGGTCATTAAAACTTATCGGAAGCGCTTCAATAAACGGTATGAGAGGCTGCTATCTTTCAACGGATTATGAGGATAAGTTTCTTTTTGTTGCAGGTTATCATGATGCCAAGCTTACGGTTCTGAAGATCAATAAAGACGGCGGTGCCGGAGAGATCACGGATGAGATCTATCATAAAGGGCTCGGATCGATCGCCGAAAGAAATTTCAGGCCGCATATCAATTGCGTAAAAATGACAAGGGACAACAAGTTCCTTCTTGCGGCTGATCTCGGCATGGATCATATCGTAGTATACAGACTCAATCATTTAACAGGGAAATTAAGTCAGCTGGATATCATTCATTCCGAACAGGAATCAGCTCCGCGTCATCTTAAATTCAGCAAAGAAGGAAAATTTCTTTATATTGTTCATGAATTGAAGAACTATATTGATGTTTATGAGTATTCGGTCGATAAAAATGACATTCCTTCATTTGAGAAGATACAGACGATATCTACTCTGAATGATTATCATGCTTCAGTTACTTCAGCATCGGCTATCAATCTTTCTATGGATTTTAAATATATCGTAAGTTCCAATGCCGGAGACAATTCGGTTGTTGTTTATTCTGTTGATACCAAGACCGGACTGCTCACAAAGGTACTATGCCTTCCGGTTTCCGGAGATTATCCGAAGGATGTGGCACTTTTCCCTGATAACAAACATCTTGTATCATTAAACCACGAATCAAATACAATGACTTTCTTTACTGTAGACATGGATAAGGGGACCATTGTAATGAACGGAAGAGAGATACCGATAGACAGACCTAACTGTATTATCTTCCATAAACTTCCTAAATAGATCGATGCATAAGAAAACACACGAGAAGATCAGAGATTATTTTATCAACATGGGCAAACGCCATCGTATATTGCTTCCGATCGCAGTATGCGGTCTGTTCGTGACCATGTTCATCACTGATCTTTTCTTATATTGTTCGCGTTCACTCAAACGTTTTGCGTGTGCTTCATTTGTTATCTGCTGCTTCTTTATCGGGAGCAGTTTTGCTTTTCCCATTTTCAATCAGAATAACGGGTTTGTATCCGCTCCTTACGATGAGGGCGATATCGCAGCGGTCAATTCCAATCTTGATTTCATAGACGAAGAGAATTCCGGCCCGGATGGAGCGCAGGAAGCCGAAGAGAGCGTTGACGGATCTGATGAGGAGAATATCACTGTTAAAGATGAATCCGGAATTTTGCTTGATTCGGATCTTGTATATCTTGATGATATGCTTGATGATATTGAAACAACTGAAGTTGTACAGGATGATAATGAAGCGTCAGATGATTCTTTTTCTTCGGATGACTGGCGGCTCGTACTTATAAATAAACAGCATCCGATACCTGAGGATTATGAGTTTGTTCTTGGTACTTTGTCGGGCAGTATGAAATGTGATGAAAGGATAATAAATGACCTCCTTGCCATGGTCAAAGCAGCAAAGTATGAGGAGATCAAACTTGTCATCTGTTCGCCATACAGAGATCTTGACAGACAGAAGATGTTATTTGAGCGTAAGATAAGTTCGTATATAAAAAAAGGATATTCATATATGGATGCATATAAACTTTCGTCACAGGCTGTTACGATCCCGGGGGCTTCCGAGCATCAGGTCGGACTTGCGATCGACATAGTTACTGACAATTATACTTATCTTGATGACGGCTTTGCTGATACCGATGCAGGAAAATGGCTTAAGGACCATTGCGCTGAATATGGGTTCATACTCAGATATCCCAAAGATAAGGAATATATCACCGGGATCGAATTTGAACCCTGGCACTTCAGATATGTGGGTAAGTCAGCTGCGCGTGTGATAATGGACAATGGTATTTGCCTTGAAGAGTTTTGGGAGAGATATCTGTAGTGTTTAAGATCATCAAAAAAGAAGGAAATGCAAAAAGAGGTCAGTTTACGACAGTACACGGGCGCATAGAGACGCCCGTTTTTATGAATGTCGGAACTGTTGCTGCTATCAAAGGAGCTGTTTCATCGATCGACTTAAAGAGCATCAAATGTCAGGTGGAGCTTTGCAATACATATCATCTGCATGTTCGCCCGGGTGACCGTATAATTCATGATCTTGGAGGACTTCATAAGTTTATGAACTGGGACCGCCCGATACTGACAGATTCCGGTGGATTTCAGGTTTTTTCGCTCGCATCTTTACGCAAGATCAAAGAAGAAGGTGTTACCTTTAATTCGCATATTGACGGACGTAAGATATTCATGGGTCCCGAAGAGAGTATGCAGATACAGTCAAACCTAGGTTCCACTATAGCTATGGCTTTTGATGAATGCCCGTCTTCAAGGGCTGAATACAGATATGTATCCGATTCTGTGATGAGAACGACCAGATGGCTCGAGCGGTGTGACCGTGAATTGAAGAGGCTTAACAGCCTTGAGGATACGGTAAATAAAGAGCAGATGCTCTTCGGTATAAACCAGGGTGCCGTTTTTGAAGATATAAGGATAGAACATGCCAAACGAATATCAGAACTTGATCTTCCGGGCTATGCTATAGGCGGACTCGCTGTAGGAGAGACACACGAGGAAATGTACAGGATAATAGAATGTACGGTTCCGATTCTTCCAGCCGATAAGCCCGTATATCTTATGGGTGTAGGCACTCCGGCCAATATTCTTGAAGCCGTTGAGCGGGGAGTTGATTTCTTTGACTGTGTATATCCTTCGAGAAACGGACGCCATGGTCATTTATATACCCATAAAGGCAAGATCAATCTTTTCAATGCCAAATATGAAAAGGATCTTCGCCCTATCGAGGAGGGCTGTATGTGTCCTGCATGCCGTGATCATTCAAGAGCGTACATAAGGCATCTTCTTAAAGCAAAGGAGGTGCTCGGCATGAGGCTTTGTGTGCTCCATAATCTGTATTTTTACAACAATCTCATGGAAGAAATAAGGAATGCACTTGATGAAGGAAGATATTCCTCATTTAAGAGATCTTATCTTGACGGATTAAATGAGGAAAAGGATTCCTGAGGTCATATAAAGTCTTGTATTTAAGGTGTTTTTTGTGTATTATAAAGTCTGACGCCAAAAAGCGATATAAATTAATGAAAGGATTATCCTAATGAACGGAATTTTACTTACAGCAAACGATGCAGCACAGGCTGGTGCAGGCAGTCTTTTATTAATGGTAGCATGGATCGCCATAATCATAGGTTTCATGTACTTCTTTATGATCCGTCCCCAGAAAAAGGAGCAGAAAAAGCTTCAGGAGATGATCTCATCAATGGAAGTCGGCGATTATGTTCTTACTACCAGCGGTTTTTACGGAAGCATTATCGATATAACAGAGGATACTGTTATCGTTGAATTCGGTAATAACAAGAACTGTCGTATACCCATGCAGAAGAATGCGATATCTCAGATAGAAAAAGCTTCAAAGGAATGATATAGAGCATGAAATTAAACATTGCAGTCATCAAAGGCGACGGTATCGGACCTGAAATAGTCACTGAGACTATGAAAGTGCTTGATAAAGTTGCTTTTGTCTATTCTCACGAAATCAATTATAACGAAGTCCTTATGGGAGGAGTATCCATTGACGCTTACGGGGTTCCTCTTACTGATGAGACGATAAGCGTATGTAAAGCATCCGACGCGGTCCTTATGGGTTCTATCGGCGGTGACACCAATACATCACCCTGGTATAAGCTGGAACCCTCCAAAAGACCTGAAGCCGGACTCCTTGGAATACGTAAGGCCCTAAATCTTTTTGCCAACTTAAGACCTGCATATCTTTATAAGGAACTTTCGAATGCATGTCCTTTAAAAAAGGAGATAGCTGACAAAGGTTTTGATATGCTCATCATGAGAGAGCTTACTGGAGGTCTGTATTTCGGCGATAGAAAGACTATCACCGAAAACGGTATAAGAAAGGCTGTAGATACTCTTACATATACCGAAGAAGAGATCAGAAGGATCGCGATCAAGGCTTTTGAGATCGCCAGAAAGAGAAGAGGAAGTGTAATATCCGTTGATAAGGCCAATGTCCTTGATTCTTCCAGACTCTGGAGAAACGTAGTAAATGAAGTTTCAAAGGATTATCCGGACGTTAAGCTTGAGCATATGCTCGTTGATAACTGCGCGATGCAGCTTGTCAGGGATCCTTCACAGTTTGATGTAGTCCTTACTGAGAATATGTTCGGAGACATTCTGTCCGATGAGGCTTCAATGATAACCGGATCGATAGGAATGCTTTCTTCGGCATCGCTTAACGATACAAAATTCGGTTTATATGAACCCTCACACGGTTCAGCTCCAGATATCGCAGGAAAGAATATAGCAAATCCCATAGCTACGATATTAAGCGCAGCTATGATGTTAAGGTATACCTTTGATCTTGACAAAGAAGCAGATGCTATAGAAAAAGCTGTCAATGATGTTCTTACCGATGGGATAAGGACAGGAGATATATATACCGAAGGAACCAGAAAGGTCAGTTGTTCACAGATGGGCGATGAGATCGCAGGGAGGATTGGATGATGAAAAGTGATGCAGTCAAATGCGGAATGCAGCAGGCACCGCACAGAAGCCTTTTTAATGCTCTTGGTTTCACTGAGGAAGAAATGAAAAAACCCATGGTCGGGATAGTCAGCTCATATAATGAGATCGTTCCCGGTCATATGAATCTTGATAAGATCGTTAACGCCGTTAAACTCGGAGTTGCCGAAGCAGGCGGTGTTCCTGTCGTTTTCCCTGCCATTGCCGTATGTGATGGTATTGCGATGGGACATATCGGAATGAAGTATTCTCTTGTTACAAGAGATCTTATAGCCGATTCTACGGAATGCATGGCACTTGCTCATCAGTTCGATGCTCTTGTAATGGTGCCTAACTGTGATAAAAATGTTCCCGGGCTTTTGATGGCAGCGGCCAGGATCAATGTTCCCACAGTATTCGTTTCCGGCGGCCCGATGCTTGCAGGACATGTTAAAGGACAGAAACGTTCATTATCTTCGATGTTTGAAGCTGTTGGTTCTTTTGCGGCCGGTAAGATGAGTGAGGACGATGTCAGGGAATTTGAACATAAAGTCTGTCCTACCTGCGGATCATGCTCCGGAATGTATACTGCCAATTCCATGAACTGTCTTACAGAGGCTCTCGGAATGGGACTTCCCGGTAACGGTACGATCCCCGCAGTTTATTCTGACAGGATAAAGCTTGCAAAGCATGCCGGAATGGCCGTGATGGAGATGCTCAATAAAAATATAAGACCCAGAGATATTATGACGAAAGAGGCAATAATCAATGCCCTTACGGTTGATATGGCTCTTGGCTGTTCTACAAACTCAATGCTTCATCTTCCTGCGATCGCACATGAGATCGGCTTTGATTTTGATATTTCGTACGCTAATGAGATATCCGAAAAGACGCCTAATCTTTGTCATCTTGCTCCTGCTGGTCCTACATACATGGAAGATCTTAATGAGGCAGGCGGAGTTTATGCCGTTATAGCTCAGCTTATCGAAAAAGGCCTTATAGATACATCATGTATGACGGTTACAGGCAAAACCGTTGGTGAAAATGCCAAAGGTGCAGTTAATCTTAACGAAGAAGTAATAAGACCGCTTTCGAACCCTTATTCCGAGACCGGCGGATTAGCAGTATTAAAGGGCAATCTGGCGCCCGACGGTTCCGTGGTAAAGCGTTCTGCGGTAGTACCTGAGATGATGGTTCATGAAGGTCCTGCAAGAGTGTTTGAATGTGAAGAAGATGCGATAGATGCAATAAAGAGCGGTAAGATCGTTCCCGGTGATGTCGTTGTTATCAGATATGAAGGCCCTAAAGGCGGCCCCGGAATGAGAGAGATGCTTAATCCCACTTCAGCAATAGCAGGAATGGGACTGGGATCAACAGTTGCTCTTATTACTGACGGACGCTTTTCAGGAGCATCAAGAGGAGCTTCAATAGGCCATGTATCTCCCGAAGCCGCAGTCGGAGGCCCTATCGCGCTTGTTAAAGAGGGAGATATCATTTCAATCGATATTCCCAATATGAAGCTTGATGTTAAGGTTTCCGATGAGGAACTTGCCGAGAGAAAGAAAAACTGGACTCCGAGAGAACCCAAGGTCACGAGCGGTTATCTTGCAAGATACAGCAAACTCGTAACATCAGGAAATCGCGGAGCCATCCTTGAGATCCCGAAGGACTTTTGATAAAGGAGAAGATATGTTATTAAACGGTGCTGATATCATAATCGAATGTTTAAAAGAGCAGGGAGTGGATACCGTATTCGGATATCCCGGAGGAACTATCCTTAATGTTTATGATGCTCTATATAAATATAATGAATCTCATAAAACAGGCAAGATAAATCATATACTTACTTCTCATGAACAGGGTGCTGCTCATGCTGCCGACGGTTATGCCCGTGCCACCGGCAAGGTTGGTGTCTGTTTTGCAACTTCAGGTCCCGGAGCAACAAATCTTGTTACCGGTATAGCAACTGCTTATATGGATTCGGTTCCGATGGTAGCCATCACCTGTAACGTAAATCTTCCTCTTCTTGGTAAAGACACATTTCAGGAAGTCGATATTGCCGGTGTTACAATGCCGATCACCAAGCACTCCATAATCGTTAAGGATATAAATGATCTTGCTCCCGTTATCAGAAAAGCATTCAGTATCGCTACCAGTAAAAGGCCCGGCCCCGTACTTGTAGACGTTACCAAGGATGTTACTGCAGCTATGTGTGAATATACAAAGCAAAAGCCCGAAAAGGTTTCTGCTCCTGTGTCTTATTCCGAAAAAGATATCGATGTTGCAGTAAAACTTATCGAATCTGCCAAGAAACCGTTTATTTATGTTGGTGGGGGAGCAGTTATATCAGGTGCCTACAAAGAGGTCAGAGAACTTGCTGACAAGATCGACTGCCCAGTTTGCGACACCCTTATGGGTAAGGGCGTTATGGATGCATATTCTCCCAGATATACCGGAATGATCGGAATGCACGGAACCAAAGCATCAAATTTCGGTGTTTCCGAATGTGATCTTCTTATCGCACTCGGTGCCAGATTCTCTGACAGAGTCATAGGTAATGCTTCAAAATTTGCAAATCAGGCCAAGATACTTCATATAGATATAGATGCAGCAGAGATAGATAAGAATATCAAGACCCATGCATCTGTTGTAGGAGATCTTAAAGAAGTTCTTAGTGTAATTAACCAGAAGGTCAAAAAGCACAAGCATGACAGCTGGATGAAGCATATAGCCGATCTTAACAGGAAATATCCGATGAATTATGACAGATCGGAACTTACCTGCCCTTATCTTATAGAAGAACTTGATAAGATCACAAAAGGACAGGCTATTATCACTACCGATGTCGGACAGCATCAGATGTGGGCTGCCCAGTATTACAGATATACAATGCCCAGGACATTTCTTTCTTCAGGAGGTCTCGGTACAATGGGTTACGGACTGGGTGCTTCTATCGGAGCCAAAGTCGGAATGCCTGATAAAACAGTTGTAAACATTGCAGGTGACGGATGCTTCAGAATGAACATGAATGAGCTTGCAACAGCCAGCAGGTATAACATACCCATTATTGAAGTGGTTATAAACAATCAGGTTCTCGGAATGGTCAGACAGTGGCAGACTCTTTTCTATGGAAAGCGTTATTCCGAGACCGTGATCGAAGATAAAGTGGATTATTGTAAAGTTGCTGAAGGACTCGGAGTCAAAGCTTTCAGAGTTACAAAAAAGGAAGATGTTCCAAAAGCCATCAGGAAAGCTTTAAGCTTGAAGGCTCCGGCTCTTATCGAATGCGTCATCCAGAAAGATGATAAAGTATTCCCCATGGTGCCTGCCGGTGCTCCCATATCTGAAGCCTTTGATGCAACTGACATGAAAGACTGATGATCAGGAAGTTTTTTAAAGGCGTATTTATCTCAATATTGTGCATGGGTTTGCTGCTTCTCGTTCTGTATTGCCTTATGGCATATTATTACAGAAACGGATTCTCCTATGGCACATATATTAACGGAATTTACTGCACCGGAAAGACAATTGAACAGGTTAATACAGAACTTCTCAGAAATATAGGAGATTATAAAGGACTTACCATCGTTGATGCCGATGGTAAGTCTTATACTGTGAGTGCCGAAGATGTCGGGCTTAAGTATGATTTTACCGACAGACTCAAGGAACTTTATTATTCTCAGATGCCCATATTATGGGGAGCGAATCTGATCAATGCTAACAGATACAGTAATTTTGCTCCGACGATCACGTATAATACTGTATTGTTTGATGAATTTGTTGATGATCTGCCTTTCTTTACGCATATACCTGAAGAAAGCAGGATAGTAAGGATCAACAGAACGACCAATAACGGCTATGAGCTCATCAATATGCGTGTGAATGTTCTTAATGAGCCCTATGCCAAAGAACTCATCACTGATTCATTTAATACATTCAGAGATTCCGTTGATCTGTATAAAGCCGGCTGTTACAGAAATCTTTCGATGGACAGCAGTATGGCCGAAACCATCGACTTATACAAAAAAGTTGATGAATTCCAGGACAGAAATATAGTTTATCATTTCGGTGATGACACGGAAGTCATAGACAGATCCGTAGCTTCAACATTTATAATGACTGATGATTACGGTAATTTTGTCTTTGATGATAAAAACAATCTTATCCTTGACCGGGAAAAGATAAATGCATATATTGATTCTCTTGCAGAAAAGTATGACACCTATGGAACCGAAAGGGAGTTCAGATCAACAGACGGCCGTGTCGTCAAAGTATCCGGAGGCAATTACGGAAACAAGATCGATGCAGATGCCGAAAAAGAATATCTTTATAATGCTTTTGTAAACGGTATAAATGAAGATCATGAACCTCAGTATGAACACGAGGCTCCAATAAAAGGCAGGAACGATCTTGGTGATACATATATCGAGATAGATCTTACCAAACAGCGGATGTATTATTATAAGGACGGTAATATAGAAGTTGCGACCGATGTGGTTACCGGATGTACAGCTAACGGTCACAGCACGATCAGAGGTACTTATTATATATATAATCATCGTCAGAATACCTATCTTATAGGTCCGGATTACCGATCATATGTCAGATACTGGCTTGGTATCTTCAAAGGATACGGTATTCATGATGCCAGCTGGAGATCAAAATTCGGAGGAGAGATATATAAGACCGCAGGTTCACATGGCTGTGTTAATACACCATATGACAATATCAAAAAGATGTGGGAACTGGTTGAAGACGGCACTCCGGTCATATTATTTTATTGAGTCTGTATCTAGACAAAATAAAGCATAAAGTATAAAATACTATTCAATTGCATAATTGTATACAACTAACATCGCAAGGAGGAGAAAAAAGTGTCTAGAGTTTACAACTTTTCAGCAGGTCCGGCAGTTTTACCTGAAGAAGTGCTTAAAGAAGCTGTAGCAGAAATGATGGATTACAAAGGATCCGGTCAGTCCGTAATGGAGATGAGCCATCGATCCAAGGTTTATGATACC
>JAEEGL016672029.1_pt1 | contig 11763 bp, 7 predicted proteins | sample 9134231 | NCBI WGS metagenome assembly JAEEGL01 (sample SAMN16246548, study PRJNA631951) | gut metagenome | biome: gut microbiome; feature: rumen; material: fiber-attached | host: Bos | place: Iran: Karaj | collected 2018-10
TATAAGGGAGCTCCTTACATCATTCAGAAAGACGGCGAAGCTGTTTATTCCGAAGAAGGAAAGAAGCAGTTAAAAGAGCAGGTTGCTTATTACATGAACAATGCAAAGGTAATCTACGAAGGACTTAAGAGCGCAGGCTATCAGGTTTCCGGCGGCGTAAACGCTCCTTACATCTGGCTCAAGGCTCCCAATAACATGACCAGCTGGGAATTCTTCGATTTCCTTCTCGACAAGGCTCATGTCGTAGGAACTCCCGGATCGGGCTTTGGTCCCAGCGGAGAGCATTTCTTCAGACTCACCGCATTCGGAACTTACGAGAATACTCTCGAGGCTATTGAAAGAATCAAAAAACTGTGATATAGTCTGTCCACGCCTTAAAAGCGAATTCTGTTAAAACGTTCAAATAAGAGACTTATGTTTCCCTAAAAGGGAGACGTGGGTCTCTTTTTTTGTTGCATTAAAAGGAGGCATGGGATTGAAGAATACAAAAAGAGAAAACTTGGAAGAGATGATCATACTGGTGATCATGGTTACGGCAATTTCGGCACTTATCTTGTTGCTTTCATATGCGGGAGATAAGGTCTCTGCTGCAACGCTGCCGAGCTTAAGCAGTGTACTGGAATCTTATAAGAATAATCCGTATCTGAAGTTTTACGAAGGCGATAGGGGAATTGCATGGACGACGATACATCCGGACGGATATTCGATAAATGCAAACGGTGTTTACACATACGGCGGCGGCATCAGTATTTACCGAAGCGCTGACGGAACAGAAGTGATACCTGATGGTGTGGTATCGAGAAGAGAACTTGCGGGACCGCTACCCGCAGGTCATCACTACTATGCAAAACCGCTTAATGATACCATTATCCCCGTCGGTAAATGGGTTGTGTCTCAGTCGGAAGCACGGTGCATTCACGGCCCTTTTGAGGCATGCAGAGATTTTGATTATTACGGGATAGGCGGTTTATCCAATGTGAAATGCCATGAGAGGTATGACTCGGGATGGATCGCATATTGTGCGGATTGCGGAGAACAGATCACGGGACTTGTATATACGAATGATGACTGCGTAAGGCGCATCGGATATGTCTTTGCCGGTGACGGAGAATTCATGAAGAAGTATCCGACGGAGTATCTTTTTATCTGTCCCATATGCGGAGACAATCTCGAAAACGATCTCCACATGGTTTCCCATGATTGTAAGTGTTTTGTATCAGCGAACAGATACATGATCTCTTATGACGGGAACGGAGCTGCAAGAGGAATCATGGAAAGCAGCGTTTGCTATTACGGAGGCGCTGAAGAATATGAAGGCATTCAGGTTTCGGGAGATAAGAGTTTAAAAGAAAACAGATATGTAAAACCCGGATATCTCTTTGCAGGATGGAGCGATACTCCGAACGGTCAGGTTCTATTTGCTGACGGATGCAGTGTATCATCGATTGAAAACTATTTTACATATCTGTCCGGAACGGGGGATGAAAGCAACGACAGGGAAATAAAACTCTATGCGGTGTGGAAGCAGTCTGACTGTAGTTTGAATGTATCGGGAGGAAATTTCGGAAGCTCGGCAGGTTCTTATAACGGAGTTGTTAACGGAAGTTTTGTGTCCGGTAAGAATTCTTTTTCCAAAGGATGTATGTATGAAACTGCGGTCAGTCCTTCGCTTTTGTCCGCACCCGGAGGATACAGGATAGAACTTGTAGTTCCCGGCGGAATCCCCATGCAGGCCATATATGCCTCTTCCGAACTTATCGGTTGGGATTTTTCATCGGACGATCCAAATGCATCATCGTTTTATTTTACCGAAGGGGATATGTGTTATTCGGGAAGATTATCGGGTGAGATCATAAACGCGGCATCAAGCGGAAGTTATACATATGTACACTCATCTCATGTAAACGGAAATACCGATCGAGCGCGGGCAAGGTGGAAGAGTACGTCTGTGATATTGCCTGATGCAGTATTTCCGGGAAAGGTATTTGACGGCTGGTATACTGATCCCGGTCTTTCACCTGACACATATGTCGGAAAAGAAGGTGACATATACATACCTTCATCCGATACTGTTTTATATGCGGGATTTTCCGGACTCGGGCTTATCGCAACTCCCGATTACATGGGCAATGATTCTTTCGGTTCATTAAGATATAACGGCCTTACGGATCTGTCCGTTCCCGTTTCGACAGGTTATGACATATACAAATACTATATCTCTTCGGATTATCCCAATTGCACATGGGTTGAAGCAAATACCGATGACAGGGGAGCGTATTCGGGAAGTAGCGTGAGAACGTTTACCGGCGGTGGAAAGTACTCGGAGTATATCGCACCTGTATCCGGTATATATACTTTTGATCTGTGGGGAGCTGCGGGAGCTTCCTATGACAAATATACCGGAGAAAACGGAGAGTATTCTTCCTGCATGATATACCTTGAAAAAGGGGATAAGGTCGGGATTTATACGGGAAGCGCGGGCACAGTAACAACGGGAAGCTCAGGTACAAACTGCGCCGGCGGTGAAGGATCGTATATAACGGTAAACGGAAATGTAATAATGTCTTCCGCGGGAGGTAAGGGCGCTTCCTTTATCATGAACGTCCGCAAAGAGTTCAACTACACGGGAACGGTTCAGACTTTTACAGCCGAAGCTGATGGTGATTACACTCTTCAGGTTTGGGGAGCTGAAGGTGCTGCAACAACAGCCGGAAGAGATGAAGCGGGAAAAGGCGGATATGCAACGGGAAAGATTCGTTTGAGACAGGGAAATGTTTTGTATATCTGCGTCGGAGGAAGGAACGGATATAACGGAGGTGGCGCGGGAGGATATGATGCATATTGGGGTCACGGAGGTAACGGTGGTGGAGCTACACATATAGCATCCGTAAACGGTGTGCTTAGAAATCTTTCACAGTATAAGAGCAGAATTTACCTTGTTGCAGGCGGTGGCGGTGGCGCTGCGGGTTCATTGGCAACGGCCGGTTCGGGTGGCGGATATTCCGGCGGCATCGGTATATCACCGTGGCCTGACGGAGAAAGAGAAGCGCCGGGCGGAACACAGACCGGAGCGGGTATCATAGGATGGGCTCCGGAATGTGACGGAGGATTCGGATATGGCGGCAACGGCCTTTCCTATAACGCTGACAGGAATGATACCGCATCCATGGATAACGGCGGCGGTGGCGGTGGATGGTATGGCGGTGCCGGAGGATACGCCAATTGGAAATCATACGGTTGCGGAGGCGGAGGAGGCAGCGGATATATCGGCGGAGTTACCGGCGGAAGTATGACTAATGGTGTGCGGAGCGGAAACGGATATGCAGTTATCAGTTGTTCGGTAAATATAGTCGGAAGCAGTGCACGCGGGAGAGGAACTTCGTTTACTCCGGGATCACATCTTTATTCTGGTCACAGTGTGAGATCACATTCCGAATGCATATATCCATCCGCAGATACTTCCAAAACGGGATACTGTACCATTAAAGAACCTTCGGAAAGATTCTATTTTTCATCAGCATGCAAGATACTTTCGCCGGACCTTGCTTCACCGGATCCTGTATCCGGTATTGATATCGGTTATGATCCTTCGACAGGCAAAGTTGATATTGCATGGGATATGCCTGACGACAACGGAAGCGACTACTACTATATGGTACGTGCATATAAAGCTTCCGATGTATTTATGGGTGTGACGGATAAATATGCATCAGCAGGTGTTGAGACTCTAAATATCAAAACGGGAGTTTATGAATATTATTATCTGACAGATGTGTCACCTACAAGAACGGGAGCATATGTAAGGAGTAACGGAAGACGGATACTCACTGCCTGGTCATCTGTATCGGGATCATATAAGAGCGCGGACTTTACTCCATGGTATGAATGCGCATCGGCGAGCGATAAAAGAGTTTCGATTCCCTATACACCCGACGGAAATGACAGATACATACATATAATCGCAGTCGACAGGGCAGGCAATACCAGTGAAGTTTTGAATGCAGCGATAGACGGAAACAGTGCATACATACCTTATCCTATAGTTACTGAAGAACTTGCCGTTGTATCTTCTCCGAATGTCTGTGCCGTTCCTGAAAGAGACAGGTCGTATTATGTCAGGGCGGACGGTATAACCGAATTTTCATTGGGATACAGCGCATATATAAACGGATATGCAAGGACGGGATATCAGATAGATACCGCAAGGATTGCTGTTAGCGGAAGCGAATATGCGGAGTTTTCTTTTGACAAAAATATGCAACTTTCATCCGACTGTGAAGTCGTGTTATCCGATTCTTCCGTTTTCGGACCATTCCCCATACAGGCGGCGGGGGTAACAGATGCACATAGAACAGAGCGCTCTTCAAAGATTTCTTTTACAGTATTATTTACGACTTTATCTGAAGAAGAGATGTATATATATCCGTCCGCACATGCTCATCTCGAACCTTTTGATAAACTTATCTCGAGTAACAGGGAAAGTGATATCACTCACGGGATAACTCTGATCGGTGACGGTACTGCTCCGGAATGTCTGGTATCGGTAAACGGATCTGCATATGAAAAGCTTTCCTGCTGCAATATATCCAATGTCAGCTGCGGATATGTTGTGGACAGGAGATATGAGGATGTGAACATCGATCTGTATGTGACCGATGAAGGTGCGGGTCTTAAAGATGATTTCAATATATCCGTCATAAATCTCGACAACGGAATGGAAGGACAGTATAAAAGCACCGGTGAACATTTTTACCTGCAACTGAAACAGGATCCCGATTCGGATGAACCTCTTTTTGACAATATGCTTTTTAACGGAAGGTTCATCATAAGAGTGATCGCAGAAGATAATGTGGGAAATGCCGTAACAGAGGAAAGTGCCGGACTTACCGAACTTGATGTAAACGGCGAGATCGTAAGAACCCTCGATTTCATAACCGGTCCGCTCATAGACGAAGAGGGCAGACATTACATTAAGAAAGGAGAGAGCGGTTATGTGCTCTCAAGAGTATGGGGTTATCCTGATGCTGTATTGGTTTCTTTTGAAGACGACAGCCTTAAGGAGTTTGACGTTTTGTATGTCACGGGAGATGCGATTCAGGGTATCTTATCAGATTTTGAAGGAACGATTGTTTATACCGGATCACCCGATTATATCTTTGAGAACAATACTGATTTTACTATCCCGCTGGACTACCCGGGAAGCACGGTTAAAGTTACGATAACGGGATTTAAGGGCGATGAAGAGGTAACCTGGGAAACGGAATGTGAAGTGATTTCTTCGGGAAGCGTACTTGATGAATTGATGACAGTGCTCAGATGAATTATAATATCAGAAGATCATTAAATGAGTGCGAGGGTAATTCATTGAAGAAAGCTTACAAATTATTTGGAATTATAATATATGCACTGGTTCTTGCCATTCTGATACCGGGTAAGGTTCAGGCGGCTCCCGGTGCGGGTATGGGAACTATCTTCCCTGTGAAGACTAGCGAGTATCCGGAGAGTGCTGTTTCAACCCAGCAGGTTAATCTTAACGGTATTAATTTCATAGTTGATACCTATCATGACAGGATCCTTTATAACGATTCACCCGACCTTGGAAGTAATCTGTTTTCCTGGAAGGTTATGGCTGACGACTTTAACAAGCCTCACTCCATTTCTTCCGACGGTCTGATCTATATGGTTACCGATACCGATAACAGCAGGGTAGCAACATATGCAAGGATCCCTACCGGAGAATTCATTGAGCTTCAGAGTTTTGATAATGTCGGCATCAGACCTCATTACTGCGTATATGATGCGCCCACCTCATCCTTCTATGTGTGGAGTTCATATACCGGAGAGATGTACATCTATAAGAGATCTGCGGGATCATACATGGTTACTCTTTCTGCGGTTAAGAAGATGCCCGCTCTTTTCGGATTATATACAAGATCCTTTACCATAGACGGAAACAACATCCTTCTCTGCAGCCAGGGTGCCGGAGGCATCGTTGTGGTCAATAAGAGAACATTTGCATTTGTCGGAGCTTATCCCGTTCCCGATGAACTCGGCGGAGTTGTTCAGGTAGTCCATATCGGAAGCCATTATTATCTGACGACCTCATCCGACAGATTCGGTAATATGAATATGGCAAAGACGGTCAGAAGCACTTCACTTGCGGGATTTATGAGTCTTGCCACCTGCGAGGATGTAACGGCTCAGCTTGGCGGTGTCAGCGGAATGCAGATTCCCTACTATATAACCGAAAGCGGCGGACTGTACTATGTAAGACTTATAGGACAGGCTTCGAACTATCATGACGAAGGATGCGTATTTACCGAAGATATTTTCGGAAACATTCTTGTATTAAGTACATGGCCCTGATAACGGACAATTAAAAAGCTGCCGGAATGATATGTACCCTCTTTACTGGACAAACCAGTAAGGAGGGTATTTTTATGCGTTATAGTTATGAATTTAAGAAAAAGTGTATTGAATTGTACAGGGAAGGAGTATGGCCTCAAACACCAAATGGGATAAAAGAACATAACTTTCACCTTATGATATGCCGTTGGGCTCGTATGGAAGATCTTAATGGTCCTCAATCACTTATACATAAAGGCGTTGCAAGAAGCTGGACTCCAGAGGATAAATTAGCTTTAGTTTCACAAGTTATTGCTGGGCGCTCCAATCAGGCGGTAGCTATAGAAGCTGGGATCAGTGAAGGAATGTTGTATCAGTGGGTTCGAAAATATAAGGCGTTGGGATACAATGGTCTCATAAATAAAAAACGAGGCAGACCATCCAAGAAACAAGATATGAATAAACTCAATGCAAATACCCCAAGAAAACTCGAAGAGTCTGAACACGAAGAACTCATTAGATTGAGGGCTGAAATTGAATATATCAAGGCGGAGAATGCCGTAATAAAAAAAGAGATTGCCTTGAGAGAAGAAAAAGAAGCTGCGCGACTCAAGGCGAAAAAGCAGCAATTATCAAAGACCTCAGATCCGAAGGATTCCAACTAAAGCATCTGCTTAAAGCTATGCCAATGTCCAGATCCACATACTATTTTGAAATAAGCAAGATGGATGTGGTTTCTGAAAGAAATAAAGAACTAATGCAAGAGATAAAAGAAATTTTTGCTGCCAATAAGTGTATATACGGTGTACGCAGAGTTCATCGAGAGCTACTTAATCGCGGTTATGAGGTTAATCATAAAAGAGTTCAGCGTCTAATGCACAAAGCGGGTCTTATGGGTAAGCGTCCGAAAGAGAAATATCATTCTTACAAAGGTGAGGTTGGAAAAATTGCTGATAACATAGTCAACAGAGACTTTAGTACAACTGCACCATTACAGAAGTGGACGACGGATGTATCTCAATTCAATTTCGGCTGGGGTAAGTGTTACATTTCTCCGATACTTGATATGAATACAAACGAAATCATATCCTATGATCTGTCATTGAATCCAACTATGTCGCAGGTTAGTCGTATGCTCAAGAAGGCGTTTGAAAGATTTCCTGATTTAAACGGGCTTATATTTCACTCTGATCAAGGTTGGCAGTATCAACATGCTTACTACAGAGCAGAGCTCCAAAAACATGGAATAATACAGTCAATGTCAAGAAAGGGAAACTGCTACGACAACTGTATAATGGAAACGTTTTTTGGCCGGTTAAAGAATGAGATGTATTATGGTCATGAGAAAGAATACAATTCCTTTGAAGAATTCCAAACAGCTGTTGATAGATATATCTACTATTACAACAATGAGAGGATCCAGGCGAAAACAAAATGGATGCCCCCTGCAAAATACAGGGAAGCATCCAAAAGTCGTATCTAATTCATAAATCAATGTGTCCAGGATTCTGGGTACATATCAGAAACGGCAGCTTTTTTGATTGCAATTATTTGATTTAATTTCCGGATACATCGACCGTGGGAACATCACTCTCGGGAACATATCCTTCAGGTACTACATGAACGACACCTATTACTCCGATAAATGCGGGAGAGAAGATATGCTGTGTTAATCCTTCCCTGATCTCACCTTCCCATGCAGCATGCATATGTCCCGCAAGAACGTATGCACAGTTCGAATCTTCATCGTAGAGCATGTTCAGGTATTCCCACATATCAGCATCGGGTACGTAGTTTTCACTGTTCGGTGCCCAGTAATAGATCTTGTTTCTTACGAGCATCGAGAGCATCTCGAGCGTAGGATCTGTCTGCGAATAATAAGGAACGTGAGTTGCAGCTATTACGGGTACGCCCCTTGAATACAGATCTCTCAAAACTTCCATCTGTTCCCCGCCGGGCTTCTTGATGGAATTGTTGACTCCCGCAATTATGAATTCGCCGAAATCAATATACTTATGTGTATAGTCGTCACCGTCAAGTTCCGAGTGAAGCGCTGCAGCCTTGTAATCATCAAAGCCTGTGCTTCCGTCACTGTACCAGGTTCCGTAATCGTGATCGGCTCTTAAATAGAGGATGCGATCCTTGGGATATTTGAGTCTGTTAAATCCGGATCTCAATGCTTCCATATTGGAAGTGCTGCAGTAATCAAGCAGGTCGCCTCCGAATATAACCGCATCAAAGTCATTATAGTTAAGATAATCTACGATCTTGGGCCAAAGTTCGGCGCCGTGGATACCGTCAGGGGTGATCGAAAGGGTTTCATATCTGGTCTCTACGGTTTCGAGACTTCCTTCCGATACATCACCCGCTTCATGATCGGTGATCATATGTATATCCGAAACCCATGCAATGGTATAGCATTCTTCCAGACCGGGGATTTCGATATAAACATTTTCTTCTACAAAATTATAATCCGGAGCAGGATAGCTTATCGGTTCAGGTTCCGGTTCAGGCTCGGGTTCGGGCTCTGAAACGGGCTCCGTAACTTCCGTCTGCTCGGGAAGGTCGGACACCTCGATCTCTTCCGGCACTTCAACATTGGGGCCGGGCAGTACAAAGAAAAGAATGAGTCCCGCAATGGTCAGAACCAGTAGGATCGCAGACAGGATCATCGTGATCTTACTGTCGAGCTCCGGAGCTTTTTTCTTTTTTTCTGATGCCATTATCTGTTAACCCTGATGTTCTCTCTGATCCATGCTCTGGTCTGAGCTGATGTTCCGTTAGTGTAGCTTACCTGGTAAGCAGGGTTAGCTTCGCCGCTGATATCGTTGAAGATCCAGAAATGGTTCATCTCGATATGGGTCTCGTCAGCCTTCTTGGGATCGAGGACAACGATTACATTGTCGAATTCCTGCATCTTCTCGATCTCGTTGTTGAAAGCAACGGTATAGGGAGCGGAATCGATTCCCGCTTTATCACAATAGTAGATACCGTCATGGAGAAGCATAAGGTTGTAGTCGGTATCACGAAGAACGGAATCAATCCTGTCGAGAGCATCTTCGTAGGTCATCTCGCCGTTTGCGATTCCGGTCTCGATGTCTTTTCTGGTCTTCCAAGCAAGAGAGTAGATCAGACGAAGTCTCATAGGATCGTCGGGATCATCCTCGTCAAAGAGAACTCTGTTTCCGTTATCGTCGGTGATGGAAGCGGCATCCTGCATAAGATCCCATGCTTCGTCTCTTGACCAGTTCTCACGTGCGGTGATCTCGTTGATTGCAAATATATATTTATCTCTGTAAGTCTGGATAAGTGCTTCGCTTTCTGCGGGGATTCCGCAGTCATCGAACTTGATGCCTGCATTTGTCATGGCATCTGCATATCCGAGGATCTCATCATAATAAAGTCTGGACTGGATATAGAGTCCGGAGCTTACCTTCTGTCCGTCGAGAAGAGCTACGGATGCTCTTACCTGAGCGGCAAACTTTTCGTAAACTTCGGCAGCTTCCTTGGAAACATCATCTGCAAGTCCGTACTTTCCTGCAAGGGTGATATATCCGTCGAGAGCAACGCCGTAATCTTCTGTGATAAGTTCGGACTTGTCGCCTTCTGCAACGGCAGCGTCGATCTCATCCATTATGTCACTGATCTCCTGGCGTCTTGCTTCTTCTGCCTCGGGATCTTCTTCGGGCTCTTCGGTATCTTCACCGTCGCCGTCTTCATCAGCAGTGCCGTTGTCATTGGTATCTGCATCTTCTTCGGTGTTCTGGGAGTTTCCGACTGCAAGTCCGGAAAAAACTCCTGCTGACTTAAGGGCAAGAAGGATTGCAACAATGATTGCGCAGATTGCAAGTATTATAAGGATGATAAGTCCCTTTGAACTTTTCTTCTTGGGCTCGGCAGCGGGTGCTTCCTGAGTGGGAGCGGTCTGAGCGTTTGATGCGGGTGCTGCGGGCTCTTTAGCGGTAGAAGCTAATGCTGCTGATGCACCTGCGGGCTTCTGATTGCTGTCCACGGGGGTTCCGCACTTGGTACAGAACTTGGCACCGGGCTGCATCTTGGCTCCGCACTTTACGCAGAATACGGGAGGAGCGGAGACGGGAGTCTTAACGATCATTGACTCGGGATCCTTGATGTCGGGCTCGACCTTGATATTCTCGGGCTTTACGGGCTCGATCTTAGAGGTCTCTTCCTTTTTAGGCTCTTCTTTCTTGGTTTCTTCCTTTTTAGGTTCTTCTTTTTTGGCCTCTTCTTTCTTAGGCTCTTCCTTAGAAGGTTCTTCCTTTTTGGTCTCCTCTTTCTTGACCTCTTCCTTCTTAGGCTCTTCTTTGGCAGCTTCTTCCTTTTTGGTCTCGGCTACGTTCAGGGGCTTGGGGGTTACGAGAACGGGCTGAACGGATTTGGATTCTTCCTTCTTGGGTTCTTCAGCCTTAGCCTCCTGCTTTACTTCTTCTTTTTTAACTTCTTCAGCCTTGGGCTGGGTATTCTCGGTGATCTTGGTTCCGCACTTAATGCAGAATTTCTCCTGACCGGTGAGTTCTGTTTGACAATTAGGACATTTCATATTTACATCTCCCTTTTATCTGGTGAAGACTTTGACAAATTATGTAAACCAATTACCAATCTGGCAAAAAACCGTCTTCCATATTGAAAACACGAAATTTGTACATATTTAGGTGTACTTTATCAATTATATATACGACAGAATATTATTGCAATAAGCCTGTAAAGCAAATATAATTTTGAATGTATATGGGTGGTGATATGGTTGAAGTCAGTAATATCCGCAAATCATACGGTAGGAAGCTCATTCTCGACGGAGTAGGGTTTTCGGCACAGCCCGGTGAGCAGATAGCACTTGTCGGCAGGAACGGTTGCGGCAAGAGTACTCTCATGCAGATAATGGCCGGTCTGATAAAAGCTGATTCGGGAACTGTATCCTATTTCGGACAAGGTATTAAAACCGGACGCAGTTTTTCTCATACCGTCGGTTATCTGCCTCAGGAGAATCCTCTCATAGAGGAGCTGTCTGTCGCAGACAACATATCGCTTTGGTCCGGCAGGAGGGTCCGCCCCGATGATGAAGTCGTTAAGATGTTTCATCTGAAGGATATGCTCAAGGATCCGGTTTATAAACTGTCGGGAGGAATGAAGCGAAGAGTTGCCATTGCCTGCGCATGTGTTCACATGCCGCCGGTCATGCTTATGGATGAACCGACTGCCGCGCTCGACATCTACTACAGGCTTGAAGTCCGAAAGTGGATGAAGCAGTACAGGGAGATGAACGGAACCATTATCACCGTTACTCACGATTCCGACGAGATGTCGGATTCGACGAGGTGCCTTCTTATTGAAGACGGCATCATCAAAGAATACGAGGAGGAAAAGAAAAATGCATTTTGATCCAAACACAGGCGAAAA
>JAEEGL017029622.1_pt1 | contig 11763 bp, 11 predicted proteins | sample 9134231 | NCBI WGS metagenome assembly JAEEGL01 (sample SAMN16246548, study PRJNA631951) | gut metagenome | biome: gut microbiome; feature: rumen; material: fiber-attached | host: Bos | place: Iran: Karaj | collected 2018-10
CAAGACAAACCACTCCGTTGTTGTCACGCTGTCCAAAGACGCCAAGCAATGGCTACCAGACCCAAACGGGAATGATATACCTTACTTCACCCCGCCCGTTCCTGCCACCCTCAGCCTTGTTCTAAAGAACTGGATGGAGAAGGCCGGAATCGACAAGCGCATAACTTTTCATTGCAGAAGTCAATTTGACTTTCTTTCCTAACTAAAAATCAGGGAGTTACCTCTTATAAGATTTCGATAGGTAACGATTTAGAAACGAGCTAAGTTCTTTATTCTTACTCACTTTGCTTAGCTACCAAAGAACGCTTTTCTTCGAGTGCAAAGGTAATACTATTAATCCATATTACCAAATAAATCGCCATTTTTCTTCGTGCTATCGCTCGTTACGATATAAACAATATGAACTTGTGGCAAAAAGAAACGAGGAATCACTACCTTCTGTATGTAGTCTGGTCGGAAGCAATATGTAGACAAAGGAGGACGATTGGGGCGAAAACCGGCGTGCTGTTCGGTTTGTATTGGTGCGTCTCCTTGTCTGCTTTCATCGGACGCAAGTAGTTGGCCTGGCGGAAATAGCTGATAAGGCCTAATATACGTCCAGCTTCTTGTTCATCACCAATGGCAAGACCTCTTGCTTTAAGCATTGCCAATAAGGCGGGTATGTCGAGCGGCTGCTTGTTGTACTTCATACGTAAAAAAAAGTTCCACCTTGGTACGCTACATTCTCCGAAAAGAAGAGAAGCGCTGGTGGACTCTGTCGTGTGTAAAGATAAGACATTTTTCTGAATCTTGCAAACTTTTTGCCCTTTTTCTGCCTCTTTTTACGTAAAAACGGTTAAATCTGCACCTCTTTTTAAAATTTTTTGTAAATAAATAAGGTGATTTGAGAAAAATTGTGTATTTTTGTAGCGACTAAGCCAGTCCAAGCTGTCGGAAGCCAGCAGTGGCTGATGACTGTGAGGGCAGGGCGGGTCAAAACTAACATCGATGGAATCCTGAGGCTGAGAATACCATTTGTAAGGACAGCCGATGGGAAAGGACGTTTTCTGAACGTTATCTGTCTGTGTAGTCAAATCTCGCAAATTTGAATCTGTGCACAGCGATAATGCAACGAAGCGTTCGCGTGGGTGTATTATATCCCGGCTATTCGTTGCTATCATTGTATCTTGGTGGTAAACGTCTGCGCCGAACTATATAATATCGCTCGGCGTGGGCTGGCTTGCGTTGCTTATCCTTGCACAGGGGCAATGCGAGAGCCTGACTACAGGGATAGGCGCGGAGGAACAAACTCCCACGTCTTTTTTTATTTCCAGGCTTGAAACTATAGTATTAACGCTGAATTTGGGAGTTTATAAAAGCAAAGTAAACACCTGCTTATGGTATCTAAACGTATTTTTCTTTTATTTTTGTTAGCAAGTATTTTGCAAACACATATTTGCTTTGCCCAAATTACTAAAGAAAAAAGAGGCGATTCTTTCAAATGGGTCATGGTAACAAACAAAAGCAATGGCGAGAGAGGTGTTGAGACTCCCACAGGAAAAGTAATTGTCCCTATGGGAAAGTATATGATAACTTATCAGGGGTTAAATGGAGGTTTTTTTCAGGTTTCCAATAATGGAATACAAGCAGCCTATTCAACGGATGGGAAATTGCTTATACCTTTTTCGCGTGGATATGACCGTATAGTGAAACATGGCAACTACTATGGCGTTCGAAAAAACGGTTTAGAAGGTGCGTGTGATGATGATGGCTTTGAAATCATTGCACCCAAATATTCTAGTCTGTTTTATTCAAGCATAGATGGTTTTAACTCAAATGAAGGAGGCAAACATGTATCTTTAGGTATAACAAAAGAAAGCAGTGGTCTATTTTCTGGTGTAGATTATTCCACGAAAGCAGCAAGTCTAGCACAGACAGCAACGATTGTTTCATCACAGAATAATTCTGCATCTAATTTTTCTTCTCAAGATCAGTCACAGGCAACCAGCTCATCAACAATTACTTATAGTACATCAGGAACCACAGATAAAGACCAGTATCGACGTAGTTCTCTATGTCTCATCCTTCTTACACATCGTGATAAGAAATATGCCGCTGCAATGGAACGTGTATTTAGGAATTTTCCACTTCCAGCACGTTACAATGAACATAACATCAGCGATCTTCGTGTCATCAGTGTGCGTGGAAAACAATCAAAAAGTGATATAGATCGTCTCGTGCGCAGTAACTATGTTGCTCAAAAGATTGTGGGCAGGTGGTTTAACAGAAGTGCCTATACAGGACGTATGAACATGGATTTGATACATGAACGTGGCGGTTATGGTGCCTTTTATGCTGATTATCTGCGCTCACAAAGCAATGTGCGCGGTACAGCCATGCTCCGCGATGAGGGCATAGAACTACTTCAGAGCACTTTTGTTCTTGTATGCGACATGGATTATATTGACAAAAAGAAAGGAGCTTTTTGGGCTGCACTAGGAACAGGATTAGCTTCTTTGGGTGCTGCTACTATGGGAGCAGTGAACCAACAGCAAGCATACGATGCCTATCGCCGAGGTAATTATGCTGAAGCGCAGCAAAAGCAAAATGCAGCCAATGCATGGAATGCAGGTGCCGCAGTTGGTGCGGTTGCTACTACTGTTGTAGCAGATATCGGCGGCTTTAGGGTAAAGATGAATGCTTATCTTTACAAACTACGCTGGGATGATAGCATGACACAGGCGATGTACCGTGACTATTGGTGTGATTATCAGACATCGTATTCAGAAACTCAAGACAGAAAGAAAAAGTTCGACAACGCTTCATATGCATTTACCCTTGACTATTTAGGAAAGTACAAGGCAACAAGTTCCAAAACAATTTTGAGAAGTTGGAATGATGAAGATCAGGTGATTCTCGATGTATGTGAGCGATGCGTCAACAAGGGAATGAAGGAGTTGGCAAAGACTTTTCCAATTTTCAAGCCCCGTACTCCGTTTTACTTTGAGGGCAGTACTGTCTACTCCCACATAGGAAGTAAAGAAGAAGTGTCGTATGGGAAGAAATATGAAATTGTGCAGCCATATAAAGACAAACATGGCCAAATATGTTACAAGCGTGTAGGTACTGCAAAAGCAGGTTCTCCTTGGAACAATAGAGAAATAAGATTCGATCAATATTTTGATACTGGCGCAAAAGGAACGGTGTTTTACTGTAAGAAGGCTTCGATTGATCTCCATACGCCAGGATTGCAGTTAAGGGAATTATAAATCAAAAAATTATCAATTGTATGAAAAAAGTATTATTGACAATCATGCTGATTTTGGGCTGTATTTTTGCTAAAGCACAAGAATATACAGTCCAAAGTGAAGGTGTTGACAACAGCGGAAACTATGTGGTGCGAATTGTGGTATCTACAAAGAAAAAGCCTTCAAAAGCGGCAGAGGATTTGGTAAGACAGTATGCCGTACATGGTGTAATGTTCCGTGGCGTGACAGCAGCAAAAGATTACAGTGCACAGCCACCACTTATCAAAGACCCGAATATAGAGCAGACAAAGAAGGAATTCTTTTTAGCCTTTTGGCGAGAAAATGCATATAATCGATATGCCTCAATTGTACCTTCGTCACTTTCCGTGATGAAAAACAAACAGTCGAAAATGACAGAAACTTCTGCGTTGGTGACTGTTTCTAAAGAATTGCTCCAAAAATATCTGGAGGATAACGGAATAATTCAAGGTTTCTCTAATTTATGGTAACAAATGAAGAAGTATTCTATTTTACTTTTATTAGTGTTGATCAGTGGAAAGGCTTTTGGACAAGACCGAAATATAGTTATGCCAGAGCAACCTACTGAGATTTATAATATAGAAGAGAAAGACAATGGTTACTGGTGTGCCTTTGAAACAGGAGGAGGTTCTACAACAATGGACAATATGAAAAACGTTGCTATGGTTGCTGCTTCGTTCACAAATGGTTATCGATTTAATCAGTTTCTGAAGGTTGGTGCAGGTATTGGCGTACTTTATTACCCCAATAATAAAAATGTACGCAATAGTGCAAACCACTTTTCTATACCAATTTTCTTGAATGTTCGAGGAAATGCCCTACCTGACGATACTAGAATGACTGTTCCTTTTTGGTCAGTTAATGTTGGCACTAGTGTTTCCGATGGTTTTTTCTTCACTCCAGCAGTAGGACTGCGTATTGGTGAAAAACGCTCTGCATTTCTTATCAGTGTTGCCTACACTCTGAGACATCTGGATTCTTATCCAGAAAATATCAATAATTACAGCGGAGCTTTGCTGAAACTTGGTTATGAATTTTAAGGAAGATATTATGAAGAAACTAGCAGTCTTTGCAATGGGCATATCACTAATCATTTTTAGTGGATGTGCAAGTAAAATAACAACAACAGCATATCACAATTATAACACAGAGTGTTTAGGGAAGAGCATGGACGGGAATCAAACTTTGCGTGTATGGGCTTCAGGCCGAAACAGGGAAAACGCCATAGAGCAGGCCATGAAGAAAGCGGTGTATGATGTGGTATTTACAGGTATCAATGGTGGAAGCGGAGAATGCAATGCATATCCTGTTGTAGATGAAGCCAATGCCCGAAAGAAATATGAGGAGTATTTCGATTTGTTCTTTGCTGATGGGGGAGCATATCGCCAGTATGTAACAACAAAGAATCAGAAGAAATCTTCCATAGACAAGTTTAAAGGTGACGGAACAGTGATGTATGGAATCATCGTATCTGTAAACCGTTCTGCACTTTATAAGCGTTTTGTGAGTGATAACATTATTGTAAAATAAATGAACCGTGAAGAAATGAAAAAGGCATATATGATTTGTGCTGCCATGTTGATAATGGTTGGCAGCGGTTTTGCACAGAAAGCAATGACACCACCACATGTAATGGTTGTGCCAGATTTGATATATTGTAAGAGCCACGGCTTTACGCAGCAATTTAACAACAACGGCATCACTGAGACAATTCCCGACTATGAGCGGGCACTTTCTGAGGACCCATCACTACATGCCGTACTTACACAGATAGCCCAGCTTATTACAGACCGAAATAGCGATATCGTTATTGTTGATATTATTGAGGCTATTAACAATGCAAAAGCGGACCGGGCTATGGCAGCGGCTAATGCCGGTGACGAATCTGAAAGCGTGGATGAGGCAATTATAAGAAACTCCGAGGCAGATATCTTAGTTAAAGTGCAGTTCGATCTAGTGAAGAACGGACCACAGTATAGTGTGTCGTATGTTTTGAATGGTACAGATGCCTATACAAATCGCAATTTTGCTCCAGTGTCAGGTTTGGGTAAGCCCTCGACTTCGGCTAATCCTGTGGCTTTACTTCGTGAAGCAGTATTTGAGAACATGGAGACGTTCACAGGAAAACTTCTTTCTTACTATACATCTATGGTTACAAAAGGACGAATGGTTGCATTTGAAATCAAGACAACCTCTACAGCTTCTATGAATATGAATAGTAAGGTTGGACAGTATTCTTTACGAGAACAGATTGAGGATTTTCTTTATGACAATTCTGTAGACGGGAACGGACTTGAAAGAGTTCAGAGTGGTAATACATTCCTTCGATATCAAGGTGTCTATGTTCCTCTAATCTCCACTATACGCGGTCGTCAGCGCAAACAGGGGGCGAAAGATGTTGCTCAGAAACTCGTAAACTTCCTTGAGAGTAACGGTGTAACTGCTGAATATAAAATTAGAGGACTTGGTAAAGTTAACATTTATATTAAGTAAAGAGGAAACAGATTATGAAAAAAAATATATTTGCATTAGGAATGGCCATTCTCTGTGCAATTCCAATGAAGGCACAGAATGATTGCATCATACCGATGATGGTGTTGGTACCTCAGCAGATTGACTCGTTGGCACCGATGGCACAATCAAAACTGGAGTCAAGATTACGTCAAATTGTCACACAGAATGGTATGGATGGTGGCGCACAGTTTGCGAACTTCTGTGTTGTGGCAAACTTGACAGAAGGCTCAAAAGAAGTTACAAGTGGTTTACGTCCATTGGTTACGCTTACTAGTGAATTGGAATTATATGTTGGCAACAACTATACTGGCGATAAGTTTGCTTCAACATCTATCGTGCTCAATGGCGCTGGACGTAATGAGTCGAAAGCCTATACCGCTGCATTTGGAAGTATTACCACAAATAATGCTCAGATTCAGAAATTCTTGAAAGATGCCAAACGCAAGGTGAATGAGTATTACGAGACACAAGTTCCCAATATTCTCCGGCAGGCAAAGGGATTCTCTATCCGTCGTGAATACGAAGAGGCCCTATGCTTGCTTACATCTGTTCCCACATGCTGCAGCCGATATGCTGAGGTGGAGCGATGCATGTTGGAAATCTATCAGCAATATGTAGATTACGATTGTGCTGTGAAAGTGAATAAAGCACGTGCCATTTGGAATGCAAGTCAGGACAAAGAGGGTGCTGTCCTTGCAGGTGCTTACCTTGCATCTATTGACCCTGCATCTTCTTGTTGGGGTGACGCGCTTTCATTGGCAGAAACCATTCGTGCACGTATTGGAGATGACTGGGAGTTCTCAAAGGAATTGATGCGTGATTCTGTGATGTTGGAGAAGGCTAAGATTGAAGCTATCCGATCTATTGGCGTGGCCTTCGGCCAAAATCAGAAAGCGTTGACTGTTAGAGAGAATTGGTTTGTAAGGTAAAGAGAAGAAAGGAACATGAAGAAAATCATAATAGCTATATTTTTAGCAGGTTTTGTCATAGAGACATTTGCCCAAGAACTTAACTATAAGATTATGCAAACAGGCTCTATGAAGATGGATGATGACGACATGAGAAATCTTGATGGTCTCTCTATCGTTTTATGGGTCGCAAAAGAGTCACAGGCTGCTTTAGAAAGGGATTCGAAAGCACTGGCGGAAGAGCTTAAGAAAGGTCAGCCAGACAAAGAAAAGGTAGAAAAACTTCGAAATGATATTAGCCAGTGGGAGGAAACAACCAAAGTCAATCGCATTGGTAATGAAGAAAAAATGGAGTGCTTCATCAATTATGTTGTTGACAGTCAAAATAAATTGAAAATTATAGGCAAAACAAAGACTGGGGATGTATTATTCGAATTTGGGAAAGGACATAACCAACAACTTTTCTTATATCGTATAGATGAAGATGATAGTAGTAGTTTTTACATCGGTGTATACGATAATGGGGGGAGTGGGTTAATAGGCGTTATTGAGCAACGTGACTCAGAGGCAACCATCTTTATTGGAAATGTAAAGCATGCTGAATATATAGAATTTATCAACCTTTACATCATGCCAAATGGTGTTATTAATTCTACTGGTGAATATACACCTTTCTTTAAGGCAAATGAAGATAAAATGAAAAATTTGAAATCAAATTTGCTGAGGATTTTTCCCAAAGATAGTGATGGAGATAGGTGGATGCTTTGTAAATAACATTTTCTAACTAATGACGAAGAAAATCTTCTTGCTTTTGCTTATTGCTGTGATGAATATGACAGCGAAGGCACAAAAATTCGATTTTAACTATTTACAATCGGGTTCTATAACCTTTGTAGAATGGTTTAACGATGAATTGAAAGGGTTGGGGAAAACAGAACCCATAAATTGTTATGTTGAATTTTTATGGAACGAAAAGAATTTGAAAGTTATTGGGAAAACCGACAAGGGTGATATTCTCTTCGAATTTAGTAAAGAAAAGGGAAACATTTTCAACTTTGATTATAGCGAAAAGGCCATTTTTATCGGAGTCGGTAAGTCTATAGATATTAAAGACGGTTCTGCCGATGGTATAGCTGAGTTCCAAATAATACCGAAGGAGAAAAAGTTTGATGTATTTTCTCCTCCTATGGAGAATGCAGAAAGCGAACATCACGAACTAATTCGGTTTATTTACATAGATGCCAGTCAGGAACAAGTAATCCAAAAGGGATACGATGAACTATTAAAGAAGTTGCAATCTTGTGGATTCAATGAAGAATATTGGTATTAAGTATTAATCAGGCAAAGACGTATAGATGAAAAGGACTATTTTTTTTGTAATCCTGTGCGTAATATCAGCAACCATCACTGCTCAAGTTATGGATGCGTTCAATGGCACACGGCAAAACATTGGTGGAGGCAATGCGTCTGCCTTCAACCAAAACCGTGCGAACAATTTCAATGACTATCGGCAGAAACTTAATGCCGAATATGTCAGTAAGACTAGAGAGAAATGGAAAGATTTCAATTCATTTCGTGGATTGACATTGCCAGACAGGGATGCAAAGCCTGTTAGTCCAATCAATATGTCAGATGAAGATGCAAGACGTGACAAGCAGGACAATCAACTAAACATCGACGGTGTAGTAAGTCCGATTCGCAATAATGGAAATCCATCTCCTATCGCTCCTGTACAAGAAGTTCCTGATAACAATCCCCAACACGTAACGTTTTCTTATCTCGGAACGTCATTACAAGTCAGGAAACCACAGGGCGGGAGCCTTAGACTCTCTGGCACTAGTGAGAATGCTGTGGCTGATGCTTGGGAAAAACTTTGTGACCCTCGCTTCAACAATATGATTATTGATTGTGTCAAGTTGCGCTCTAGCCTAAAGCTATGTGACTGGGCTTACCTGATGCTGCTGCAATCTTTGGGAAACAGTTATTGTGGCTCCGGCACCAATGAGGCAACACTTTTGATGGCCTACATATACAGTCAGTCAGGTTATAAGATGCGCTTAGGCCAGGCAAACGGAAAGCTTCAAATGCTATATGCCAGTCAGCACAACGTTTACAACACACCTTATTATAATTGTGACGGTGACAAGTTCTTCGCTATGTCAAAGGATGCAGGACAAATTCAAATCAATGCAGCCAGATATCCCAAAGAACAGTCTATGTCACTATGGGTGGCCAACGAGCCACAGGTAGCGTTCTCTGCATCACCCGTTAGAACGTTAACATCCAAGCGATATCCCGAAATGTCTGTACAGGTTAGTGAAAATAAAAATCTTTTATCCTTCTTCAATTCATATCCTACATCTGAGGTTGGTGGAAACTTTATGACTCGTTGGGCTATGTATGCCAATACACCTATATGTCAAGAGTCACAAAGTGAATTGTATCCACAGTTGCGCAGATTCATTGGTGGACGTTCACAGCTTGACGCTGTTGAGCGACTGCTGAATTGGGTTCAGACAGCCTTTGTTTATGAGTATGATGATAAAGTTTGGGGAGGTGATCGTGCCTTCTTTCCTGACGAAACACTTTATTACCCTTATTGTGATTGTGAAGACCGTTCAATATTGTTCACAAGACTGGTTCGAGACCTGCTCGGTCTGAAATGCATATTGATATATTATCCAGGTCACCTCGCTTCTGCGGTTTGCTTTACAGATTACGTTAGTGGTGACTACATTCAAGTGAATGGCAACAGGTATGTGGTTTGTGACCCTACATATATAGGTGCCTCTGTAGGCCACACCATGCCTGACATGGATAATAAGACCGCAAAAATCATAGTGTTGCAATAAGAGTTATGATTATCTCAGAGAATTAAGATTACCAATAAAAATAAAAAGATAAAGTTATGATAAAACAAATTTTAAACTCTAAGTTGGCTTTAGCCGTATTGGCGTTTTGGCTATTGTGTCATAACATGTACGCTCATCCATATGAATCAGCAACAAGTATTACTCCATTACCGGAGTCTGTTTGTAGTAATTACGAGTTGCCTTTGGATACTCTGACAAAAGAAGATCAAAAAAGAATCGAGGCAACTAAAAGAAGAGAGGAATTGGAACAGCAGAAAGAAACACAAGAGGCAGAATTAGCGGCAGCAAAGGAAATGGAAAGATTTGTCCGTGAAAATGAATCATTGACAATCTATCAAAATTCTACCGTAAAAGAGCAAAGGCAAAAAGCATCCACTAACGATGAAAAAGCAGTAGTCTTTGGTATTCGTGCAGGAGTCAATTTGGCATCATTAAATGTTAAAAGTGCTGCTGATGGCAAGTGTAGTATGGTTACATCTTTTCATGCAGGTTTGAATTTGGATATAAGGCTTGTAGACCTACTACACCTAAACACATCTCTACTTTTCTCTCAAAAAGGGTATAAATATGAGCATGATTGGGATAGAGAACGCCAAGAAACAGCAAAAGCCCAGTTTATTATGTTACCAGTTCAACTATCCTTAAGAATAGGTTTCTTTCAAATTAATGCCGGTCCCTATCTAGATTATGGCATAGGAGGAGAAATAGAGTATGGACGTAGTGGAAGAAAGACCGATACTTTCAAATATTATGATGCTCTGAATTATGGAATATTAGCAGGTGCAGGATTTAATCTTGGTAAACACTTCTATTTGGGGGCTGACTATGAAATGGGATTGTCTGACTATGCAAATCGTAATATTGCTATTAGTCTTGGGGTTAATTTCTAATATAAAGAGTGTGATATGAAAACAAATTATTATATTTTAGTTGCAGTAAGTTATTTAGCTATATTGTTCACTTCGTGCAGTGACTCATGGCCTTATTCTGAAGAAGCTTATAATAATGTCTGGATAGAAGTCTACCCCTCTTACATATCTTTGGATGAAGATGAATTTAGTGGAGAGTTTACTGTTAACAGTTCTGACAGCTGGTATGTATACGATAGCCCTTCTTGGGTAAATATTTCAAGTTCATATGGGTATGGCTATGATAATGTGTCTTTTACTGTTGATGAAAACGATGGCAGTTCAACTCGATATGGCTATATCAAAATAAGAACAGACGAAGGATTTACTAAGGAGGCAGAAGTAGAGGTTGCTCAACCCCCAACTGTCCAGTTTGAGGCATCAATGTCAACAACCAATTATTCTGCGTCAGGTGATTGGTGGTACTTAACTGTCAAGGCGGCATCTTCCAGAAGTTGGACTATATCAAAATCCGACTCTTGGGTTCATTTGGGAAGTAGTTACAGCTCATCATACTCGTATAATGGAAAGGGTAATGAGGATGTTGCTATTTATGTTGACAGCAATCCGTATTCTAGCCGAAGAAGTAGTACTCTAACAGTAAAATGTGGGGCTAAATCAAAAACAATAACAATCTCACAAGACGGGAAAAGCAACAAAACTCCTTTTGCAATAACGTCTATTGAAGTAGGGAATGTTGATTACAATTGGAATTTTATAAATAATTATGGAACTACAATTTATTCCTACCAGACTCAATATCTAACACCAAGAATATACGTAACTGTATATACTCCAGGAACGTATACTGTTTATGTAAAACTATATAATCCAAATGGAAAGTTGGTTACAGGTAATAGTTCTCCAACAGGATATTCTTATAGTTATGATATTACTTTGTATTCTAGCACAACATATAAGAATCTTATGGGTTGGGGGGGTAGTACCTCTGGCCACTACTCTGCAGGACAGTACAAGTTTGAAATTTACTATAATAGTCAAAAGATTGGAGAGAAATCTTTTAGAATATATTAAGAAAGAGTGGATTGGGGCAACGAAATTGCCCCAATTCGCATATTACACACCTCGTCCACGCCCATGACTATAGTTTTGCCCATATAATTCTTTTGTGCGTAGTTCTTCGAGCGCACTAAGGGTACCGTCCTGCCAATAATACTCAACCTGAGGTTTGGCTTTGTTCCAGATGTCCACGCATAACTGATTCCTGTCGCCACCATCGAAGGCAAGGAAGGCTTCGATGGTATTGGCCTGTTCTTGGTTCAGGTGTCGCTGG
>JAEEGL017305070.1_pt1 | contig 11763 bp, 9 predicted proteins | sample 9134231 | NCBI WGS metagenome assembly JAEEGL01 (sample SAMN16246548, study PRJNA631951) | gut metagenome | biome: gut microbiome; feature: rumen; material: fiber-attached | host: Bos | place: Iran: Karaj | collected 2018-10
GCGCATGCTTTCCCGCGCGCGTGAGGAGACGATGCGCACCTCGTGCATGGTCATGATCATCGTCGCCGGCGCGTCGGTTTTCGGCCACTTCCTCGCGGTGACGGAGATTCCGTCGCTGCTCGCGCGCTGGCTCGCGGGACTGCCGCTGCCGTCATGGGTGGTGATCCTGATCGTCGGCCTCTTCTACCTCATCGCGGGGTGCTTTGTCGATTCGCTCGCGCTCGTGATGCTCACGGTGCCGATCTTCTACCCCGTCATCCTGAAACTCGGCTACAGCCCGGTCTGGTTCGGCGTACTCGTGGTGGTCATCACGCAGATGGGCGTCGTCACGCCGCCCGTCGGCGTCAACGTCTACGTCGTGAGCGGCATCGACAGGTCTATCCCGATTCAGACGATCTTCCGCGGGGCGATGCCCTTCCTTCTCGCACTGCTGGCGGCGGCACTGCTGCTCATCTTCTTCCCAGGCATAGCCACCTGGCTGCCGGCTATTGCCGGCTAGCCAGATGGCAGAAAGGAGTTTAACGCATGTTTACCAAGGTATTGTTCTGCACTGACTTTTCGGCCACGGCCGACAAGGCGTTCAAGTACGCCGTGCGCGCGGCGTCGCACAACGGCGCGAAGCTCTACATCCTTCACGTGGCGCCCGAGGCGGACGCGCAGTTCTGGAAGGGCTACGTCTACGAGGAGGGAAACGAGACCGAGGACAAGTCGCTTAAGGCGCTCCAGGAAAAGGTGGCCGCGACATACGCCCCCGCGATTCCCGAAGGGGTCGAGTACGAAACGGCCTACCGCGTCGGTTCGGCGGCGGAGCAGATTCTCGACTTCGCGGCGGAAACGGGCATCGACCTCGCCGTCCTTGGCCGCCAGGGCGCCGGCGGCGTCCGCGACCTCTTCTTCGGCAATGTCGCCGCCAAGGTGGCGAAAGCAATCCCGTGCCCCGTGCTCATCGTGCCGTAGGATAGTTCTGGGTTCTAGGTCTTGGATCCGAAGGCGAAAGTCCAAAGGCGTTGCACTACGGATGACAAAGTCACCAAAAACCTCGACGACACTCCTCAAGGCCATCGGCGGCGATGCCCAATCAGGCCGCTGGCGCGAGTTCGTCATCCTCTACGAACCCATTATGCGACAGTTTCTCTCAACGCATTTTCCCGGCGTCCCGGCGGACGACATCATGCAGGAGACGCTAGTCGCGCTCATCGCCCGTATGCCGCACTACGTCTATTCGCCTGCCGACAAGGGTTCCTTCCACAGCTACCTCTACGGCATTCTGCGCAACAAGTCGGTTGACTTCCTGAAGTGGAACGACCGGACGGCCGTGGCCGAGCGCGCCTATGCGATCGATACGGACCCCGCCGCATCCGCCCAGGGCGAGGCGGCCTTCAACGACGCCGTCTTCGAACTCGCTCTCAAGGAACTGCTTGCGGATCCGGCCATTCGCGGCCAGACAAAGCAGGTTTTCATCCGGGTCGCCGTCAACGGCGAGAAGCCGGCCGCCGTTGCCGAGGCCTTCGGGATCACGCGCAACGCCGTGGACCAGATCAAGAACCGTCTGGTGGCGAAGCTCAAGTCCATCGCGGCGACCCTGCGCGAGGAGTAAGGCGACAATGGCTGAATCCGTGGACAACTGGCTTCGGCGCCATGCGCCGATTGAGGCCTCCGGCGAGATTCCCGACAGCACCGTCGTTGGCGGCTGGCGGGTCGCCGCGCTTGTCGCGCGTGGCGGCTCCGGCGAGGTCTACCGCGCCGTCCATGCCGAAACCGGCAAAATTGCCGCACTCAAAATCCTTAACCGCGGCGACGACGCGGCCCGCGCACGCTTCTCCCTGGAAATCTCCATTCTCTCCGAAAACAGCAGTCCATTCTTTCCGGCCTTCTATGGCGCCGGAGAATATAGGGGACGCCCTTGGTACGCAATGGAGCTTCTGGAGCCGTTTGCGCTTCCATCCGGCGACGGAGCCGTCGCTTCCTTCGTCACGGACGTCTGCCGCGGAGTGGGGGCACTCCATGCGCTGGGCTACGTCCACCGTGACATCAAGCCCGCAAACATCCTCTCTCGAAATGGCAAACCAGTCCTGATCGACCTCGGCCTCGCCAAGAACGCCGAAACGCCCGTCCACCATGTGGGCGGCACGCTTTCCGTCGTCGATGGACACCCCGTCGGCGTCGGCACCCCCGGCTACGCCGCGCCGGAACAGTTTTTGGGCGGGGAGATTTCGTCGGCGGCCGACATCCACGCCATCGGCGTTCTTGTCAGCACGTGTTTCGGCGGCCGGCCGCCGGGTGTCTGGCGGAAAATCATCCGCCACGCGACAAGCTCGCTTCCGGATGAACGCTATCCGAACGTGGATTCGCTCGCCCGCGCGGTGCGGCTGCGCCACATGCCGATGGCGCTTGGAATCACGGCGGTGGCGATGGCCTTGACGGTGGCCGCCGTAACGGCGCTGCTGGCGGCCCCGGGCCCTAGGAGGGGCATGGGCGCGCAAAAAGAGCTGCCCGCGATCCTGAACCTGGCCGAGGAACTTGGCCGTCCCCTGGGCTTTCCGGGAAACGGCTGGCTGACAAGCCAAACCTCTCCGTGGCAAATCGACCCGGACATCCCCGGCGCCATTCGGAGCGGGGAAGGCACCCCAAAGAATCCCGACTCAACCTTGTCCATTCCGGTTGACGGACCTGCCCGCGTCTTCTTCCGGTACCGACGCCATTTTGCCGGGGAAAGACTCCTCGCCAAAATGAAACAGCCCCGGTCATTCTTCAAAGTCTCCGATGCGGGAAAAGAACTCTTTCAGGATTTGGATGGAGACATCGGCTTCGAGAACCCGCTTGGAGAGGAGCGGACCGGACTGATTGACCTTCCTGCCGGACACCATCGGCTGAGTTTCACATACACCCACAACGGTACGGGATACATCGACCACTTCAACGGCGTACACCTTCTGGAACTGCGAATCGAACCTGTTACGGGAAAAAATAATTTCACCGCCCCGCGTAAGATTTCATCAGTTTCTCAGAGTTCATTAGTGAAAGGATTGTGTGAACCCTTCGCTTATGTTTTTTTGATTCAAGGTATGCCTTTTTTGCGCCCGGGAGGCAAACCTTTGATTTGCAGGGCGCCAACTAGGAAGGCACTATGCTATGAACGCCAAGTCGGCAGTATTGGTCGCAATGGGAACGCTCACCCTTTGCGGTTGCATCTCGAACAGCGAAAAAGTCAGAAGGGAGATGAATTCTCTCATCATCCAGAACAAGTTTGACGAAGCGCGGAACTTCCAGGTCAAGCGCAATCCGGGCGGCATTCCGCAGACGGACGAGGAAAAGGCCAAGAACGAGATGCTGCCACTCGTGGACCGGGCCGAGGCAAAGTACATAGCGGCCAGAATCAAGCTGCTGCGCGAACTCGTCATGGCGAACCTCAAGAAGGGCGATGACGCCGCCGCGCGCAAGAATATCTACACCAACGGCATCACCGGGCAGTCGCGCGTTGACGCGACCGTCTTCCTGATCAAGACCGGCATGCTCAACTCGCGCGTCAACCCGGCCTCCTACGCCCGTATCGGCGCAGCGGCCGAGAAGGAATGCCGCGACGCCATTGCCAAGGGCGACTTCCAGAAGGCCATTGAAGCATACAAGCGCATTCATCTGGTGATGGCCTATCCGGACGCCGTGGACGCCGGCCTCGACGAGGCTTCGGCCGAAGCCGTCCGGCAGCGGTGCGAGAAGGAAGGCGTGGAGGCACTCGTCGCCGAAGCCAAAATGTGGGCGTATGGCACCATAGCCCCCCGCGACGGCTATGAAAAGGTGGATTTCGCGCTGCCCCTCGATCCGGACTTCGTGCCTGACTTTGTGCCCGACTGGAAAAAAGTCGAGGAGCAACTTGACGTCGTCCGCGAGGCCCTTGTGCAGGACGACATCCCGAAGGAAGAGGCCCAGAAGCTGGTTGACGGCCTTCTAGCCGGAATCAAGGCGCAATTCAACAACCACGCCACTGACGAGGAACTGACCACGCAGGAGCTCAATGACCGACTTTCGGCCCTTCGCAACGATCTCTCCCTCGCCATACAAGATGCAATCCAGAAGGCGCTCGCCAAGGCCGCTGCCGAAGAGGCGGCCCGCCTCCGCCAGCTTGCGCGAGACTTTGCCGAGATGGTGGCCTCGGAGATTGATTTGAACGCCCGTGTCGGCGCGCTTGTCGCCGCGATCGGCGACCGCACGGAACCCGACGTGAACCGCATCCTCGGAGACGGCGCCCGTGTCCTCCGCCTCCGCATCCACGGCGAGGACGTCTCGCCCGCCGACGCCAACTCGCTTCTCGCCGCCGCCTCATACATGGGCTTCGGCGACCTCGTCAATCTCGCCTTCGCCCTCAAGGCGGACGTGAACGGCGTCTGCGCCAAGGATTCCTTCGGCCGCACCCCCTATCTGCTGGCCCTCCAGCACGGATTCAAGGGCGGGGTCAAAAACCTCCTCGCCAAAGCCGACCGGAAGAAACCCGACGCCTACGGCTACAACGCCCTTCACTACGCCGTCCGGTACGGGACTCCCGGCGACCTCATGGAGGCCATCGACGCCGGCATCGACGCCAAGGCCGCCGCAAAGGACGGCGTGACGCCGCTCATGGTCGCCGCCCGCCTCGACAACGCCCCCTTCGTCCAGGCCCTGATTCCGCTGTCCGATGTCAAGGCCGCGGACGGGATCGGCTACACCGCGCTCCACTACGCGATTGACGCGGGGAGCCTGCCGATTGCCAAGGCGCTGATTCTCTCCGGGGCCGATCCGCTGGCTAGGTCAAAGGAAAATGACACGGCCATCGAACGCGCCGTCATGCGTCCTGAGGAGTCCATCCTCGCCTACCTCCTCGATGACGTCAAGGTCAATGGCAAGAAACTCGCCCCCACCGAGCGCGCCGTTGACTGGTGCGTGGTCCACAGCAAGGTGATCCCGCTCACGACGCTCGTCGCCCATGGCGCCAAGGTGACGGACCGCCACCTCGCCGCCGCCGTGCTAACCGACATGAATGACGATGTCCTCGACATGGTGAAATACCTCGTTGAACTCGGCTGCGACGTGAATGCGGAGGAAGTCCACAAGGCCTTGCAGATGTCGGCAGACATCGTGCGGAAGTTGGAAGAGGACGCCAGTGCGCCGGAAGCGCCAGCATCGGCACAGAAGGCGGCGGTCGCCAAGGCGGCAGGTCTCTCTAAAATTCTTGCCTATCTCAAGGACAACGGCTTCCGCGACGAGGACGGGACGCCCCGTTTCGCCAAGTAAGGATGGCAACTTGCGAATCACAAGGTCCCGACATTGCGTTTGATCAATGTCGGGACCGAGGACATTCACAATGAAAGACAATCTCTTTTTCACCATGCGCCGGTGGATGACTCCGGCAACGCTTTCTTTACTCGCCCTCGCGTTGACCGCGAGGGGCGACGATTTGCTTGACACCGTGTTGACCCCTCCCGACACTACATCGGCGGAGACGGCCACGGAATCCGTCGAGTCCAAGGATGAAAGCGCACCCGGGAATCAAGACCAACACTCCGAGGACAAAACGCCCGAAATCCCTCTCAGCGACAAGGATGGCGGCAACTGGACGGTATCCTTTCTTGCCAGCCTGCAGGTCGCCGGCGATGCGATTGGCGGCAGTAAATATTCTTTAGGCGACGATTTGGGCGTCTCCGCGCAACTGGAATTCCGCAGGACCCTTTCAGATTGGCTGTCTCTTGATGTCCGCGGCTTGTACCTGTACGAAACACACGAGGATAGCGGCACCTATCAGGAGTCCTACTACTCGTACTATTCGTACTACTCCTGGTACTCCGGCTGGCATTATGTTCCCTACCGCCAAACGAGGACCGTGTATTGGGACGAGTCATATACTTACAAGACCATGCTTGGCGACGCCTCACTGTGCGCGAACCCATGGCGCGGCAAGATGTTTGACCCTTTCATCGGCATAGGCGTCAGGCATGCCCGCATCGACGTGGAAGGGGAGTACAGTGAAGGAAGCCACTACCATGATGTCGACTGGGATGACAGCAAAACCACGCTCCTTCTGCGTATCGGCGCGCTGTTGAACGTGGGCCGCTTCTCCGTGAAGGGTGAATACTTGCACAGCACGGATAAAGAGGTTGGCCCCAAAGGTGAGCTGATTGGAAGCGTGGGCTTGCTCATCACGCAGGATTGTCAGTTCCTCGTCTTCACCGACTACTTCATGTGGGAGGAAGATAAGAGTTGCCATGTCGGCGGAGGCGTGTCGCTTAACTTCTAGCACGGAGTTTTGCACTCGCCATGGTAAATGAAGGGCCTTGCCGATGAGGAAGTCCCGAAGCGGCGATGGGAAAAGCGATGGCCGTGGAATCGCCCGTGGCGGAGGTTTGTCATTTGATTTCGAATGGAGGCGGGAGCATGAGACTTGTAGTTGCACATGGGTTTACATTGATGGCGCTTGTACTTGCCATTGGCGTCCCGGCTAGGTCCGCGGCGCAGGGGGTTGTTCCCCCAGGCTTTACGCAGGAGAGTTTCGCGCTTCTGAAGCAACGCGCCGAGGCGGGCGACGCCAAGGCGAAGGAACTCTATCAAAAGTTTCTCGCCTCCACAAGTGCATTGGGCGAAGCCGTAAGCAACTATGTCGATTCCACCAGCGCCCTTCGCGCGGCAAAGGCCGAGATCCAGAAGGCCGAAGCCTCCATGGGGGTTGTCACCGACAGCATGCTCAATGAGGCGGCCGACTCGTTGGTTATCAACGGCTTTTTTGTCGGGATGCCGTTGGCGGACGCACAAGCCCGGTTGGTGCGATTGCTCCCGGGCAGAAAGGTGAGTCGCCGCCCTCCTGGAGGCAACTTGTCGGAGGCGTCGCGGCGGGGGCTGGAAGGATTGTGGATTGACGAATCCAACGAGGCGTTTTGCCTTGCCGAAAACGGCCGCGTCGTGCGTCTTCTGATTCCCGGCAACTTTTTAGGCGAGTGGATGGGGCTTCAGTCATTGTCGCATGATGAACAGGCCAGGGAAATCGCCAAAAAGTTCGGGTATGTCGATATTTATGGAATCCCCATTGTCGAGATGATGTATTTCAGCGTACCCGGCCTAGTCGAAGTCTATTCCTTTCAAATTGCCGAGTACCTCGTTTCCGTGCCAGACGTCGGCAAGGAGGATTTCGAGAAGTCCGGCTACGGCAAAGGCCATGCCATGCAATTCAAACAGCGTCTCTACCGTCTGGGACTGGAAGGCAGGGTCACCTATTTCGGCGAAGCGATGGGTTCGTCAGACATAGGTGCGACAAAACAGGGGCGGAATCCGTTTTTCGACGGGTGGCTCAAAAACGTACGGGCGCTTGGGGAGAACGCCTCCGCAGGCACGCTGCGCATCGACGCGAAAGATTTCAAGATGCCGGACGAAACGTGCGGCCCCATTGCTGACGCGTCGTCCGAGCCTCAACAGATAGCTCCTTGGCAAGAACAGGCAGATGAAGAGTCGGCGGTTTCCACCGAAAGTCCCGCGAATGCCAAGACCGCACGGCCCTGACTTTTCAGGATCAAGTAAGGGCCAATGGGAGTCCGAAGGTGGTCTTTGGGAGTGACGCGCCTTGTCGCGTCCGCCTGGCGCGCGTCTCGTCGTGCAAGGCTAGAGTTCGACGCCTTGCGCCTTGAGCGAGGCCTGGACCTTTGCGATGTCGACGGCGCGGAGCGGAACGCCTGCATGGATGGCCTCGACGGCGGCGGTCGCCGCGCCCTGGCCGATGTTTACGCAGATCGGCATGACGCGGTAGTTCGAGTGCGCCTTGTGCGTCCCCGAGATGTCGCGCCCCGCGAGCAGCAGGCCGTCAAGCCCCTTCGGGATGAGCGCGCGGTACGGAATCGTGTAGCCGCCCTTCGAGCGGAATTTCGCCTGCGCGCCGTTCTTGTCGAGTCCCGCGCCTTCGACGTTGTGGATGTCGAAGTTGAAGTTGCACTGCGTGGCGATCCAGTCGTCGAAGACACGCGCCTCGACAATGTCCTCCGCGGTGACGGTTGCCTCGCCCTCGAAATGCCGCGTCTCGCGCACGCCCATGAGCGATCCGGTGCCGACGAGGTAACAGTGCGCATAGCCGGGGACGTGTCCGCGAAGGAAGTCGACGATTTCGTTGATCTGCCGGCGGCAAACCAGTTCCGCGCGGGTGAGGTCGGCCGACTTCGTCCCATCGATGCCCGTGACGTTCGTCATGTTGACCGTGACGATTCCAGGCAGCGTCGACGGGTAGAGCAGCACATGGCCGGCCGGATGCTTGAGGTACTTCCGGCCGAGGTCCTGGATGCGTCCTTCGGGAACCTCGAAGTTCGTCTCAAAGGAGCCGGGGAAAACGGCCGTGGCGTAGTCGACGCCGGCGATTTTGAACATGAGCGTGACGGGCTGCATGCCGTTGTCGCCCTCGCGGCCGAGTACGAATTTCGCGCCGGCGCGCGCGGCAACGTCGCCGTCGCCCGTGGCGTCGATCACGACCTTGGCGCGCCAGGCGCGGCGGCCGTCCTTGCTTTCGGTGATGATGCCGCCGACCTTGCCTTCGCCGTCCATGAGCGGTCCGGCGATCCAGGTGTAGAGGCGGACGTCGGCATGGGCCTCGGCAAGCATTTCAAGGAGGACGAGCTTGAGCTTGTCGGGGTTGATGAGGTGCTTGGCGGAGCAGTTCTCCTCGGGGCCGGGATGCGATTCGCGGTCGAGGATTTCGCCGTAGAGCGGTCCGCGTGTGCTGCCGGTCCAGTGGCTCATGTAGCCCGAGGTCGCGATGCCGCCAACGGCGTGCGACTGGTCGACGAGGAGGACCTTCGCGCCAAGGCGACCCGCCGTCACGGCGGCGGCCACGCCAGCCGGCCCCGCGCCGGCGACGATGATGTCGTACGCGCCAGCGACGGGGGTTGAAAGCGTTTCATGGATGAATTCAGCCATTGGTTTCTCCTTAAGTTGGAGTTGGAGTCTTGAGTTGGAGTTGGAGAAATGTCACGTTTTTACTCGAACTCGAACTAGTCACTCGAACTAGTCTCTTCGTCCTCGAAGACGAGGCAGCACTTCAATCGGTCGCACTGGCCGTTGAGGTTCGCCGGGTTGAGCGAGATGTTCTGGCGTTTCGCCATTTTCACGTTGACGTTTGCGGCGCCGGCCGGTACCAGCGCCCTTGCGCAGCAGACGGGGCAGCCACAGGGACCGACCGAGCCGACGGCGGCGACTTCGTCGCGTATGCCGATTTGCCGGACGGCCACCTCCGCGCCGAAGCGTCGGCGGAGCGACATCTCGATTCGCCGCGCGTCGAAAGGATGGTCGGCGTGGTACAGGACAAGCAGGTGGCGGCGGGGTTCGTCGAACCACGCGCTGATGGCGTAGGGCCGTTGCGGCGCGCCGGCCGATTCGGTGTCGAAGGCCTTGAGCGCCGTCTTGGCGAGACGGAGGTTCGTCTCGCGCCGGGCCGCGTCGTCCGCCGTTGCGACGCGCACGAAGGCGCAGTCCTTCGACGGCGGCGGCGCGCCCTCACCGCACGGAAAGACGGCCCGCACCACGCAGAAACGTCTTCGCCCGACGACATCCGCAACGCAGAGGTCGCCGGCCTTGAGTCCGTCGGCCTCCGCCTTTACGCAGGCGCAGGCGCGCACTCCGTCCGCCTTGACGAGAATCATAACCATCGGTAAAATTATATCACAATGACAAGATTCGACACCCTCATAATCGGTTCCGGCGCGGCCGGCCTCGCCGCCGCCGCGCGCCTCGCCGCGCACGGCGTACGCGTCGCGATCTACACGGAGGGCCTCACCGAAGGCACCTCCGCCAACGCGGGCAGCGACAAACAGACCTACTACAAGCTCGCAATGGATGGCGCCGAGCCCGATTCTCCGGTCGAAATGGCCCACGACCTCGCCTCGGGCGGGGCGATGCACGGCGACATCGCCCTCGTCGAGGCCGCGCTCTCGCCAATCGCCTTTGCGCACCTCGTGTCGCTTGGCGTGCGCTTCCCGCACGACGCCTACGGGCGCTACGTCGGCTACCGCACCGACCACTCCGAGAAGCGCCGCGCCACAAGTGCCGGACCGTACACCTCGCGCGACATGTGCGCGGCACTCGCGAAGGAGGTCCTGTCGCGGGGCGTGCCCGTCGTCGAAAACCGCGTAGCCGTGGAGCTCCTTGTCCGCGATGGAACGGCCATCGGCGCGATTTTCGCCGATACATCGTCGGCCATGCGGACCAATTGCCCTTCGGGAGGGCCGCGCATCATCGCGGCCTCAACGCCGTCGTTCGAGACCGTCGTCGCGGATAACGTCATTTTCGCCGTCGGCGGGCCCGGCGGACTCTACGGGCGCAGCGTCTACCCCGGCGGTCACACGGGCGCCATCGGCCTCGCACTCCTGGCCGGCGCGGAGGCGCGCAATCTGGCCGAATCGCAGTTCGGCCTCGCCTCGACCGCCTTCCGCTGGAATGTTTCCGGGAGCTACATGCAGGTCATTCCGCGCGTCTACTCGCTTGACGCCGAAGGCGTAGAACGCGAGTTTCTCGCGGAGGCCTTCGGTTCATCGGCAGCGGCAGCCGACGCCATTTTCCTCAAAGGCTACCAATGGCCCTTCTCCGCGGGAAACGCGCGCGGGTCGTCGCTTGTCGACATTCTCGTCTACATTGAGACCGTGCTGAAGGGACGGCGCGTCTTCCTCGACTACCGCCGCAACCCCTCGGGCCTCACGGACGTTGTCAAGTCCGTGTCGGCCGAAGCCCGCGAATACCTCGAGAAGAGCGGCGCCACGGGGCCAACGCCCTTCGCGCGGCTCCAGGCGATGAATCCCAAGGCCATCGAGCTCTACCGTGACCACGGCATCGACATCGAGACGGAGCCGCTTGAGGTCGCCGTCTGCGCGCAGCACAACAACGGCGGCCTCGCCGGCGACATCTGGTGGGAATCGACGAATGTCCGCCACCTCTTCCCGATCGGCGAGGTCAACGGATCGCACGGCGTGACGCGTCCCGGCGGCTCGGCGCTCAATGCGGGGCAGGTCGGCGCATGGCGCGCGGCGGAGCGTATCGCACGCGACTACGCGAACGCTTGCGCCGGCGAGGGTGCGGCGGACTTCGCTCGCGCGGCGGAGGCGCGGTATGTGGAGATGCTTGCGCGTCCCGCTGTCCGTGACTGGCGGACGGACCGTCTCCGCATGGAGGCGCGAATGGATCGCGCGGGCGGCTTCATTCGCCGCCGCGACGAAGTGCGCGCCGCCATCGCGGAAGCGGAGGCAGAGCTGCCGGCCCTGCTCGTGGACGGTCTTGGCGGACTGAACGCGCGGGAATGCGCCGAGGCGCTGCGGACGCGGCAGCTTGCCTTCGCCCACCTCGTCTACCTTAGGGCAATCGAAGACCAGATTGACCGCGCGGGCTCGCGCGGCGGGGCGATTGTCATCGACCCGGCAGGGGAGGCGATAGCCTCCTGTCTGGGCGACGAGTGGCACATGGCGCCGGAGAAAACGGAAGCGCGAAGCGAAGTCGCGATCTGCCGCGCCGATGATTCCTGCAACGTTACCGTCCGTCACGAGCCCTGCCGGCCCGTACCAACCGAGGTCGGATGGTTCGAGCGCGTCTGGGCAGAGTACGAAGCGGCGCACTAGCGGCCTCGACACGAGAGTCGCCCGACAAGTGAAAGTTGCTTTCGCTTCGGGGAGAGAAGGAGAGCGGGAGATTTGGAGAATTTTCTAAAAACCTCCCAACCTCCTGACCTCCTCTCTCCCAGAAGCCGCCGGCAGGCCCGTTGGGAGGCTACTTCTCGAGGAC
>JAEEGL013210273.1_pt1 | contig 11762 bp, 11 predicted proteins | sample 9134231 | NCBI WGS metagenome assembly JAEEGL01 (sample SAMN16246548, study PRJNA631951) | gut metagenome | biome: gut microbiome; feature: rumen; material: fiber-attached | host: Bos | place: Iran: Karaj | collected 2018-10
CACGAAGGTGTCTTACAAGACGACGTACAAATTCTACCATCGGCAGCTCGAAAATTTGAACGTCAAGGACGCGGACATGTTCAAGTCCATAATCCGTGCGTACCAGGCGAGGGAACTTCGCCGTCGCCGCCGCGAAAACCCGGCCGCGAAAAAGGAGAAGAAAGTCGCCACAAAACCTGCGGAAAATGGTAAAATACATGGCATGAAGAACGCCGTCAAGACCACTGTCGCCGCGACCCTCGCCACAATCGGCGCGGTGGCCTCGCCATTGCGTTCTGACGCCTCCGCACCGGTTTCTAGCACCCCCCCCCCTCATTGCAGCCGCGTAGACTCCGCGCCGCCTAGGGCGGTTTCCGACGATGCTCGCGCAGAGGTTTGCGGGCGAGTAGTCAAGGTAGCTGACGGAGATACGATCACGGTCCTCTCGACCGACCGCGACACGACCACGGCTGTCGCGGCAGATGGTAGGGCGCGGACTCCGCCCGCCGCCGTCCAGCACAAAATCCGCCTTCACGGCATCGACGCGCCGGAGAAGAAACAGGCGTTCGGCGAAAAGTCGAAGCAGCATCTTTCGTCGCTCGTCTTCGGCAGGGACGTCCGCGTCAGATACAAGGGCCGCGACAAGTACGGCCGCATCATCGGCACTGTCTTCGTCGACGGCAGGGACGTAAACCTCGAAATGCTCCGCGCAGGATTCGCGTGGCATTACAAGTACTACGACTCCAACCCCGAATACGACGCAGCGGAAGCCTCCGCCCGCGCCGCCCGCATCGGCCTTTGGCAAGACAAGAACCCCATAAACCCGTACGAGTTCCGAAAGAAGGAACGAAGGCAATGAGGAGAAGGCAATGCTATCGGCAGAGGCGAAGAGTTCGATAGATAGAATCTGGAACGTTTTCTGGTCAAACGGAATGACGAATCCGCTCACGGTCGTTGAGCAGATCACGTTCCTCATTTTCATGAAGCTTCTCGACGACAACCAGATCATGCAGGAGCGCAACGCCAATCTGCTCGGCACGAAGCTGAAAGACCCCGTTTTCAGGAAGGGCGTCTGCGTCATACAGGAAGACCCTCGCATCGAAGCGCCATACGACGACCTCAGATGGCAGAACTTCCGGCACAAGGACCCAGAAGACTTGTTCCGCACAGTGCGCGACCTTGTGTTTCCGTTCGTGAAGTCGCTTGGCTCCGGGCGCGACAGCGCGTTCAGCCGATACATGGCGGACGCGCAGTTCGAGATTTCGAAGCCCAAGGTCCTTGACGTCGCCGTAAACGAAATCGAGGCGATGCACCTCACCGGCAAGGACATGATGGGCGACATCTACGAGGAGCTTCTGGACCGCATCAAGTCCTCCGGCGAAAACGGGCAGTTCCGCTCGCCCGGGCACATCATCGCGATGATGGTCGAGCTTGTCGAGCCGAACCTTGACGACAGGATCATCGATCCGGCGATGGGGACGGCCGGGTTTCTTGCGGCGTCCGCGCGCTACCTGACCACGCACTACGCGAAGGAGCTCAAGAACACCAAACGCCAGGAGCACTTCAAGACGACGATGTTCACGGGCTACGACATCGACATGAAGATGCTCAGAATCGGCGCGATGAACATGATGCTGCACGGCGTTGAGGCGCCGGACATCAGGCTCAACAACTCCATCGAGCCGGATTCCGCGAAGCGCGCCGACTACACGCTCTGCCTGGCGAATCCGCCATTCGCCGGGAACATGACCGAGATTGCGATTGCGCCCGACCTCCTCGCCATCGCGAACACAAAGAAGACGGAGCTTTTGTTCGTCACGCTCTTCACTAGGCTTCTCAAGATCGGCGGCAGGTGTGCGTCGATTGTGCCGCAGGGCGTTTTGTTCGGTTCGTCCAAGGCGCATGTCGGCGTCAGGAAGGAGCTGGTCGAAAAGCAGAAGCTCGTCGCCGTCATCTCGATGCCGTCGGGAGTCTTCAAGCCGTATTCCGGCGTTGCGACCGCGATTCTCGTCTTCACCAAGACCGACCATGGCGGAACGGACAACGTCTGGTTCTACAACATGGAGGCGGACGGCTTCTCGCTTGACGACAAGCGCGAGGTCGTCAAGGAAAACGACATTCCAGATGTCATTGCGAAGTTCAAGGAGCGCGATCCGGAGAAGCAGAACGACCGCAAGGCAAAGTGCTTCTTTGTTCCGAAGGACGAGATCGTCGCCAACAACTACGACCTCTCGTTCAACAAGTACCGCGAAGTCGAGTATGTGGCCGAAAAGTTTCCGCCGGCCAGCGAACTGTTCGAGGAAATTGAACAGCTCAGCAAAGAGTTCGCGTCAAGGCTAAAGGAGTTGAAAGGAATGCTCTGATGGCGGTGAAGGGGAATAGTTTAACGCAGAGGCGCAGAGGCGCAGAGGGCACAAGAACTGTGCGGAATTGTGCGTGTCATCGTGAGGCCTTGCGCAACGTAATTAGTGATTCTTTTTCTGGTGAATGGGGTGATGAATGCACAACGGGTAATGGCGTTCTGGTATTGAGAACTGTGAACTTCACAAACGATGGAAGTATATCGTACATGAAGACAGTTAGACGTTCGATTAAGGCGTCAAAGATTGAGGCAAAGAAGTTATGTGCTGGGGATATTATTGTCGAAAAGTCTGGAGGCACAAAAGACAATCCAGTCGGTAGAGTTGTGTATTTTGATCGCGCAGACGAAATCTTCCTCACAAATAACTTTACCCAGGTTCTTCGCCCAGATAATACAAAAGTGTTTCCTCGTTACCTTTTGTATGTGCTGTTGGCATTATACAAAATGAAGGTTACGGAATCGTTGTACAACAAGACAACGGGAATCCAAAACCTTCAAATGGGTAAATATCTTGAGTTGCAGATTCCTGTTCCCTCACTCCCCGAGCAGAAGCGGATTGCGGCGGAGTTGGACAAGATTTGCGAGTTGAAGAAGAATGCCGAGACGCGCCTTGAGAAACTCGACCTCCTCGTCAAATCGCGGTTTGTTGAGATGTTTGGGGATGCGAAGTCGTCAAGGTTTGATTCTGTTAAGCTTTTAGAGGTAACCTCAAAAATCGGATCTGGGGCAACGCCAAGAGGAGGCAAGTCTAGTTATCCTGAGACCGGCATATCGTTTATTCGTAGCATGAATGTATATGACGCTGCGTTTAAGTATGATGACTTAGCTCATTTAAGTGACAAACAGGCTAATGAACTTCGAAATGTTGAAGTACTGTCTGGTGATGTTCTGATTAATATTACAGGAGCCTCAATCGCTCGTTGTAGCGTTGTGCCTGATGATGTGTTGCCTGCAAGGGTGAATCAGCATGTGGCAATACTTCGGCCCAAACCCAATATTAATTCAGTATTTTTGAATGCTTTGTTAATATCACCTGCATACAAGCGCAAATTGCAGAACGTTGGCGAGATGAATGGCGCTACAAGACAAGCTATAACGAAAGGCCAACTAGAGGATTTGAGTGTTATTCTTCCTCCTCTCGCTCTTCAGCGCGATTTCGCGGTGTTTGTGGAGAAGGTCGACAAGCTGAAGGATGTTGCGAAGAAGAGCGTTGAGCAGATGGATACCCTTTACCGGGCGAAACTACAGGAGTACTTCGGATGAATAAGAAAGACATAATCATTCTCACCTTAGGCATGTCAACATTGGCGGTTGCTTGCGTCTTCATGTATCTTTGGTATAACAAAGACAGATACCAATTCATCCATTATCAACAGGGTATTGGTAGTCTAGGAAAGGTAGATGTAAAGAAGGTGATTTTTGATAAGAATAAGGGTGTTGAATATATTCCTGGATATCGCGTTGATCATCCAAATGCCAAAACATTTGAGAGGCACGGCAAGGTGCTCGAAGAGTAATAGTTTCATGGAATGCGCCAAATGAACGAATTCGAGGATATGATTGCGCTGCTGAAGGCATGCGCTCCTGAACGCGACGCGAAAAGCGCCGCGCTGACGGCGCGCAATGTCGTCTGCCAGGCGATGGCGGCTTTGTACCGCAACGCCGGAGAGACGATGTCCGACAGCGATTCGTTCCTCGAAATGATGGGCGGCAGATGCGTCCGCGATCTCATCCGCGAGCGCAACCTTGCCGCAGCTTTCGAATATGTGCGCGTCCTCGGGTCGCATGCGATGCACGAGAAGCGCGTCACGAAGAACGCCGCGACTGCCGCGGTCGCATATGTCGCGGCAATCGTCGAAGCGGCGGCGGCGTGGGGACGTGCGCGGCCGGCGGATGTCGGCGGCGTAGGCGGGGCGCCTGCCATGCCGGCGATGCCGCGTCCGCTTTCCGAGGCGGAAACGCGCAAGGAGTACATCGACCTCTTTCTTTCGGAAGCGGGATGGGAGCTTGTCGGGCACGACAACACGCCGCAGCCGTGCAGGGCTGGGACCGAGATCAAGGTCACGGGAATGCCGCCCAAAGGACAGGACGGATTCTGCGACTACGTGCTCTACGGCAAGGACGGAACGCCGCTTGCCGTGGTCGAGGCGAAGCGGACGTCGGAGAGTCCGGAGAAGGGGCGTAAGCAGGTGATTCTGTACGGAGAGCGGCTGGTCGCGCAGTACGGGTGCGCGACGCCGGTTCTCTACTACACGAACGGCTATCAGATCTGGTGCATCGACGGAATATATCCTGACCGCGAGCTTTGCGCGTACCACACCCTGTCCGAGCTCGAGGGCCTGATGCACAGGCGGACGCGGGCGCCGATAAGCGAGTTCAAGATCAACCGGGACATCGCTGGGCGTCCTTACCAGATAACTGCGGTTACGGCGCTCTGCGAGTGGTTCAACGCCATGCACAGGCGCGGACTGCTCGTCATGGCGACGGGCACGGGAAAGACGCGCGTCGCAGTTTCGCTCGTGGACGTGCTGAGCCGAAACAGATGGGTGGAGCATGTGCTGTTCCTCGCGGACAGAACCGAGCTTGTCGACCAGGCGAAGAAGGCGTTTGCGAAGCTGATGCCGAGCATGTCGATAGCGGTGCTCTCGGACAAGCGCGACGACGGCAACCCGGCCACGGCGCGGATCGTCATGTCCACGTACCAGACGATGATCCACTCCATAGACTCGGAGAAGAAGAGGTTCGGCGTCGGGCGGTTCGATTTGATAATCATCGACGAGGCGCACCGCTCGATCTTCAACAAGTTCGGGACGATCTTCGAGTACTTCGATTCGCTGCTTGTCGGGCTTACCGCGACGCCGCGCGACGAGGTGGACGCGAACACGTACAGGGTCTTCGAGTGCGACATCGGCGTTCCGAACTTCGAGTACACGATGAGAGAGGGCTGCGACGAGCACTTCCTAGTTGGCTGGAAGCTCAGGAACCACACGACGGACGTGATGCGCGACGGCATATTGTACGACGAGCTTTCGGATGCGGAGAAGCAGGACTTCGAAGAGGGTTTCGAGGAGGCGGGATACGACACGAGGCCCGCAATCGTCGGGAACGAGAAGATATTCCGCGCCGTGTACAACACGCCGACGTGCGACCGGGTCCTTGAGACGCTGATGCGCGAGGGCCAGAAGGTCGAGAGCGGGGAGCTGCTGGGCAAGACCATCATCTTCGCGTACAACCACAAGCACGCCCAGATGATCGTGGAGAGGTTCCGCAAGCTCTATCCGGGCCTTGGCGCGGACTACTGCCAGCTCATAGACAACCAGGTAAAGTTCAGCAAGCAGCTCATAGACGACTTCAAGGAGAAGCGGGAGCCGCGCATAGCGGTTTCGGTGGACATGCTGGACACGGGAGTGGACGTGCCGGAGATACTGAACCTCGTCTACTTCAAGAAGATGCGCTCGAAGATAAAGTTCTACCAGATGCTCGGGCGCGGAACACGGCTTTCGCCGGACATCTTCGGTCCGGGCGACGACAAGAAGCATTTCGTGTGCTTCGACTGGTGCGGGAACTTCGAGTATTTCGGCGCGGGGAACGAGGGCGAGGACGATGCAAGGGTGCCGCTCAACGTGACGCAGAGGGTTTTTTCGGCCCGGGTCGCGCTGATGGTCGCGCTGCAGGACACAAAGCATCAGGCGATTGCGTGGCGCGCGAACTACAGAAACGAGATTGCGAGAGAGGTGGGAGCGCAGGTCGCAGACCTTCGCAGGCACCTGTCGCGCATATCGGTGAGAAAGGCGCTTCCGCATCTCGACAAGTTCCGCGAGGCCGGTTCATGGCTGGCGCTCACGCCCGAAAAGGCCAGGGAGATCGACAGGTACATAACGCCGCTTGTTGAGAATCTGAAGGGCGAGCCGGAACTCGTCAAGCTCTTCGACTGCCATATGCTCGCAATCGAGCTGTCTTTTGCGAAGACTGGATCGAGTGCGGGGGCGAGCGCGGAGGTCGGCAAGGTCCGGGTTGTGGCGAGGCGTCTGAAGCAGCTCTGCACGATTGCGGAGGTGATGGCCAGAAGCGCAGAGCTTAACGTCCTGGAATCGGCTGATTTCTGGTTCAAGGCCACGCTTGAGCGAGTCGAGGAGCTGCGCGTCGCGGTTCGCGGGCTTATGGTGTATCTCAAGACCGACGGCGTCGGGATTGTGACGCTCCATATCTCCGACGAGACGGAAGAGAAGTCTGCCGAGACAGGCATCCTCGACATACGCACATACAGGGAGAAGGTGATCGACTATCTTGCCGAGCACGTGCTGAGTCCGGTCGTGGAAAAGATAAGACGGCTTGAGTCGATTGGCGAGACTGACCTGAAGGAGCTGGAAAAGGTGCTGTGGAATGTCCTTGGGACGAAGGAGCAGTACGAGGCGGAGCGGTACAAGGGCTCTCTTGTCGGGTTCGTGAGGTCGCTCGTCGACATAGACGAGGACGCGGTGCAGGAAAAGTTCGGCGAGTTCCTTTCTGGCGGAACACTGAACCAGGACCAGCAGGAGTTCGTCCGGGCGATCATCGACTATCTGCGCGAGAACGGCGAGGTCACGACGGACGACCTCACGAACGACGAGCCGTTCGTCAACTACGACATATCGAGCCTGTTCGCGGACAGGATGCCGCAGTTCCGCAGCCTAGTCACCACGCTTCAGTCGATAACTGGCGGCACAGCGGCGTAAAGGAGGGAGGAATTTATGACAGTTAAAGATGCCATAGAAACAGTGCTTCGCGAGGCCAAGACGCCTCTTTCCGTGCGCGATATTACGAAATGCGTGCTTGAGCGAGGGCTGTGGATCACTTCTGGCGTGACGCCGGAAGCCACTGTCAGCGCACGGTTGAGTACGAGTGTGAAGAAGGGTGAGAAGCGTTTTGTGCGTACTGGCCCTGCCGAGTATGTGATCTACGGCTGGTCGGGAACTGTCAAGAATGAGAAGACAAAGGCGTCATTGGAGAAGCCTGCAAAGCGCAGCGCTGATAATGCTCGACAGAAAGGCGGAGATTCTGGGTATGTCTACATCCTTACGAATCCGAGTTTTAGACAAGACTGGGTCAAGATCGGAATGACGGAGCGCCCGGTGAACATCAGGAGTAAGGAGCTGGACAACACGGCGGTTCCGTTGCCTTTTGACATCTATGCGACGCTCAAGACCGAGCATCGCAGGAAGGTTGAGAATCTGTTGCATGGCATGATCGACGACTTCGATCCCAACAGGCGCATTCGGAAGAGCCGTGAGTTCTTCAACATCAAACCGGAAACTGCGCTTCGACTCTTGGCCCGGGCTGCGGAAGTGTTTGACGAGGAGGAGAACATTTCGCGAGAGTTCAAGAAGCCAGTAGGTGAAGACAAAGGCGGCAAGAAAACGATGCCCAACGTCGCACCAATTCCAAAGCGTGAGAGGCATTTGGCAATGGGCAAGACTAAACTTGCGAAATTGATAGCGCGGCGCGGTGGTAACGAAGGCGCATTCGGCGGCATTCTTCATTATTTCGCGGACAAGGGCTCTAAGGTCCGCAAACCATGCCATCCCGGCAGCAAGTGGCGCAAGCCTCTGGAGGACGCGGGCATCAAGTTCGACAAGGACGACTACGTCATCGACTGGCAGAGCGCCAAGAATCCGCTTTAAGCGCATTGAGGAATTGTGACGGCCATGCCGCAGAAAGACAGAAAAGAACGACAAAACAAGGAGGATCTATGAGACTCATGACGAAACAAAGATTAGCCTCTATTCTTTGTGTTTTGTGTTTTACACTGCAACAGCAACAAGTATTCGCAGGCTGGAGCGAAAGATGGGATAACTTTGTCAATGAGACGAAGCAAAGCGCCTCCGAAGCCTGGACGAATGCGAAGCGCAATGCTTCCGATGCATGGGACAAGACGAAACAAAGCGTGTCCGAGGGATTGGGTGAAGCAGGGGAATGGGTTTCTGATCATAAGGAAGAAATCGGGACTGTAATTGCTGTCGCGGTTGCGATTTACGTAGGTCACGAAATCAACAGCCAGAGTTGTGATAGACCTACACGTTCTACCAGGTATACATATAAAGATAGTCACTCGGCAGAGGGTGCATACAAACCTTTTTCACAAGCACAAAAAGCCGAAATTCTCCGTCAAAACAGAGAGCGAAACGGCGGGGTGTTGCGAAGTGACTTTTCTGGGAAGGTGCTTGAGGAGCCGCAACGATACACAAAGGGCTATACGCCGAGTCTGAGCGAGGCTCAGGTTGACCATATCAAGCCGCGGTCTCATGGCGGATGGAATTCCGCAGAGAATGCACAGGTGCTTTCTCGTGAGGAGAATCTGAATAAGAGTGACAACACAAAATGGGGTAAATGATGATGTCAAGTAAAGCTGTTGTTGTCTGTGAGCATGTTCTTGCCGACCCGAAATGTGTCAAGTGCGCATTTAGGACGGAGGCAGCCGAACCTTCTGACAGCGGTTGGCAGTTTCTTTGTGGGGCGAAGAATCACACCAGTGAAGAGGCAAAGGTCATTCTGGAAGATGAAATCAAGCAGTTAATACCTTCTGTTTTGTCTATTTGGGATACAACTTCCCCTTGCATGTTTGTCTTTGATGGGGCGGGCTGGGTTCGTCAATGATGTTTTGAGTAGACGTTTCGAATACAGAAAATGAAGAATTTTATAGAATTGTCTGTGGGGAGAATTGTGTATAATTAAGATGTGGTAAATAGTTTTGTTGCCAGGTTTGCATCAAGATGTTCCCGCATAAAACAAGAAACAAGTAATGAGGAGGTTCGCAAAATGAATAGGCGCTCTTATTATTTACTGCTATAGCTCGCGGCAATAGTTCTCCATCTAATGGGAGAACATGTAATTGCCTATTGTTTGTAGGCAATAGCTCTTACAATGGCTTGAGTCATTAAGGGTAAAAACGGCGGTGGTTTGCATCACCGCAGTTTTCATGTTGGAAGTAGTGAAGAGGCTGGATGCCATGCATGAGTATGCGGTGGTACACAACGACGAATCTGAAGCCGATCGCCTCCGCGACGAAATGCGCTATGGATGGAAAGGAATGAACAATGCGACTGCCTGAAGATGCGAGATACGATCCTGAGATATACCGAGGGATCAAGTCAGACATGATGTCTGCATATTTGTCTTTTGGCGTTGAAAAGGCGTCCAGATACTTGCTGGAAACCTATGGCGAAGGTGTTCGCGAGTACATGCACAGAGCGGCGATCGACGTAGAGGTGATACAGAGGCCCAAGGCTCTTGAAAAGGTTGCAAAGAGCATGGAATATGTAGACGGGTTCCATATGCTTCGTCGTCAACTTAAGGAATGGGAGAAGTTGGAAGACAGACAGTCAAGGGAAGGAGAGGACAGAAATCTGATAGCGAAGGCATTTTCCTTGATGTACAATGCGGCAGGGACATTCTTGGATCGATTGACAGATGAGATGTCCTATGCGAAGAATCCCTGTGATTGGTTTGACGAGGCGCCAGTGGAAATGCTATTGACGATCGTAAATGATGCAAGAGGGAGTCGATTCGAAGCGAATCTTGGCCGGTTGACGACATTTAGGAAGGATGTGACTGGTCCGAATTACTTAGTGGATTTCTATGATCGATTGTGGTCGATGCCGAGCGGCGAAGACCCTTTAGGCCGCGACATGTATCGTTTACGCGATGCCGAGAACTCTGCCGACAGCGGCAAAAACCCTATAGAGAGCGCAACGGAGAAGAAAGACGAGGTTGTTCCTGCCTTGAGTAAGGAGTAGTGAGTAACAATGCTGATCTCGAAGATAGTTTCGGGCGGGCAGACGGGCGTGGATCGCGGCGCTTTGGAGGCGGCGCTTGAGCTTGGCTTTCCTTATGGCGGGCTGATCCCGAAAGGCAGACTGGCGGAGGACGGAATTGTTCCCGAGAAGTTCGACAGGATGGAGGTCTCGTTCAGAAAGGACTATCTTTTCAGGACCGAATGGAACGTGACACATTCCGACGCCACGCTCATCTTGTCCAACTACAACACCAAGCCGAACTGCGACAGGGAGTCGCTGACCGGCGGAACTCTGCGGACGGATCAGTTCTGCATCTGTCACGGCAAGCCTCGGCTCGTCCTCTTCACGCAGAACGTCGCCAAGGCCGTGGACTGGCTCAAGGGTCTCGGCAAGGAGGACATTGTGCTGAACGTGGCGGGCCCAAGAGAGTCTAAGGCGAAGGGCATTCAGGAATCGACCAGGTCGTTTGTCTGTCGGCTCATCGAGGCCGTCCGGCAACTGGACGAAGAGAACGAATCGAAATGAAGCGACATATGAAACACGAAAATATGGTACAATACAAACCGATGAAAATGACATCGTTACTCCTTCTCCTTCCCCTCGCTTCGCTTGGCGGCGTGGTTGAGATGGCGGTGCCGGAAGCGGGGGCGCTGCCGAACACGGAGGTCGCTACCAACATCGCGGTGAGGCTTGACGCAGAGAGGCTGGAGAGCGTGGATTTCGCCTTTTCGCTGTCCGCCTCGCCGTCGAACTCGGTGTCCGTCGCCGTCGGCGCTGATGCGGACGAGAACGGCGACCTTTCGCTTGAGGAGGCTGACTACACGTTCGGATGGGACTGCGGAGCGTGGTTCTTCGCGGACACCGAGACCGGAGACGTCGCGACGACGCCCGAAGCCGGAACGGGAACGGTCTCGCACGTCTTCACGATTCCGCGCCGCGAGATGCGTGCGGGCTGGAATCTCGCCAAGGTCGTGAGGCGCGGGCTCGGCGACTTCGACGTATCGGTGGTCCGCGACGCGCACCACGTTAAGTTCCTCATGATCGTGAGGTGAGGCGATGGACGCGGGAAAGTGGGCGAGAAGCGTCGTACTCTCCGGGTTCGTCGTAGCCGGAATACTGTACGGAGGAAGCAAGTCGGAGCTGAACAGGATGCCGCGATGCGAGGAGATCGAATGGGTCGTGCAGAGCGGAGGCGCGAGCCGCTTGCGGACGAGGGAGGCGGATCCGTCCGCAGTCGTCGTGACGCCTGAGGAAGTCGAACGCGGCTTTCGTCTGGCCGAGGTGTCCACAAACGCCGCGCACTCGTACGAGATGCCGACGAACGCCGCGACAGTCGGAAGCTGGCATCTTCGCGGCGCATTCAGCGACTGGACGAGCCTCGGACTCGGCGGCCTTGTCTTTCCGCTTGGCACGAACGAGGTGACGAGATTCGCGGCGTTCACGGACGGCAGGCTGCGTCCGAGCCCGCGCGACGCGGCGCGCGAGATATGCGCGGTGGGCGTCCCGATGCTCGCTGTGCAGGGCGAGAGCCGACTCTGGAGCGCGGCGGATGCGGACGGATCGCGCGTCGTGACGTGGGAGAGGTTCTTCCTCAACGCGGACACGAACGCGCCCGTCAGCGCGCAGGTGCGGCTCTTCGCCGACGGGGC
>JAEEGL014129322.1_pt1 | contig 11762 bp, 9 predicted proteins | sample 9134231 | NCBI WGS metagenome assembly JAEEGL01 (sample SAMN16246548, study PRJNA631951) | gut metagenome | biome: gut microbiome; feature: rumen; material: fiber-attached | host: Bos | place: Iran: Karaj | collected 2018-10
ACCTCCCGGTCGGATTTGCCCTTGGGGTCGAAATCGGAGCCGCCCTTCGCGCCGCCGATGGAAAGACCGGTGAGGCTGTTTTTGAAGATCTGCTCAAAGCCGAGGAATTTGATAATGCCGAGGTTCACGCTCGGATGGAGCCGCAGCCCGCCCTTATACGGGCCGATGGCGCTGGAAAACTGCACCCGGTAGCCGGTGTTCACGTGCACCTGCCCCTGATCGTCGATCCACGGCACGCGGAACTTGATCTGCCGCTCGGGATTCACAAGCCGCTCAAGCACCGCGTCCCGGCGGTAGCTCTCCTCGTTCGCGTCCACCACGGGACGCAGGGAGTTGAGCACCTCCCGCACCGCCTGATGGAATTCCGGCTCGCTGGGGTTTTCCTTTTCAATCCTTTCGATCACTTCATCCACGTAAGACATACAAAAATCCTCCTTGTTTAAAGAAAAAGACGCCTTGCCGCCGCACGGGAACCGCACAATGAAACAAGACGCCTTTGCCTTCGTTTATGTTGTTTTCAACCGGAAAAGAGAAAACGCCCCCGAACAAAACCTGTTCAAAGACGCCTTTGCCTTTTCTTTTTATCATTATACCCCCGGCGGGAAAAATGTCAACGGTTTTTTTTCGATCGGACGGTTTTTTTTCGGAAAGCCGCCGGAAAAAGGTTTTTCCCGAAACCGTTTTCCGGGGATCGCCTTTTTATTTGTATTGATACTTGACGGCGCGAAAAAACGGGCGTATAATATATGCAATGGGCAAAGGCGTTCATTTCCGTGCGGTCACGCTGCGCGGGAATGGGCGCTGTTCTTTTTCAGGATCGGCGTTCGGCTCGCGCAAACAGGCCGACGCCGGGGAGGGTTTTTATGAATTATTCCAAAGATGAGATTCTGCAGTATCTGCGGGAGGAGGACGTCAAGTTCATCCGGCTGGCGTTCTGCGACGTGTTCGGCACGCGCAAGAATATCTCCGTTATGCCGGAGGAGCTGCCCCGCGCCTTCCGGTACGGCATCGCGTTCGACGCGTCCTCCATCGCCGGGTTCGGCGACGAAACCCACAGCGATCTCTTTCTGCATCCGGAGCCCGAAACCATTACGGCGCTGCCCTGGCGGCCCGAGCACGGCCGGGTGGTGCGGATGATCTCCCATATCACGCACCCGGACGGCACGCCCTTTGCGGGCGATACCCGTTTTCTGCTGCGCGGCGCCATTGCGGACGCGGCAAAGCGGGGCCTTTCGTTTTCCTTCGGCGCGGAGCAGGAATTCTACCTGTTTCAGCTTGATGAGAACGGGCAGCCGACGAAGATCCCCTGCGACCGGGCGGGGTATATGGATATCGCGCCCGAGGACCGGGGCGAGAACTTGCGCCGGGAGGTGTGCCTTACGCTGGAGCGCATGGGCCTGCGCCCCGAAAGCTCCCACCACGAAATGGGGCCGGGGCAGAACGAGATCGACTTCCGCTACGCGGACGCCCTCACCGCGGCGGATCAGGCCATGATCTTTCAAACGGCGGTAAAAACCGTGGCGTACCTCAACGGCTACCACGCCGATTTTTCCGCCAAGCCGCTGAAGGACGCGCCCGGCAACGGCTTTCATATCAACGTTTCGGCGCAGCCGATGCCGGACGACGCCGTTTTCGGTTCGATGATCGCGGGCATTCTCGCCCACGTGGAGGAAATGACCGTTTTTCTGAATCCCACCGAAAATTCCTACCTCCGGCTGGGGCGGCAGAAAGCGCCGGGGTACGTCTCCTGGTCGAAGGAAAACCGCTCTCAGCTGGTCCGCATTCCCGCGGCGGAAGGGGAGTACCGTCGGTTGGAGCTGCGCTCTCCCGATCCGGCGGCCAATCCGTATCTGGCGTTCGCCCTGATGATCCGCGCCGCGCTGGACGGCATCGAAAAGGGGCTGCCCCTGCCCGCGCCCGCCGATTTCAATTTGTTCAGCGCCGTGCCGGAAAAGCTTTCCGGCTTCCGCCGCCTGCCGCAAACGCTTGCCGAGGCGAGAAGAATCGCGGCGGAAAGCGATTTTATCCGCGGCTGCCTGCCCGCGTGCGTGATTCACGCCTATTGCGAAGGCTGAAGCTGTTTTTGAAACCGCAGAAAGGAGGGGAAGCGTATGGCGCTGCCCGAACGGGTTTACAGCGTATTGTTGGTTTCCGCCGCGCAAAATCTGAACGCGGCGATCTGCGAGCTGCTGCCCGCGTCCGTGTTTACGCCCGTGCTTACGGTATCGGACGTGAGCGCCGCCCGGCGCGCCCTGGCGAGGCGCGCCTACGATATCGTGATCGTCAATTCCCCTCTGCCTGACGATCCCGGCGTGCGCTTTTCCATGGACGCCGGCGCGGGGAGCGAAACGGTTTCGCTGCTGCTTCTGCGGGCGGAAGCCTATGAGGAGGTTACGGCCCGCGTGACCCCCCACGGCGTTTTCACGCTGCAAAAGCCGTTATCCCGGGCGCTGGTGCAAACGGCGGTCTCGTGGCTGATCAGCGCCAGAGAGGGGCTGCGGAAAACGGAGAAGAAAACTCTTTCGCTCGAAGAAAAAATGGAAGAGATCCGGCTCGTGAACCGCGCGAAATGGCTGCTGATCGAGCGGCGCGGCATGGATGAGCCCACCGCGCACCGCTATATTGAAAAACAGTCCATGGACCGCTGCGTTACCCGCCGCGTGATCGCGGAGGAAATCCTCGGCACGGAATCGGATACGTGATACGGACGGCGCTGCCGTCCGCTTTTTTTCCGGGAACCTCCGTTTCCGGTTCTTCCTGTTGCAAAAAACGGCGGACCTGTGCTATACTGATATCCGCAAAGTTACCATAAAACGGAGAATGTGAAATGAAGATCTACGTCGTTCGCCACGGGGAGACCGCGCTGAACGCAAAGGGCGTTATGCAGGGGCGGCTGAACGAGCCGCTGAACGAAAACGGCCGCGCGCTGGCGGCGCTCACGGGCAAAGCGATCAAGGGCATCCGGTTCGACCGCTGTATTTCGAGCCCCCTCGTAAGGGCGAAGGAAACGGCGGAGCTCCTTCTGCGCGAAAGCGGAAACGAGATCCCGCTTGAAATCGACGGCCGGATCACCGAAATCGATTTCGGCGATATGGAAGGAAAAAAGATCGCCGAAATGGGGGAGGAAGGCCGCAGGTTCTTTACCGATCCGTTTCATTTCGCCGGGTTCCCGAACGGCGAGTCGATAAGTGACGTTTGCGAAAGAACGCAGGCGTTTCTGCGGGAGCTGATCGCAAGGGACGACGGAAAAACCTATCTGGTGAGCACCCACGGCTGCGCCCTCAGGGGCATGATCAACGCCCTGTCGGCAGCCCCTGCGGATTACTGGCTCGGGCACGCCCCCTACAACTGCTCCTTTACCGTTGTGGAGGCGCAGGGCGGCAGGGCGAAGATCACGGCGCTCGATCAGGTATTCTACGATCCGGCGCTGATCGTGGATCACTATAAAGAAACGAAATGAGGTCATTGCTTAACGAACCGCAATATGATATAATGCGGATACACCCGCTTTTACCGAAGAAGCAAAGGAGGCGCTGCGATGAAACGCAGAACCGATATTGAAGCCACCCCGCTTTCCGGGGGCATATGGCAGATCAGCGAATACGATATGGTGAACTGCTACCTGATCGAGGGGGAAGAAAAGGCCTGCCTGATCGATACGGGCTGCGGCGCCGCGGATATGGCGGCTGTGGCCGCGTCGCTCACCGATAAACCCATTACAGTGCTCATCACCCACGCGCACGAGGATCATCTGGGCGGCGGCGTATGGTTCCCCGAGGTTTACGTCCACCCGGCGGATTTCCGCACGGCGCGGCTGTATTTCAACCCCTTCGTCAAAATGGGCTTTCTGCGCAAGCAGAACAAAAAGCGGAAACAACACGCCGTTTCCTATCTGGCGGCGTTCCAGCGCGATTGCAAACCGAAGCTGCTGCCCGTGAACGAGGGCGATACGTTCGATCTCGGCGGCAGAACAATCGAAACCTATTTTACCCCCGGCCATTCCGTGGGCAGCCTCACGTTCCGCGATACGCGCACGGGCGCGTTGTTTGTGGGCGACCACGTGAACCTGCTCACTACGCTGCAGTACCCCTGCGCCGCCACGGCGGAGGTATGGCTGCGCAGCGCCGAAAAAACCCTTTCCCTCGCGGGGGACGCGCCGATCTACAGCGGCCACGGGAAAAATCCCTTATCCAAAGAAGACCTCGCCACCCTGATCGGCTGGGGCAAAGAGCTGGTGGCCGCGGGCAACGTAAAGCCGGGTAAGGTAAAAACCAAGCGCGGCGAAAGCAGGTTCCCGTGCATCGTGTATAAAACCGACCGGGTGAAATAACCCGGCGTCGTTCCCGTTCCCATGTGGCCGCCCCGCCGCAAAAGCGGAACCCCTTAAAAACGGCGCCCGGCGCGTTTCTTTCCCGCCCGGCGTAATAGTAAAACAGAAAATCAATGAAACGCAGGAGGTTTCTTATGAAAAAATTCCTATCCCTCACCCTTGTTTTCCTGCTGCTTATCGGCACAGCTGCCTGCGCGGGCAGCCCGAATTCCGGCGGCGAAACCACCCAACCCGCAACCAACACCGAAGAAACCCAGCCCGCCGACAGCGAAACCGAAAGCGCCGCCGCGCCTGAGAGCACGTCCGCAAATGCGCCCGCCGAGGCCGCGAAGCTCACCGGCAAGCTCGAGCTCATCGAGCTTGACGACAGAGATCCCTCGATCCTGCGCGGCGTTTGCATCAAAGGCTTGAGCGTCGGCACCGCCGAAGATTTCAACGGCAGGGAACCCTCCCTTACCGACGTGCGCTGCATTTTCGAGCTGAACGAGTGGATCGAGTTTTACCCGGATATCGATAAAGAGTACGGGCTGCGCGTGTGGGTCCTCAGGCACCGCGACGATCCGGCGTATTACAACACCTGCACCTTCTCCGATCTGATGCCGGGCTTTGCGAATTACTGCGACCTGCACTATCCCGCGGACGAAGAAAACCCCGAGGAATGGTACTGGGGCAATTTCTATCTGCATCCGGAGGAATGCGAACCGGGCTATTACGATTTCGTTTTCACCTACGAGGGCAAAGCGATCGCCACGCTGCTCACCCGTTTTTATAACGTAGGAGAGCTCTCCGCCAAAACCGACGCCGAGCTGGAGGCGTTGATGCGCGAATGAGCGGGGCCGTGTTTGAAGAGCGTTTCTTAAAGCTCGTTGATGAGAACGGCGGCTTTGAATTCTGCCAGGCTTACCGGAACGACGCGGATCACGTGCTCGGCGGCAAGGGCGATACCTGTTGGTACGTCATTCTGAAAAAAGGCAAGGTCGCCGAGTCTTATATCGGCAAATACCGTGGCGGCGCGTGGGAAGATACCCGCGTGAAGGGCAGCGGCGCGGCCCGAAAGACGAAAGCCATGCCCGCCGGCAGCACGCTCCGGAAGATCGCCGAAAAGGCGTATTGGATGCAAAGCGAGCCCTGGGTCACGCGGCGCACGCCGCAGCCCGTGGAGGACGCGCATCCCCGCTTTCATTACGTGTACGGCATCGGCGAAAAGGGGCTGGACGTATCTGTACGCTACGGCGTAACCATCGCCTATAACGACCTGGGAGACCCGGACGCGGGTTTCCGTTTGCGATATCTTTATACCGGCGCGGACGTGGAAACGCCGTAACGCTTCGGGGGCGGATCTGTTCCACCCCCGTTTTTCATGCCTTCAAGAATTTTTGTATAAACGACTGCTGTATTTTCGTTTTTTCTATGCCTTGCAAAGCAGCCGTGCCTGTGATAGAATAAAAACGGAATCCCACGCGCAACTTTTTACCATCGGAAAGGAGCCCACGCCCATGAAAAAAATCATCAGTATTCTGCTCTGCGCCGTACTTCTTTGTACGGCCGCGCCCGTGGCCGCGCTTGCCGCGGACGAAGCCCCCTTCGTGCCCGTGCTGCGGTTCATCGCCTGCAGCGACAGCCACGTAAAAGCCGACAACGACCGCACTTTTGACCGCATCGGCGCCATGCTGGCGCAGGCCTACGCCCTCGCCGACGGCGACGACATTTATACGAACCTCGATGCGCTTCTGATGGCGGGCGACCTGACCAATAACGGCACCGAAGAGGAATTCGAAAAGTATTGGCGCGCCGTTTCCTCCGGCAAACGCGACGGCACCGAGCTGCTCGCCGTGGTGGCAAAAAACCACGATGGCTGGAGCATGAACCGCAAGGAGATGCGCGGCTGCTTTTCGGGGCTGACGGGCGAAACACCGGACTTCCATAAAACCGTATGCGGCTATCACTTCATCGGGCTTTCCGCGTCCGATACCGACGGCGTGCATTACAGCAAGGCCCAGCTTTCGTGGCTGCGCGAGCAGCTGGAGCTGGCCGTGGCTGATACGCCCGACCGCCCTGTGTTTTTCATGCACCACGAGCACAACCGCGATACCGTTTACGGCTCTTCGGGCTTCGACGGTTGGGGCGTGAAATTCTTCAACAAAATATTAAAGGACTACCCGCAGGTAGTCGATTTCTCGGGCCATTCCCACTATCCGCTGAACGACCCGCGCTCCGTATGGCAGAAGGAATTCACCGCCATAGGCACCGGCGCGCTCTATTACGCGGAATTCACCATCGACCTTGACCGCGCCTACGATCCGCCCGATTGCGACGACGCCGGAACCTACTGGATCGTGGAGGTCAACGACGCGGGCGACGTGCATCTGCGCGGCTTTGACGTGGACGCGGATCAGATGCTCTGCGAATATACGCTGCCGAACCCCGCCGACCCGGCGAACCGCCCCTTCGATCAGGAAAAGCTGAAGGCCGCCTCCGTCGCGCCCGTCTTTGCTTCGGATGCCGCCCTCACCGCGGAAGAGACCGCGCAGGGCACGATAAGCGTTTCGGCGCCCGCCGCCGCTTCCGCCGACGGTCAGCCCGTCGTCCTCTACCGCGTAACGGTGAAAAACAAACTCGGTCTCACTGTGGATGCCCAGTGGTATCTGCCGCATTACTACGTGGCCGATAAGCTCGAAACTGCGATCCCCTTCACCGTGGAGGGGCTTGCCCGGGGCAGCTATACCGTGCTCGTTACGGCCGAAACCGCCTACGGCGTGCAGTCCGAGGCGCTGCAAACCGAAATCACGGTGGAAAACGGGGCAAATGCCGCGGCGGCGTTCTTCCGTCTGATCGCCCGGCCGTTCAAGCTTTTGTTCCGCGCAATCAAAGCCCTGTTCTGATCCGTTTCCAATCAGGGTTTTTCTTTGACGGCAATACGGATACAAGGAGGATAACATGCTTCAGCGAATCATCGGTTTTTTCACGGCGATCATAGCGTTTCTCGCGTCCGCGGCACAGCTTGTTTTTACCCCCAACGTGCTCCGCGTGGATTTCGATACCCTCGTGGATGAGATCCGGCCCGTGCACAATATCGGCCGGATGCCGGAATACGTAACCGAGAGTGAGATCAACCGGCATTTCACCGAGGCGAATATGACCTCGTGCCGGACGCACGATATCCACGCAACCGACATCCACAACATTTTCCCCGATTTCTCGAAAGACGTCAACGACGAAAGCGCCTACAGCTTTGCCGAATGCGATCAGGTGATCGCCTCAATCGTCGATACGGGCATGGAGCCGTTTTTCCGTTTGGGGATCAGTTACAGCGACCCGGTGCGGGAGCGCGAATTTCTGCTGCCGCCCGAAGATTATGAGAAATGGGCGCAGATCTGCGAGCATATCATCCTGCACTACAACGAGGGCTGGGCGCAAGGTTTTCATTATGATATAGAATATTGGGAGATCTGGAACGAGCCCGAAAACAGCGACGATATTGCCGATAACCACTTCTGGATCGGCACCGATGAGGCATTTTTCCGGCTGTACGACGTCGCCTCGAAATACCTGAAGCAGAAATTCCCCGGGCTCAAGATCGGCGGCTACGGCTCCTGCGGGTTCTACGCGCTCACGAAAACGAACGCGATCAATACGGGCGCAACCCCGAGAAATCAGTATTTCGTCACCTATTATAAGAATTTTCTCGATTATATTCAGGCGCACGGTTCCCCCATGGATTTCTTCTCGTGGCACAGCTATACCACCACAAAAAAGAACGCCCAATACATAAAATACGTCAAGGAAACCCTCTCGAAAGCGGGTTACGGCGATGCCGAGATCATCTGCGACGAGTGGAACTATAACCCCACCGAAAACGATCAGCTGGACCGCCGCTACGGCGCGAATCAGACCTCCATGCTGCTGATGTTCCAGAACGCGGGGCTCGATATGGCGCATTATTACGACGGCGACGACGACGGCCAGCTGTGGGCCGGGTTGTTTGTCAAAGGGCAGCCCTCCTCGGCGTACTACGGCTTTTGGGCGTTCGGGCAGTTATACCGGCTCGGGCGTCAGGCGAAAATCGGAAATCTGCGGCTGCCCAAAGATCTTTACGCGGTCGCCGCCGCGGGCGAAGACGGGCAGGCGCTGCTCATTTCGAACGTTTCCGAAAAAAAGGACCGGCCGCTCAAAATCGACGCGGGGGATTACGCCGCAGACAAATGCTATACGGTAAACGAAGCCTGCGAATGGGTGGAGATCCCGCTTCCCGACCGTATCGAAAGCGGTTCCATGCTGTATATCACATTCCGGAAATAAACGTAAGAATGGCGGATGCCGTTCAAGGGAGGCCGCGTTATGGCGATGTTACCCGAAAGCGATCTGTTCTCTTTTCTCTATAACGGCCGCCCGAGCGGCGAATGCGCCGTATCCCGCACCGTTACGCAAACCGCGGCGGGGGAAACGCGCACAGCCGCCTTTCCCGGCGGGCTGCGGGTGGCCACCGTGATCACGCCCCACCCGGCGCACGGCGCCGTGGAGTGGGTCAATTACCTTGAAAACACGGGCGAATCCCCCACCGGCGTTATCGGCGATCTGCGCGATTGCGATATATCGCTGCCGCTGCCGTACGAGGCGCCTGTAAGGTGGACCGCCGTCCGCCCGTCCCCCGTGGAAGCCACCCATATCTTCGTGCCGAAAGGCTCGAATCTGTGCGCCGATGAATTCGATTACCGCAGGCAGACGGAGGACAGCTTCGACGCCGCCACAATGCTGTTTCCGGGGCAGCGCCGCGCGTTTTCCTCCGTGGGGGGCAGATCCAGCCGGGGAGACGCGCCCTTCTTCAATATCCATAAGGCCGGGCAGGGGTATTTTTTCGCGCTGGGCTGGACCGGCCAATGGCGCGCCGAATTCCGGCGGACGGAAAATGAGATCCGTATTTGCGCCGGCATGGAAGAAACGGGCTTCCGCCTGCTGCCCGGCGAAAAGATCCGCGTGTGTTCCGCGGTGCTTCTGCCGTATAAAGCCCCTTTGGCGCAGTCCTTCAACCTGTGGCGCAGGCTGGTGCGGGACGATTTTTCTTTGATCGGCCGCCCCGGCCGCGTAAGAAACGCGCCCCTGAGCGTAATGCTGTGGGGCGGCATGGAGAGCGCCGAAATGCTGCGGCGGCTGGAGATCATCGATAAAAACCGCATCCCGGCGGATACGGTATGGATCGACGCCGGTTGGTACGGCATGAGCGAAAAACCGAGCCCCGATGAATTTGAGGGCGATTGGGGCGAGCATACCGGCGACTGGCGCGTCAATCCCCATATCCATCCGGACGGCCTTTCGGATGTGGCTGCTGCCGTACATCGCACCGGAAGAAAGCTGCTGCTTTGGGCGGAGCCGGAGCGGGTGCGCGCGCATACGCCCATAGTTAAGGCGCACCCGGAATATTTCTATCCGCCCTTAGATCCCGCGGCGCCGGACCGCCTTCTGAACCTCGGCAGCCCCGCGGCGTGGCAATACTGCTTTGATACGCTCAGCGACCTGATCGGGCGGCTGGGGCTGGATTGGTACCGGCAGGATTTCAATATCGATCCCTTGCCCGTATGGCGGGCAAGCGACGCGCCGGAGCGCCGCGGCATGTGTGAGATCGGGCATATCACCGGCCTTTACCGGCTGTGGGACGCGCTCTTGGAGCGTTTTCCCCGTTTGGCGATCGATAACTGCGCCAGCGGCGGCCGCCGCATCGATATCGAAACGCTCCGGCGGAGCGTCTCGCTGTGGCGCAGCGATATGCAGTGCCCGGCCTCCTGCCCGCCGGAGATCTCGCAGGCCCACGCGCTTACCTTCGCCGAGTGGCTGCCCTTCAGCGGGACCGGCGCAGCGGATACCGCCGGAACCTACGGCCTGCGCAGCTGTTACGCCCCCGCGCTTGGCGTCCGCGCAGCCTACGCGCAGTCCCGGCCCTTCGGGGAGGACGCCGCGTTCCTCGGGCTGCTTCGGCGCCGCTGCGAGGAATACCTTCGGGTGCAGCCCTATCTTTCGGAGGACGCCTACGCCCTCACCCAACCCGGCACTGCAAACGACCTGTGGAGCGCCCAGCAGTTCCACCGCCCGGCGGACGATACCGGCGTGCTGCTTTGCTTCCGCCGCGCCGGGTCCCCCTATGAAACGGCGCGTTTTCCGCTGCAGGGCGTGAGCGCGGCGCATACCTATGTGTTTACGGACGCCGATACCGGCAAGCAGACGGAAGCTCCCGGCGACGAACTTACGAAAAAAGGGTTCTTCGTGCGCATGGAGGAAAAACCCGGCAGCAAGCTGTATTTTTATAAAAGAAAAAACCGGGAAAGCAGCGTCTGAGCTTCTGCCCGAAAGCCCTCCCGTGGAAACGAAAGCCCCCGCAGATTCTCTGCAGGGGCTGTTTTCTGTATGTTACGGAACGGTGAGAGCTTTCTCGCCGGCGCGGTCTTCGGTCGGCCCCGCCTTGATACGGGTCAATCCGGATAGATGACGCAGGAACCCTCCCACGCAACGTGGTTTTCCTTTACGCCGAGTTCTTCCATCCACGCGCGTACCTCAAGCGTTTTCAGGTTGCCGTTGGTGTTGTCCCATACCCAGCTGGGCGTAGGCCATAGGCAGATCTCCGGCGATACGGCTTCGTAGAAATTGCGGTCAACCCCGTCCTGCCCGTGGTGCGCCATTTTGCAGATATCGCAGTCAAGCAGGCCGCTGCTCTCCCAGTCGCCGAGCGCCGTGTTTCCGGCGTTCACCCCCGCGTCGCCGGTGAACATAATGCTTTTTCCGCCCAGATCCATGCGGAAAATCACGGAGTGTTCGTTTACGTCGATAAAGGAGGGATCCGCCGTGTAGAGCACGGTGATCTTTGCGTTGCCCACGTTGAATACGTCGCCGGTGTTCAGGATCTGCACCTTCTCGGGAAAGGCCTTGCTGATGCGGTTGAAATCGCTTACCATCTGAAAGCCCTCCTCCTGCGAACGGGATGCATAGAGCTCGCAGGGGACGTAATGGAGCATCACCTTATCGAACGTGACCTTTCTGGGGCGGTTTTCGGCGACCTCGGTGAAGACCTGCACGTGATCGTCGTGGGGATGCGTTAAAAACCACGCGTCGATATGCGGCCGGCGCTTGCCGGTTGCCGCCTTCAGATACTGAATGAAGTAATCCGTTTCCGCGGTATGGCCACCGTCGATCACGATCACCCTGCCGTCTTCGGTGGTGATGATGAAGCTGTCGCAAATCGTATCCTCCACCGATTGCAGCATGTGTATCGCGTTGCGGTTCATGGTGTTCGGCACCTTTTCGGCTTTTACTCTGAAATAATACTTTGCGGACGCAAACAGCGTCTTTATTTTTTCAAACAGGTGCCGGAAAAAGCCGGTGAAGCTGCAGCCGGAATCGGCGGACGCCGAAAGGGCGGCGCGCCCCGGGGCGGCGGCAAACACGG
>JAEEGL015155315.1_pt1 | contig 11762 bp, 7 predicted proteins | sample 9134231 | NCBI WGS metagenome assembly JAEEGL01 (sample SAMN16246548, study PRJNA631951) | gut metagenome | biome: gut microbiome; feature: rumen; material: fiber-attached | host: Bos | place: Iran: Karaj | collected 2018-10
CGTGTGACACGGGCACTTGTTGATGACCTCTCTGGGGTTCGCCAGCTTGAGGAAGTGAGCAATTATGAAGCCGATGAGGCAGAGCACCTGGATGTCGCAGAACTCGGTGAGCTTCTTGAGGAACGGTCCGCCGATGAAGGTCTTGAGGATTCCCGGAACTACAGCGAAGAATACGACGATGAGGATGAGGATAAGAGTGCTCTTCTGCTCTCTGGTGAAGGGCTTGGGCTGCTCCATTCCGACAACTTCCTTTACCTTGTAGCCCTTCCAGATGAAGAAGCATACAACGATGAGGAGTATGGATACGATGGTGCTGATACCGAAGATCTCCCATGTGAAAGCAGCAGACTCTGCTTCATAGCCTTCCTTTGCGATGGTGGCATCGATGATGGCACCGGAAGCGCCCCAGCGGACGAAGGAACCTGCGTTGCAGGAATAGCCCAGGGATGCGCAGATGAGCGGATCTACGCCGGACGGAACTGCGATGGTGAAGCCCATGACAGCAAGGATAGCGCCTGCGGCCGGGGGTACGCAGCCCAGGATGCCGAGAGCAAAGCCGATGACCATGAGCATGAACACCAGCATGTACGGCTTTTTCCTGGTAGCATAAAGCATCTTTTTAGCGATCACCTCCATCGTGCCGTTGACTACACCTACGCCGAAGAACAGCGACAGTGCAAGCACCTGGAAGAATACGCTTGTGGGGAACATCGCGATGACGTTCTTTACGCGAAGACCCATGAACAGTACGCCTATGATGAATGCAAACACCATGGCGGAGATACCCATCTGCAGGTTGAACTTGTAGCTGAGGAAAATTGCCAGAGCTACGCCCACCAGGCAGAGGATTACGATTGTGCCATTAACACCTTCCATTGATAAACCTCCTGAAAGTAATGACGATTAGTGCGTGGCCTTAATGCATTGTGCAGTCAAGGCCCAGACCGATGAATATACGTTTGTAACTCTCTTTCTGCTCTGCAGTCGGAGAGGAAACGTCTGTAAGCAGGTAGGGCTTGTCGAGCATTTTGTATTTGCCCAGGCCGAACCTGTGGTAAGGAAGAAGATCAACGTGCAGCGACGGATCGAGCTCCTTTACGAAGCGCGCCGCTGCCGCAAGATCGGCTTCCGAATCGTTGTACCCCGGGATGACCGGGATACGGATGAATATCTTTACCGGATATTCGCGGATGAGCATGAGATTGTGCAGTATCAGTTCGTTGCCGAAACCGGTGTATTCCCTGTGCTTTTCGCTGTCCATGTGCTTGATGTCGTACAGCACCAGGTCGCTATATGGCAGCACCTTTTCTATGTTTTCCGAAGGGAACTGCCCGCAGGTGTCGAGGGTGGTGTGTATGCCCTCTTCCTTGCACCTTCTGAACAGCCCGCCCACGAAATCAGCCTGCAGCATGCATTCGCCGCCCGAACAGGTGACGCCGCCGCCGGAGCTTTCGTAAAAGCCCTTGTCCTTCATGACTTCGGCGAAGACCGCATCAAGCGTCTTTTCTTCGCCGTAGAAGAACATGGCGTGCGAGGGGCAGACTTCCGTGCAGGTGCCGCATACCACGCATTTTTCGCGGTCTATGCTTATGGCACCGTCTTTTACACTGAGCGCACCCCTGGGACAGTTCTTTATGCACATGCCGCATTTTACGCATATCGGCGCTCTGTGCGCAAGCTGCCTGGTTCCCTTCTGGGACTCGGGATTGGCGCACCAGAGGCACTTAAGGGGGCAGCCCTGGAGGAAGACAGTGGTCCTCACTCCGGGGCCGTCCTCAGTTGAAAAATGCTGGATATTGAATACTTGTCCGGTAAGCTGCGGCATCCATGCCTCCTAGATGGCTTCGCTGGTACGGGAGATGATCTCGTTTCTTAAGCTCTTGGGCAGATCCACGAAGAATGCGCTGTATCCGGCAACACGGACCATGAGGTTCGGGTGCTGCTCGGGATGCTCGCTGGCTTCCACCAGAAGATCCTGGTCGATGATGTTGATCTGGACGTGGAATCCGCCGTGCGTGAAGTATTCCTCGAGCATGGCGCCGAGGTTCTTGATGTTGTCCGGGTTGTTGAACAGCCTCTTGTCGAACTTCATGTTCATGAGAGCCGCGGTGGAGTTGTCCACGTGGACAGCCTTGGACGCGGAGTTGAACACGCAGGTGGGACCGTGGGTGTCGCAGCCCTGGGACGGCGAGCAGAATCCGTCAGCTATCGGCTCTCCGGCCTTGTGACCGCTGGGCAGCGGACCGGTGCGCCTTCCGAAGGTGACGTGAGCCATGGCTCCGGACCTTCCGGCCCACAGCGGGGTGCCGAACGGGTTCTTTTCCTTCCACATGCGGTCCTGCAGCCATACGGAAAGATCGGTGAATATGCTGTCTGCGTAGTCGTCGTCATTGCCGTACTTGGGAGCGGCCTTAAGCAGCGCCCTTTCGTACTCGTAGCCTTCGAAGTTGTGGTCCATGGCCTCGATGATGCGGTCCACGGTAAGCTTCCTGTCGTCGAAGACGAGCTTTCTGATGGCGGTGAGCGAGTCAGCGGCATCCTGCAGTCCGCGGTCTGCGATGTGATACAGGAAGGACGGATACCTTACGCCGCCGGCTCTGGCATCCATGCCCTTTTCTATGCAGTCGCCCAGAAGAGCGGACAGATACGGGGTGTGGAAGCTGTTGATGTCGACGTATGCGGATACTCTTGCAGCTTTGGCCATTGCGGTGATCAGCACGTCGAACTGGGTCTTGAAGGCCTCGATGAAGTCCTCGATGCAGGTGAAGTTCCTGGGATCTCCGGTGTGAGGGCCGATCTGGACACCGGTCTTGGGATCCTTGCCGTCGTACATGACGAACTCCATGATCTTGGCGAGGTTGATGTAGTTGATGCCCAGCGATCCGCCGTGGGTGGAATAGCCGCCTATCAGCGATCCTGCGCAGCCCAGAGCGCTCCAGTTGCGTGCGTCTTCTATGGGCATACCTCTCTTGAGGAAGCCGGGGATGCGGGTCTCGTCGCTCATGTAGGCCGGGTTTCCGTCGCCCCTGCGGACGTTGACGGAGATGGCCTTGTACCATACGCGCTTGTCTATGTTCTTGTGATAGCGCACATAGATTGGCGGCTGCGGCAGGTTGACCTGAGCCTGGCACTCGAGGATGAGGTAGGACAGCTCGTTGGAGGCGTCCCTTCCGTCTGCGGTCTGGCCGCACAGAGTGGTGGCCTGAAGCGTGGTGCCGGGGATGTTGTTCTTTTCGTAGCTGTTCTTTACTACGGAGATCTCGTTGATCTTTACGAGGACCAGAGCGAAGAGCTCTGCGGCATCCTGGCGGGACAAAGTGCCTTCCTTTATGACGTCCTTCTCATACATGGGATAGAGATACTGGTCTATCCTGCTGGGAGACTCAGCCTGGAAAGAGCACTCGAGGTTCTCGCACAGGTGGGTGAACCAGAACGCCTGGCAGGCTTCGTGGAAGTTCCTTGCAGGCTTTGCGGGGACCTGCTCGCAGACCTCGGCGATCTTGAGAAGCTCGGCCTTTCTTACGGGGTCGGCTTCTGTTTCGGCCATATGGCGGGCAAGCTCGGCGTGGCGCTTTGCAAAGATGACTGCACCTTCGAGCGCGTAGATGACGCCGGTGTAGAAGTTGTACTTTTCGTTGTCGGACTTGGGGTCGGCAGTGAAATCGAGGCTGTCTCTTAACGACCTTGCCTCTTCGATGATGCTCTCAAGGCCTCTGTCTATTACCCAGCCGTAGTTGACGTTCTTGGCTCCGGGAGGCATTCCGGCCTTGCCGCCGTTGATGAGGCCTGCCCTGTCCCACTCCCTGATCCAGGGGAACATGGAATCGTTGTTCCTGAGGACCTGGTCCGAAGTGGATCTGCCCTTCCAGTAGTCGGCGCACTCCTTGAGGAGCTTTCTTTCCTCGAGGCTGATGGCGCCGGACTTGGATTCGTCGTAGTCCGTGGTGACGCCTTCGAAGCTCTTCAGCGCATCGATGGCGACCTGGGGATTGTAATCCAGGCACGGGGAAGCACCGATGAGGTACTTGGACTGAGAACCTACTATAAGCTCTCCGTCGTGGATGCTGACGGGGTTCTTTTCCATGATGGCCTTGAAAAGCTTGCCCCTGCGGATGTCCAGTGGCTCGCCGTCGGTCTCCTTCCAGGAGTCTGTGACTATCTGGGCTCTTTCAACAGCAATGTGCTCGACCGCTTCCTGACGGTCCCTGAGACGCTTTGCTACCCTTGGCGTGATGGCGTTTACCGCATCGCAGGCCGCTGTGTCTATCGGGTTTTCGTAGACTGTCTTGATGTTGTCCATATCGTTTTGCTCCTTAAGATTACAGAAATCCTATAATTGCACATTAACATTATTACTCATAATCCTTCGGAATGCAAGTCGCAGATGAACGATAGATACACGTTTCGTAAATCAAAGAATACCCCTTCATAAATGCGGCAGGATGCAAATAACAAATTGATTTCGGATATGCAAAATGGTAAACTATTAACATACTATTGTAAATTTCCGGGATCACAGAAAGGCCGACCATGACAACAGAAGAGATCGCACTCATATGTGAGCTTCCGAGCTACGCCAGTTTTCTGGACGCTTCGTTTTACCTGCCGTATTCCCCGTCCATAATCACGAAGTACGTAAACAACGTGGAACAGGAGCTCGGGATCAGGCTCTTTATACGCAGCAACAAGTCCAGAGATCTTCAGCTTACAGACGAGGGAAAGATAATAATCGGTTCACTCAAGCGCATTAACGACGACTGGTTCTACCTTAAAAAACAGGTGAACGACCTTAAAAACACTGATAACCGGCGCATCCGCATCGGGTCGCAGCCGCGTTTCGGCAACATTCACGAACAGCGCATAATCACAGAGTACCTGTTCAAGAACCCCACGGCTCAGGTAAACGTTTCAAAAGCCCCGGCCGACGAGCTCATACGCAGCCTGGTGTCCGGCAAGGTCGATGCCGCATTCATAACATTCAACGCCTCGCTGGATCTGGACGAGTACTTCTCCGAGCACGGCGACAAGATCCTGGCCACCTACATCATAAGCGAGCGCGAGATGTACGCCGGGATATCCGAGAAATACTTCAGGAACAAAAGCGAGATAAAGCTTAAAGAGCTCGAGGAATTCACTTTCGCCTTCCCCTTCCCCGCAGAAAACGACATACAGAGCGCACGCGCTGCTCAGTCCTGGAAGGACATTGCGGCTGAAAAAGGCATGCAGCTGAGCTACATAAACCTCCAGGGATACGACAGCACCGTGTTCGAGATGGCGAGGCAGAAAAAGATTGCCGTAACCACCACGCACATACCCACCGCAAAATACGAGGGGGTCAAATTCGTGAAGATAACGGACTGGACCGGAGGCACCAATCTCTATTTCCTCCGCAGCCCGTCCAACAAATCGCAGGCCCTAAAACAGCTGGAGGTCTGTGTAGACTCATACAGGAAAACAGCTCAGTATTAATTGATATTTATAAATGAATGCAGGTCCTTATATGCTGATAGCAATGAATACTTTAAGAAATCAAAATGTGAATTGATTTTCTGTTTATGTAATGGTAAAATATTAACATAAAATGCTGCGGGAGACCGCAGAGTGTTCGTCACAACACAGGAAACAGTAGTTATTGCACATTTCGTTAAAACTAAGGAGGTTTTTTCAAATGTCACCAGGATTATGCTTGATCCTTGTCCTTATCGGTCTGGCGGTATCCATCTTACTCAACGCCAAACTGGGACACAACATCGGTCTTTGGGCTCTGCTCTTCTCATGGCTCATCGGCTGCTTCGGCCTCGGACTCAAGACCAGCGCGCTGGTCAACATGTGGCCGGTAACATTCACATTCATCATCGTAAGCCTTTCCATTTTCTACGGCTATACCGGAAAGACCGGCTTACTCGAACTCATTGCTAAGAAGATCATTTATGCAAACCGCAATCGTGCATGGATACTTCCGCTGATGATCTTCCTTCTTTCCTTCGCAATGTGCCTGCTCGGCTGCTCCACCTACGCTGTAACAGCCCTGCTCGCTCCTATCGGATTCCAGATCTGCATTTCCGCAGGTATCAACCCGATACTCATCGTATTCGCAGTTATGTGCCCGGGCGCAAGCTCCTCGTTCGCACCCTGGGCCCTCGGTGCTTCCCAGCCTCTCGGATACTTCGCAAAGACCCAGTGGGCTGAGTACGCACAGGACTTCGAGTGGTACATCTGGCTCAACGGCCTCATCGGCGTTGTTATCATGTTCATCGTTCTGTTCGTGATCTGCCGTGGCTGGAAGGCTAAGAACATAGATGTAGGCACCATCGAAAAGCCGGGCGAATTCACCGCAGAGCACAAGAAGGTAATCTGGGTAATCGTCATCGTTGCATGCCTTGCGATCGTACCCGCTGTCATCAAGCTGATCACCGGATTCAACCCCAAGTGGTTCGGTTATCTGGACATCCAGTTCGTAGCCATCGCAGGCTCCATTGCCATGAAGTTCATGAACATCGGCGGCAAGGGCGCAGAGATGGATATCATCAAGAACAGAGTACCCTGGCCCATCGTGGTCATGGTTGCCGGTGTTACCACCCTTATGGGTGTTGCTAAGGCAGGCGGAGCCGTCACCCTCATCGCTGACGCTATCACCAAGTACTTCCCGACCAACCTCATCCCGGCAGGTATCGCAATGCTGGCTGGTTTCATGACACTGTTCTCCGGCGGTATGTCCGTCGTTACACCGACACTGCTTCCGCTGGTAGAGCCTCTGTACACCTCTACTGCAGGCGCACTCAACCCGACATGGCTTGCAACATCTGTCTGCATAGGTGCTAACCTGCCGGCAGTTTCCCCGGTATCCACCGGAGGTTCCATCTGCTTAGGTATGGTACCCAACGAAGAGTGGAGACAGAAGATGTTCACACGTCAGTTCATACTTGCAGCATATCTGTGGGTAATGGATGCTCTTTGCGCAGGACTTGGAATCTTCAACCTTCTCAAGCCCGCAATGTTCAAGTAACGCGTGCTGATTACATCTGTTTTCTGAAAGTGACATAATAAAAGAGGAGGGTCAACCCCTCCTCTTTTGTTATTGTATTGCTGAGTAAAAACTAAGAGGACCGTCCCCTGTTTTACTTCGTCATGGCCTGGCGGACGGCGTGATGCCATCCGTCGAGCTTGGCTTTTCTCTCCGCTTTGGTCGCCGAGGAAACGAACACCCTGTCTATCGCCCAGTTGTTCTTGATCTCGTCAAGGCTGTTCCAGAAACCTGTGGCAAGGCCGGCAAGATAAGCTGCTCCAAGAGCCGTGGTCTCTATGCAGGAAGGCCTGAAGACCTCTTCCCCTATCATATCGGCCTGGAACTGCAGCAGCATGTCGTTAGCAGAAGCTCCGCCGTCCACCTTAAGACCGGCCAGATCTATTCCGCTATCCTGTTCCATGGCTGAAAGCACATCGCAGGTCTGCAGCGCCAGGGATTCCAGGACGGCCCTTGCTATATGGCTGCGGTTGGTGCCGCGCGTAATGCCTGTAATGATTCCTCTGGCGTACGGATCCCAGTACGGGGCACCAAGCCCCACGAATGCCGGGACCACGTAAACGCCTCCTGTATCAGGCACCTTGGAAGCAAGCTCGCTGATCTCCGCGGAGTGTTCTATAAAGTCCAGCTCATCGCGTATCCACTGGACTGCGGCTCCTGCTACGAATATGGAACCTTCCAGCGCATAGGTGACTTTGTCGCCAAAGCCCCAGGCTATGGTGGTAACAAGGCCGTGTTTGGACATAACCGGCTCCGCACCTGTGTTCATAAGCAGGAAGCAGCCTGTGCCGTAGGTGTTCTTAGCCTCGCCGGCCGCAAAGCAGGTCTGTCCGAACAGAGCGCACTGCTGGTCGCCCGCGGCGCCAGATACCGGTATAGAACCGCCGAATATCGTAGGATCCGTATATCCGTATATGCAGGAACTTGGAACCGGTTCCGGCAGCATGCACTTGGGGATGTTCAGGATGCTCAGGATCTCATCGTCCCACTTAAGGGTATGTATATTGAACATCATGGTGCGGCTGGCGTTGGAAAAATCCGTGACGTGCACCTTTCCGCCCGTGAGCTTCCATATGAGCCAGGTATCTATGGTTCCGAACAGCAGTTCTCCCTTTTCGGCTCTTTCGCGCACGCCAGGAACGTTTTCCAGTATCCAGCGCAGCTTGGTGCCTGAGAAATACGCATCTATGAGAAGCCCGGTCTTTTCCTTTATCATATCGGAATACCCGGCTTCGACAAGAGAATCGCAGTACTCCGCGGTGCGCCTGCACTGCCAGACTATGGCGTTGCACACAGGAAGCCCTGTCTCCTTGTCCCAGACCACCGTCGTCTCGCGCTGGTCAGTGATGCCTATGCCGGCGATATCTTCAGCTTTGGCTCCTATCTTCTCCATGGCTTCTCTGGCAACGCCTATCTGCTTTGCCCATATCTCCATGGCGTCGTGCTCCACCCAGCCGGGATTGGGGTAGATCTGCTTGAAGGACCTCTGAGCCACGCTCTTCATATTGCCTTCCTTGTCGAAAAGTATGCACCTGCAGCTCGAAGTGCCCTCGTCCAGAGCCATTACGTATTTCTTTTCCATTGCAGTTCCTCCAGAAGCGTCTGCATGACCGGATTTGTGTTGTCCAGCCCCTTTTCCGTGAGGCGTACGCCTCTTTCCGTATCTATAATATAACCCTTTGCGGCAAGTTCTTCAAGCGCCTTGCCGAAGTCCGCCGAAAACTCTCCGCCGAACAGCTGCCTGTAAAAAGATGCGTCCAGGCCTTCCGTAAGGCGAAGCTGCGTAAAGATGAAATCTCCCTTAAGATCCGCAAGGCTCTGGGGCTCTCCCGTACAGTTCCATTCCCCCTCCCCGCGGTATCCACCCTTTATCCTGCCGTTTTCGCCGTACACAGGGATAAAACTGTGCGCGGAGGTCCCAAAGCCCAGGTAAGGCTGCATGGTCCAGTATTTAAGGTTGTGGCGGCACTCAAAGCCGGGCAGAGCCGCGTTGCTCACCTCGTAGTGATGGTAGCCGTGCTCCTTTATCTGCCTTACCGCCGAATGGTACATTTCCCGGTTCTCTTCCCACGAAGGGGTCTGGACTTTTTCCGCTGCAAAGTCTTTATACAGCGGAGTGCCTTCTTCTATCTGAAGACTGTAGAAAGAAATGTGCTCCGGCCGCATGGCGAGCACCTCATCCAGAGTGTGGTGCCAGACCTCAAGGCTCTGCACCGGGGCGGATCCGTCCGCAGAATCCCTCGGAGTGCCGAAGATGAGATCCAGATTGATGTTTTCAAAGCCCGCATCCCGAAGCGTATGAAAAGCCTGCCTGGCCCTGTCCGCGCTGTGGACCCTTCCGAGGGCTGACAGCACGTCGTCGTCCAGACTCTGCACGCCCATGCTGACCCGGTTGAAGCCGAGCTCTTTAAGCTCTTCCGCCTTTTGCGGTGTTACGGTCTCGGGATTCACCTCTATGGTGGTCTCCGGCGCGGATAAAACAAAGTTTTCCCTGACGGCGTCCAGCACTTTCTTAAGCTGCGCCGCGCTGGCCAGCGAAGGCGTCCCACCGCCGAAAAATAGCGTATCTACATAATACTTAGTTCCGTTACCAAACGCATTTCCAGCCAGTTTTATATCTTCGGCCAGCTTATCGAAATACGCGTCTTCCGGAGACTTTTCAAAGCTCACGAAATCGCAGTAGCGGCACTTCCTGATGCAGTACGGCACATGCACGTAGATGCCCAGGGCTTTTTCAGGCAGATTTTTATAATCGTTTTCAGACCGCATACTTCTTCTGGTACTCTCTGAAGTAGTTCACGAAGACCTGATCCTTGTGGTAATCCACCCTCTTGTGGTACTCGTGCGAATACATGTCCTCGCCCTTGTTGCCGGACTCGATGACATCCACCGCCACATTGTTGCAGTGGTCCGCTATCCTCTCGTAGTCCGTAAGAAGGTCGTTGAACACGAAGCCGGTCTCGAGCGTGCACTCCTGCCTGCTCACCCTGTCTATGTGGTGCTTTTTCAGCTCGTCGCAGAGGAAATCTATGACCTCCTCCAGCGGATCCACCTTGAGGGCTTCCTGCTCGTCTCCGTTTATAAACGACTTAATGGTTATACTCGTTATCTCGCAGACCGCTTCTTCAAGCGTGTGCAGCTCCTTTTCCGCGGCGCTGGAGAATGTGATCTTCTTTTCGCTTATCTCATTCACGGCTTCTGCTATGTTCCTGGCGTGGTCGGATATCCTCTCGAAGTCCGAAAGCGCCCTGAGGTACTTGCTTACTTCCTTGGACTGCTCGCTGTTGAGATCGTGCGTCGTCACCTTGGAAAGATACGCGCCCAGCTTGTCCTCGTACCTGTCCAGCACGGACTCAAGATCTACGACCTTTTTCAGAGCCGCGCTGTCCGGGGTGCGCCTGGCTCCGACAGCCATATTCACGCTCTCCAGGGCCTTTTCCGCCATGGAATCGATGACCAGCCTGCTCTGCTCTATGGAAAGCGCCGGGTGGCTTAGGAAGCGGGTCTCCAGCCTGTCCATGTCCGCCCTTTCGGCTGCCGCTTCGGCGCCTTCGGGGAACATCCTGCACACCAGCTTTTCGAGAGCCGCTGTGAACGGCGAAAGGATCACGACCGTTACCAGCCTGAACAGGGAGTTTGTAAGAGCTATAGTGACCATGGTCATGGTGGCGTTCATGAAGCCAAAACCAATTATCGCGTTGAGACCGTAGAACAGGATGCCGCAGATAACGGCGCCCAGCACGTCTATGATAAGGTACACGAAAGCGGTCCTCTTTCCGTTGGTGTCCGCGCCAAGTGCGCTTAAAACTACTGGAAGAGAGGCGCCTATGCCTATACCCATGATTATCGGGAAGGCCACGTCGAACTGGATGGCTCCTGTGGCTGCAAGAGCCTGCAGAATACCTACCGCCGCGCTTGCGCTCTGCAGCACCGCAGTTACGACAAGACCTACAAGTATGCCGAGTATGGGATTTGAGAAGCTCGTAAGGAACCTTAAGAAGTTTTCGTCGGATCTGAGCGGAGAAATGGCTCCGGACATCATGCTCATGCCGTACATCAGTACCGCGAAGCCCAGCATTATACCGCCGAGGTTCTTCAGCGCGGTCTTCTTCGCGAACATCCACATTATTATTCCGGCCAGAGCAACGATTCCGGTAAGCACCGCCGTGCTCAGAAGCGACGCCACGCTCGAACCGCTGCCGCCAAGGCTGTTGAGGCAGAGGATCCAGCCTGTCACACTGGTGCCAAGGATGGCTCCGAGTATGATACCTATGGCCTGGCGGACCTTCATCATGCCCGAGTTTACGAAACCTACCACCATTACCGAGGTGGCGGAGGAAGACTGTATGACGGCCGTAACTACTGTTCCCAGAAGTATAGCCCTGGGAGTGTTTCCGGAGAGCTTGTAGAGTATCATCTCCATCTTGCTTCCGGCGACTTTTTTAAGCGAGTCCCCCATCACGGACATTCCGAAGAGGAACATCGCGACCCCGCCCAGCAGGGTTATAATGTTTTCTATATCCATATGCTACTTCTTTCCGTCGTCATACTTGAGAACTGCCGTAAATGCCTCCTGAGGCACTTCCACGCTGCCGAACTGGCGCATGCGCTTCTTGCCTTCCTTCTGCTTTTCCAGGAGCTTCTTCTTGCGCGAGATATCGCCGCCGTAGCACTTGGCAAGAACATCCTTGCGGTAGGCGCGTATGGTCTCGCGGGCTATGATCTTCTGGCCTATAGC
>JAEEGL016035364.1_pt1 | contig 11762 bp, 8 predicted proteins | sample 9134231 | NCBI WGS metagenome assembly JAEEGL01 (sample SAMN16246548, study PRJNA631951) | gut metagenome | biome: gut microbiome; feature: rumen; material: fiber-attached | host: Bos | place: Iran: Karaj | collected 2018-10
CTCATCAAAAAAGAGAAAGAGGAGAAACACAAACAACAGGAGCAAGAGGCCGCCCAAGCCCAGCAGCAAAATGGCGGCTCAAACATGAGCGGTGCCTTTGGCAACGCCGGCAATATGGGCGGCAGGACAGGAGGCCGTGATGGCGATAATATGTCTAAAACGGGAGGAGGAGGGAACTCGCGTATCGGAAACTTGAACAACGGAGGAGCACTCGATGGAGGCTCATTTGACAGAGGAGGGACGGCTGGTTCCGGATCAGATGGAGGTTTATGGTATTTCTATAACCCGACGGTTGTGAGCCAAGGAAAGTTAACATTCCAAAGGCAATGGGGCAAGCGCGAAAACGTAGATGACTGGCAACGAGTGAACAAGACCGTTGTAGGAGGTGATTTCGACAAGGAATTGGAAGGTATGACAGAGGAAATGCGCGACTCCATCAATCGAGCCCAAGCCATGCAAGACTCCATCGAGCAAGCGAAGAAAGATGACCCCTCGCTCGACCCGCACAAACGCGAGTATTACTTGGCACAGATACCATTTACCGATGAGCAGGTGACTGCCAGCAATGCCATCATCAAAGACGGCTTGCACCATTCAGGCGTCATCTTCAAGGATAAACTCGACAACCTGAGACTCAGCGAGAAGCAGTTGCGCCGTTTGACCGACTCCTATCCCGACTACGAGCAGATGGACGATGTGTATTATCATCTCTTCCTGCTCTATTCCCGCAAAGGACAAACTGCCATTGCCGACGAATACGTACGGCTACTCAGTGAGAAATTCCCCGAGAGCAAATGGACTACAGTGCTTACCGACCCCTATTTCCGCGAGAACGCACAGTTTGGCGAACAACTCGAGGACTCACTCTATGCCGCAACCTATGAGGCCTTCAAGGCAGACCGATACAACGAGGTGGCCGGCAACGCGCATATCTCCGAGACCCGTTTCCCGCTGGGCGCCAACCGCGATAAGTTTATCTTCATCGACGGTCTGAGCCGTCTCAACCATGGCGATGCCGACGGATGCGTGAAAGCCATGAACGAGGTGGTAAAGAACTATCCGAAGAGCCGCATCAGCGAAATGGCAGGTATGATAGTGAATGGCGTGAAAGCCGGCAGACGGTTGCATGGCGGTAAGTTTGACCTTGGCGACGTGTGGAGCCGCCGTACCGCAGTGCTCAACGACAGCGACTCGTTGGCTGCTCGGCAATTCACTGACGACCGAAATGCCAACTTTATCTTCATGTTGGCCTATAGCCCAGACTCATTGAACGAGAACCAATTGCTATATGAGCTGGCCCGGTTTAACTTCACCAGTTTCATGGTCCGCAACTTTGACCTGACCATTACCGATGCCGACGGCCTTCACTTGATGCAAGTATCAGGTTTCCGCAATTTCGACGAGGCACATCAATATGCAGGACAATTATATTCCAGTGAAGCCGTAGTCAGAAGAATGAACAACCAGACGCGTGCCATCATCATCAGCGAGCCCAATCTTGAGTTGCTGGGCACCCTCTTCAGTTACGACGATTTTGACGCGTTCTATACTGAGCACTTCGCCCCGTTGAAGGTCAGCAGCCGCTATCTGTTGGCCGAACCCGACGAGATAGATGCTCCCGAACCAAAACTCAACCCCCTACCCGACCAGTTTGAGCGACAAAACACGCAGACAGACAACACACGTCAGGAAGGCGAAGACACAGAAGGAACAGATGTGGACGACACAGATGTCATCAACAACACCGATACATTCGACAACTTCGACATTGACGAGGACACAACGCCTACGCCCACGGAGACCCTTATCGACGAGACTGACGAACCGAACAGGCCAAATGTGCCAAATGTACCGAACGAGCCAAATCAACCGACAGAGACGGTGATTGATGAGCCCGATGTGCCTGCAAGGACGAATGTGCCGAATGTGCCGGCAGACCCGACAGAGACGTTGATTGATGAGCCCGATGTGCCTGCAAGGACGAATGTGCCGAATGTGCCGGCAGACCCGACAGAGACGGTGATTGATGAGCCCGATGTGCCTACAAGGACGAATGTGCCGAATGTGCCGGCAGACCCGACAGAGACGATGATTGACGAACCTGATGAGCCAACAAGGACGAATGTGCCTGCTGATCCTACAGAGACTGTGATAGATGAGCCCGATGAGCCTGTTGCGCCCAACGAGGTGAATGAGCCACAACAGCCGAACAAGACCAACAAGCCCGAAGAACCGAAAAAGCCTGTTGTGCCCGAGCCTGTAGAGAATGTCATAGACGAGCCAAATACTCCCGATGAGCCTACGGATAATGACGATGATGATTTTGATGTCATATTTGATGACTTCGAAACACCATCGACCACGCCCGGCAACAATAATAACAATAACAACCAGCCGTCGGGTTATGACATAGAAGACGAATATTACGAATTAGACGGATTCTAACCATGAGCAACGGATTATTACTATGGGTAGATGACGAGATAGAACTGCTCAAAGCCCATATCCTCTTTTTAGAGAAAAAAGGTTACGAAGTGGTCACTGCCAACAATGGCAGTGACGCCATCGACCAGTGTCGCCAACAATCGTTCGACCTGATACTGCTCGACGAAATGATGCCCGGACTGACCGGTTTGGAAACCTTGCAGCATATCAAGGAAATACTGCCTATGACACCCGTGGTCATGGTGACCAAGAGCGAGGAGGAGGACATCATGAACCAGGCTATCGGTTCAAAGATAGCCGACTACCTGATCAAGCCCGTCAATCCCAACCAAATATTGCTTACGCTGAAAAAGAACATCCACCGCAAGGAGATTGTGGCCGAAGTGACGCAGAGCGGTTATCAGCAGAATTTCCAGAACATCAGCATGCAGATAGCCGACTGCCGCACCCATACCGACTGGATAGACGTGTATAAGCGGTTGGTACACTGGGAGTTGGAACTGAGCAGCACCGACACCAACATGACAGATATCCTTCGGATGCAAAAAGAAGACGCCAACAACGGTTTTTGCAAATACATCAAGAGCCATTATCTGGACTGGGTGACAGCCGGCGTGAAATGCGATGACAAACCGCTGCTGAGCAACGAGGTGTTCAAGCGCAAGGTATTCCCACTGCTCGACAAGGGTGAAAAGGTCTTTCTGATAGTGATTGATAATTTCAGGTATGACCAATGGCGCACCCTGGCACATGAAATAGCCGACCAGTTCGACATCGACGAAGACCTGTACTACAGCATTCTGCCCACTGCCACGCAATATGCGCGCAATGCCATCTTCAGCGGTCTGATGCCCCAACAAATAGCGCAGATGTTTCCCGAGTTGTGGGTAGATGAAGACGAGGAGGAAGGCAAAAATCTGAACGAGGGTCCACTTATCGGCACTCAGATTGAGCGCTACCGCCGCCACGACACCTATTCCTACCACAAAATCAACAATTCCGCCGACGCCGACAGTTTCATGGGGCAGTTGCGGCAATTGGAGAACAATGACCTGAACGTGGTGGTGTTCAATTTCATCGACATGTTATCGCACGCGCGCACTGAATCAAAGATGGTGCGCGAGTTGGCCAACAATGAATCCGCCTACCGCAGCATCACGCTCAGTTGGTTCCGGCATTCCGTGATGGCCGAGTTGTTTAAGATTTTGTCACAAAGCGACTACAAAGTGATTGTGACGACCGACCATGGCAGTATCCGTGCTTCAAAGCCCGTGAAAATCATCGGTGACCGCAACACGAACACCAACCTGCGCTATAAACTGGGCAAGAACCTCAGTTATAACCAGAAAGATGTGTTCACCATCAAAAATCCCCGTCAGGCACAATTGCCAGCCCCCAATATCAGCACGACTTATGTGTTTGCCACAGGTGAGGATTTCTTTGCCTATCCTAACAATTACAACTATTACGTATCCTATTATAAAGACACGTTCCAACACGGTGGCATATCAATGGAAGAGATGATTATCCCCATCATCACTTTGACAGGAAAGAGGCGGGGGTGATAAATACGAAATATGAATTAACAAATAATGACGTTAAAAGACTCAAATGTAAGAACATGGGGAAATTTTGAGTTTGAGGTAATACAAAGGCCAAAAAGCGGTTGGATGTATGGGCAAATCTATCAACATATTAGACAAGGACTACACTAAGTGGATTAAAGAACTAAGCAGCCGTTACCGTCGCTGTCAGATTAAGGCCGCTGTGAAAGTAAACGAAGCGATGCTCCGATTCTATTGGGAATTGGGGAGGGACATCGTCGAAATGCATATTGAAGAACGTTGGGGCGAAAAAGTTATCAAGACATTATCGACAGATATGCAACGTGAAATACCTGACGCACATTGTTTTTCGAGAACGAATCTCTATTATTTCAAGAAGTTCTATCAACTTTATTCTCAAGAACTTAAAATAGTCCAACAAGTTGATGGAAAAATTGGAAATGACAACACCGAAGAAAATGTCCAACAAGTTGATGGACAAAATAAAAATGCAATCATTCCACATCTATTTGAACAGTTAACACACGATTTGTTTTCCGTTCCTTGGGGGCACCATATGCGTATTATTGACAAGTATTCCGATGCCCCCAAGAAAGCCCTTTTCTTTGTCCATCTAACTGTGGTAAACGGGTGGAGTAGAAATATGTTATTAAACTTCCTAGTAGCCAACCAATAGGTATTTCAGAGTATGAACTGGAAAAATTTTATCCTGAAAAACTGGAAGGTACCATACCTTCTATAGAAGAAATAGAAAAGTTATTGAGCAGAAAAATAGATTTACAATGACCATAGAGATAAAAGATTTAGAACATATCGGCGAGGCTGCGAAGGAGTTTGTGGCAGCCATGGACGACGCCACAGTTTTCGCGTTCTATGGAAAGATGGGCGCAGGGAAAACAACGTTTATCAAAGCCGTATGTGAGGAGTTGGGTGTGGAAGATGTTATCACCTCTCCCACTTTCGCTATAGTCAACGAATATCGTTCGTCCACGACCGACGAGTTAATATACCACTTCGATTTCTACCGTATCAAAAAACTCGAAGAGGTGTATGACCTCGGGTATGAAGATTATTTCTACAGCGGAGCCGTCTGTTTCATTGAATGGCCCGAACTGATAGAAGAACTCCTGCCCGATGATGCCGTGCGTGTGCACATCACCGAGCAGGAGGGAATCAGGACTTTGGAGTTTTAGCCCCCTCATACTCCCCGAGGGGGAGAACCTTTACTTGATGGTGAGGCTAAATGTCTCTATTCTACAGCAGTGCTTTGAACTTTTCGTCGAGGACGGCTTTACCAGCAGCACCGACGAAACGGTCAACGAGTTCACCATTCTTGAAGAAAAGGACGGTGGGAATGTTGCGCACGCCAAATTCCATGGCGATATCGTCGTTTTCCTCCACGTCGCATTTTCCTACCACGATGCGTCCGTCGTAATCATTGGCCAACTCAGAGATGACGGGTCCCAACATACGGCAGGGTCCGCACCATGTAGCCCACAGGTCAACGACCAATGGTAAATCACCATTTTTATAACTCTCGAAATTCTCAGTTGTGATTGTAACTTCCATGTGTGTAATATTATAAAATTAATAGATAAAATCGCTTCAAAGATTCTCTTAATTCTCATCAAAAATCGTGCCAAATATTCAGGCTGACAGAATGCTTTTGGTAAGTGGCCGGCGGCTAGGCGACCACATCCCTGAATTCTCTTAATTGATATGGTAAGACAATCCTTCGTTTGCTTCGATAAACTGGGTGAGATCGCGCTTCACGTTCACCATCACCTCTCTGCTACGCAGCATGACATGCGAATGCTCGCCGGGCTCATGTATTTGTATGAACAATGAAGTTTGCCCGGGATTATCACGAAGGAGCGTTGACAGGTCCGAAGCCGTTGTCTCGTCAAGTTTGTCTGCATCGATGGTGATGGTTATTTTGTCGATACTTTTCTCCTTCACTGTCTGCAGGTACTGGATGTCTTGTATCTTGAAGTCAATGTAATTGCTGGTCTCAAATTTCTTGTAGCATTTCGCCTTGATAAAGACCGAGCATCCTTCTGTGAGCATTCCCTGCCAATGGCCCCAATCCTCTCCGAAGAGCGCCAACTCACCAGATCCCTCGAAATCCTCGATGGTGACAAATCCGCAGGGCTTGCCCGTCTTTGTAAATTTAGATTTTACTCCGGTGACAATGCCGCCAACCGTAATCTCCTGCTTTTTGGTCAAGGCCTCTTTGTCGTCGAGTTCCTGACAATGCGTGTTGCAGAGGTTATTAAGCACGATATCATACTCGTCGAGGGGATGGGCCGAGAGATAGATACCCACCAAATCGCGCTCACGGTTGAGCCGCTCGATGGTGCTCCAACCCTCTGCCTCGGGAATGGCAGGCAGAGTCACCTCGATGGGTTCCAGATCGCCGAACAAAGAGTTTTGCGCCTCTTGTGCCGCCGCCTGATATAATTGTCCATGGCGCACGAGCGTATCAAGAAACATCACCCCTTTTGAATTCATGGCGAAATAGCGCTCACGAGCGATGCCGAAACTGTCGAAACCGCCGCTGAGAGCCAAGCTCTCAAACGCCTTCCTGTTGACGGCACTGAGATTGACACGTTGAGCGAAATCAAACACGCTCTTATAGGGACCATTGGCATCGCGCTCGTCGATGATGGCTTGTGCCGCCGACTCGCCCATGCCCTTGATGGCAGCCAAGCCGAAACGGATCTCGCCCTTCTTGTTTGAACCGAACTTGAGGTAACTCTCGTTGACATCAGGTCCGAGTGTGGGGATGCCCATCGCACGACATTCGTCCATCAGTTTGGTGATTTCTTTGATGTCGTTTTTCCTCCGGCTCATGATAGCCGCCATAAACTGCGAAGGATAGTGTGCCTTGAGGTATGCCGTCTGATACGCGACCCACGAGTAGCAAGTAGCGTGACTCTTGTTGAAAGCGTAAGAGGCGAATTTCTTCCAATCGCCCCAAATTTTCTTGAGCACCTCGGGGTCATGCCCTCTTTCTTTTCCACCCTCGAGGAATTTGGGCTCCATGGCATTTACGATGGCCTCTTTTTTCTTACCCATGGCCTTACGGAGGGCGTCGCTCTCACCGCGTGTGAAACCCGCCAACTGTCTGGAGAGCAACATCACCTGTTCTTGATAGACCGTGATGCCATATGTGTCCTTGAGGTATTTCTCCATGCAGGGAATGTCATACACCACAAGCGATGGATTGTGCTTTCTCTTAATGAAATCAGGGATATAGTCCATGGGACCGGGACGGTAGAGGGCATTCATAGCAATAAGGTCCTCGAAGACGGTCGGATGCAATTCGCGCAGGTATTTCTGCATGCCCGGCGACTCGAACTGGAATGTTCCGATAGTCTGCCCCTTCTGATACAATTCGTACGTGAGGGCATCGTCGATGGGAATCTTATCGAGGTCGATGATATCGCCCGTACTCAGCCGGATGTTTTCCACGGCTTCTTTCAACTCTGAGAGTGTTTTCAGTCCGAGGAAGTCCATTTTGATGAGTCCCGTTTCCTCAATGACGTGACCATCGTATTGCGTACAAAGCACCCTCTCGCCTTTGTTTTCGGTATCATCGGCAGTAGATACAGGCACCCAGTCGCTGATGGCGTCACGACAGATGATGGTGCCGCAGGCATGGATACCCGTTCCACGCACCGTGCCTTCCAACATACGCGCATATTTGATGGTGTTGCTCAGTTTGGGATCTTGCGACACTTCCGCATCTCTCAATGCCGGCACGTATTTGATGGCGTTGGAGAGATTCATCTTCGCATTGTCGGGCAACCGGTCGGGTATCTCCTTGCAGAGACGGTTTGAGATGTCGAGGGGCAGTTTCTCCACGCGCGCCACGTCCTTGATGGAGTTTTTCGTGGCCATGGTGCTGTATGTGATGATATGCGCCACTTTCTCATGTCCGTATTTGTCCTCGACCCATTTGAGCACACGCCCGCGTCCGTCATCATCGAAGTCGGTGTCGATATCTGGTAATGAGATACGGTCGGGGTTGAGGAAACGCTCAAACAGCAGGTCATATTTAATGGGATCGATCTTGGTGATACCTAAACAGTATGCCACGACCGACCCTGCAGCCGAGCCACGGCCTGGTCCGACGATGACATCAAGTTCTTTTCGAGCGGCATTGATAAAATCCTGTACGATAAGGAAGTAACCCGGGAATCCCATGGTCTTCATGATATGGAGTTCGAACTTGATGCGATCGGCCACCTCATCGCTCAGAGGTTCTCCGTACAGCCGCTTTGCTCCTTCGTATGCCAGTTTTGCAAGATATTCCGCTTCAAACTTGATGCGGTAAATCTTCTCATATCCTCCGAGGTGGTCGATTTTTTTCTTCCCTTCCTCCAAAGGCAACTGATTTTCGCCGTTTTCGTCGGAGGTAAACTCTTTGAACAAGTCTTCCTCAGAGTATTTCTTACGGATGTCCTCTTCTGTGCCGAAACTCTCTGGTATGGGGAAGAAGGGCATGATAGGGTCGTGATTGATGCTGTAGACCTCAACCTTGTCGAGAATCTCGAGTGTATTAGAGAGGCTTTCGGGCACATCGGCAAACACCTCATTCATCTCCGCACGGGTTTTGAACCACTCCTGCTTGGTGTAGCGCATTCGATTGGGATCATCGAGGTCGCTGGCGGTAGAGAGACAAAGTAAGTGGTCATGCGCCTCGGCATTTTCGCGGTCCACAAAGTGCACATCGTTGGTGCATACCACTTTGATGCCATATTCACGTGCCAATTCCAAGATGACTTTGTTGGCACGCTGTTGCTCAGGATAAGTCTCGCGATTGGCCACGATATTGGGATCAGTCACCTGATGGCGCTGAATCTCCAAATAATAGTCATCACCGAATACACGACGGTACCACTCGATGGTCTGACGGGCCTTCTGTATGTCACCGGCATTAATGGCACGGGGCACCTCACCAGCCAAACATGCTGAACAGACAATCAGTCCTTCGTGGTAGCGCTCCAAGTCGTCGTGGTCAGTTCGCGCCTTGCTGTAGAAACCATCGGTCCAAGAGCGTGACACCAGTTTGATAAGGTTCTTATACCCTTGATAGTTTTTTGCCAATACGATGAGGTGATAACGGCGGTCATCACCGCGGCTTCTGTCTTTATCTTCTTTTTTACGGTAGGCCACGTACATCTCGCAACCGAGAATGGGCTTGAAGGGTTCCTTGCCTTCCTTCTTAAGTTTTTTGTTGACGTTGGCGCAATAGTCTGAGAAGAATTTGATGCCGAACATATTTCCGTGGTCGGTCACCGCCATGCCTCGCATGCCGTCGGCCACAGCCTTGTCGACAAGCCGCTCGATGCTAGCCTGTCCGTCAAGAAGAGAGTAATATGTATGTACGTGTAAATGAACGAAATCTTGCATATAAATCGGGAAGTTAAAGAAGGTAAGGGAGTTAAAGCACTTTTCTTGTAAAGGAGAAGAATAATAGTAGAAGGGAAAGGAGATGGACGATAGATATCAGGTCGTCTTTTAGTTTGCGAAGTTATAGATAAAACATGAGATTTCCGAAAGAATGATTCAAAAAATTTGTAAATAAACAAAAAAAGTATTACCTTTGCAGTGAATTTCAGAAAGCAAGCATTGTTGGTCTTTTTTCATTGAGGGCTGACATGTTTTTGCATGACGTTATCATGGGAAGAAGAATACGGAAACTCAAGAAACAAAGACTTCATAGCGAAGGCAACAGCACACTGATCATTAGCGGTCTGATTATCGCTGCCATCGCCTATCTTCTTTGGCATTTGTTTGACACGAAGGTGCCTTTCTGGTGCTTTCTTGCCGTTTTTGGTGTGCTTTACATGATTGTCGTGAATTTTTACCGTTGTCCCATTCGTTATTTCAATGAAGACACGGAGAAGATAGTCGTGGCTCCCGCCGACGGCCGTGTGGTGGTCATTGAGGAGGTAGAAGAGACTGAGTATTTCCATGACCGCCGACTGATGATTTCCATCTTCATGAGCCCGTTTAATGTGCATGCCAACTGGTTTCCCGTCGACGGTAAGGTAAAGTCCGTAAAGCATCATGACGGCAATTTCCACAAGGCATGGCTTCCGAAAGCAAGTGAGGAGAACGAGCGCGCCGACGTGATGATCGAGACTCCTGAGGGCGTGGATGTGCTTTGCCGTCAGATAGCCGGCGCGATAGCACGCCGCATCGTGACCTACGCCCAGGAAGGTGAAGAATGCTTCATCGACGAACATCTAGGATTTATCAAACTGGGGTCACGCGTTGATGTCTATCTGCCCCTCGGCACAGAAGTATGCGTGAAGATGGGCCAGAGCACCACCGGAAACCAGACTGTCATTGCCAAACTACAATAAGGAAAAACACACCTTGAAGCATGGCTAATTGTATCACACGCCAAATTCCTAACGCCATCACTTGCTGCAACCTGATTTCGGGTTGTATCTCAACAGTGTTCGCCCTCAGCGGCGACATGAAGATGGCATTGCTATGGATTGTCATCGGAGCAGTATTTGATTTCTTCGACGGCATGACGGCCCGACTGTTGCATGTTTCCTCCCCTATTGGCAAGGAACTGGATTCTTTGGCTGACGACGTGACTTTTGGCGTAGCCCCTGCCGCCATGGTCTTTACCCTGCTGCACTGGGTGTGTTATCCCGCTTTTCTTGAGCCAGTGAGCCATATCATCCCCTATTTCGCTTTTGTGATGGCAGCCTTTGCCGCATTGCGCCTGGCGAAATTCAACCTCGACGAGCGGCAGTCGGTATCGTTCATTGGTTTGCCCACCCCTGCCAATGCGCTGTTCTGGGGTTCACTGATTGCAGGCAGTTATCCTATGATTATCAATCAGAAATATGCCATTGCAGCCATTCTGGTGATGGTGTGTCTGAGCAGTTGGCTGATGGTGTCAGAGATACCGATGTTTGCCTTGAAATTCAAACAATGGGGCTGGCGGGGCAATGAGGTGAAATACATTTTTGTCCTGAGTTGCATCCCTCTGCTGATCTTTTTCGGCATCACGGGCATAGCCATCATCATCGCATGGTATGTGATACTTTCCGCGTTTACGGCGAAAAAGGTTTAGGGTAGAGAGTTTAGGGTAGAGAGTTCTATCGGAGCATTCCGAATATTCTGAGTATTCCGGCCAATCTTAATCAAAGTCCAATGTTAAAATTCCTCCTGTCTTTTCTTGGTTTCATCGTGTTGTTCATTTTCCTGATCGTCCTTTATTTCGTGTGGATGTTTTGGAAGATGCGTCAGAAAATGAATGACTTAGGGCAACGTGCCGCTGAGCAACGCCGCCAGCGAGAACGTGCGGCCCGTGGCGAGGAGGTGACCATGAACGAGCAAGCAGCGCAAAAGCAACAACAAAAGATATTCGCAGATGATGAAGGTGAATATGTAGAGTTTGAGGAAGAGAAGGATTAGAGACGACGAACATAACACAACCGCAATGCCGGTTCCCGACATTGCCACATTCAAGCAAATCGTGCCAAGACAACGTTGAGAGTTATCTTGGCACGATAATTTTACGCGTATCCGAACGGATCGTTATTGCATCATAAACGGCATTTCAGGCATCTTTGGCGGCTTCAGGTGAGTGAGCAGGCGGAAGAGTGCGCGTCGGCGTTGTCCCCAAGTCTTGAAGTCGTCGGCGCGGAGAGTTGGAATCTCGAAACCGGCACCGCCCATCATAGGCATGCCGCCTCCACCTCCGAAATTCATGTCGCC
>JAEEGL016310378.1_pt1 | contig 11762 bp, 9 predicted proteins | sample 9134231 | NCBI WGS metagenome assembly JAEEGL01 (sample SAMN16246548, study PRJNA631951) | gut metagenome | biome: gut microbiome; feature: rumen; material: fiber-attached | host: Bos | place: Iran: Karaj | collected 2018-10
TCGAGGATGTTGACCTTGTAACCCTCGTAGTCGAATTCCATGACGGAGGTGGATACGGAGATGCCGCGCTGCTTCTCGATGTCCATCCAATCGGAGATGGCGGTTTTGCGGATCTTGTTGCTCTTCACGGCGCCTGCCACCTGTATCTGGCCGCCGAAGAGCAGAAATTTCTCGGTCAGTGTGGTCTTGCCCGCATCGGGGTGGGAGATGATGGCGAAGGTGCGCCGTCTTTCTATTTCGTTGTTCATTTCGTGTTATCGTTTATGCTTGTTGCAACAGTTTGATGCAGTCGGCCAGCGACTCTTCCCAATAGGGGATCTCGATGCCGAATGTCTGCTTGATCTTGGTCTTGTCGAGCACGCTGTAGGGAGGACGGTGGGCCGGGGTGGGGTATTCCTCCGTGTGCAGCGGGCGCACCTTGCAGTCGGTGATGCCTGCCAGGCGGTGGATGGCTTTGGCGAAGTCATACCATGAGATGACGCCTTCGTTGGAGAAATGATAGACACCGGGTTCGATGCCTTTCTCGATGATGGCCATGATGGCCCTGGCCAGGTCGCGGGCGTAGGTGGGACTGCCGATCTGGTCGGCCACGACGCCCAGTTCGCGCTTCTCCTGGCCCAGGCGCAGCATCGTCTTCACGAAGTTGTGGCCGAAGGTGCTGTAGAGCCATGCCGTGCGGATGATCATGGCGCGGTGGCACAGTTTCGACACGCCCAGTTCGGCGGCGAGTTTCGTGCTGCCATAGACGCTGTCGGGCGACGGGGTGTCGTCTTCCTTGTAGGGCAGGAAGTGCTTGCCGTTGAAGACATAGTCGGTGGAGATATGGATGATCCATCCTCCCCGTTGCTCCACGGCGTTGGCGAGGTAGGCCGGGGCGATGGTGTTGAGCGTCGTGCATTGCTCCTTGTCGTTCTCTGCCCGGTCCACGGCAGTGTAGGCGGCGCAGTTGACGATGCCGTCCACCTCGTGCTCGTTGACAAACTTGTCCACGGCCTCCTGGTCGCAGATGTCCAACTCGTTGATGTCGGTGTTGATAAACTGGTGGGTGGAATGGTCTTTTTCCAACAACTGTATCTCATTGCCCAGTTGTCCGTTGCATCCTGTGATAAGTATGTTCATGGTTATTGCTTTTTTTTATTCTTCAAATTCAAGTCCCTCGGTCTTGTCTTTCTGATAATAGTCGGAGAGCATGCCGATGAGGGTGGTGATCTCATTGATGGCATGTTGGGTGTCGGGGGAGATTTCCCGTTTCTGCAGGCGGAGCAGCATGACGCCGTAGAGGGCGTTGAGGCAGGTCTCCACCTCGCTCTCGTTGGGGTCGCTTCCGCGTTTGCGCAGTTCGACGATGAAGGGCAATACCTTATAATATTCTGCTCTGTAGAACGGGAAACGGCTGCTGTCCAGCAGGCGGGCATGCAGTTCGCTGAGGTCCTGCACCAGGATCTTGTTGATCTGAAGGTGGCCCTGCTCACGGCATCCCTCCTGGGTGAGCATGCGGATGAGGTTGGCATACCAGTCGGTGAGCTCGTCCATGTCTTCCTCGGAGTACTCAAACCGGCTGATGTATTCCCGCTTGAGTTTGGCGAGGTTGCATCCGTAGGCGCGGATGAGGTCTTCCACCTGCCACATGTAGAGCAGGTATTCTGCGATGTTCTGCTTTCTCAGTTGTTGTGCGATATACATAAATGGGTTGTTGGGGATGATACGTGGATGGTCATGGGGAAAAGGTTCTTCAGCCCTCCGCTCAGTAGTGGATGGTGAAGAGGTTGAAAATCGTTCCAAATAAAACGATCAGGGAGAATATGATCACCACGCTGCCGATAATCTTGTTGATGAGTATGATACCGTAATCCTCGAAAATGTTGTTCAACTTGTCGATCAGCCACGTCAGGCCATACCACCACAGGAGCGCGCCGCCCACGATGCTCAGGTAGCCGATGCACATCTCCAGCGGATGGTCGGGGATGATGAAGGCCAACTGGGCGAAACAGGCCATGAACAGGAAGACGATGAGGGGGTTGGAGAGCGTGACAAGGAAGGCGGTCACGCCATTGTGCATGTAGGTGCCCTTCGTCGTACCACTATGGTGCATGTTCTTCGTGGGGTTGGACCGGAAACTGATGATGCCGAAGATGAGCAGCATCACACTGCCGGTGATCTGGAGGAAGAAGCGGTTCTGCGCATTGTTGACCAGGTCCATCACAAAACTCATGCCCACACCGGTGACAAGGGCATAGAACAGGTCGCTGACCGTGGCTCCTATGCCTGTCACGAAACCATACCAACGGCCTTTGTTGAGCGTGCGCTGAACGCACAGTATGCCCACTGGTCCCATGGGAGCAGACGCAAGGATACCGATGATCAGTCCCTTGAAGATGGTGTCCAATATATTGATGTGAAACTCAAAAGGCATATCGACTGCAAAATTGCAATTTTTTTATGAAAGGAGCAAATTTTAGATGCAAAAGTTTGTGGTCTATTCTTTTTTCCGTATCTTTGCAGAACGTGTGAATTAACCAAATAACATAATATATGAACGAACAATCTACAATTAAACCGTATGTGATAGGATTGGATTTGGGTGGAACCAACTCCGTGTTTGGAATCGTCGACAGCCGTGGTGATATCAAGGCCACCACAGCCATCAAGACACAGGGTTACGACAAGGTGGAGGACTATGTTGAGGCTTCCTGCAATGCCCTGCAAGTGATCATCGAACAAGTGGGCGGCATCGACAACATCAAGGCGATGGGTATCGGTGCTCCCAACGGCAACTACTATAACGGTACGATAGAGTTCGCTCCCAACCTCTCTTGGGGACATAATGGCGTGGTGCCTCTGGCAAAACTCTTCAGCGACCGCCTGGGCATCCCTGTCGCGCTGACCAATGACGCCAATGCCGCTGCCATCGGCGAGATGATCTATGGCGTGGCACGTGGCATGAAGAACTTCATCGTCATCACCCTCGGAACGGGCGTGGGATCGGGCATCGTCATCAACGGCCAACTGGTCTATGGCTGCGACGGCTTCGCCGGTGAGCTCGGCCATGTCATCATGCGCCGTGAGAACGGACGTCTCTGTGGCTGCGGCCGCAAGGGCTGTCTGGAGGCTTACTGCTCCGCCACGGGTGTGGCTCGTTCGGCACGTGAGTTGCTCGACACCACCAACCGTCCTTCGCTGCTCCGCGAGATGAAGTCTGAGGACATCACGTCGCTCGATGTCTCCATCGCCGCCGGAAAGGGTGATGAACTGGCCAACGAGGTGTTCCAGTTCACGGGCGAGATGCTGGGTGCTGCCTGCGCCGACTTCGCTGCCTTCTCTTCACCTGAGGCCTTCATCTTCTTCGGTGGTCTGGTGAAAGCCGGCGACCTGATCATGAACCCCATCAAGGAGGGATATGATAAGAACGTGCTCCCGATTTTCAAGGGCAAGGCCAAGTTCCTCATCAGCGGCCTTGATGGTGCCTCCGCTGCCGTCTTAGGCGCCTCCGCCATCGGCTGGGAGATCTAAGGTTAGGAGTTTAGGAGTGTAGGAGTCTAGGAGTTTAGACATTACTCTTGCAAGTCCGCTTCCTCAAGAAAGGAGGGTAGACGCTTGGGAGTTTAGGAGTGTAGGAGTCTAGGAGTTTAGACATTACTCTTGCAAATCTCTTGCAAATCATTTAGACACCCTAAAAGGCCTCCGCATACATAACCCAGGGCATCGCCCTGGGTTATTTGCGTTCCGCCATCAAAAGCAAACTGCCCCTCTCCCTCGAGGGAGCAAAAGCAAACCATCCCCTCTCCCTCGAGGGAGAGGTAATCTATATTAAGAAGCAAGGGGTTTAACGTTTTTAACACTTGTGTCAAATGTAAAAAAATACTCCTTGTCAAACTTTTGCTTATTCCTGACCATGGCGGTAAGTATGTGTATGATCTTGTTCTTCACGTTGTTTTTTGCTATCATGGGGCATTTCCCCCTTTCGAGAAGCCTGTTGTAGTATGCATTGATGACAGAATTGTATTTGATGGCCACTGTTGCCGCATTACCGATGAGTGCCTTTAGTTTCTTGTTGCAGAATCCACTTACATGAGGTGATGTGTGTACAGACGTTCCCGACTCTCTGTGGAAAGGAGCCACTCCCCAGTAGGTGGCGATTTTCCTTGCGTTGAAGTCGAATTTGGTGAAGTTTTCCGTATATACGATGAATGCGAGCGTGTTGATTCTTGCCACTCCTGTGAAAGAACAGAGAATGTCGTAGTTTTCCTTGATTGCCTCTACGCTGTCAATAATCTCATCCATCTTATCCTCCAGCTTCTTGATCTCATCGTCGATTACCCTGCAGACCCTCTTGTTGGCCGACTTGATCAGGCTGACGGCACTTCCCTGGACCTTCCTTTCTGGTATTTCCGAGGTGCTGTTCTGGAGTTTTGTCTTGGCACTCACAAGCAGATCCCTCTGAGAGAGCAGCATCTTGAGGTCCTCGAGTTCCTTCGGCGGCAACTTGTACCTTACAGCCTTGTCCTCAAACCTGCGTGCGTACTCGGCGATACAGCGGGAGTCTGCCTTGTCGTCCTTCCCTCTTCTTATGACACCCTCAGACCTCTTGATGCTGTATGCATTCTGCAGCCACATGAAGTAACCCTTCTCCGTGAGATAACGGGTGACTCTCTGACTGTAGTATCCCGTATCCTCACCGCAGAACATCCAGTCCTCAGAATCGATGCCGCGCGCGAATTTCCTCACGGCGCGCAGCATGTCCCTGGCCCCCATGGGGGAGTTCTTGAACTGTCCGTGCACAGACGTCCTTTCTACCACGTTTATTGCCGTCATGTCAAACTTTTCTTTGGCGAAATCAATGCCCACTGCGATTTTTTTCATAACTTTGCATTTGAATTGTAAACTGGCCATCAAGCTGTATAGGCTGAAACTCTAATTAGGATCTATGTCCTGGCAATCTATCTTGCCTTTGCAGCTTGCCTGAAGGGGACGGTTACCTCTCATAGCCTTTAAGGCTTCCCGGGTGCAATAGTTTCCCCCTTCAGGAGGTCAGTTGTTCCTTTATACAACAAAGGTATGCAACTTAACCCGTTTGTGGAAGTTTTTCATTGAGATTTCATTCATCAAGTCCTCTCTAATCTTCCACGCCGCAAATTTAGAGACGGGTGAGGGGGGAACATTTTATGTAGAGACGTCACATTGTGGCGTCTCTTTGTCATGCCCTCACCTAACCTCTCCCAGAGGGAGAGGGATAAGTATGCTTTGTCTCCCAAAAGGAAAGGTTCCGCCATCAAAAGCAAGCCATCCCCTCTCCCTCGAGGGAGAGGACGGGTGAGGGGGAATAAGGGACGACGGGTGAGGGGGCATAAGGGAGACGACGGGTGAGGGGGAATAAAGGCGAGGCCGAATGAACGCCAATTTGAGAAAATCCCCTCACCTAACCTCTCCCAAAGGGAGAGGGATAAGTTTGTTGGGGCATAAATCACGCAGAAAATTTCTCCATATAGGATTTTTTCCCTAATTTTGCAAATCAGAACAATAGAATGCTCCGGGAGCAAACGTAACCAAAGAGGATCATGAGTATTTATGACAAGGATATCAATGCGGCGGTCGAGGTGATGCGCCGTGGTGGGGTGATTCTTTATCCCACCGACACGGTGTGGGGAATCGGCTGTGATGCCACCAACCCCGATGCCGTGGCAAAGGTCTATGAGATCAAGCGGCGGGTGGACTCCAAAGCCCTCATCTGTCTCGTCGACAGCGAGGCCCGCCTGCAGCGATATATCAGAAACGTGCCCAATGTGGCGTGGGACGTCATCGAACTGGCCACCAAACCGGTCACCGTCATCCTTGACGGAGCGGTCAACCTGGCTCCCAACCTCCTGGCGGAGGACGGGTCGGTGGCCATCAGGGTGACCCGCGAACCATTCTCACAGCAGCTTTGTTACCGTTTCCAGAAAGCCATCGTCTCCACCAGCGCCAATTTCAGCGGGGAGCCGCCGGCATCCAACTACTGCGACATCTCTCCCGAACTGCTGGAGGCTGTCGATTACGTGTGCACCTCGCGCCGGCAGGAGAAGAAACCGCATACCCCTTCGTCGATCATCAGACTGCGGCCTGACGGTCAGGTGGAGGTGGTCAGGAAATAATCCCTATACCCATGGAGGAAACAGCAATAGGCAAGAAATTGTCGGCCTACGACAAACTCAATGAATGGCGGAAGCAGTATGTGGCTGACCGCCATTTCACGCTTATGCTCAGTTTCCTGGTGGGTATCTTCGCTGCCTTCGCCGCCTTCGTGCTGCATGGCCTCATCAACCAGATAGAGGCCTTGCTCACCCACGGTTTCCATATCGAGTCGTTCAACTGGCTCTATCTCGTCTTCCCCGTCGTCGGCATCTATCTCACGTCGCTGTTTGTGAGGTATGTGGTCAAAGACAACATCAGCCATGGCATCACGCGCATCCTGTATGCCATCAGCCGCAAACAGAGCCGGCTGAGAGGGCACAACTGCTGGAGCTCGGTCATCGCGTCGGCCATCACCATCGGATTCGGCGGCAGCGTGGGAGCCGAGGCTCCCATCGTCCTCACGGGGTCGGCCATAGGCAGCAACCTCGGACAGGCGTTCCGCCTGGATGGAAAAACCATGATGGTATTGGTGGGATGCGGCGCCTCGGCGGCCATCGCCGGCATCTTCAAAGCCCCCATCGCCGGACTGGTGTTTACCCTCGAGGTGTTGATGATCGACCTGACCATGGCCTCGCTCCTGCCCATCCTCATCGCCTGTGTCACAGCCACCTGTTTCACCTACATCCTGGTGGGCAGCGACTCCCTCTTCCACTTCACCCTCGACGCCGCATGGCAGGTGGAGCGTGTGCCGGCCACCATCCTGCTGGGCATTTTCTGCGGACTGGTGAGCCTCTATTTCATCCGGCTGATGACGTCGTGCGAGAACGTGTTCTCGAAAATCGGCAACAAACCCTATGTCAAGCTCCTTCTGGGCGGTGTGGTGCTCAGTTGCCTGATCTTCCTCTTCCCCTCACTCTATGGTGAGGGCTACTCCAGCATCAACATCCTCCTCAACGGCAGGACGGAGGCCGACTGGGAGACCATCCTCAACAACTCCCTGTTTTATGGCAACGGCCACCTGCTCATGGTGTATATCGGTCTGGTGCTGGCCACGAAGGTGATCGCCACCTCTGCCACCAACGGCGGCGGCGGATGCGGCGGTACGTTTGCTCCGTCGCTCTTCATCGGGGCTTTCGCCGGCTTCTTCTTCTCCCACCTGTGGAACATCAACCAAATCAGCATCTACCTGCCGGAGAAGAATTTCGCCCTGTTGGGCATGGCCGGGGTGATGGCCGGGGTGATGCACGCCCCGCTGACCGGCATCTTCCTCATCGCCGAGATCACGGGAGGGTATGAGATGTTTATCCCGCTGATGATCGTCAGCATCTGTGCCTACCTCACCATCATCGTTTTTGAGCCTCACAGCATCTATGGCATGCGGCTGGCAAGGGAGGGAAAACTCATCACACACCATACCGACAAGGCCATTCTCACCCTGATGAGCCTCGACAGCATCATCGACCGCCATTTCACGGCCGTGGAACCTGATATGCGTCTGGGAAAACTGGTGAATGTCATCAGCATGAGCACCACGAGTTTCCTGCCCGTGCTCGACAATGCCGGGACGCTCCTCGGTGAGGTCGATCTGACCAAGATCAGGAATGTCATGTTCCGCACCGAACTCTACAATCACTTCACGGTGGAGCAGTTGATGACGCCGCCGGCCGGTACGCTGGGCGTGGATGACCCGATGGAGGACGTGATGCGGAAGTTTGACGAGACCAACGCCTCCGTGCTCCCCGTCACCGACACGCAGTCGCATCTGATCGGCTATATCAGCCGCACGCGCATGTACACCGTCTATCGAAAGATGGTCGCCGACATGTCGGCAGAGTGAGAAACGCGTTTCCGGGGGACTAACGAAACCATTGGGCCTGAATCCCCGGGAAACCTTAACCAACAAACGCAGAATGATGAAAAAAGAAGATCTCAGAATCGTGTTCATGGGCACGCCGGAGTTTGCCGTGGGCACCTTGAAAGCCCTCGTTGAGGGCGGATACCGGGTGGTGGCCGTCGTCACGCAGCCCGACAAACCCGTGGGGCGCCATGGCAGTGTGCTGCAGCCCTCGGAAGTGAAACAGTATGCTCTCTCCCAGGATATCCCGGTGCTCCAGCCGGAGAAGATGAAAGACCCGGCGTTCGTCGAACAGCTCCGCAGCTATGAGGCCGACCTCCAGGTGGTCGTGGCCTTCAGGATGCTGCCCGAGGTGGTCTGGGACATGCCCCGGTTGGGCACGTTCAACGTCCATGCGGCCTTGTTGCCTCAGTACAGGGGTGCGGCGCCCATCAACTGGGCGGTCATCAACGGGGAGACGGTCACCGGTGTGACCACCTTCTTCCTCGACCATGATATCGACACGGGCCGGGTGATCATGCGGCGGAAGTTTGACATCCCCGACGACGCCGACGTGGAGTATGTCTATGACGGACTGATGCACCTGGGCGCAGAAGTGGCCCTGGAGACCATCGACCGCATCATCGCCGGCGACGGACAGGTGGAGGCTATCTCGCAGGAGGAGATGATGACGGAGGGGGTGACGCTCCATCCGGCGCCGAAGATTTTTAAGGAGACTTGCCGGATAGACTGGTCGCTGCCGTCAAAGCGTATTTACGACTTCGTGCGTGGCCTCAGTCCTTATCCGGGCGCGTGGACGATGATGCAGCCGGTGACGGGCAATGCCGTGGTGGTCAAGGTGTTCAAGACCACCAAATGTCCGGAGAAGGTGGCCGATGAACGTCCGGGCACCATCCTGGTGGAGAAAAACAAACTCTATGTGGTCACCGGCGACGGCGTGCTGAGAATCGACGCCCTGCAGATGGCAGGCAAGAAACGGATGGATGCCGCCGCTTTCCTCAACGGCATGAGGAATGTGGAGACAAATGTGATGGAATAAGCGTCAGTGGCGCTTGCGCCAGAAATAGTGCCAGATGCGGAAAAATGGCTCGCAGAGGCATTCCGAAGGGAAATACCTGACCAGACGGATGTCGCGCAGGGCCGTTTTTGCATTGTGCCGCCAGGCGTTATGGGTGTCTCCGCCGAGTGTCCGTTCGTCGTATTTGCCGAAGTTTCCTCCTTCCAGGATCTCATGGAAGAGCAGGCGCCCTCGTTTCTCATCCATATCGCAGAGCAGTTTTTCCTTCTCCAGTCCCAGTTGGTGGTGGAGCACCCACATCACCGCACCGGCGATGCCATGGAGTCCCAGTCGTTTCAGCGTCTTCTCTGACGGCGGTTGCTGCGTCTTGTTGCCCGACAGCAGGTGGTAGTAGTCTACGAGATGGCGCAGTCCCACGCCCTCCCTGAGGAGGTGGGCATAGAGATGGGAAAGCAGGAAAATGCAGTTGAATTCGTAGGTGGGCACGCAAAAACCCCATTCTTTCTGTTCGTTGGAGAAGCACTCTTCGGCATGTGACTTAAACCATTCCTGCAACCGCTTGTTGTGCACGGGGTTGCTCATCCATGACGGACGGTAATGCACCTCCACGGGCACTTTGCCGGCATTGATGAAGTCGATGTGGTGGTAGGAGCGCTTGAATCCCGGACAGACGGAATCGACATAGGCGATGATCTCCTTGTCGCTGCCTTCCACCCAGATGTCGATGTCGCCCGGCGTGCGCATCAGCGGGGTGGGGTAGAGCAGGGCATTCCCCTGGCCCTTGAGCACGCAGGAGCGGAATCCCTCTTTCTTGAAGTTCTTCCACACCCAGGCGGCTTTCTCATAGACCATGTTGTTGCGGCGCTCTATCTTCTTGCACCGGGCCATCCACGTGAGGACGGCCTCCTCCGACAGTTTCACCAGTCCTTGCTGGTCAAGCCGTTGGATGCCGCGCCAAAACGTGGCCTCCACGGTCTGATGACGGGCGAAGACATAGAGCTTCTCCCAGTCAATCTCCTTGTATGACGGGGGAGGCGTCAGTTCTTCTCCCAGACTGTAGCGCAAAAACTCAAAATATCGTGCGTATTCTTCCATTCTTCAGGGCTGTATCCTATGTTGAGAATCGATGCAACTGATGCAGCATGGTCCAAATGATTTGCAAATATAGGGATAAAATCCTATATGGAGAAATTTTCAGCGTGATTTATGCCCCAACAAACTTATCCCTCTCCCTCTGGGAGCCCCAACAAACTTATCCCTCTCCCTTTGGGAGAGGTTAGGTGAGGGTATTTACCAAATTTCCGCTCATCCCCCTCACCCATCCTCTCCCTCGAGGGAGAGGGGCAGTTTGCTTTTGATGGCGGAACCTCTCCCTTTGGAAACCCCAACAAACTTATCCCTCTCCCTTTGGGAGAGGTTAGGTGAGGGTATTCTCTCAAATTGCCATTTACGCTCTGCCAGATTTCGAAAAAATACCGACCTCAAAATCAACAAATGAAATGGCAAAACTATATTCGAAATCATATAAAGGTGTTAAAAATCTCACATTTTATATTAGAAATGATATAGTTTGTCGAATAAGACCTAACTACTAATCACAATAATTGATAATTATCAATCATTTACCAATATTATGTTAAAGGACGTGAAAACCAAAGAAATAATTAACATTTTTGTGTTAACGAATTAAGATTCATGCTATCTTTGTGGCCATGAAAAAGAAGACGATTTGGGCCATAGCAACAATCATGGGACTGTCGTTCCTCGCATTGCTCTTCTTGCAGATCAGATACATCAGCGAGATGGTGAGCATGAAGAAGGAGCAGTTTGACGAGTCGGTCAACAGGTCCCTCAACCAGGTGTCGCGAAACCTGGAGCTCAATGAGACATTGCGTTTCCTGGAACAGGACGTCAGCACCGCCAATCGTGTCCGGATGGCCAGCGATACGGTGGTGACCAGCGCACTCGACCCCGACCTGCCACATGCCAAGGGGTATTCTTCCTTCGAGACGAAAGTGGAGGAGATGAAGCCGTCGAATGTCCCCAAGGTGCTCATCGTGAGAAATGACAAGAGCACCATGTCGCAGACAAGCAAGTCGATGCAGGAAATCGTGCGCAACAGGTACGTCTATCAGAAAGCCCTCCTCGACCGGGTGGTGATGAACATCCTCTATTCCGCCTCGGAGAAACCCCTCGAGGATCGTGTCAACTTCCGGTTGCTCGACCATGACCTCAAGGCGGAACTGGAAAACAACGGCGTCCGTATTCCCTATCATTTCACCGTGAGCACACAGGAGGGAAGAGAGGTCTACCGGTGTCCGGACTACGATGACGAGGGAGAGGAATACACCTACGAGCAGGTGCTCTACCGCAATGACCCGGCCAACAAGATGGGAATCGTGAGGATTCACTTCCCGCAGATGAACAGATACATCTTCTCGAGTATCCGATTCATGCTCCCGGCCATCGCCTTCACGGTGATCCTGCTGATCACGTTCATCTTCACCATCGTGGTGGTGTTCAGGCAAAAACGCTACTCGGAGATCAAAAACGACTTCATCAACAACATGACCCATGAACTCAAGACCCCGATCTCCAGCATCTCGCTCGCAGCGCAGATGCTCAACGATGACTCGCTGACCAAGAGTCCGTCGATGATGAAGCATATCGGCGGAGCCATACAGGAGGAGTCGAAGCGGTTGAGGTTCCTGGTGGAGAAAGTGCTCCAGATGTCGATGTTTGACAGGCAGGATGCCATCTATAAGAAAAAGGAACTCGACA
>JAEEGL016362655.1_pt1 | contig 11762 bp, 12 predicted proteins | sample 9134231 | NCBI WGS metagenome assembly JAEEGL01 (sample SAMN16246548, study PRJNA631951) | gut metagenome | biome: gut microbiome; feature: rumen; material: fiber-attached | host: Bos | place: Iran: Karaj | collected 2018-10
ACGGCTTATCAAGATCGGCGGCGTCAATATCTTCCCGCAAGAGGTGGAGATGGTAGCTTGTACGCTGAAAGAAGTGGACAACGCCTGCGCCGTGCGTATTTTACAGAACGGCAAACCGGCCATTCGGTTGCTGGTCGTTTTGAAAGACAAAGGACACCTTTCGCCGTGGCTGAGAAGCAAGATCAAAGACGTTGTCCGCGATAACATTCTACCGTATGCCGTGCCGCGCGAGATCGAGGCGGTAGACAGCATACATCTGAATACCATGGGCAAGAGCGACTATAAGTTCTACGAGGACAGAGAGAACAAGAACGTCGTTCCTACCGGCGGAGAAAGAAGACGTCCGAAAAAGAACAAAGTAAAGCAGAAGAAGAGATATCATATCACGCAGGTCAACTATGCGCCGCAGGCGGAAGAAGCCAAGAAGACGGACGCTCCGCACAGTTAGGCCCGGTTCGCAATAATCTTATTTTTATCGACGTAAAAAGCCGTTTTCCGAAAGGGGACGGCTTTTATAATATTGTTGACTATGGCAAGAGTAATTGTGATCACCTCCGGGAAAGGGGGCGTGGGAAAGACGACCTGTTGCGCGAATATCGGCAGGGCGATCGCGGAGCGGGGCAAAAAGACTCTGCTTATAGAAGGCGATATAGGGTTGAATAATCTGGACGCCGTTTTGCGTGTGGAAGACGGTATTCTCTACGATATAGGCGAATACGCCGCCGGGAAAGCCACGCTTCGGCAATGTCTTTTACGGGTGGGAGAAAACTTATGGTTGCTCCCCGCAACAGCCGCGTCCAATATGCTGACGGCTGCCTTTTTTTCGGAAACGGTGAACAAGTTGAAAGGCGAGTTCGATTTCGTTTTGATCGATTCTCCGGCGGGACTGGAAGAAGGATTCCACCGCGCCGCAAATTGCGCGCAAGAAGCCGTCATCGTCACGACGCCGCACGTTACCGGAATACGGGACGGGTATAAAACAGCGCGCGTGCTCGAAGGGTACGGTATAAAAAAGATAGGTCTTATCGTCAACAGAGTACGCGGAGAATGGGTGGTGAAAAAGGAGATCGTTTCTCCTGAAGAAGCGGCAGAAGTTATGAATGTGCCGCTGATCGGGACGGTGCCGGAAGACGACGATCTGAATATTTTCGGATTGGTAGGGCTGAAAGACGGAACGGAAGTTACCGCCGCCGTCAAGATGATCGCCGCCTATATCGACGGAGCGGGAAAGAAAATATACGACTGCACGGCGCGGTGGCGGGGCATAAGAAACAAACTGAGAAGGTGGCTCGGATGAAAGGGGGAGAGCGGGAACTGGATCGTTTGAAAAAAATGATCAGAAAAGATAATTTTCGGATACCGGATGAGTCGATCGGGATACTGAAAAGCGAACTTATTACCGTTTTGGACGGCTACCTGGACGTAGCGGACGAGAGCGTGGAGCTCGCATTTTTTACCGGGGACGAGGGCAAGATCGTCTTTACTTTGACGGGCAAAGCCGTCGGCGTAAAGACGATACGCTCTCTTTGATCTCAGTCCAGCATTCGTCCCGTTTCAAAGTAGTACGCAAGCCGGCTCGGTCTCCTCGGCATCAGCGCGGATACCGTGGCGTAGAGAACGGCGGCGACGGAACCGGCGAGGACCGCCGGCGTATAGAAAAGGTCGAAGTTCCTGCTGAAAATAAGAGATGTTGCGGCGACGGACAATACGCCCGCAATAAAGCCGTATTTCGTGTTGCGGGTAAAAGCAAAAGAGAGAGCCCCGACGATCAGCCCGTGATAGAGGTTGACCGTTGACCACGCTTCCGCGCCGAAATATCCGGCTAGCCGCACAGCGCCGTACAATAATCCCGTCAATACGATGGTGATCAGCAGACATACGAGGCGGTTTTTCAGCGTTCCTCTGAAAATCAGGAAGAACAGCGCCGAAGCGACGAGAAGTAAAGTGCCGACGCTGAACGATACCTCGCCGAAAGTAAAAGGCGGGATGAAGTTGAGTCCGACGACGGCGGCGACGAGCAGGATGAGTGCGAGCGAAGGCACGCCGAAGTCTTTTACGGCGGAATGGCCTATTCCGAGTAAAACCATAATACCGAGTACGGTCAAAACGATAGATCCGATCATTTTTATCTCCTTGTAGTAGCCAGTATGCAAAAAAAACAGCGTTTTATGCGGATAAAACGCTTTACAACACCATGACAGAAAGATTATAATTAGTTAATCAAACTAATTAGAAGGAGTTTTTTGTTATGGCGAAAATAACATTTAACGGCGAAGCGTGCAAGGGTTGCGGCTTATGCGTTCTCTCTTGTCCGAAGAAGCTTTTGCAAATCTCCTCTGTCAGCAACAAGAACGGATACTTTATCGCGGAGATCACCGATCAGAATGCCTGCGTCGGCTGCGCGAGCTGTGCGGTCATGTGTCCCGATTGCGTCATCACGGTCGAGAGATAAGGAGGAATTTTCATGAAAGAACTTATGAAAGGTAACGAAGCGATCGCAGAAGCGGCTATCCGCGGCGGTTGCAGAGCGTTTTTCGGTTATCCCATCACCCCCCAAAACGAGATCCCCGAGTATATGAGCTGGAGACTCTTCGAAGTGGGCGGGACCTTTGTTCAGGCGGAAAGCGAGGTCGCTTCCATCAATATGATCTACGGCGCTTGCGGCGCAGGCGCGCGTGCGATGACCTCTTCTTCCAGCCCCGGTATCTCCCTTATGCAAGAAGGTATCAGCTATATCTGCTGCGCGGAGATCCCCTGCGTACTCGTTAACATGGTCCGCGGCGGCCCGGGACTCGGCGGCATTCAGCCGGCGCAAGGCGACTATTTCCAGGCGACCAAGGGCGGCGGTCACGGCGACTATCATATGATCGTCTTCGGACCCCAGGGCGTACAAGAATGCGTCGACCTTATGTATAACGCGTTCGACCTCGCCGAAAAGTACCGTATCCCCGTCATGATGCTCGGCGACGGTATGCTCGGACAGATCATGGAACCGGTAGAACTGCCCCCGATGAAGGACGTCAGTAAACTGGAAAGAAAGGCTTGGGCGACCGACGGCACCGGCGTTGGCAAGAACAGACGTATCGTCAACTCTTTGCTTATTGAACCGGACAAGTTGGAAGCGCACATCAAGCATCTCGAAGAAAAATACGCCGAGATCGCCAAGAACGAAACCTTGTTCGAAGAATACATGACCGACGACGCGGAGATCGTCCTTACCGCATACGGCACGGTAGCTCGTATCGCAAAGAGCGCCGTACATATGCTGCGTGAAAAGGGCATTAAGGCGGGACTGCTTCGTCCTATCACCCTGTATCCCTTCCCGTCCGACGCTTTCTTGAAGACGGCTCAAAAGGATTCCGTAAAGAAGTTCGTTTGCATGGAGCTCAGCTCCGGTCAGATGATCGAGGACGTAAAACTGGCTACGCACATGCTCAAGCCGGTAGAGTTTTTCGGACGCAACGGCGGCAACGTCATGACCCCGGAAGACATCGTTGAATTTATCACCAAGGAGGCGTAATATGGCAGTCGTATTTCAAAAAACAAAAATGCTGACCGACACTCCTTTCCACTATTGCCCCGGTTGTACGCACGGTATCGCCCACAGGCTCGTGGCGGAGTGCTTGGAAGAACTGGGCGCGGAAGGACATTGCGTGGGCGTTGCTCCCGTAGGTTGCGCCGTTTTCGCGTATAACTATTTCAATTGCGATATGCAAGAGGCTTCGCACGGTCGTGCGCCGGCCGTTGCCACCGGCATCAAGCGCGTCGCTCCGGAAAATATCGTTTTCGCTTATCAGGGCGACGGCGACCTTGCTTCCATCGGTATGGCCGAGATCGTTCACGCGGCGATGCGCGGAGAAAAGATCACCGTTATCTTCATCAACAATACCATTTACGGCATGACGGGCGGACAAATGGCCCCCACCACGTTGATCGGCGAAAAGGCCACCACCTGCATCTACGGCAGAGACCCGGAAAAGAACGGTAATCCGGTCAAGATGTGCGAAATGCTTGCGACCCTCACCGGCCCGGCCTATATCGAACGCGTCGCGCTTTTCGACGCCGCTCACGTTCGCGCCGCGAAGAAAGCCATCAAAAAGGCCTTTACTTATCAAAAGGAGAACAAGGGCTTCACGTTCATCGAAGTTCTGTCTTCCTGCCCCACCAACTGGGGTATGGCTCCCGAACAGGCCATCCAGTTCGTCAAGAACGAAATGCAGGCCTTCTATCCGCTCGGAGTGTATAAAGATACGGAGGTAAAGGACTAATGGAAAACAAAATCATTATCGCAGGTTTCGGCGGCCAGGGCGTTCAGTCCCTCGGTATGTTCATCGCTTTCGCGTCCATTCACGACGGCAAAGAAGTTACCTTCCTTCCGTCTTACGGACCGGAAATGCGCGGCGGCACCAGTAACTGCTCCGTCGTTGTCAGCGACAAACCGGTAGCAAGCCCCATCATCGCGCACCCGGATATGCTCATCGCCATGAACAAGCCCTCTCTTTACAAATTCGAAAACACGGTCAAGCCGGGCGGCACTATCATCGTCAACAGCTCGCTGATCGAAGATAAGGTTAAGCGCACCGACGTAAACGTTCTTTACGTAGACGCCAACCGTCTTGCGGTTGAAGCGGGCAATTCCCGTACGGCAAACATCGTCGTGCTCGGCGCTTATACCAAACTTTCCGGCGTGTTCACTCCCGAAATCATGAAAGCGGTCATCGAGAAGAAGTTCGCCAAAAAGCCCAAGGTCATTCCCGCCAACTTCGCGGCTTTCGACCTCGGATACAATCTGTAAAACAAAAATATCTGTCGAGAGGCTGTCTCTTTTAAGCGGGACAGCCTTTTCCTTTTTCATAAGGAGGTTATTTACCGATGAAGATAGGTCTTTTTACCGACTTGCACTATAAAAGAGAGCCGGAAGAGGGCAGAAAGTTCACAGCCCTTGCGCCCACGCGGGTCAAAGAGGCGATGGAAGCTTTTCGCAAAGAAAAGGTGGACGTTGCCGTATGCCTCGGCGATATCGTCGATAAAGCGGGGGCGCACGAAGAAGAACTGTCTTGTTGGAAAGAGCTTCTTTCCGTCATAAAAGGATATTCTTTTCCCTGTTATTTTCTCCCCGGTAATCACGATTACGAAGTCATGATCGGCGACGAGTTTTGTAAGACTACGGAGATGCCTCAGTATCCCTTTTTCGTCGACGTTGCCGCAAGACGCCTTATTTTTCTCGACGCGTGCTATCTGAATAACGGTAAGAGATACGACGAGGGCGGTATGATCTGGACGGAAACCAATCTTCCCAAAGAGCAAGAAGAATTTTTGGTGAAGACGATCAGTGAGTCCGACTTGCCGTGTATTGTTTTCACCCATCAGAATTTCGATAAATTCCTTCCGAAAGAATACCGCATCAAGCATTGCCAAAAGTTAAGAAGACTCATGAAAAAATCGGGCAAGGTCAAGTTTTCGTTTTCCGGGCATTTCCATGCCGGCGACGACCACGAGATATGCGGCGTGCGCTACGTCACCGTCCCGTCCATGACCGACACCGAAGCCAACAATTATATGATCATGGAGGTATGACCGTGTTCGAAGGTAAATTCAAGGCCGTCACGTTCAGTTACGACGACGGCGTTTTGCAGGACAAACGACTGATCGAGATATTGAATAAGTACGGATTGAAGTGCACCTTCAATCTCAATTCCGGCTTTTTGGGGAAGTCCGGTTCTCTCGTGCGCAATGACGTTACCGTCGCGCATTGCAAACCTCGCGTTTGCGAGACGCGCGCCATTTACGAAGGACATGAAGTTGCCGTTCATACCATCCATCATCCGCAACTGACCAAACTGTCGACGAAAAAAATCATTCGGGAAGTGGAAGACGACCGTAAAGCTTTGTCCGACATCGTCGGATACGAGGTAGTGGGCATGGCTTATCCGTGCAGTACGGAAGCCAGCCAAAACGACCGCGTCGTCAGTTTATTGCAGCGTTTTACCGGCGTGCAGTATTCCCGTAATACGGTGTCAAGTTACAATTTCGAGCCGCAGGCCGATCTGCTTCGTTTCCGTCCCACCTTGCACCATACCGAATGGAACGAACTTTTCCGCTTGGGAGAAGAGTTCGTGTCTTTGAAAACGGATAAGCCGAAAATCTTTTATATTTGGGGCCATTCTTACGAATTCGATATAAGTAACGATTGGGCTAAGTTCGAGGAATTTTGCCGCCTTATATCGGGCAAGGACGATATTTATTACGGAACGAACAAGGATGTTTTGCTCGATCCCGATCTTTTATCTTATACCGGCGTCAAATTGCACCCTTACAGAAAAAGAAAACTTTTCGAAAAGTAAAAAACAAACGGCGTCTTCCTTGAGAGGACGCCGTTTTTCATTATTCCGTATATAGATATATGTTGTTCATTTCTTCCTGAAAGTTCTCGTCTTTCAACAAATCGTGGAAAGATGTTCTTTCTTTCTCTTTTTCCAGGCGGGATCGGAACGAAAGGGAGTCGCAAGCTTGGCAAACGGCGTCCGCGTTCTTTTCCGCGTGAACGTAACTAAGTCCTTCTTCGGTCAGCATTTCTTCCAATTTATAGGCGTTTTCGCCGTATAAATAAACAATGGGCAAAGCGTCGACCGGTTTAATAACACGGATGGCCGCGCGCACGATCAGCGCCGATAGCTCGGAATAGTCCACGTCCCACATAAAAGAAAAAACGTTATCTTCTTTGCCGATGTAAAAAAGGGTCAGATTTTTTTCGCAGTCGAGCAAAAACGAGTTTTCCGGTTTGGTCGTCGATTGGCAAAATATCTCTCCCGACGTAAACGCTCCGAGAGGGGGCAGAACGTATATTTTTTCGGTGGGAAGTCCCAAAACGTCGTTTCCTACAAAGGTTCGGTAATTTTCGATCTTTGTATTTTGCGGGACGCCGAAAAGAATTTTGAGATAAAACTCGCTCGCGCAAACGGCCGTCGTTCCGGCTTTCGTAAGGCCGTATCTTTTAAGAAGAAAGTCGAGCTTATTTTTGATCGTCGCGCGAAGTGTTTCTCGCATGGCGGCAGGGGCTTTTTCGTACGCTTCCGCTTGCGAAGCAACGTCTCCGTAAGAAAGTAAGGGTTGGGCGACGGCGCGCGTTTCGATCGCGTTTTTGTCGCAGACGGTCACGTCAATCAAGTCGTCGCCGATCACGATTGCCGCGTCGCAAGAGGAGAGGGGGGCAACATTGTTTTCTTCCGGAAGAGGGCACGTGACGACAAGGCTCTTTGTTATCGTTTTATCGCACGCAAGTCTATGCCCGGCGGACAGCTTGTCCGCAGAAAGAAAGCGCCTGTCAAGGGCGCTTATCGGCAGATCTGGGCAGGCGATAACGCACTGTCCGCATTCTTCGCGGTCGCACGGAAATTGCATGCCGCAAAGAAGTAAAATATCTTTCAAAGGTTCGCCGTCTTCGGCGCAGAATTTTTTATCGTTAATAAGAACGGTAAACAAAACCGTCAGCCTCCGATAAGCCAGTTGCGAATGGTATCTTTCAGCGACGTTTTGGCTCCGTTTTGAGCGTCGTCGGTCGGGGTATAGTCTTCGAGGATGCTTTCGATGGCGGCGCGCAGTTTCGCGACGGTGACTTGTCCGTCGGCTTCTGCGATCTCGTTCTTTTTCTGTATGATCCTTTCTCTGATCTCGTCGATGTTATCGGCATAATGCTCGCTCAGGGTCGCCAAAACTTTTTCGAGATATTCATCGACGTTGGCGATGATGCCGGCGACGTAATCGGCAAGGTTCATGCGGCCTTCCACGTCTTCGTCGGGCCCGATAAAGAAGTCGCGATGCGCGTCGTCATGCAAATTGCATTTGGCGGAATCGTACGAAAAGACCTCTTTGAAGTCGATATGCAGCTTTAATCCGATGGTATTTTCTTGGTTGTTCGTTCCGCGCAAACACAGGGCGATCGCGTTAATAAGACTGGTGGAAATAGTGGCCGTCGATTCGTCGATAATTCCGTCGTCTTGCAAATTTTTGATGAGCTGACGAATTTTTTCGGCTTTAATGTTCAAATCAATGGTGAATCCCGTCGTTATTTTTTGAGGCAGGTTATTGCTTATGTCGGCATTCACGTGTTCCGCTTCTACGGTAAACCAGTTGTTTATGTCGGAGAAAAAGTCCTTATAACGTTCGATCGTTCCGCTTTTGTCCGTTACGCCGATGATATCGAGTAAACCGCTGGAAAGAAAGGCGGAAACGATCCCTTTCGCTTCTTTCAGAGAAATATCATAAGAAGCATGTCCGTTTTTGTCAACGTATTTGGTGGCGTCGTCTTTTCCCCAAAAAACGCTCTCTTTATCCAATTGCGAAAAAATTGTCTTCATCAAATAAGAATTGAGTTTGTTTTCCGTAATTTCCAGTTGAGAATTATTGTTTAACCATGCGGACAGAGAGCTGTCGTTTGCCACCAGCCAAATACTCTCCGCTTTTTTTGCTTCTTTGTCGTTAAAATGCGCTTTAAGATTGTACGTTCCGTTTTGGATGCCGAGTTCGGCGCCGAGTTCGATTTGTCCGGAAAGATAGTGTTGCAGATAGGCCGTTTCCGAATTGATGAGGCTGACGAGCGTACCTACTTCGTTGTCGGTATTACTGGCAGTCAAATCGGACGTTAAATACAATTTATTTTTTTCCTGCGTACGAACGATGTTGATGGTGGAGCCTATGCTGTATTGATCTTTCGCATTAAATAATTTCAATAGCGCAGCGTCCTTGTTGACGAAGACCGTACCGTTCAGAATTACGGATATATCCGTTCTTTTGACCGTTTCGTTCTCGTAGTTTTTTACCGCCTGATCGAAATTGATCTTTTCCGTCTTCTTCGTATCGTCTTTCGTCGTGTTCAACAAGGCGTCGCAAGCACACAAGCTCAGTACGGCAAACAGCACCACCAGAACCATTGCGATTATCTTCGTTCCCTTTCTCATTTTTCCTCCGATCAGTAATAATCGTTTAGCTCAGGATCGCCTTGATTCTACGGATGCCCGCAGAAGAAGACTGCTCTTTGACAATGGAAAAGTGTCCCAGGTCGCCCGTGTTGGTCGCGTGCGGTCCGCCGCACATTTCCATGGAATACTCTCCGATGGTGTATGTTTTTACTACGTCGGAATACTTGTCGTTGAAGACGCCGATGGCGCCAAGTTTACGCGCCTCCTCGATGGGCATTTCTCGGCAAACGACGGGTACTTTCTTTTCGATGATCATGTTGACTCTGTCTTCCACCGCCTTCAGTTCTTCTTGCGTCAGCGGACGGGGGAAGTTGAAGTCGAAACGTAGACGTTCGGCTGTGATGTTACTGCCTTTTTGCTGAATGGTGTTGTCATTCAGTACGTATTTCAGGCAGGCGTTCAGAAGGTGGGTCGCCGTGTGGAGCTTGCTGGTAGCTTCGCTGTGATCGGCAAGGCCGCCCTTAAACTTCTGTTCGGCGCCGGCGTGCGATTTTTCTTGGTGTTCTTTAAAGGCTTTGTCGAATCCTTCCGTGTCGACGACGATACCGTATTCGTTGGCCATTTCCACCGTCATTTCGATGGGGAAGCCGAAGGTGTCGTACAAACGGAAAGCCGCTTTGCCGCTCAGACGGTTATTTTGGATATACCCGCGGAGCTTTTCGAATTCTTTGATGCCTTGTGCCACCGTTTTGTCGAAACGTTCGATCTCCAAACGGAGTTCGGAAAGAACTTTGTCCTTGTTGCGCATGATCTCGGGATAGTAGGGCGCGTACTTTTCGATATAGAGGGCACTGATCTCTTCGAGAATGGAATAATCCAATTCCAGACTGCGCGTAAAGCGCACCGCGCGGCGAATAAGTCTGCGCAAGATATAGCCCTGGTCGACGTTGCTCGGCGTGATACCGTTTTCGTCGCCCAGCATAAAGGTGGCGGTACGGATATGGTCGGCGATGATGCGCATATCGCGCGTTTTTTCTTCGCCCTTGCCGCTTCTTGCTTTCAGCAGGTCGATGACCGGCTTAAAGACGTCGATATCGTAGACGGAAGAATATCCGTTCAGCATGGCGACCGTTCTTTCCAGTCCCATACCGGTGTCCACGTTCTTTTGTTCCAGCGGACGGAAAGTGCCGTCGGCGTTTTTGAAGAATTCCATAAAGACGTTGTTCCAGATCTCGACGTAACGACCGCAGTCGCAGGCGGGAGAACAATCGTCGGAGCATTTTTCTTTGTCGGTAATAAAGAATATCTCGGTATCGGGACCGCACGGACCGGTCACGCCGGCAGGACCCCACCAGTTGTTCTTTTTCGGCAGGTAAAAAATGTTTTCTTTTTTGATGCCCAGTTCTTCCCAACGCTTGGCGGAGACTTCGTCGCGGGCGCAATCCTCGTCGCCGGCGAAAACGCTGACGGCCAGTCTGTCCGTGGGAATGCCGAGGACTTGGGTCAGAAATTCAAAGCTGAAACCGATGCTCTCATGCTTGAAGTAGTCGCCGAGAGACCAGTTGCCGAGCATTTCGAAAAAGGTGCAGTGCGTTGCGTCGCCCACTTCGTCGATGTCGCCGGTACGGACGCACTTTTGCACGTCGGTCAGACGGTTGCCGCCCGGGTGCTTGGCGCCGAGAAGGTAGGGCACGAGCGGGTGCATTCCCGCCGTGGTAAACAGAACGGTGGGGTCGTTATCGGGAATAAGAGAAGCGCTGGCGATGATCGTATGGCCCTTGCTCTTAAAAAATTCAAGATACTTTTCGCGTAAAGCCTTTGTTGTTAACGTTTGCATAATTGTGTAAAAAACCTCGTTGTTGTCTTTTTTATTCTTTTGTCATCATTTTTATGAGTGCTCTTCCGTTGTCTAAAAAGATCCCTTTTTCCGCGGCGCGTTCGGAATAAGTCAGTCCGCATTTCGCCGGGTGAAGAGAATTATAGACGATGAAAGGCACGGGCGCGCCCACGTGGGAACGCAAGTAAAGGGGAGTCTGATGGTCGGGCAGGACCGCCATCACGAAAGGTTCTCCCTTTTCTTCCAATTTTTTACGGATATATCCTACCACGCCGTCGATCTTTTCGATGGCGAGTATTTTACCTTTTGCGTCGCCTTGGTGCCCGCACTCGTCCGGAGCTTCGAAGTGTACGAACACAAAGTCGTTTCTGTTCAGGGCGTCCACCGCCGCTTCCGCTTTCCCCATAAAGTTGGTGGAGAGGGTGCCGGTCACGCCTTCGACGTTTATTACTTCCATGCCGATGCCTTTTCCGATACCGCGAAGCAGGTCGGTCGCGCTGATCATGGCGCCGGTCAGGCCGTATCTGTCCTTAAACAGTTGTAACCGCGGCTTGGTGCCCATGCCCCAGAACCAAATGGCAGAGGCGGGATTTTTGCCGGCGGCGATACGCTTTTTGTTGACGGGGTGATCGGCGAGGATGGTGACGGAACGTTCTATCAAAGAAGCGAATTCTTCTCCGTCCGGGCCTTGCGGCAGGTACTCTCCGATCTGCTTGCCTTGAATGTCGTGCGGGGGCGTGAACTTTGCGTCCAACGTTCCGCGGTGCTTGAGGAGCAGGCAGTTACGGTACGATACGCCGGTAAAAAAGCGTCTTACGTCGCTACCTAATTCTTCGTTGATGGTCTTAAAGATCTCCGCCGATTCTTCCGTGGATATTTCTCCCGCAGAGTAATCGGTGAGGACGGTTTCGTTAAAAGACGGGCCGTGTTCGAAGGTGACGAGGTTGGTCCGCATGCAGATGTCGTCTTCGTCCAGATCGAGACCGATGCTGAGCGCTTCGAGAGGG
>JAEEGL016435977.1_pt1 | contig 11762 bp, 5 predicted proteins | sample 9134231 | NCBI WGS metagenome assembly JAEEGL01 (sample SAMN16246548, study PRJNA631951) | gut metagenome | biome: gut microbiome; feature: rumen; material: fiber-attached | host: Bos | place: Iran: Karaj | collected 2018-10
AAAAATAAATCCCCTTTTATTTTGCATTTTGCTCACTTAATTGTATCTTTGCAGCGGCAAACTAACTATTGATATGCGTAAAGCCGTTATACTGATATGGTGTATACTGGTGGGCTGGATGAATTCACTCAGTGCACAACCGCAGTGTACCGTGACTCATTACGATGAGTTCAGTGGCATGGCGCAGTGGTACGTCACACAGATTGTACAAGACCAACAGGGCATGATGTGGTTTGCCACCTGGAACGGTCTGAACCGTTACGACGGTTATGAATTTGTATGTTTCAAATCAAGAGTGGGCGATGGTATTGACATGCCGTCAGACCGTATTCGGGATATAGTCTTGGCTAAAGATGGTAGCCTGAGGTGTCTGGTGGATACTCGTGTGTTTGGCTTCTGTACAAAGACATGCAAATTCTTCCAACTGCCAGAAGCAGAGGAACGGCAACTGAAAGTCGACTTTGATCATAGTCATCAAAAAGAATTGGCTTTCGAGCACGCAGGCGAACCTAATTTCTATAAAGATCTCTATGGCACAGAATGGGCCGTCGGGCAAAAGGGGAGACTGATGTACAAGAACCCGTCGACAGGCCAGTATACTGACTACCCTGCAGAATGGCACGGAGCCACCCGTATCCGATTTTGTACGGCAGACAAGGAAGGTAATGCCTGGTTTACCAGTAGCTTTGGTGTTTTCAAGCTCTCTTTCCAAAGAAAGCCCTATCATCTTTTTGAGCATCAGGCACCTGATCAGGTACGCTGCTTCTATGTGGACAAGAAACAACGCTACTGGATCACCACCCGCAACGATGCCACAGTCAGGCTCTACGACAGTAATAACCACTTATTGGGATATCTTGGACATGACGGACGCCTGCACAGCCAGTACACTTCGTTCGGCTCCCCCATCTATCATATCATGCAAGACAGCAAAGGGAATTACTGGCTGAGCAGCAAGCCCGATGGACTATTCCGTTTGAAAGAGGCTGTCGACGATATATTCTCCATCGATCATTTTATACACAAAGAAAATGATATTCATTCGCTGAGTGATAACGATCTGTATAATACCATAGAGGATCAGTACGGCAGACTGTGGGTTGCAACATTTAATCAGGGCGTGAACTGTATACCCGACCCTCAGGCTACACAACCAGTATTCCTGCATCATGGCAACGGTCTACAAGTTTCAAAGGATTTAGGACTGCGGGTGCGCCAGTTCCATATAGCCAGAGGGCACATCCTGATGGCTGCCACTACTACAGGACTGCTGGTGGCCGACATCTCACCCAAAGATGCGAAACAGATTGTTTTTAAACATCACACTAAAGACATCCATCGCAGTAACAGTCTGAGTAATAATGCCACGATGTACGTTGCCGAAGACAGCAGGCATCGTATCTTCGTCTGTACAGAGAGTGGAGGTGTCAACCAGATTCTAACGGACGATCTGCCAGCCAACCAACTCGAATTCCGTCATTTCAACACATCGACAGGCCTACCATCCGATGTGGCGCTCTCTGCCGTGGCCTATGGCGACAACATGCTCATAGTCAGCAATAATCAGCTGATGATACTTATGCCAGACTCTGAACAGCTACAAAGCCACGAGTCTTTCTTCTGGCAGGATAAGCTACGGTTCTCGGATGCAACACCAACAATCCTGCCAGACGGCAGAGCCATCTTTGGTCTACAGAATGGTGCTTTTACCATTCGGATGGAAGACATCAAGAAAAGCACTTTTGTTCCACCTATTGCCTGGACAGGGCTCTCGATTGAAAATCAGCAAACGGAGCATGCCGTCAACGCTCTTGACACGTTGGTATTGGTTCCTGATGAACGTAACCTAATCCTGCGCTTTGCTGCGCTTGACTATTCTTCGGAAAACCAAACCCTCTATGCTTTTAGGTTTGGAAACGGCAGTGAGGCATGGAGCCATATCGGAAAAGACCATTCGGTGACGCTTCTGGATTTGAAACCAGGTACCTACCTATTACAGATACGCTCCACCAATAATGATGGCGTATGGGTGGACAACATCCGAACCCTGACCATCATCGTGAAACCTACCTTTTGGGAGACCCGCTGGGCCCAACTACTCTATGTTCTCTTGTTGGCGCTCCTGATATGGGGCATCCTCCGCACACGCCGGTATATCATCACCCTGAAACGACACCAGCAGGAACTGCATGAAGCTTATCTGACCTTACTGAATGCAAAAGGAACGAACGATGAGGATATGAAGCGTTCAGAAGAGCAGCCTGCCAAACCCAAAATGAAACCCGAGGACGAGATGTTCATGCAGAGGGCCATGAAGTTCATAGAGGAACATATCGGCGATGCAGATATCAACATTGGTGACATGGCTGACGCTACGGCTACCAGTCGCTCAGGACTGAACCGTAAGATGAAATCGCTACTTGGCGTGACCCCGCTCGACTTTATCCACGAGGCCAGAATCCGCAAGGCCTGTCAGATGCTGAAAGATGGTGCTGCCGTCAATGACGTGGCTTATAACTGTGGATTCTCAGACCCGAAATACTTTGGAAAATGCTTTAAGGCCGACATTGGCATGACACCTACAGAATATAAGGTGGAAAATTCAGTCAAGTAAGGTGGAATTTTGTGCCATTTTAAGGTGTTGACACAAAATTACCCTTCATTGGTTCTTTCTTGCCCCCGATTACTGTAAGATGATTGTACTTTTGCAGCGTACAATCTGAGAAAGTTAGTTAATAATATAGAAATAGTTAGTTTAGTTATGCATCGGAAGGGGGAGTGCGTGAGGTATTCCTCCTTTTCAAAAAGCAAACATGATCTACTGAATTTTTAATTTCCTAATTAATATATATAACAAAACTAAAATCAAAAAAGTATGAATCAAGCAATGAGACTATTGTGTAAACTTTGCCTCTTAGCAGCATTCTTCGTACTGGCACCACCCGAGGTACTGGCACAGACGATTGCTAAAGGTCAGGTTGTTGACTCAAACAATGAGCCCGTCATCGGTGCTACCGTAGTGGAGAAGGGTACTCCCAAGAACGCTACCGTCACCGACTTTGACGGAAACTTTACGCTGAAGCTCCAGAAAGCTAAGCAAGTCGTGATTTCCTACATCGGCATGGTGTCGCAGGAGGTAACTGCATCCGAAAACATGCAGGTTATACTGAAAGACGATGCCGCCAGTCTGGAAGAAGTCGTAGTAGTAGGTTATACCAGTCGTGCCCGTAAGGACCTGACAGGATCTGTTGGATCTGTGTCTGGAACCAAACTGGCTGTCGTACCGGTTTCATCGGCTGCAGAAGCCCTGCAGGGTAAGATTGCCGGTGTACAGATTACAACAGTTGACGGACAGCCTGGTGCAGATATTAATGTTCGCATACGCGGTAATACATCTGTCACATCAGAAAACCGTCCTCTTTTCATCGTCGATGGTTTCGAGGCAGACAATATCAACGATATTCCTCCCTCGGATATCGCCTCTATTGATGTCTTAAAGGATGCCTCTCTGACTGCCATCTATGGTGCACGCGGTGGTAACGGTGTAGTTGTAGTAACCACCAAGTCGGCTCAGGCTGGCAAAGTACAGGTAGGCTTTAACGGCCGACTGTCTATCAGTCACCTGGCCAAGAAACTTGACCTGATGAACACCGAAGAGTTTGTACGCTACCAGTGGGATCGTGCTGCCGCAGGTTCCACACGAAGCAATGCTGCACGCTATTTCCGTGGCAACTTCGGTAATCGTGATGACATGGATCTTTACAAGTATGCTTCCAGTCATGACTGGCAGGAAGAAGTGATGGGTGAGACTCCTATTAATTATTCTGCCAATGTAACTATTGGCGGTGGTAATGAGAAGGTACGCTTCAATCTTTCACTGACCCAAAGCGATGACCGCGGTATCATCCTCGGTACTGGTGTACGCCGTACAAACCTGAACGGTAAGTTTGTCGTAAACATCACTGACAACCTGACCTTTAACTACAACCCTAAATTCACATACCGCCGTGACATCGGTGCCGGTGGTGAAGGCGTTGGTTCGGGTGGCATCATCGATGTACTGCGCTATCGTCCGACCAATGGCTTGCGTGAGTTTGCATTCTGGGATCCCGCAACCGTAGACCCAGATGACGAAGCTATCTTTGCATATACAAACCCTAAGAGCGATATTGGCCAGAACCAGCGCGAAAAACATCAGTATACATACGTCAACCAGTTCTCACTAAACTGGCGTCCTATCACGGGCCTGATGTTGAAGACCGACTTCTCACACTCTATGTCTTTCCGTGACGACAACCAGTTCTGGGGCTTTATGACATCCACTGGTAAGGGTAGCGATGGTAACCGCATGGGTATTGCAGCCATTACTGACCGCAAGACACAGAGCTGGACGTGGACTAACACAGCATCCTATGACATGACTGTCAAGGAAAACCATAATCTGAGCTTCCTGCTCGGTGCAGAGTTCCACGACAGCCAGTACAAGCAGAATTACATGAAGAACCGTTACTTCAGCCGTGACGTAGACGCTGACGCAGCTTGGGCCAACATGACACTGGGAACACCATGGCAGGCCACCTCAGAGCTGAGTACCAGCGACCGCATGGCATCGTTCTTCGGTCAGGCTTCATACAATTATGATCATCGTTACCTTGTTTCAGTTACCATGCGTGCTGACGGATCGACCTATTTCGCTCCTGGACACCAGTGGGGTTATTTCCCCTCTCTCTCTGCCGGTTGGGTGATTTCCGAAGAGCCGTTCATGAAAGATATTAAATGGATTACACAGCTGAAGCTGCGTGCTGCTATCGGTCTCTCCGGTAATAACCGCATCAAGGCAGACCAGTGGCGTTATCTCTATAGTATCAGCGCTAATGGCGGTCCTGGTTTTGCTGAGTCAGCAACACTCGGTGAGAAATACTATGCCATCAGCAGTACACTGGCTAATGAGAATATCAAGTGGGAGACCACGCTGACCCGCAACATTGCAGCAGATATCAGTCTGTTTGACGGTCGTCTGACCATCACACCTGAAATCTACTGGAATAAAACCCGTGACCTGCTCTATGAGAGCCCGTTGGCAACCAATCTCGGTTACACCAGTCAGGTACAGAACATCGGCGAGGTTTCAAATAAGGGTTATGAGTTGACCCTCAGCGGAGACCTTATTCGCGGTAAGGATTATGTTTTAACTGCAAACTTGACCTTTGGCCATAACAAGATGGTTGTTGAAAAGCTGAACAACACCGACAATATTCTGTGGAACCAGAACAGCCGTTGGAAGTCAAGCTATAACGACTATTGCCTGCGTGTTGGCGACGAAGTTGGTCTGATCTATGGATTTGTCTACGATGGTCTGTATAGTCCTGATGAGTTTACGTTCGACCCGAACCAGAATTTCCTGGCTATTCCAAAAGAAGGAACAGTTATCAATACTATTTTCGATGATTCCAACTCTGGCGAGGCTACCCTTCCTGGAAAGATCAAGTTCAAGGATCTCAATGGTGACGGACAGATTACAGCCTCCGACGACCCGAACATCAGCGATGACCGCACCGTTATTGGTAATACCAATCCGAAGTATCAGGGTGGATTCGGTCTGAGCGGCCAGTATAAAGACTGGGACTTCACCGCCAACTTTACTTATATGCTCGACTTCGACATCAATAACGCTACCGCTTATGCATTGTCATCAGTTTCTGGTGCAAAAGGACAAACTTCGTTCACCAATGTGCTCTCGAAGTTCACCAACTGCTGGCGTTATACCCGCGAGGGGGATTATGAGAACGTGTATAAGAACTACTATGATGACGGTGCGACCGACGAGTATATTGCCATGAACGCTGGCAAGACTCTGTGGAACCCTTCAGACGTTACAAACAATGTAACCCACTCTTATTTCATTGAGGATGGTTCGTTCCTCCGCTGCTCCGACGTCACTATCGGTTACACTTTCCCAACCAAGCTCTCTAAGAAGTGGGGAATGTCCAAACTGCGTGCTTATGTCAGTGCTTCCAACCTCTTCATCATCACAGGCTACTCTGGCTACGACCCGGAAGTGGATATCCAGACAGGTCTTACACCAGGTATGGACTACAACCGCTATCCGCGTAACCGCAGCTTTGTGTTCGGTGTAAATCTCAACTTTTAACACGTAATTTGCAACACATATGAAACTTAAGAATATATTATTGACAGGTCTGGTCCTGACATCACTCACCGCCTGCAACGACTTTCTGGACATTGATGCTCCGTCGAAGCAGACCAACGAGTCTATCTTCACCAAGGAGTCAGAGATCAGCCTTGCTTTGAATGATGTCTATGTACAGCTGTTCAGCAACGACACCTTCGGACAGGCATTCTTCACCAGCCTGACCATGAACAGCGATGTGGATTTTGCCACTAACTCTAGTGAGGTGGCTACCGAAACGGGCTATGCACGTTTCGAATGTACCAGTCAGGGAAGCGGAATCAAGAAAGCTTGGGACGCTCTTTATAAGGGACTGGAAGTAGCTAACAATTTTATTTATAATCTGGAGAATAGCGACATCTACAGCACTGACAATGAGGAGCTGACTCAGATGATGGGTGAAGCCAAGTGCATGCGTGCCATGTTTGCTTCTGAGCTCATCTGGTATTTCGGTGATGTACCCTTTACATTCACTCCCACTTATTACAGAGGTGATGTCAACACGCCACTCCCTGTAGTCAGCCGTGATGAGATTCTCGATATGGTCATCAATGACCTGAAGGAGATCGCTCCACTCATGCAGCCAGCTTCTGAGGTGACTGTAGAAAGATGCTCACAGGATTTCGCCTATGCGATGATTGCCCGTCTGGCACTACAGGCTGGCGGTTACTCGCTACGTCCTGACCAGAGCAATGCCACAAGAGGCACGATGCAGCGTCCCGACAACTATACCGCCTATTATCAGACAGCGCGTGAATATACAAAGAAAGTTATTGACGCAGGCGGTCACTCTCTGACAAAGCCTTATCGTCAGGTATTCATCGATGAATGTAACTTCCGTGTTACCAACAACGACGATCCCATCTTTGAGATTCCCTTTGCCTATAAGGCTACTGGAAGCGTCGGTTACAGCCATGGCCCGTCATGTGACCTCTACGAAGGTTCTACAACAGGTCTGAACACCTGGGGTGAGGCTAAGGGAAATGCACGCCTGAATGCTTTCTACAGATTCACCTTCGACTCCCTTGACGTACGTCGTGACTATGTGAACGGTCTATGGTACTACCTTTATGACGGTACTGCCACCATGCGTGCCGACTATACCGTCCACAACAACAAGTGGTCAAAGTTCTGGTCGAATGTCAATACCGATGCACAGAGCCAAAGCAATACTGGCATCAACTTTCCATACATGCGTTATGCCGACGTGTTGCTGATGTTCGCCGAGGCTGACAATGAGATCAACAATGGTCCTTCTTCAGAAGCTAAGGAAGCCGTAAAGGCCGTTCGACGTCGTGCGTTTGCAGGAAGTACTGCACAAGGCGATAAGGTTGATGCCTACGTCAATGCCGCAGGGACGAAAGAGGAATTCCTGAATCTGGTGCTTAATGAACGTAAATGGGAGTTCGCCGGCGAAAACATGCGCTGGAAGGATCTCGTACGTAATAATAAATACAGTGAGGTACTCTATTGGACTTTCCTCCGTTATATTGCCGTAGCAGAGGATGCTGGTAGCGGTTCCGACTATATGGATGCTGTCTGCGCATACGACGGATGCCCCAACGGTATGGAATTGCCGACTACGATGCACTACAACCGCATATCTAACCCCGGTAATACAGACATCTATCCTAACACAACACTGGAAATTTTCGACATTATGAATCCCTACAATTCCAGTACTCAATATACGGGTTACTCACTCCATCAGGACTTTTATGCATGGTGGAACGACAACGCCAGTGCACCACGTCCGCAGTGTCTCTACTCTCTCTATGGCTTCGCACGTGGCGATGAACAAGGGCGACTCTATCTTGTCAACAACAGCGGATCACTGATTGACCTGCCTTTCCCTGTTACGGATTACAGCCAGCTGCCAGTAGTGCGCTACATCCTGCCCTATCCCAACAACGCTATACAGCGCGCTGCAGGTGCCTATAAAAACTATTATGGCTACGCCAACTAATTTTAAAAGGAAAAAGAGTTATGAAGAAAATATTAGTATATGGACTGATGCTCCTGATGAGCGTTCCCGTGCTGTACTCCTGCACTGACGACAATGGCAGAGAGGCTACAGAGCCCGAGCGTGAGTTTATGACCATGTTCCGTACCAACGAGAATACTGGTAAGGGAGATTATCCCAACGACCCGTATGCCTGCCACATTGACCAGGAAAAGGTGAACACCATTCATCTCTACTGGTATGGCGTAGACGGCTGTGCAGGCTATGAAGTGAAAATGTCTATTCCCATCTATGTAGCCAGTGGTGAAGCCTCTGACTGGGAGAACCCTGACAAGATTTTATGGGACACGATTGTAGGTCCCGATGTCCTTGAGGTAACACTCAGAAACCTGGAATACTCTAACGACTACCGTTTTGCCATCCGAACACTGTCTAAACGAGGCGAAGGCTATCACTCTGCCTGGTACGGCTATGGTGCCGGACGCCGCTGGGGTGAATATACTGGTCTGACTACTGGCGAGCGTTATCCCGTGCCTAATGTCATCGCACAGTCATCCATCACCAAGAGCTCGTTCCGTGTGCTTCTGGATCCCGCTTACGATGCCAACGAGGACAAGACAGAGAAATACACCGAACATTTCAATCTGACAGACGATGGTGCACAGTTCAAGATGGACATCATGCGCATCGTACCTTCTGCAGCCAATCCTAATGCAAACATTGATTCCAAATGGGCCAACTACAAGATTACTGCCGAGGATTTTGCCCGTGGATATATTGATGTCGAAGGTCTGGATGAGAATAGTGTATACAATGTCAACGTAGAGGACTCCAGCAACCCTGTTGCACAGGTAGACAAGAACTATAACACTCTATCAGTACGTACTGACGGTACTCCTGGCGACCCGATTCTGGTTGAGCATAGTGTGAATGGTGCTACCATTACAACCAGTGCTGCCACGATGACTCAGGAAGAAAAGGATGCCGCTACGAAGTATAATGCCTGCCGTCTCGACGATGTCATCAATGACTTCATTAATGATGCTACCAAGGCTGAGGGAACAATCTTCGAGCTGGAGGGTGGAAAGGTATACTACTTTGCTACCAACGTCAGCCTCTCCAAGGGCTTCACACTTCGCACCCGTCCTGCCGACATCGCTGCCGGCAAGGGTCGTGCCAAGGTCTACATGAATGGCATTATCCCTTCAGGCAACGCATACGGTTCTTGTAACTTCATGTTCGGCCGTCAGCCGATGTCTGGAGAGAGCCCCAGCATTGTCATCTATGTAAAGTCCCTCGTATTTGAGGATCTTGATTTCGATGCCCCCAATGCTGTCCACTTCAATGGTGCAACCAACGGTACTGGTAACTACTTCATTAATATGTACAGCAACGGAATGGGTGTGACACTCCAGTCATTCGAGATGCGTCGTTGCTCACTGCAGCGCATGATCCGTGGCTACATCCGTGTACAGGGCTCACGTATCAAGACCTTCGAGAACATCATCATTGAAGACAACGAGTTCTATAACTGCGGCTTCTATGACAACAACGGTCGTGGATATGCATGGATTGCCGGTGACGGCAACAATGCCAAGTCGAACATCTATAAGAACATGGTTGTTCGCAATAATACGTTCTACGATAGTCCGCGTACAGCATTCTTTACTGATAACGACAAGAACCTTGCATGGAAGTCTAACATCCAGTATAAGATTACATTGGAGAACAATACCTTCGTCAACTTCTCTTCACGTACCTCTGGACGTAACATCTTCCAGATGCGTTACATGCCTACGGGAAGTACATTCATTGTCAGGAAGAATCTCTTCATACAGACCAAGCAGGACGGCGATACTCGCCCACTCTATCTCTGCGGTTCTGATGTTCGTCAGATCAACGGTAGCCCTGCTACGTTGAATCTCGACTTCTCCGACAACTATGCCATCAAGAGTACCAACAACACTACCGTCACCGGTACTGCCGTATTCAGTGGAAGTACATTCAATGCCACAAGCAACAGCTTTGGTAAGTTTGCTGAGTTTTGTTCTACAGGACGGGCAGGAATGGAAGTCATCACAGAAGACATCCTGCCTACAGAACTGATGCATCAGCCGAACCCGCCTTACAAGACGACAGATGATAAGGGAACAGGTAATGATGTAAGTACCACAGGTACAAACACAATGCACAACACCCATGGTCTGGAGGGTGAGGACAGTAATTCTGCCAACCTCTACTTCCGAAATACCGACAAGGTAAGGAACAGTGCCATCTACACCAAGGGTATCGGTGCCAGCAAGTGGCGTGAGGGTATCCGCTAGTTTTGTTATGCGTAGGGGGGGGAGTACGTGAAGTATTCCCCCTTTTTCAAAAACAAATTGAAAATGAAAAAGATTGTTTTATTATTCCTGTTGATACAATGCGGACTGTCTGTACATGCAGCAAACAGACCCTATGACCTGATAGTTGCAAAGGATGGCAGTGGACAATATGCCTCAGTACAAGAGGCAGTCAACGCCGTGCCAGACTACCGTAAGGCGGGCCCTACTCGAATATATATTAAGAAGGGTACGTACAAAGAAAAGATTGTCATTTCTGCCAGCAAGGAATGTGTACAGCTGATAGGTGAAGACGGTGTTATTCTCACCTATGACGACTATGCCAGCAAAACCAATATATTTGGGGAAAACAAAGGTACCAGCGGTTCTGCCAGCATCTATATCTTCGGCCCCGACTTCATGGCAGAGAACATCACGTTCGAAAACTCATCAGGCCCTGTGGGTCAGGCTGTGGCCTGTCATGTTGCAGGCGACAGAGCCGTATTCCGCCGTTGTCGTTTTCTGGGCTTCCAGGATACTCTCTATACCTTCGGAGAAAATACGCGCGAATATTATGAGGACTGTTATATCGAGGGCACAGTAGATTTTATATTTGGCAAAGCCACATGTGTATTCAACCGTTGTGAACTGCGAAGCAAACGGACTGGCGGGTTTCTAACGGCTCCTGCTACACCTGAGAACTGCCACTACGGGTACGTGTTCTACGATTGCCATCTGACGGCTGACGAAGGTGTAGAAACAGGTAGTGTCTATCTCTCACGTCCCTGGCGACCATACGGGCAAGCGGTCTTCATCCATTGTGAAATGGGTCGCCATATCCATCCTGAGGGTTTTCATAACTGGGGCAAGCTTGAGAATGAACAGACTGCCCGCTATGCCGAGTTCCAATGCTATGGCGAAGGTGCCGTGACGACAGGCCGCGTCGGCTGGGCTCTGCAACTGACGAGCGATGCCGACTATGCGATGCAGGACGTTCTGGCTGGTCAGGATGGATGGAATCCAGTCGCCAAAGGAAAATAAATCGACAAATACTTTGTAGTATCAAAGAAAATTCATAATTTTGCACAAACAAACTACTCAACATGCAGAAATACCTGTTATTAATAAGTTTCATCTGCGTTGCATTAAGCTTACAAGCAGAAAACTATCCTTACCGTTCGGACTACCTGTGGCTGACGGTGCCTGATCATGCCGACTGGCTCTATAAGACGGGCGAGAAGGCCAAGGTGGAAGTGACCTTCTGCAAATACGGCATCCCTCAGGATGT
>JAEEGL016978654.1_pt1 | contig 11762 bp, 9 predicted proteins | sample 9134231 | NCBI WGS metagenome assembly JAEEGL01 (sample SAMN16246548, study PRJNA631951) | gut metagenome | biome: gut microbiome; feature: rumen; material: fiber-attached | host: Bos | place: Iran: Karaj | collected 2018-10
AAGTGTAACTATAATATAATAGATGAATATGATGGTGTAGACTCTTTAGGTAGACCCGAAAGATATACTGTATTAAGACATAATAAGAACATTTAATATGTTCTTTTTTATTTACTTTTACTTGACATTTACACTTTACTAGTGTAAAATGAAGTTAATAATAGGAGGGTATGTTTATGAACAGACTAAATGAAATATTATCGGAAATAGGGGTAAGTAAAGTTAAACTAGCTAAATACCTTGGAGTATCAAGACAAATGGTATATAACTATTTAGAAATGGATAGTGTAAGTGATTGGCCACTTGAGAAAAAAATGAAATTATTTAATTTATTAAATATTAAATCTCAAGATGAAATAGAATCTATAGAAGTTAATTCAGATTTTATTAAACATGCAAATAATTTAATAAATGATTCTACTTACTTCTCTACTTTACAAGAGAAGGGGAGGATCTCATTTAATGACCTTAATAATAATGATCAAAAGCTATTAAATGATATTATATCCCTACTTAAAGAAAAAATTGATGATGATGAAATTAATGGTAGAAATATGCTTAGATATTTATATTATTTCTTAGAAGTTTCTGAAACTAATAATATAATTAATTACATATTAGCATATGTAGCTAAGACTACAGGATTTATTAATGCTAATGAATTTGTATTCAATGAAGAAGAACAATTTGAATTTGAATCAATACTATATTCAGCTATGGTTATGTATCAATCTAAGAGTGCCTCTAAATCTAAGATAATTGAAGTACATAAGAAATTAGAAGACGATATTAAAGAAAAACATGAAGAAGTATTATCTAGAACACAAGAATTAGTATCAGCTCAAGAACAAGCTTTAAAAGAACTTGGATACTCTGAAATAACGCAAGAAAATAGTACAGAAGTATATGAAAAGATGGCTGAAATTCAATCTAGAAATGTATAATATATAATTTCATATAATAATTATTATGTTAACTAATAAATATTTATAAAAATAAAAAGACCAAATATTATAGGTCTTTTTTATTACTCTTCTCTGTTAACTTACGTATTAATCTTAATACTTTAATATCCATTTTAAATGATTTTTCTGGAATATCACTCTCAAACATTACTATATCTCCAATAGATGCTATACTTTTAATTCTATCAGAGTAGTCTTCTATTATTGTAATTGGTTCTTCTTTACCATTATCATGTAATTCACCATATGTTATTTTAGGGTTCTTTACATCTTCTTTTAAGAATCTAAATCTTCTGTCTTCATCAATACCAAATACTTCAGTAATAAAACTTACATCATCTATTTTAAATGGATCTACTGGATCACTATTTAATTTAGTAATAGTATATGCATTACCAAATTTATGTTTAAATCTACGTTTATTAATATTTTTAGACACAACAAAATATTTAGCAGATTCTATCTGATATTTATCATTATTATAGGTAGTAATTGTAGCTTTTTTTCTAAAATACTTATTCATAGTCAAACTCCCCCACCCTTTTCAATGAGATATTATTATATAACAAAAAGACTAATCTGTCAAATTAGATTAGTCTTTCTTATTATCATCTTTTTTCTTATTATTATTTGGTTTTAAGGTTTTTTTAGGAACTGTACCACCATTATATACTACAAAGTCTCTTGCTTTAATTAGTGATATAGATTCTCTTTTAGTAAGTTCCATTAAAGCATCTTGATACTTATTAGACTCAGTATGGTTCTTTTTAATAACTAATGTAGTTCCTGGATTATCTTTTCTATACTTTCTAATTCTACCAGAATTTCTACCTAATTTCTCATATAAATCAAGTGGTAATCCATATATACCTGAATCTAATGCAGGTCTACATGTACCATCTTGTAATTCATCAAAGAATTTATCTAATACTACATAGTCATTATCTAGTATGAATCCAACATATCCAGTTTGAGAGTCTCCTCTTTGATAGAATCTCTTATAAACATGTTTACTAAATGGAGAATTTTCTCCATAGAATACTTTTTTGCTTTCTAAATCCCTAATAGCTCTTTTTTCTTCTTCAGATTTATCTACTTCCCTACTCTTTTTAGTTTTATAAGAAATAAAATCATCTAAATTTTGTGAAGTTAAATCTATATTACCAGGATTTAATACACTAATGACTTCAAATCTATTATTATCTTTATAATTTAATAAGAATTCTATTGCTAAAGGAGTATTAGCAAATATTTTTTCACATAATTCATTAAATGTTTTAAAATCAGGATCAATAATATGTTTTCTTGTACTTCCTTTATCTACATAATGCATTCTTTTACCTTTTTCAGGTTTAGTACACTTTTCATAGAATTTATAAGGATATAGTAAATATAATACTTCTCCTGTTTCTTCATATTGTTCTAGTGATATAAACGCTAAATATTGAGCTAAGTTTCTCCATTTAATATGATAATCTATTTTAGTAGTCATTTTATTAGCATTATAATCAACTGTTCTATATGAATCTATATCTCTAAAATTATATAAAGCAAATATATCATCTACATGAGATAATGTAATCTTAGCAAAATCTCTTTTACTTACTAATTCATTATAATGATATTTGTCTTCAATTTGTTTAAATTCTTTACTATTAGTAGATGTATCTAACTCTTCTTCTATAGGTTTAATTTTTTCTTCTATTTCACTAATATATTTCTTTAAAGCTTCTTTAACTTCTATAGCATTATATTGAAATTCTATTGGATTAGCATAATCAAAGTTTGTTTTAATATTAACATCTAATATTTTATGAAAAATAATATCCATTATTCTTCTTGGAGAATATCCAATAAAGAATTTATCATCTATAAAATTGGGCATAAAAGACAAGCCAAAGTTATACTTAAATATACTTTGATATATATTTCCTTTAAACCAATCAATTATTTTGTTCTCTGTCTCTTCAACATGCTTTTTAAATTCATCATCTTTAAAAAAGTAGTTATAATCCTCTCTTAAAAGAGGTATTTCGATATCACATGCTGATATGAATTTGACAGTTCTTTTTCTATCCATATCATGATATCTTTCCTTGTAATATTCATAAGGTATAGGCATAACGATCCCCCCTATTGCCATTTTATTATACTTTATTTACTTATTTTGTCAAATATTTCAGTAGTCATATTAATTAAAGAATTAAGTCTTTTATCTGCTAATTCTTTAGATGAATCAGAAACAAAATAATAAACTTTTATTTTATTTTCTGTTCCAGATGGTCTAATCATTATATATTCGTTATCATTAATAACGAATTTTAATGCATTAGATTGAAGTTCTTCATCTTTTAAATAATCTTTCTTATACTCACATTTAATTAAGTCTTCAGTGCTTAATTTAATCATGAATCTATCTTTATCCTTTGGTTTAATATCTATTGTTTTAAACGAATAATATCCATATTTAGTAAATATTTCATTAATATAATCATTTAATGCCATATTATTTTTCTTTAAATAACATAATATTTCTAATAGCATATTAATAGATGAAAATGCATTTTTATCATTAACTCCAATATAGAACATATATCCAAGAGATTCTTCAAAACCAAATAAATAACTTGGATCATGTATTTTTACTTTTGCTATATTTTTACATCCAGTAAGAACTTCAATTACTTTTATTCTATGTTCCTTGCATATCTTATCTACTAAATCAGTAGTAACATAACTTCTTACAACATGTTTTTTATAATAATCAGAATTATTTATTAAATAATATAAGAATATTATTCCTGTCATATTACCATTTAATAATTCATAATTATCATTTACTTTATACATTATACCAATTCTATCAGAATCAGGATCTGTAGCAATAATTACATCACTATTATTCTTTTTAGCATATTCTATAGGTAGATTCCATACATCTAATATTTCTGGATTAGGTTTAGGAGCATATGTAAACATAGGATCTATTACACATTGTTCTCCTACTAAATTATATTTTATATTATATTTTTCTAATATATTAGGAACAACATTTATACCAGTTCCATGTAAAGATGTATATGTTATTCTTAAATCTTTACCATATTCATTTAATAAATCTTTATTAATAAATACTTCTTCATTTTCTTTATCAAAATTATCATATACTATTTCATCTAAATAACCCATTAATTCATTATTTTGAGGGGCTTTTTTGACACTTTTATAATCAGTTACATCTTCTATATATGGAACTAAATCAGCTGTCTCATCAGGCGATAATTGTGCCCCAAATAAATTATATATTTTAAGACCATTATAGATATATTCATTATGAGATGATGTAATAACTATACCTCCCATAATATTAGGTATATTAGCTAAATGAACTGCATATGAGACTAATGGAGTACTAGCTATATCATTAAACATATAAGTTCTAACTCCATAAGCATTTAAAACTAATGCACATTCATTAGCAAACTTATATGAATTATTTCTAGTATCATAACCTATTATTACTCCAGGAGAATGATTCATATTATTTAAATATTCAGCATATCCTTTCATAATCATACCTATATTATAAATATTAAGTCTATTTGTTCCAAGACCCATTATTCCTCTTATACCTGCTGTTCCAAAAGATAATTTACCTGTAAATGAATCTTTTATTTCTTCTTCACTCATATTTAGTAATATTTCTTTATCTTCAGGTGAAACAAATTCTAACCATTTATTATATTCTTCTTTATACATATTTACTCCTTCCTACTCCTTGGATGAGCACTTTCATATTCTTCTTTTACCATATTATTAGATACATGAGTATATATCTGAGTAGTTTCTATATTTTCATGACCAAGCATAGTTTGTATACTTCTTAGATCTGCTCCATGATTAAGTAGATGTGTAGCAAATGAATGCCTTAATGTATGCGGAGATAATTCTTTTTTAATACCTTTTTCTCTAGCTATTTCTTTAAGTATTTTAAAGAAACCTTGTCTACTAAGAGATTCTCCCCTACTATTTAAAAATAATATATCATTTACTTTATTTTTTAATAAAGTTTTTCTATATATATTTATATATTCATATAAATAAGAAGTAGCTATCTCATTTATAGGCATTATTCTTTCTTTAGAACCTTTACCAAATATTCTAACTATATTCATATCAAAATCTATATCATTTACATTTAAATTAAGTAGTTCTGATACTCTAAGACCAGATGAATACATTAACTCTAACATAGCCTTGTTTCTATATTCAAAAACATTTTTAGGGTTAATATCTAAGAGTTTATCTATATCTTCTTCCGATAATACTCTTGGAATACTTTTCTTAACTTTTAGGCCTCCTATATCCTCCATAGGATTTATACTAATCATAGAATTCTTTTCTAAAAAATTAAAATAATTCTTTAATGTAACTATATGTCTATTTATACTTTTAGGATTAATATCTAGACTAGAAATATAATTAATTATATCTTTTTTATCTACTTGTTTATACCCTTTATTAACATAGTTAAAGAAACTATACAAATCTCTTTTATAGGCATCTATTGTATTAAAACTAAGTTGTCTTTCTATAATTAAATAATTCATATAATCATATATTTCTTTTTCTATGTCCATATTGATATCCTCTAATACAATTATATCATATAAAATATTATGTAAACAAAAAAAGAACAACTAATGTTGTTCTTTATTAATCATCTATATCCTCATCAATATAAACTTGTAAATCAGCTAGGAAATCTGCTTTAGTTTTTAATTTTTTAATTTTAGCAGGTTTTTCATTTGTAGACTCTGAAGTTGGTAACTTAGCCGAACTTTCTTGATTCTTAGTACGTTGTTCTTCAAGCATTCTAGTATACATATCACGTTGATCACTTAATTTTCTTACAGCAAGTTCCCCTAATGTCATACCATTTAATTTTGCTTCTTCATCTAATGAAATTTGTTTAGCTGCATTTTCAAGATCAATTATTAATAATGCTGCATCATAAAGAGCTGCATTTTCATAAATCATAGTTTCTATATTTTTTTCATCAATATCTTTTACTTTTAATAATTGTTCTAAATCATATTCTTCGCAGTTAGTAAGATTTAATATTTCTTGAACTACTTTTAATACATTTTTATTGCAAGCAGCAACTCTACGATTATATTCTTCAACTAATTCTTTGAAAGTTTTTTCTAAATCAATTAATGCTTTTTTATGTTCATCAACTAAGGAATCAATTCCTATATGGAATTCTTTATCATAGAAGTCTACATCAAAGAAATGTTTTACAGGTAAATGAGTAAGTTTTTCTAATTCACCTTTTAAATAATCTAATTTTTGGTTAAAAATTTTAATTTGACCTTCAACAAGTGGGCTTAGGCTTTCTCTTCTTTTTTTCTTACTAAAAATTAGAGAATCGTTATATATATCAAAACGTCTATCAATTAATTCTGCTTCATCTACGTTGACACCTTTTTCATAATTAAATACTATTCTTTTTAAACGATTAGTAGTGAAATAATTAAGAATGCTATTTTGTTGAGGGGTATTCTTAGGATCACCATATTTAATTTGTTCATTATTATGATCAGCACAAGATTTATTATATAAATCTACAAAATCTAATGCTTCTCCAAGGTAATTATATTCATGTCTAAATGCTTCATATGTTTCACATTGTTCATTATATGTATTAATAAATTCGGTAATTGCATTTAATACAGCAACAGGATCTTTTACTTCACCTGTTATAGAATTATATGATTTTTCATTATTTCCAAATACCTTATGAAATAATAATGAAGGTATTTTTAATTCACCTGCTTCATAAAATAATCTATTAACATCATAGTTTAATTTATTAACATCATAGTATATTGGATCTGGTTTATCTAATGCTGCCTTCTTTAATTTAATTAATAACTCTGATAATTGTTTTGTTCTTCCTGGAAAAGAAGCAGCTCTAGAAAATAATTTATAACTATTAATATTTGTTTTTAATTGTTCTGCTTTCTTTAATAATTCTTCAGAACCTTTTATACCATTAATTATAAACGCTCTATATTCATCATCTGTCATATCAACTATTGTTTCATAATAATATATTAACCCTTTTAAATCATTTTCTTTTTTAGAAATAACATTCTTTAATTCTTTTATTTCACCATTAAGACTTGCAGCTTCACTAACTATCCCTTCTGCATTAGGATTAGTTCCTTCAGCTAATTTATTATATTCAACTGCTAAATCTTTTTGACGTTTACTTTTTACTTTAATACTACTGTAATCAGCTTCAATAGATGCTTTAAGTTTTTTTATTTTTTCTTTAAATTCATCTAACTCTTCATTTAAAACTTCTCTAATCTTATCATTAGATGCAAATTTATAATAGAAGATATCAGGTAATTTAGTAAATTGTTCTAAACATTCTATTTCCTTTTTTCTTTTTTGTATTGTAGATGCTTTATTCTTACAACTTTCTCCATTACTATCAATCATCTTACAAAAAGCATATTCAAGTTCATTTTTTTTCAACTTATCTTTTTGATTTGAAATAGTATTTGCAATCTTATTTGAGTATTCTGTTTTTTCCATATTTCTCCCCCATCGAACTCGTATCGACATATCAAATATTATATACAAATATATATTCTTAATCAAGATAAATAATGTAAAATATGTTATAATTATTAAAGGAAGTGATATTATGGAAAAACCTTTAGCAATAAAACTTAGACCTACTAAAGTAGAAGACATAATTGGACAAGATCACCTAGTAGGAAAAGATGCTCCTATTAGAAATATGATAAAAAATGGGAAAGCTTTTTCTATGATATTATATGGTGAACCAGGAACTGGTAAAACAAGTATAGCTAATGTAATAGCAGAAAATACTAAAAGTAAATATAGATTTTTAAATGCTGTTACTTCTAATAAAAAAGATATTGAAATAGTTGTAGAAGAAGCTAAGATGTATGATGGAATCATACTTATACTAGATGAAATACATAGGCTTAATAAAGATAAACAAGATCTATTATTACCTCACTTAGAGTCTGGTTTAATAGTTCTTATAGGATTAACAACATCTAATCCATATTTTAGAATTAATCCTGCTATTAGAAGTAGATGTCAAATATTTAAAGTAAATACTCTTAAAAAAGAAGATATTATTAAAGGATTAAATAAAGCTGTTAAGTCTGAATATTTAACTGGTATTAAGATTAAAAAAGATGCTATAGAATATATAGCAGAACTATCAGGTCATGATTTAAGATTTGCATATAATTTACTTGAGTTATGTTACTACTCTACTTCAGATAAGAATATAACAATAGATGTAATTAAAAGAATAAATAATAAACCAGTAATTATTTCAGATCAAGATGAATCTGGTCATTATGATTTATTATCTGCTTTTCAAAAATCTATTAGAGGTTCTGATGTTAATGCATCACTATATTATTTAGGAAGACTTATAACTATTGGGGATCTTGATTCAATCTATAGAAGAATGACTGTTATAGCATATGAAGATATAGGCCTTGCTAATCCATCAATTGGTCCTAAAGTAGATGCTGCTATTAATGCATGTGAAAGAGTTGGACTCCCAGAAGGAAGAATACCTTTATCTGTAGTTATTACAGAGATGGCACTATCTCCTAAAAGTAATTCTGCTCATGTTGCACTTGATGAAGCATTAAAGGATATAGAATCAGGTAAAAACTATGAAATACCAGATACTATTAAAATAACTAGTGAAATATATAAATATCCTCATGATTATCCAGGTTCATATGTTAAACAACAATATATGCCAAAAGAATTAGAAGGAAGAAAATATTATAAAGCTAAACTTACTTCTAAATATGAAAAGTCATTAAATGATATTTATCAAAAGATAGAAAAAATAAATAAAAAAGAAGATTAATTATCTTCTTTTATTATGTCTTTAATTATATAGTCTGCTATTAATATACCAGCATAATTAGTTACAGGACTATACGAATATAACTTATCTCCCCCAATATCTTGTTCAGTTGAAGAACATACCATTATATTATCAGTTATACCTTCATCTCTTAGTTTTCTTCTAACTATTTTAGCAAGAGGATCATAACTAGTTTGATTTATTTTCATAATAGATACTTTTTTAGTATCCATCTTTTTAGCCATACCCATGGATGATATTATCTTTTTATTATATTTAAGTGCATATTTAATTAATAATACTTTAGTATCTACTGTATCACAGCAGTCAATTACATAATCAAAGTCTAGATTAAATATATCATCTATATTAGATTCATCTAAGAACTCATTAATAACAGTTACATTACAATTACTATTAATATCTAAAAGTCTTTCTTTAAATGCATCACATTTATATTCATCTATAGTAGAATCTAATGCTATTATTTGTCTATTTTTATTAGTAACATCTACTTTATCTTTATCTACTATAATAATGTTTTCAATACCATTACGAATAAGTGTTTCTAAAGCTATTCCACCTACTCCACCTACTCCTACTAATAATACTTTAGTATTATTTAGTTTTAAAACATTATCTTTTCCTATTAATCCTTCTAGTCTTTCAAACATAATTTACTCCATAAAAATAGATATAGGAAATCGGCAACGTTAAACCTACACGTATGTGCAGGTGGGTGCCCCGTGATGCTCATTAGGATTCCTAATAAAAGGCATTCGACACAGAAGCATCATTCCCGGCTCCCTTATAAATAGTTTAGTCGGTTAAATACACTTCCCAATTTCCTATATCCACCTTTATTATAATCTCTATTTTTGACTAAAGTCAATTCTTGAAATTCACTAAAAAATATGATATAATTAACATAACAATTGGGGTAAAAATAAAAGAGAACTATTATTAGTTCTCTTTTTTATATTATAAATTAACATTTAAGAAATCTAAAAGTTCAGTAGATTCTATCTTTTGTTCTTCTTTAGTTAAATTATCTTTAATAGTAAGAATACCAGATTTAACTTCTTCTTCTCCTATTATAATTAAGAATTTAGGATTTAATTTATCTACTTCTTTAAATTTAGATTTCATACTCTTATTAAGTAAATCAATATCTACTTTAAATCCACACATTCTAAGGTCTTGCGCTAAATTATAAGAATACATTAATTCATTTTCAGTAACATTCATAATATATAAATCTATATTATTATCTTCTACTTCAATATTATCTCTATTCATAACATCAACAAGTCTATCAAGGCCAAATGCAAAACCTACTGATGGAATTGATGGACCATCTAATGATTCAGATAAACCATCATATCTTCCTCCACCACCAACTGATCCAAATTCATCATCTAAAGTCTTATATTCAAATACTATATTATTATAGTAATCAAGCCCTCTAACAAGTCTTGTATTAACTTCATAGTCTATATTTAAATATCTTAAATATTCTTGAATCTTAACAAAGTTTTCTGATTCTTCTTCAGTTAAGAAATCAAGTATACTTGGAGCACTCTTCATAAGTTCTTTATCAGAGTCTACCTTACAATCTAATACTCTAAGTGGATTCTTATATAGTCTTTCTTTACAGTCTTCACAATAGTTATCTATTTCAGGTTCAAAATGTTTAATTAAAGCTTCTCTATATTTTTTTCTTGTTTCTACTCCACCAAGATAATTAATAATTACTTTAGTTTCAATACCTAGTTCATCTAAGAAATTCTTTCCTAAAGAAATAACTTCAGCATCAGCAACAGCCTCAGTAGAACCATATAATTCTACTCCCATTTGTCTAAGTTCTCTATATCTACCCTTTTGAGGTCTTTCATATCTAAACATTTGACCAATATAATAAAATTTTAATGGTAAATTAGTATATAACTTATCTTCTATAATACATCTAGCAACAGAAGCAGTTCCTTCTGGTCTTAGTGTTATATCTCTTCCACCTTTATCTTTAAAATCATATGTTTCTTTAGTAACTATATCTGTTGTTTCACCAACACCTCTATGGAATAATTCAGATCTTTCAAACATTGGAGTTTCAATATAACTAAAGTTATAACTTTCACAAACAGCTCCAAACATTCTCTTTACATAAGATTGTTTTTTAGCTAAAGAACCATATACATCATATGTACCTTTTGGTCTTTGAATCATAATAATCACTTCCTTTAATAATTATATCATAAATATAAATAGTTTTACATATTTATTGTAAACGTTGTAAATATATGCTAAAATACTTAAAGTTATTAGGAGGATTTTATGAATATATTAGTATTAAATGCTGGTTCATCTTCATTAAAGTTCCAAGTTATTGATACAGATACTAAAGAAGTACTTGGATCTGGTAACTTTGAAAGAATTGGCGATGCAGCACAATCATTTTTAGGTATTAAGTATGATGGTAATAAAGAAAAATTTCAATTACCTGCAAATAATCATACTGAAGCTTTAGGATTCATTATTGAAAAATTAAATGAATTAGTTTTAAAGGGAGAAAAAGAAATTAATGCTGTTGGACATAGAATTGTTCATGGTGGTAGTAAGTTTATTAAACCACAACTTGTTACTGAAGAAGTAGTTAATGGTTTAAAAGATGTTATTCATTTAGCACCACTTCATAATCCAGCTGCTATAGCAGGTATTGAAGCTGTTAATGAAATACTTCCAGGTGTTAAATCTGTAGTATGTTTTGATACAGGTTTCCATCAAACAATGAAAGAAACTCAATATATATACCCTATTCCATATGAATATTATGAAAAATATGGTATTAGAAA
>JAEEGL012182705.1_pt1 | contig 11761 bp, 1 predicted proteins | sample 9134231 | NCBI WGS metagenome assembly JAEEGL01 (sample SAMN16246548, study PRJNA631951) | gut metagenome | biome: gut microbiome; feature: rumen; material: fiber-attached | host: Bos | place: Iran: Karaj | collected 2018-10
GCAGTAACAAATGATATTAAAGGATTACATGTAGAAGTAGATGAAAAAGCTGGTACAGTAACAATCTACGTAGATGTAGAAGAGAAAGAAAAACCAAAAGAAATCGTAATAGACAATACTCCAGAACCAAAGAAAGTAGTAGTTATAGACACACCAGTAGGAGTAGTAACAGGAGACCAAGTATTTATGTATGTAGCGATAATGGTAATTGGAACAGTTACTCTAATGGCTGTAGTAATAGGAGTAAGAAAACGAGAAAAATAAAAGGAGAGAGAAGTATGGGAAATTTAATAAAATCAAAAATTAAATTATTGCCCCTTATATGCTTAATTGTTTTTGTTCTTTCGACATTTATGATTGGTTATTCATATGCTGATACTGATACGTTCCTATTGAGTAATGTTGAAGTAATTTCAAAGTCAGAAACAACAGAAGTAAATAGTGTCACTCAAGATAAAAATGAAATTATATGTGATGTGGTATTCCATAAATTGGGTGATAGCATAACATATAGATTAACTTTGAAGAACAACGATAACAAAGATTATACAATTAAATCTTTGAGTGACACTAATGAAAGTGAATATATAGAATATAGCTATGAAAATTATGAAGAAACTAAATTTATAGCAAAATCTGAGTTGACTCTAGATATAACTGTAAAATACATTAAAGAAGTAACTAATTTAGATGAAAGAATTCAGAACTCTGATGTAAGCTTAAAATTATCCTTGATAGATAAAGAACAAAATGAAGTAGTAGAAGAAGTAAATATTAATAATGATAGTGATGATAAAACTAAAGAGACTACTAAAAAAGAAACTCCTAAAACTGATGATAGAATATATATGTATATTATGATGGCAATAGTATCATATATGATGTTCTTTATAACTATCTTCCAAAAGGGAGAATATGAAGGAAAAAGATTTTATGAAGGAGCGCCAGTAGAAGATAATAACATTAAACATATAAAAGGTAAGAGATTTTTAAGTGTATTGTTAGCAATGGTTTTAATATATCCAACTGCAGTAAGAGCAATGACAGACATACTATCTATTGAATTTACAAGTACTGTAGGTTTAATGAGCAGTTATAGAGTAACTTATGACGTAAATGGAGAAGAAAAAGAAATAATTGTTAAATACAATGAAAAGATTGAAGGATTGGAGGATCCAGTATTAGAACACTATAGCTTTGAGGGCTGGTTAGATGAATATGGAGATCCATTTGATATGGATACTCCTATAACAGAAGATACAAGAATATTAGCAGACTTTTCATATATACCAAATCATTATACTGTAATATTAAATGCTAATGGTGGAGAAGGAGAAGATATAGAGATACCATTTGAAGAAGATGTTCAACAATACTTGCCAGAAAACACATATACTAGAACATATTATAAATTTACGGGATGGAATACTAAAGCAGATGGTACAGGAAATCATTATAATAATGGAGCACCAATTACCAATCTTATAGATGAAGGTGAAATTACACTATATGCTGAATGGGAAGAAAAAATAGCAGAATTTGAACAAGGATATTCTGTAAATATTGATATGAAACAATTAGCAGGACAATCAAATGCATATTATTTAAACAACAATAATAATATTAAAGCAGTAAGAAGAAGTGAAAATAAACCTGATCTATCAGAAATAACTTACAGAAATGTAGCTTCTGCAGAATCTGATTACCCTATTTATATGTGGTTTGATTCAGATACAGGAACAATATATTTCTGGACTGAAGTTGCAAAACCTAAATTTTATTATAGCGCAGATGCAACATTTTATAATTTTAATGCATTGGAAACAATTGATATAGATGAATTCGATACAAGTGGCACACAATATTTTGGTAGCATGTTTAGCGGATGTAATAAACTAAAAAATATTGATCTGTCTAATTGGGATTTTAGCAATGCTATTTCTATGTCATCTATGTTTTATGCATGTACAAGTGCAGATGAAATAATATTACCTAAAGGAAGCCATGATAATCTTACAAATACATATAGATTATTTTATAGATGTGATGGATTGAAAAATATTGACCTAAGTGATTTTAAACTTACAAACGTTACAAACATGTCAGAAATGTTCTATGGATGTAGTTCTATGCAAAATCTTGACTTAAGTGGTACTGATGTACAAAAAGTACAGAATTTAAAATATTTCTTCTATCAGTGTATGGCATTAAAAAACGTTGATTTGAGTAGCTTTAGAACAACAGATTTAACTAATATGTATGGAATGTTTTGGGATTGTATTGCGCTAGAATCTGTCAATTTAAGTAGTTTCGATACAAGAAATGTAACAGATATGTCATTATTGTTTAGAAGATGTCAAAGCCTTGAAGAGGTAGATTTAAGTAGTTTCTCATCAGACAGCGTAACAACTAAAAATCAAGTGTTTATGGGTTGTTCAAAGTTAAAGACTATTTATGCAAGTGACCAGTTTAGGTTTACAGGTAATATAGGAACATTTGTATATGATTGTGCAAATATAGTAGGAGGTATGGGTACAAAATTTAATTCAAGTATGAATGATTATGCACATATTGATGAAGGATCTGATTATCCTGGAATATTTACAGATAAGAATGTATTAAATATTGATTTTGATGCAAATGGTGGAACAGGAGATATGGAAATGCAAACTACGAATAGATACAATCCTGAAGCATTAACAGCAAATACATTTGAAGGAAAAACTGGAAAAGTATTTGTTGGATGGAATACAGAAGCTGATGGAACAGGAGTACATTTTGAAGATAAAGCAATATTAAGTGATTGGACAGGAGCAGGATATATCAAATTATATGCTGAATGGGAATAGTTAATTGTATATATCAGATAATGCAGTTCCGTAATAATTTGTAGAATTTTAGTTGTTATATGACAGAAAAAAATTTAAATTGTAATTAAAAAATCAACAACCCATACATGTTGAAAATCCGTAATCATATCATGTGGTTGCGGATTTTTTATACCTTGAAGCCTTCATATATATATTTATAATTAATAATAGTAATTATTATATTAAAGATATAAAAAGAAAGGTTTGAGGAATTATGAAAGGACAGAAACTAGCTTTAATAACTTTAGTTATAACTGCAATTGTATTATCAAGTTTAGCATTAGTAATTATGAAATTTGGTAATAATCCGACTAAACTAGATAAAACAATTACAGGATTAACTCCAGAAATGGCTATGGAAATGACATATGCTAAAGTAAAAGATGAGGATAAAAAGGTGGAAAATTGCGATTATGTAGAATTTTCTGCTTATTTCTTGCGAGACTTAGACAATGACGGCTATGCAGATAAATTATCTGGAGCATGTAACAGAATAAATAAAAAAGATACTTTATATATCGAATTAAATGTTTTAACTCAAGGTTATCTAGAAGATGGTAGAATAACATTTAATCGTGACAAGAACTTTGATTGGTCAACATCAATTGTAAAAGATAGTGTCTTTAGTGAAAATTACATAGGTAATACATCTGAAATTGTATTAAAAGAAAAAGTAATGAATGGTTCTCAAAAAATTGTATGGGGATCTGTTTCTTCAAACCTTAAATCTAATATAAATAACTATTCAAAAGAAAATACAGTAAGATTAACTGGAACTCATGTAATAGAAAATGATGATGGTACAGAGACCAGAACGCCAATTGATAAGGAAATAACAATTAAAGTCGATTGGTACGGAGAAACAAGTACCAGAGTAAGTGCAAGTTCTGCAAATAGAAATAAACAAAATTTAACATCTGGTGTTGTTGAGTATTCATTCTACATTAAAGAACAAAATAGAGAATTAACTCTACAAAAACAAGTGGCAGAAGTAGAAATTGGAGATTTAAACGGATTTGCTGCACTAGATGTAGAAGTGTTAAATAAGGAGGTTGAATATAGTTTTGATAGTGATACAGGAATTTTAACAATAACAAAAGAAGCAAAAGTAGATGCAAATGGAAATATTGTATCGTCAATATCAAGTACTAATTCATATAATTTGAGAGTAATATATCCAGATGAAGCATGTGAAACAGAAGAGGAAGAAAGTGTTATTAGAGCTGATTTTGTGGTAAAAGGATATAATTATGGCTTCAACAATCCAAATCAATATTTTGATAATCCATATGTTTCCAGTGCTCAAAGCTCTGGTTCAGTAATATATAAAACTTATGATGAGCCAACTGGTTCAATTTGGAACATATACGTTACAGTTGGAAAATATGTTAAAGAAAACAAAAGGGATAGAGGTTCTTATGAAGTTTTCAAAATGATAGCAGAGTCTATCTATAATGGAAACATAGTAGATGAAATGACAACATATCCAGTAAATTGGCAAGTGGTTGTAGGGCAATATGATAAAGTTGATAAAATTGTTTTAGAAGAACAAAAAGAAAATGATGACAATAAATCCGACAGATTTAATGGAAGAACAAGTATGAGAGAATACTTAACAACAACTGGAATATATTTCTCAGGAGCAGATGGTCTACTAGGTGAAGATGGTTGGATAAAATTATATGATGCAGATGAAAATACTCTAATTCAAACATTTACAAAAGAAAATTGGCATAATTATACAGAAAGTAATCCATATGCTGTAAATGTTAAATCAATTAAGGTAGAAACAAGTAAACCTGTAGAAAATAGTAGTTTAAAAGTATGCCAACTTAAAGTATTAGATGATAAGAAAATCACTGCAGATTTTGCAAGAGAAGAATTTGATCGTTTGAATACAGTTGACACATACTTGAAAGGAACAATTAAAGCTCCAGCAGGTATAACATATGATAATGGAACACAGACTGGAACAATAAATAAATCTAATTTTGCATATTATGATGGAAAATATAATGTACAAGAATTAGTAATGTCTACATCAACTATTTCTAATCAAAAAACATCTCCATTAAATATGGTAATAAGAACATCTGCTAAAGGAGAGTTAGAATCAAAATGGAAAAATGGTAAGTTTTTACTAGAATTTCCAGAAGAAATTATTAATTTAAAACTAAAAAATGTAACGACAGCTAATAGGAATGTGCAAATAACAAATGCATATGCTTATAAAGAAAACAATAAGTATTACATAAGCATAGAAACAGAAAATGAAACTGAAGAAGTATATAGTATAGTTGTATCAACAGAAGTAGATGCTAATCCATTATTATTAAGTCAATCTTTACTAATTGAACTATATGCAAGCAATGAAATTTGTGATGATTATAAACAATGGTCATATGATAGATATGATGTAGATGGTGATGGACTTACAAGTGATAACATAGGAAATTCAATAGATGATGTTACTTTAAAGAATCTTGGAGCATCTGGAATTGTAACTACAGAATATGTTACAGATTATAATGATGATCCAACTAGTATGACTATAGCACCTAATATTGCTGAAATAGAGAAATCTAATAATGCAAGAACTGCAAAAATAAATGTTGGTATTACAAGTAATTATACAGGTACAATAAGCGAAATTCGTGTCTTAGGAAAAATTCCATTTGAAAATAATACATATGTTATAAATGGAGCAGAGCTAGGATCAGAGTATTCAGCTGCTTTAGTTGGAAAACTAAATATTCCAAATGAATTAAAGAATTATGTGACTGTATATTATTCAGAAAATGAAAATACTAATAAAGAAATAAATGACTTATCAAATGCATGGAAGAGTGAAAATGAAGTTCAAGACTGGTCTAGAATAAAAACATATTTAATTGATTTCGGTTCATATGAATTACAAAGAGGAGAAAACTACTCTTTTGATTATGATGTAATGGTACCTGGTGGTTTAGGCTATAATTCAGTAACATATAGCCATCACGCAGTATACTACTGCTTGAATACTCCAAACGGAAAACTAGCTGTGCAAACAGAACCAAATAAAGTTGGAATTGAGATTGTTGGAAAATATAACTTTGAATTATTAAAATTAAGAAAGAATAAAAATACCGTAATTCCAAATGCTAAATTTAAATTTACAACATTTGATAAAGATGATATTGAAATAACAAGAATGGCAACAACAGATGAAAATGGTGTATTAAAACTAGATGGTTTATATATAGGAAGAGAATATAGTCTAAAAGAAACAAAAGCGCCAGAAGGATATGCACTTCTTGATGATGAAATTAGGTTCAAATTTGATGTAAATGAACAAGGACAAACAGTAATGAATGTATTACAAGGTTCATTTAAACAAAATCCTCAAATATCAGTTGATGGAGATGGATATCATAAAGTAAGTACAGTATTAGAAGATGAACCAAAGTATAACTTACAACTTACTAAAACAAAAGTTAATGATCAAACATTAAAAGTAGCTAATGCAATTTATAAAGCAGAAGCGGTAAATGATAGTAACATTACAGTAATTGGAACTACATCAAGCAATGGCGTAGCTGTATTAAAGAATTTATATGTAAATAAAGAGTATAGATTAACAGAAATTTCAGTAAACAATGATTATGTTGTTTCAGAAAAAACAATTACATTTATCGCAGAACTTGATGCACAAGGGAATCTAGTGTTTAGAGTAACTGGTGAAAATACATTCTTAACAACACCACAAGTAGTAGAAGATAATGGAAAACTAACTGTAAAAACAGATATAGATGATGAAGCAAAATATATTTTAAAAATAAACAAGAAGGATGAAAATGGTAATCCGCTTGAAAATGTTATATTTAATATTAATGGAAAAGGCATTAATAGAAATATTAATACAAATTCTAATGGTGAAATAAGAGTAACAGGATTATATCCAAATGAAGAATACGAATTAACAGAAATAAAGGCAGATGGATATTATCTACCAACAAGTTCTAAAAAATTCAGAGTAGTAAGAAACAATTTAGGACAATTAGAAGTACAATCAGAAGATGCAGAAATGCAAAGAGCAACAGTAAACGAAACTGAAGGAGTAGTACAAGCGACTGTTTCAGTAAATATAGAAAATGAAAAAATACCTACATATAAATTAAAAGTAATAAAAGTAGAAGCTAATAGATTAGAAGATAATTTAGATAACTTGACTAAATTAGAAGGTGCAAAATTTAGCCTAATAAGTGATGATACTCATAGAAGCCATGAATATACAACAAATTCAGATGGTTTAATTGAAGTGCCAGATTTATATGCATTTGTTGATGGAAAAGATATAACAGGTAATTATACTTTAAGAGAATTAATGGCTCCAAGTGGATATACTAATTTATTTGAAACAATTAACTTTAAAGTAGAGAAAAAAGCAAATGGAGATTATGAGATTTTTGTAAATAATCAAAATAATCTTGCAACATATAAAACAGCTATGGTAGACAATGAAAATAATATAATAACAATCGTATTACAAAATGATCCTGTGTTTAGATTAACAAAAGTAGATGAAGATACACAAAGAGGAATAGGTGATGTAGAGTTTGCGATTTATGAAGTAGACGAAGATGGAAATGAAATTGACTTTGCAAAAGATGGTAATGGAGATTATATTGGAGAACTAAATGATAATGGTATTTATGTAGTTAAGACAAATAGCAGTGGATTAGTAACATTACCATTAAAGAAAGGATATTACAAGGCATTAGAAATTAATCCACCAGAAGGATATGAAGAAACAGATAATGAAGAATACTTTAGAATATCAGAACAAGAAGTCGAAGAAGATGATGAAGACTATGAAATTGAACCAATATTTGGAACAGAGAAAAGAGAAATCAATTATATTGAAGATTTAATTGAATTAGGTGAAGAAGTAGATGCAGGAAATATTCCTGGAAACTGCATTGTAGAGTTAAAAAGAGATCTTGATTTTGAAGAAGCAAGTTCATATCGTAGTGGAGCAGTTGATGTTAGTTTAACTAAAAATGGTGGAGGAGCGGGATTTACACCAATTGGAACAGCAAGAAGCTTTAGTGGTATATTTGATGGACAAAATCATAAAATTAAGAATTTATATATAAATAGTAATATTAAATATAAGGGATTATTTGGAAGAATTATACATGCTAAAATAAAAAATCTTGGTGTTAGTGGTATTGGTATTTATATAGCTAATGGATATGATGGAGCAGGAGGAATAGTAGGTTTGGCAGAACAATCTGCTATTGAAAACTGCTATAATGAAGTAGAAATCACATCAACAACTACTAGGACCGGGGGTATTGCAGGAGAGACAGATGGTTCAACAATTATAAACTGTTATAACAAAGCAAATATTAATGCTAGATGTAGTTATGTTGGTGGAATAGTTGGACTTCAATCAGGTGATAGTGGTAGTGGCGCTGGTCTAGGATCTTATATAAACTCATGTTATAATTTAGGAAATATTTCAAATAAAAATCAAAATGGAGATTTATATGGATATGCAGCAGGTATTTCTGGATGGGCAGCAACATCATATAATAACTCTAATCCAACGATGATTAATTGCTACACTAAAGGTAAAATAGAAGGAGATACAGCAGGAGGAATTACTGGTGGATATACAAAATACTGTAGAATATATGAATGCTATAATGAAGGTGAAATTATAGGAGGAGAAGATGCAGGAGGAATTGCTGCAGAAGCTTATTCAAGTACTCATATAGAAAACTGTTATAATAAAGCAAATATTACAACAACAAAGGAAAGTTATGGAAATGCTGGTGGTATCGCAGGATGTGCACAACCAGGTGGCATAATATATAATACATATAGTGTAGGAAACGTAACAGGAAATGAAACTGCTTATGTTGGAGGAATAGTAGGATATTGTACTAGCGGAGCTAATAATTCAATAATTTGTGGATTTTATGTTGGAACAGTAACAGGAAATACTTCACAAGCTGGTGGAACTAGTATGCCAAGTGAAACACTAATGTCAGAAAATATTTGCAATACATTAGATATAGATAAGCATAATAACACTAAGAGTAATATATGGCAATATAATGAAGGCGATTATCCAACACTAAAAAAATCAGGAACAACATTTGAATATAAAGAAATCAATAGTATTGATAATCTTGCTTTAATTGCAGTATTAGTACGAAATGGAATGATTTTTGAAGATGGAGTAGAATTAAAAAGAGATTTAGATTTTACAGATGATGATTCATATGAAAATCCTTTAAGTTTAAGGTATGGAGATTTAAATGATGATTATAATGTAGATAATTTAAGAACGGAAGTAACTTCGTCTTATGGATTTGCAATTGGTGGAACATATGAGAGTTCTGGGGTGTATTTTAAAGGAATATTTGATGGTAAAGGACATGAAATAAAAAATCTATTATCAACAAAAAATTCGAGCTACGTAAGAGGTTTATTTACTGTAACTAATTACGCTGAGATTAAAAATTTAGGTTTAACAGGAACAGTGTCTGGTTCCGACGCAGGAAGTTTTATAGGAATAGCAAATAATACATTAATATCTAATTGTTATTCTCTATGTACAGTTAGCGGAAATAATGTTGGTGGATTTATTGGATATTTAAAAGGAGATTTTCAAATTTCTAACTGTCATTTCTCAGGTAATGTAACAGGTAATAATGCCGGAGGAATGATTGGATATATATATACTAATGATACAAATGTAAATATTAAAATATATGATAGCTATAATACAGCTAATATTGAAGGCGGAGGTAATTGCGGCGGAATAGTTGGAGAGAGTGAGCGAGTTGCTGAGATAATAAACTGCTATAATACTGGAAATATTACATCGACTGGATATAGTGGCGGAATAGTTGGATATTTATATAATAAAGCGTCTAAAATAAAAAAATGCTATAATACAGGTAATGTAAGCGGTAAGGATCGTTCTGGAGGAATAGCCGGATATATGTATGGAGATATTGCTGATTGTCATAATGAAGGAAGCATTAGTGGAAGTAGTAGCGGAGCAAATGTTGGAGGAATAGCCGGAGGTGCAGGAGGTGATGTAACCAATTGTACCAACAATGGAATTGTTTCTAATGGTTATTACGTAGGCGGAATAGTTGGAGACAAATTTAATGAAACCAAAAAAATAATGAATTGTATAAATAATGGAGATGTATATCTTGCTACATCTAGTTCTAGTTCGTCTAATTCATATTATTATGCAGCAGGAATAGTAGGTCGTTGCTATAATTCTGAAATTTTAAATTGTTGTAACAATGGAAGAGTTCAGTCTACAACTAATGCGGCTGGAATTGCTGGCTATATAACGGGATATACCATAGGAACAACCGTAAAATCATGTTACAATAAAGGAGAAATTATAGGAGAGAATAATACAGGAGGAATTGTAGCTATTTCATCACCTGGAAATAGTTCAACATTAAATCATATCGAATCATGTTATAATAAAGCAGATATAAAAGGACGTGGTAGAGTAGCAGGAATTGTAGTAGCTGGTGACAATACATTAGTTTCAGATGTATATAATAAAGGAGATATAATTGCTACAGGAAATGGAATTGCAGGAGGTATCGCAGCTGATGGACCAAACATAAACAAAGCATATAACTTAGGAGATGTAACAGCTAATGGTGGATTAGCAGGAGGAATTGAAGGAAATGGCAATAATATTTTAAATGTATACAATAAAGGTAATGTTAAAGGAAAATATGCAGGAGGAATTTGTGGAAATCTAAGTAGTTATACAAGAAATGCATATAATACAGGAGATGTATGTGGTGAACAAAGCTATATGAATAATCCATTCTATGTTACCACAACAAATATAGATTATAATGATGTCTATTATTTAGATACAATTAATACATATGGAAATGAGAATATCTATGGAATTCCTGTATCAGAAGAGTATTTAAAATCAATAGATTTATATGAAGAATTAAATGATGACGGGGTATGGAAAAGAGTAAATAAGAAATATCCTTTATTAAAAATGGATATGCCAACAAATCTTGAAGGTAGTGTGGATCTTACAATTGAAAACACAATAAAGAAATTCAAAATTACAACCGAAGTTAAAAACAATATTGGTGGAGAAATAGATGGTCAAAATGATACGCCTTATGAAACAGTTATTTATAAAAAATCAAACGAAAAAGCTATCAAAATGAGACCTGCAGAAGGATATGGAATATCAGAAATTATTATTAATGGAAAAATGATAGATTACACATTAGAAAGTGAAACATCAACTTATACAATTCCTATTGGATACTTTGAAGAAATGACAGAAAATAAACATATTGTGGTTGCATATACTAAACTAGATAAAACATTAACAATAAAAAAAGTAGATGACAAAGATAATACTATAACTCTTGAAGGAGCAAAATTTGAAATTAGAAATGCATCGAATGCTTTAGTTGCAACTGTTGAAACAAAACTAGATGGTACAGCTAAAGTTCAGCTAAATCCTGGAACATATACTATTAAAGAAATTGCTGCACCAGAAGGATATCAACTAGATGAAAATGAATATACAGTTACAATGAATGAAGGGGAAAGTAATGAAATAACAATTGAGAATACAAAGAAAACAACGCTTGCAGTACATCACTACTTAAAGGGCACAAGAAAAAGTGTTGCAAAAGATGAAAAATATGAAGGCGAAATTGGAGAAGATTATACAACAACACCACATATAGACCTACAAGATTTACATTTGGAAACTGATAATAATGGAAAATATATTATACCTGAAAATGCATCAGGAACATATGAAGAAAATGAAGTAGAAGTAACATATTTCTATGAAGCAGAACCAATTGAATTAA
>JAEEGL013400087.1_pt1 | contig 11761 bp, 10 predicted proteins | sample 9134231 | NCBI WGS metagenome assembly JAEEGL01 (sample SAMN16246548, study PRJNA631951) | gut metagenome | biome: gut microbiome; feature: rumen; material: fiber-attached | host: Bos | place: Iran: Karaj | collected 2018-10
GCGCTGATCTTCAACTGAATCCAGCAAGCCTCCTCTACATAGTAGAACTTCTTGCTGAACAGGTTTACATCAAAGCTGCGCTTTGTGCGATGCTTTGAGTGAGACACATTATTTCCAATCTGTGCCTTCTTTCCCGTAATCTGACAAATCTTAGACATCTCTATCTATTTTTTTCTTTGTTACTTAAATATAACTTACTCCAAACAGGGTGCAAAGGTACGACTTTTAATTAAGAATTAAGAATTAAGAATTAAGAATTGCGCAACTCTTAATATTTTTTAACTCTCGGATTATGTTTTACCCTTGATTTTCGACTGTTTCAGTCTCGTCTTTCAGGAAATCGAGGAACATCTGCATAGCTGTATGGGTAGCAATGGCGAGGTTGATATCACGTCCGTGGTCCTCTTCGACCTTCTTGGTTATCTGACGTTCCAGACTGCCACAAGCCAACCAGATAGTACCTACGGGATTCTCCTTCGTACCGCCTCCGGGGCCTGCTATTCCTGTTGCGGCAATAGCAAAGTCGGTATTCAGCGCCTTGCAGGCTCCTGTCACCATCTGTATGGCGACCTCTTCGCAGACGGCAGTTTTCTCAGCGAGCACGTCGGAATCGACACCCAGGAGCGTCTGTTTGATTTCGTCGACATACGAGATGACGCCACCTTTAAAATATTTCGAGGCCCCAGGGACGGCAATGATGGCCTCGGCGATACGGCCTCCCGTACAGCTCTCGGCAGTACCTACGGTCTTCTCCATCTCCCACAGCATCTGGCTGACCTCTCTGCTGATAATCTTGCTTTCAAAATCCATATATTCTTTTTTTTCGATGTTTCGATGTTTCGATATTTCGATGTTTCGTTATCTCGTTATTACGTTATCACGCCTCACTTGAATGTCACTTTGCTGAACGCCGGAGCATCAATGGAACAGAACTCCTGGTCCAGATACTTGTAGTAGCCGACGATACCTATCATGGCAGCATTGTCCGTTGTGTAGCTGAACTTGGGGATGTAAATGGTCCAGCCGTAGCGCTTGGCGTGATCGTAGAAGGCGTTGCGCAGTCCGTTGTTGGCACTCACGCCACCAGCTACAGCCACGTGCTTGATGCCTGTCTGCTTGACGGCGAGTTTGAGTTTCTTCATCAGAATATCGACGATGGTCCATTCCAGCGAGGCGGCAATGTCTTCTTTGTGGTGCTCGATGAAGTCAGGATCGTCCTCCACCCACTTGCGCATATTATAAAGGAACGATGTCTTCAGACCAGAGAAGCTGTAGTCCAGCCCAGGGATGTGGGGCTCTGAGAACTGATAGGCCTTCGGGTTGCCTTGGCGAGCCAGTCGGTCAATGATAGGACCGCCGGGATAGCCCAGCCCCATGACCTTCGAACACTTGTCGATAGCCTCGCCGGCGGCGTCGTCTATCGTCTGTCCCAGCACCTCCATATCGTTGTAGGCATTCACCTTGACTATCTGCGAGTTACCGCCACTGACCAACAGACAGAGGAACGGCAGCGGGGGCAGTGTGCCCGACGGTTCTCCGTCGGGTCCTATTTCTTTGATGAAGTGTGCCATTACATGCCCTTGCAGGTGGTTGACATCTATCAGCGGAATGCCCAGCGAACGCGCAAAGCCCTTGGCGAAGTTGACACCCACCAGCAGCGACCCCATCAGCCCCGGTCCTCGTGTAAAGGCCACAGCCGACAGCTGTTCCTTCTGAATACCTGCGCGCTTGATGGCTTCGTGCACCACGGGCACCACGTTCTGCTGATGCGCTCTTGACGCCAGCTCAGGCACCACACCGCCATACGACTCATGCACGGCTTGCGAGGCTGTCACATTCGACAGCAGCACGCCGTTTTTCAGCACGGCAGCCGACGTGTCGTCGCAGCTCGACTCTATACCTAATATATATATATCCTTCACCAAGCCCTCTTATTTGTCCAGTTTTTCGTAAATGGAGTTGTTGCTCTTGTACTCTGGTACAATGGCCTTCATCTTGGCCACAGTAGCCATATCGTCGTAGTGCTTTGATATCTCTACGAGGTCGTCGATATCGCGGACAACCTGCTGGTAGTCGTACTGTCGCACCTCGGCTATACGTATCTTTTCGTGGAACGAAGGCTTGGTGCCTTCCATCTCGTTCAACACCTCTTCGTAGAGTTTCTCGCCAGCACGCAGACCGGTAAACTTGATCTCTACGTTCTTGGCTCCGCTGAGGGCTATCATGCGCTTGGCCAAGTCGGCAATCTTGACAGGCTGTCCCATGTCGAACACGAATATCTCTCCGCCATGTCCCTTGGTGCCGGCTTCGAGCACAAGTTTACAGGCTTCGGGTATGAGCATAAAGAAACGAACGATGCGTTCGTCGGTAACAGTAACAGGACCTCCGTTCTTAATCTGTTCGCGGAAGAGCGGAATGACTGAGCCATTCGAGCCCAGCACATTGCCGAAACGGGTGGTGACAAACTGCGTTTTCGACGTGTTCGCCTCCGACTGGTTGAGTGACTGGCAGTAGATTTCGCAGATGCGCTTCGAACAACCCATGACGTTCGTGGGGTTGACAGCCTTGTCGGTAGACACCATCACAAACTTCTTGACGCCATATTTCACAGCCAAGTCGGCTATAACCTTCGTTCCGTAGACATTGTTCAGCACAGCCTCCGAGGGATTATCCTCCATCATCGGCACATGCTTATAGGCTGCTGCATGGAACACATAGTCGGGCTGATAGATTCGGAAGATGGCCTCCATGCGGGTCTTACGGGTGATGCTGGTAACGATAACCTCGGCCTTGATGTCGGGGAAGTCCTTTTCCATCATCAGACGAATGTCGTGCTGAGGAGTCTCAGCCTGGTCTATCAGTATCATTGCCGCAGGACGATAGTAGGCTATCTGGCGTACCATCTCAGAACCTATGGAGCCGGCCGAACCGGTAATCAGCACGCGACGACCACTAAGCGACTCGCCTACTGAGGCCATATCGACCTTAATCTCCTGACGAGGCAGCAGGTCTTCGACAGAGACCTCCTTGAGCTGCATCTTCTGAATGTCTGTATCCGTCAGCAGGCTGTCGTCTTCGTCGACCTCCTTAGCCTGCTGAGCCATGAAAATCTTACAGCCTGCCTTGATGAGCAGGTCCTGGACGGCCTGATTTTGACGGAACTCCTTGGCACGCATGGGCGACACCAGTACGGCCTGGATATTCTCGCGGGCAATGATAGCCGCCAGATCGTCGTTGATATTATACACGCGACGGCCCATCAGTTGTATATGCTTAGACCGGTCGTCGTGCGAGATGAAACCACGCAGAAGGAAACGTCGCGGATGCTGGGAGGAGATGTTCTTGGCCAGACCGATACCACCCGACAGGGCACCATAGATGAGCACTCGCATGGCACGGGTGTCAGAGAAAGCCACATCGTAGAGCGTCTTGACCAGAATACGCATAGCCCACATGACAACAGTAGCCACCAAGAAGGTGATAACCGTCTGCGACTGGCTGAGGGCAGCACAGGATGTGACTCCCAGCGCCTCCAAAATCCACGTATAAACCAGGGCTACGACCAGCGCACAGGCATTGCCATTGGCTACGTGCAGCAAATCGATAAAACTGGAGTAGCGCACAATGCCGGAATAGGTACGGAACATGCGGAAGAAGAAACACCCGAAAAGGGTGTAAATCATCGCGGTACGCAGCACGTCCATGTGGTTGGCAATCAGAGCGCCCGTTTTCTGAAAAACCCAGTAAGAGAAGACTCCTGAAAGAAATAGAATGATGGCATCTAACAAGAATATGCACCAATAAGGGAGCGAATTCCTCGAAAAATACCAGCTCAGAAGTTTATCAAACGAATATGCCATAGCCTTTTGCGGTCTTTCCTAATCTATACTAATAATGTTTACTGGCTGCAAAATTATACATTTTTTTTCAAACTCAGTACTTTTTCTCAACTTTTTTCATCAACAAAGTTGGATTATTGACGTTTACAGACCTAAAAAGTGATGACGGCTGGTGGTTTTCATTTCTTCTTAGAGGGTTTGGAGGGTTTAGCCTTTCTCTGGCGTTTGGGCTTCACCTCACCCTCTTCTATCGCATCCAGCATAGCGTGTTGCTTCTCTTTCAGATAGATGCTGACGGTATAACCGCGCTCAGCGATTCTCGTTAGCAAATAGCGGCACGAACGCCACGTCTGCCGTTCGTCGGGAAGCGCATTACCCAGTCGGCGTGAAGCCTGCTTGTTGCCCGTCTCCACCTTGGCTGTCAGCTCCAAAGGTTTGGCGAGGATATTGTAGAGCATATCGGCAAAATACTCAGCGCTACGCTTCACACGCTCCAGGAAGTCTGGCTCTCGCAAAGCCTCGAACGGCATCTGCCGTATCTTTTGCTGCCACTTGTCGGCCACGCTGATGATATGCAGTCTCAGGTCCTGAAGTGTCTGGTCGTGCAACTGCTTCAGCGAGGCATGACTATGGTAGAAAAACTCGGCAAAGATGCGCACCATCGTTTCCTGCTGGTAGAGCAACGGGCGGAAGTCGAAGAGTTGCAACAGCAGGTAGCGCTCGTATTCCTGTTTCAGCAGCGGCAACTGCTGGATGCTGCGCTGGGCCTCTGACTCCTGTTGGGCGATATAGCTGTCGACGCGTTCATCATTGATGATGGCACGGGCTGTAAGTGGCGAAGCCAGCACCAGCCCCTCCAGCGAACGACAACGGCTCAAGGCCACATACACCTGACCTGGGGCAAAACTCTGGTTGGCATCAATGATGGCACAGTCGAAGGTCAGCCCCTGACTCTTGTGGATAGTGATGGCCCACGCCAGACGCAGGGGCAGCTGCTTGAAAGTTCCCTGCACCTCAGTTTCTATCTCGCGTGTCTTTTCGTTCAGCGTGTAGCGGGTGTTCTCCCACTCCAAGGGTTCCACCTCAATAGCCTCGCTGTCGCCCTCGCAATAGACGGTGAGGCTCTTTTCCGTGGCCTCCATCACCCTACCGATAAGTCCATTATAGAACTTATGCTCACCCGACGGGTCGTTCTTCACAAACATCACCTGCGCCCCTTCTTTCAGCACCAGCGTCTCTGCCGTCGGATAGGAATAGTCAGGAAAGGTGCCCTTCACCTCTGCACGATACTGTATGGCACGTCCTGGCAGTTTCTCCAACTCCGACTCGTTGTAGTAGTTGGCCAGGTTGTTGTGGGTGGTGAGACGGATGGCATTTTTAAGTGAGGAGTGAAGGGGGAAGGGTGAAGAAGGTTTAGCTCGGCAGTCCGAAGGGGAAAGCCAATTTGCTACCGCGCGAGAGTTCAAAGACTCCAACACCTCTGCCGACGGGTGCCCGTTGCGCACCTGGTTCAGTATTTCGATAAACGACTCATCCTGCTGGCGATAGACGTGACTCAGCTGAATGGTGACATAGTCTATCTGCTGCAACGCCTTCGAACCGAAGAAATATGGTGTGTCGTAGTATTGTTTCAACAACTGCTCCTCGTCAGGTGTGACGACCGGTGTCAACTGCTGCAGGTCGCCAATCATCAGCAATTGCACACCACCAAACGGCAGGGAGTGGTTACGGAAACGCCTGAGCACGCTGTCAATAGCATCGAGCAGGTCGGCACGTACCATCGAAATCTCGTCGATAATCAGCAGGTCGATAGAGGCAATGATCTTGCGCTTCTCGCGTCCGAAATCGAACTTGCTCTCCACCTTTGCACCCGGCACATAAGGCGAAAACGGCAACTGGAAGAACGAGTGGATGGTCACACCACCGGCATTGATGGCAGCCACACCTGTCGGAGCCACCACGATAGGCCGTTTGCGCGACTGCCCTACAACGGTCTTCAGAAACGTGGTCTTTCCCGTTCCTGCCTTACCCGTAAGGAAAATGCTCCTTCCGGTATTCTCCACGAAGTCCCAAGCCGTGCGTAATTCATTATTTTGTATCATAGCATCTTCTTATACATTTCACAATACGACGCGACCTTCTTGTCGAACGACAAAGGATAGGCGCGCGAGGAAGACGGAAGGCGATAGAGCAGAACCTGCTCACCATCATGATTGAGCGACGCTGGGATAGCAACAAAGCTATTAACCTTAGGAATCTCTGGGATATGCAACGAAGCGCAGATGGTCTCGGTGGCTTTCTCGCCTGTGGTAACGATAGCCCGGAGATGGGGTAGCTGTTGAATCAAAGCATGGATATCTGTAGGCTCAACGACTTCGAGAAACTTATCCGAGGCATTGTCCTGCAGGCGACGGATGGCTGTAGAGGTATCAAAGAAAGCGAGCCCCTTCTCTTGGCAGAACGTGATGATTTCGACGAGTTTAAAACGCTTGTTTTCTACATCCACGAAATGATTCTTATCTCCAAAGAATATCTGCCCCTCAATGCGCCAGTGGTCGTTGATGAAGTTGGGGTAATAGAAATCCATGCACCACCGCTTGCGCTGTGGCGGAAAACTGCCCAAGAACAGCACCCTGGCATTCTCTGGCAGGAAAGGAACGAGCGGATGGTACTCCACACCATCCTTGCTTCGCTCAATATTCTCCGTATTCAAATACGATCTATGCATGATTTCCTGTGCTCTCGTCATTTGTTTTCTATAGCTACGGACTTCATTAGTCCCAACACTCCAAGTCTTTCTCTATCTCTGGCAGCTGACTGAGATGGAACGTTGGCTCTTTGATGCCTTGACGCTTCTGACTGCGGTAGTCATCGAGCAGACGGAACACATACTTACCCAATAAGACAATAGCCACCAGGTTACAGGCCGTCAACAGCGCCATGCACAGGTCTATCATGCTCCACACCACCTCAAGTGTCGTCCATGCACCAAACAGTACCATCACCCCACCCGACAATAGTCGGTAGGTGGTCATCACACTGCGACTATTCGTCATAAACCGCACGTTGGCCTCACCGTAATAGTAATTGCCAATCATGGACGAGTAGGCAAAGAGGAAGATTGCGATTGCGATAAAGGTGGGGCCCCATGAGCCAACCTCCGACTCCAAAGCAGCCTGTGTCAACATGATACCATTGAGTTCGGGCGAGGTATAAAGACCACTGATGAGGATGATAAAGGCTGTACACGAACACACCACCAGCGTATCGGTAAACACACCCAAGGCCTGGATGAGTCCTTGTTTCACGGGATGGGAGACGGCAGCTGTGGCAGCAGCATTAGGGGCACTACCCTCGCCTGCCTCGTTGCTGAACAGTCCGCGTTTCACTCCATTCATGATGGCGGCACCAAGGGTTCCACCTACAGCCTGTTCCACACCGAAAGCGCTCTTCACAATGACTGCCAGCACATGTGGCAACTGCTGAATGTTCATCACAATAATCACCAGAGCCAACACAAAATAGCCCACCGCCATCACGGGCACCAGTACCGAACTGACCTTCGCGATGCGCTGAATACCGCCAAAGACGATGATAAGGGTCATCACCACCAGCACCAGGCCCGTCACCATAGGCGACCATCCGAAAGCACCTTCCATAGCGCCACAGATGGTATTGGTCTGCACGGAGTTATTTGCCAGTCCAAACGTCCCGGTTATCAAGATGGCAAAGAGCACCGCCATCCACCGACAGTGCAGTCCTCGCTGGATGTAGTATGCCGGTCCACCGATGAAAGAGTCTTTGTGGGGCTGCTTGAACAACTGTCCCAGCGTTGACTCCACAAAGGCTGTTGCCGAGCCGACCAATGCCATCACCCACATCCAGAATACGGCTCCAGGACCGCCTACGGCAATGGCCGTTGCCACACCCGCCAGATTACCCGTTCCCACACGCGAAGCCAGTGATACGGCAAAGGCCTGGAACGAAGAGATGTGCTTCTCTGCGCCTTGCGGCTTAATAGAGGAGTCGGTCAATAGTCGCAACATCTCACCCACCATGCGGAACTGCACAAACCGTGTACGCCACGTAAACCACAGTCCGCAGCCTATCAGTGCCCCTATAAGGAGGTATCCCCATAAGGCATCGTTTATATGATTCAGTATCTCTATCATCATTCTTAATAAAAACCTGCAAAGATTTCTACATTCGTTGAAGCAACTGCTGACAACCCTCCAGCACATCGCGCCAAGTAGCCTCGAAGTCACCTGTGTACCAAGGGTCTGCCACATCACCAGGACGATGGGAATGCTTCCTACTTCAATTCAAATGACAAAATTACAAATTATTTCTTAAATTCCCATGCGGAAACGCACTTTTTTGCGTATTTATTCCTAATTTTGCAGACAAATAGCAAATTAGCCAATAACAGCATGATGGACAAAACAAGGAAGATAGTTATTCTCGATGGATACACTACAAATCCTGGCGACCTGTCGTGGGAAAAGCTGGAGAGAATAGGAGACGTAACGATATATGACCGCACCAAACCTGAAGAGACTATCAGGCGGGCTGCCGGTGCAGAAATCGTGCTAACCAACAAAGTCGTCATCAGCAGAGAGGTGATAGAACAATTGCCACAACTGCGTTACATTGGTGTGCTGGCCACAGGCTACAATGTCGTCGACATCGGGGCCGCCCGTGAACATGGCATCACAGTAACCAACGTGCCGGCATATAGCACGGAGAGTGTGGCCCAGATGGTGTTTGCACACCTGCTGACCGTAACCAACCGCACAGAATATTATGCCCAACAGAATCGCAATGGCCGATGGAGCCAGAATCTTGACTTCTGCTATTGGGACACAGAGTTAAGAGAGTTGTCAGGGAAAACAATGGGTGTCGTCGGTCTGGGAAATATCGGTCGGCGAGTAGCCCAGATTGCTACTGCCTTTGGCATGAAGGTGAAAGCACTGACCAGCAAGAATGCCGAATCGTTGCCCGACGGTATCCAAAAAGCCAGCCTTGAAGAGCTGCTGACCACATCGGATGTCGTCTCGCTGCACTGTCCACTGACTGCTGACACTCATCATCTCATCAATGCCGAGACGATAGCAAAAATGAAAGCGACAGCCATTCTCATCAATACTGGGCGAGGACCATTGGTGAACGACCAGGATGTGGCGAATGCGCTGACAGAAGACCGTTTGGCAGCATATTGTGCCGACGTACTGAACGAGGAGCCTCCACGAGCCGACAACCCATTGTTACTATGCAAGAATGCTTTCATCACACCTCACATTGCCTGGGCAACGAAAGAAGCAAGAATACGACTGACCGACATGGCAATCAGTAATGTAAAAGCCTTTGTCTGCAGGCAGCCTATCAATGTGATCACAGGCAGTTAACAAACTAACATCTTCCATCATCCATCTGACCTTTAACATCGACAGACATCCATTCTTTCCGCTCTGCTTCCGACATCTTCTCAATGGCATAGCGCAACATGGTGCGTGGCATCTCATGGGCATGCTGACGAAGGAAATCCCGCAACAAATCCATGCTGCATCGTTTGCCCATCTCACGCAACATCCATCCCACTGCCTTATGCATCAAGTCATGTGGATGATGCAGGTGAATCTCTGCATACCTCAAGCACCACGATGGGTCACCCATCTGCGAGGTCTTCCACGTACAGACCATACTCATGCGTTGCTTCCAAAGATTATCACTCTGCGCCAGTTCATCCAATATCTGCCATTTATAATCAACCTGCATCGGGTCTTCCCCCTTAACAGGGGGACAAGAGGGGGTCTTTAGCCAAGTTCCTAATATCTTCGGAGCAGAGAGATCCACCAAGTCCCAGTTATTCGCTTGCTTCGCATACTTCAGATACATCGTCAGAATTTCATCGCGCCCACGAATGGCTTTTCCGTCATTCACAAGCCGTTTAGTCGCCAAACGTTCAAACCTGTCCACCAGTATCAGCAAACCACACAGTCTCACCTCGTGCCATTTCGACATCAGCAGTTCAGGCACCTCCTCCAACGGAAAGTCTTTGCCCGCAGCTTTAACGACCTCTCTTGTCTGTGGCACCTTCAGCCCCAGGAACTCATCGCCATAACCATACTCACCAGGTCCCGTCTTAAAGAACCTCATGAGCACCCGTCGTTGCTCCTCATCCTGCAACGACTCCATATATTCAATGATTTCCCTTGCCTTTGTCATATTCCTTCACTTTTTCAAATGACATGGTAGTGTCTAAGGGCATTTCGTATGCCATCATCATCGACAGAGCTCGTGACATAGTCTGCCTGTTGTTTCAAGGCATCAATAGCGTTACCCATAGCGACACCAATACCTGCCTGCAGAATCATGGAAGTGTCGTTGCCACCATCGCCAAAGGCCATCGTACGACTGGGATCAAAGCCCTCCTGACGGGACATAGCCAGGATGCCCTTACCCTTATCGGCACCATTGGCCGTGATATCGGTCAACTCGGGATGCCAGCGACCAGATACACACTTGGGCATGCGGGCCATCAGTTGAGGTTCGTAGTCTGCAGAGAAGAAGGGTGTCAACTGCAAGATATCCTGTTGCAGCACGACATCCAATGGCGAGGCCTTGTCGAGGTTCTTCACTGCCAGCATCTGTCGGAAGATGCGGTCTACATCGCCTTTGGGGTCGAGCACAGCCACATCCTTGCGACCCACCACAATCAGACTGTTACCCTTCTCCCGACAATCGTCAATACACGTCATCACATCGTCCTTGGGAATGGGCTGGCAAGTGACGAGTTCATCACCCACAAAACACAAAGCGCCATTGGTGGTGATATATCCGTCAATCAGATGCTCGATGGCTCCCAGATTGGTAATGATGATGGGCGGACGCCCCGTAGCGATATATACCCTTGAACCGTTGGCCTTAGCCTGTGTCAGCGCAAGGATGGTCGATGGCGGAATCTCGTGAGTCTTAAAACTCACCAGCGTGCCGTCAATATCGAAAAACAAAGCATATCTCTGTGTCATAACCTTATCTTCTTTAAGAAGAACCGTTGAAATTCACTCTCAAAATTGGGCGTCAATATCCCCTGCCCCATGGCCTCACGAATCTCCTGCATGGTCCAGAAACGACCACCATCGAGTTCATCCTTCGAGGGACGTATCTCACCCTCATAGGTCGTGCGATGGACATACACCAGTTCACGCTCACGCAGGCTCTCAAATACATATTTGTCAACGAACTCTGGCTCAAAGTCTGTGATTCCCAATTCCTCGTGCACCTCACGCTGTAGAGCCTCCTCGGGTGTCTCACCATAGTCGATGTGTCCGCCTACGGCCGTGTCCCACTTCCCCGGCTGTATATCCTTCCACTCAGGCCGTTTCTGGAGATATACATCACCTTGTGCATTAAACACATGCAGATGTACCACGGGATGCAGCAGCTTCGCCCCGCTATGACACTCGCCTCGCGTAGCCTTGTCCACTACCCTTCCCTGTTCATCCACTACAGGAAAAATCTCTTGCTCATTATCTTTCATTTCTCAACCACTTTATTCTCTCCTCCTCACTCATCTTCTCGATGGCATAGCGCAAACACCACGAAGGATCACCCATCTGTGAGGTCTTCGTAGGCTTCCCCCCTCGCCCTTTGGAGAGGGGGTTAGGGGGTGAGGCTTAGTATCTGCTCGGCATGTTCCTTGGTCTTCACCTGCTTGCCGGCGAATATCTGCTCAATGACACCCTCTTCGTTGATGATAAAGGTAGTGCGGATAGTGCCCATGGTCTTCTTGCCATACATCGATTTCTCTCCCCAGGCACCCATTGCTTCAAGCAGCGTGTGATCGATATCGGCGATCAAGGGGAAGGGCAGTTCGTACTTCTCCTTGAACTTAACATGCGAGGCGGCAGAGTCTTTGCTGA
>JAEEGL013470231.1_pt1 | contig 11761 bp, 12 predicted proteins | sample 9134231 | NCBI WGS metagenome assembly JAEEGL01 (sample SAMN16246548, study PRJNA631951) | gut metagenome | biome: gut microbiome; feature: rumen; material: fiber-attached | host: Bos | place: Iran: Karaj | collected 2018-10
GAAGTTGTGCGAAGGCAGGTATCCAGCAGGAGATCCGCAAGAGAGAGCACTACGAGAAGCCCAGCGTAAAGCGTAAGAAGAAGTCTGAAGCTGCTAGAAAGCGCAAATACAACTAAAAGCTAAGAATCCCTGAGTCACTTGTGATTCAGGGATTTTTCATCATTGGGATGTTTTTTTTGTAAGGATGCTGCTTTTGGTACAGAGGTGCCTATGATCTGGATCGGATTATTGCTTTTTGTCATATGCTGTGTGATCATCAAGATCGCATACGATATCAGTCATTTTGAGAAGCTTACTTATACCTTCGAATCCCCGCTTATCCGGAAGGATGCGAAGTTTGTATTTTTATCGGATCTTCATAATAATTCCTACGGTCCGGACAATCAGATCCTTTTAGATGCCATTCGGGAAGAAAAACCGGATTTTATCCTGGTGGGCGGAGATATGTTAAATGCCAAGGCATCCACCGGCGAAGACTATGGCCAGAAGATGGACCGTGCGGTGATGCTGCTTCGCAGCCTTTCCGAAGAGTTTCCGGTGTATCATGGCTTTGGTAATCATGAGGACCGCGCCAGGAACCACCCGGAAAAATACGGTAAGATGTATCTGACTTATGTTTCCAAGCTTCCGACTGTGCATTTTCTGGACAATTCCTCGGTTCTTCTGGATGAGTACGGTATCCGCCTTACGGGGCTTTCCCTTGAAAAAAAGTGGTATCGCCATTTTCAGAGCAAACAGCCGACGGTTGCGCAGCTGGAGGAATACATTGGAGAAGCGGACAAAGAACGCTTCGACATCCTGTTAGCACATCATCCTGATTATTTCCCTGCATACGATGCTTATGGCGCGGATCTTGTTCTTTCCGGGCATGTGCACGGAGGAGTTGTACGCCTTCCCCTTTTGGGCGGTGTGATCTCCCCTTCCTTAAAACTGTTTCCCAAATACGATGCAGGGCTTTTTGACGGTAAGGATAAGACTCATCATATGATCCTGAGCCGGGGCTTAGGGGTACATTCCATTCCGGTCCGTCTCTTTAACCGTGGCGAACTGACTATATGTAACCTGAAGAAGGTCGTGTAAAATAGACCTGTTACCAAATGAATCGAACAGTCCGGATTTTTCCTCGAAGGGTAAAAGCCGGATGACGGGAGTATAGAATTGGCACTGGAAGTTAAACTGGAAGTATTCGACGGTCCTCTGGACCTGTTACTTCACCTGATAGATAAGAATAAGATCGATATCTTTGATATCCCCATTGTGGAGATCACCAATCAGTATATGGAGTATATCCGGGCCATGGAATCGCAGGATATGAATGTCATGAGTGAGTTTCTGGTCATGGCAGCTACCCTTCTGGATATCAAATGCAAGATGCTTCTTCCCAAGCAGCCCAAGGAAGAAGAGGAAGAGGAAGAAGATCCCAGAGCAGAGCTGGTTCAGAAGCTGTTGGAATACAAGATGTACAAATACATGTCCTTTGAATTAAAGGACCGGGAGATGGACGCTTCCAGAACGTTTTACCGGGAGAGCCATATCCCCAAGGAGGTTTCGGATTACCGGCCCCCCATTGATTACAATACACTGATCGGAGAAGCCAATCTGGCGAAATTAAACGAGATCTTCCAGTTTATGTTAAAACGCCAGGAATATAAGGTGGATCCTATCCGTTCCGGATTCGGCAAGATCGAAAAGGAAGAGGTGGATCTGGAAGCCAAGGAGCAGTATGTGCGTAATTTCCTTCGGGAAAACCGGACCTGTTCCTTCCGCAATCTTCTGGAAAAGCAGGGATCCCGTCAGGAGATCATCGTAACCTTCCTGCTGATCCTGGAGATGATGAAGACCGGCGATATCTGTATCGCGCAGGAGGATCTGTGCGGTGATATCATCATTACATCCAATATGGAAGAAAGTGCCTGATGCTTTGCTCAGGTTTGGGAGAGATATAGTTTATGGAACGTGAACAGGCCAGGGCAGTACTGGAAGCGGTACTGTTTACCATGGGAGAAGCGGTGGAGATCGGTCGCTTGTCCGAGGTGATCGAAGAAGATAAGAAGACTACAAGAGAGATCTTAAGCGAATTAAAGGACAGCTACGACAGACCGGACAGCGGTATCGAACTGATCCAGTTAAATGATTCCTATCAGCTGTGTACCAAGAACGAGTTTTACGACTATCTGATCAAGATCGCCAAGGCGCCCAGACAGTATACCTTATCGGATACGGCGCTGGAGACCTTATCCATCATCGCTTACAAGCAGCCGGTGACCAAGCTGGATGTGGAGCGGATCCGCGGTGTTAACTGTGATCACGCGGTGAATAAGCTGGTGGAACTGGAGCTGGTAGCGGAGATCGGCAGAAAGGACGCACCCGGACGACCGATCCTTTTCGGCACCACGCAGCAGTTCCTTCGTTGTTTTGGCATTGAGTCGCTGGAAGATCTGCCGGAGCTTTCCCAGGTGCAGATGGAAGAGTTCCGCGAGCAGGTGGAACGGGAGATCGCACAGGACGAACAGATCGTCAAGACCGTACAGATATAAGAAAGGTTCAGGACGTTTTTCTTATCGGAAAAACGTCCTTTTTTTGACCAAGGATTCCCTTATTTTTCGGTGATATTTGTAAAAAATAATCCTAGGATTGGAGAAACGTTTGTGTTATACTATCAAAGAATGTATGAAACAAGGCATTTCTATGCACTTTTTCAAGGTTTTATTAAAAACGAAACACATTCGTTTTAGTATCACATTTTATAAATGGAGGGCCAACTAATGAGTAACACTTCACAGGCGAGCCAGAGAATCCTTTCTCTGCTCGATGAAAACAGTTTCGTTGAAATTGGTGCTCTGGTTACTGCAAGAGCAACTGATTTTAATCTGAAACAAACGGAAACTCCTTCTGACGGTGTCATTACCGGCTACGGAGTAATCGATGGCAGCCTCGTATACGTTTACAGCCAGGATGCATCTGTTCTGGGCGGCAGCATCGGTGAGATGCATGCCAAGAAGATCTGCAGATTGTACGACCTTGCGCTGAAAGTAGGAGCACCTGTTATTGGAATTCTTGATTCTGCAGGATTAAGACTGCAGGAGTCCACCGATGCATTAAATGCATTAGGTGAGATCTATCGTAAGCAGGTAGAAGCCAGTGGTGTCATTCCTCAGGTAACTGCTGTATTCGGTAAGGCTGGCGGCGGTCTCGCTGTTTCTTCCGGTTTGACCGATTTCACTTTCATGGAGTCTTCAAAGGCAGCTCTTTTTGTTAACTCCCCCAATGCCGTAGACGGCAACAACAAGGATAAGAAGGATACTTCCTGCAGCGCATTCCAGGCTGGTGAAGCAGGCAATGCAGATTTCACAGGAACCGAAGAGGAGATCTATGCACAGATCCGTGCTCTGATCGGTATGCTTCCTTCCAATAATGAAGACGAAGCTCCCGCAGTTGACGTAACCGATGATCTGAATCGTGTTTGCGACAATCTGGCAGCTTACGCAGGCGATACCGCTGCACTTCTTGCACAGATCGCTGATGACAACGCTTTTGTTGAAGTTAAGAAAGACTATGCAAAAAGCATGGTTTGCGGCCTTATGCGCCTGAACGGCACCACCGTTGGTGCTGTTGCCAACCGCACCGCTGTATTAGATGAGAACGGCAAAGAAGCAGAAACCTTTGATGCAGTCCTTACTCCTGCAGGTTGCGAGAAGGCTGCTGAATTCATCGCTTTCTGTGATGCATTCGAGATCCCTGTTCTTTCTCTTACCAATGTTAAGGGCTTTGCTTCCTGCGAATGTTCCGAGAAGAAGATCGCTAAGGCAGCTGCAAAGTTAACCTATGCATTCGCAAGTGCTACCGTTCCCAAGGTAAATGTTGTGATCGGTCAGGCTCTTGGTTCTGCTTATGCAGTTATGAATGCCAAGGCAACCGGCGCAGATCTTACCTTTGCATGGCCCAATGCTCTGATCGGAGCTATGGACGGCAAGCACGCTGCTCAGATCATGTTTGAAAATGAGAGCGCAGATGTTCAGTCCGAGAAGGCTGCTGAATATGAGAAATTACAGATCTCTGCTGCAAGTGCTGCAGCCAGAGGCTATGTTGACAGCATCATTGAAGCTGCCGATACCAGAAAATATGTCATCGGTGCTTTCGAAATGTTATATGCCAAGAGAGAAGAACTCCCTTTTAAGAAGCACGGTACCGTTTAAGAAAGGATGCGCTAGACTATGAAAAAACACATCATGGTGGTAGCCGTCCTGGCAATGGTCCTTGGCCTTACAGGCTGCGGATCTTCCCAAGCGGTTACACAAAATGATTATTTCACAGCTGCAGATGCCATTGAAACCGGTAAACAGATCACAACCATGGTCCAGGAGATCTATGCTACCGATCAGGTAGATTCCTATGCGGATTATCCCATTGTGACGACTGCGGTGGACAGTTGGGCAAATGCTGCTGATGATATGGGTGATTTCCTTGGGATCACCACTGCTGAAGCATCTTTTGACGGAGATACCTGTACGGTAGAGATCGGTCTGGACGGCTCCAAGAGAGACGCAGTTGAGACCCTTGTATTTACCGAAGGTATGGTCTCCAGCATTACCACAGATCTTCAGTATACTTTAGGCGAGACAATGTCCCGCGCAGGTATGAATACCCTGATCGGTATGGGTACCACCTTTGTGATCCTGATCCTGATCAGTCTGGTAATCTCCCTGTTCCAGTTTATTCCCAAGATCCAGAGCCTCTTTGCCAAGAAGGAAGAGACTCCCGCTATGGTTTCCATTGACAACGCTGTACAGCAGATCGTTCGTCAGGAAGAAGTAAACGATGACACAGAACTGATCGCCGTGATCGCAGCTGCCATTGCAGCAAGCGAGGGCGCTACTTCTGCGGATGGTTATGTTGTTCGATCCATTCGAAAGATTGGTCGGAGAGCACGCTAATAACATTATTTGTTCGAATTCAGGAGGATTTATAAAATGAAGAACTATACCATTACTGTAAATGGCAATGTATATGAAGTAACCGTAGAAGAAGGCGCTTCTACCGGTGCTGCTGCTCCCAAGGCTGTCAGCGCTCCCAAGGCTGCTCCCGCTCCTGCAGCTCCGAAAGCTGCTGCAACCGGAAACGGCAGAGTAAAAGTTACTGCAGGTGCTGCAGGAAAAGTAACCAAGATCGTTAAGAACGTTGGCGATTCCGTTAAGAAGGGTGAAAACGTTATCATGATCGAGTCCATGAAGATGGAGATCGGTCAGGTCGCTGTAGAAGACGGTACCGTAGCAAGCATCGATGTTGCTGTTGGTGATTCCGTTGATGCCGGCCAGGTTCTTGCAACCCTGAACTGATCGCAGAAGATAATTAAAATACGATATTTTATATCGTCAGGAGGTTTTATAAATGGGTATTAGTTATATTACCGACACGTTATCAAACCTGCTTCATCAGACTGCGTTCATGAACCTTACATGGGGCAATTACCTGATGATCGTGGTTGCGTGCGTGTTCCTTTATCTCGCGATCGCTCATGACTTTGAGCCGCTTCTTTTAGTGCCGATCGCATTCGGTATGCTGCTGGTAAACATCTATCCGGACATTATCGCTGAGCCGGTTGGAGACGGAGCCGGTGGTTTACTGCATTATTTCTATATTCTGGATGAGTATGCTATCCTTCCTTCCCTGATCTTCATGGGTGTCGGAGCGATGACAGACTTTGGTCCCCTGATCTCTAATCCTAAGAGCTTCCTTCTGGGCGCTGCTGCTCAGTTCGGTATCTTCTCCGCATACTTCGGAGCAATCTTCTTAGGCTTTAACGATAAGGCTGCTGCAGCCATCTCCATCATCGGTGGCGCAGACGGACCTACATCCATCTTCCTGGCAGGTAAGCTTGGCCAGACTGCCCTCCTTGGACCTATCGCCGTAGCGGCATATTCCTATATGTCTCTGGTGCCGATCATTCAGCCTCCCATCATGAAGGCTCTGACCACCAAGAAGGAAAGACAGATCAAAATGGAACAGCTTCGTCCCGTTTCCAAACTGGAGAAGATCCTGTTCCCCATCATCGTTACCATTATGGTATGTATGATCCTTCCTACCACAGCACCCCTGATCGGTATGCTGATGCTTGGTAACCTGTTCCGTGAGTCCGGCGTTGTTCGTCAGTTAACGGAAACCGCTTCCAATGCGATGATGTACATCGTAGTTATCCTTTTGGGTACCTCCGTTGGTGCAACCACCAGTGCTGAAGCTTTCTTAAATCTGAGCACCATCAAGATCGTTGTTCTCGGTCTGATCGCTTTCGCATTCGGTACTGCTGCCGGTGTTCTCTTCGGTAAGATCATGTGCGTGGCAACCCACGGCAAGGTAAATCCGCTTATCGGTTCTGCCGGAGTTTCCGCTGTGCCTATGGCAGCACGTGTATCCCAGAAGGTTGGTGCAGAAGAGGATCCTACAAACTTCCTTTTAATGCACGCTATGGGACCTAACGTAGCAGGTGTTATCGGTACGGCTGTTGTTGCCGGTACCTTCATGGCTATTTTCGGTATTATTTAAGATTCATATTACAGCTCCCTAAAAAGAGACATTTTTTCAGGAGGAATTTGGAATGTCAGATCAAGTTAAAAAACCGGTTGGAATTACCGAAACCGTATTACGTGATGCACACCAGTCCCTGATCGCAACCAGAATGCCCACCGAGCTCATGCTCCCCATCGTGGAGACCATGGATAAGGTTGGTTATCATTCCGTTGAGTGCTGGGGCGGTGCAACCTTTGATGCATCTCTTCGTTTCCTGCATGAGGATCCCTGGGAGAGACTGCGTAAGTTAAGAGCAGGCTTCAAGAACACCAAACTGCAGATGCTGTTCCGTGGACAGAACATCTTAGGATACAATCACTATCCCGATGATGTTGTTGAGTACTTCGTTCAGAAGTCCATTGCAAACGGTATCGATATCATTCGTATCTTTGACTGCTTAAATGACCTTCGTAACCTTGAGACTGCTGTAAAGGCAACCAACAAGGAAGGCGGACATGCTCAGATCGCATTATCCTATACTTTAGGTGATGCTTATACTCTGGATTACTGGATGAACATCTCCAAGCAGATCGAGGAGATGGGTGCTCATTCCATTTGTATCAAGGATATGGCTGGTCTGCTGGTTCCTTATGAAGCAGAGAAGCTGATCCGTGCAATGAAGAGCGCAACCAAGCTTCCTATTCAGTTACATACACACTACACCTCCGGTGTAGCCAGCATGACCTACTTAAAGGCAGTAGAGGCCGGCGTCGATGTTATCGACTGCGCGATCAGCCCTCTGTCCATGGGTACTTCCCAGCCTGCAACCGAAGTTATGGTTGAGACCTTCAAGGGTACCGAATACGATACCGGTTATGATCAGAAGGTTCTGGCTGAGATCGCTGATTACTTCAGACCTTACAGAGAAGAGTGCATCAAGAGCGGCCTCTTAAATCCCAAGGTTCTGGGTGTTAACATCAAGACCCTGCTGTATCAGGTACCCGGCGGTATGCTTTCCAACATGGTTAGCCAGTTAAAGGAACAGCATGCAGAAGATAAGTACGAAGAAGTGCTGAAGGAAATTCCCAGAGTAAGAAAAGACTATGGTGAGCCCCCGCTTGTTACTCCTTCTTCCCAGATCGTTGGTACACAGGCGATCATGAACGTCCTTATGGGCGAGCGTTACAAGGTTGCTACCGGTCAGTCCAAGGACCTGCTTGCAGGTAAGTATGGTCAGACCGTTAAGCCTTTCAATCCGGAAGTACAGAAGAAGGTTATCGGTGATGCAGAAGTGATCACCTGCAGACCTGCAGATCTGTTAGAGCCCGGCCTTGCCAAGTTTGAAGAGGAAGTGAAGCAGTGGAAGCAGCAGGATGAGGATACCCTCAGCTACGCTCTGTTCCCGCAGGTTGCTACCGAGTTCTTCAAGTATCGTCAGGCACAGCAGGAGAAGGTTGATCTTGCAGAAGCAGATACCAAGAATGGAGCATATCCTGTTTAATATCATTAAAAACCACATGTTGTGTTTTTGAATGATATCCAACCACTAAATATCCAAAAATCCCCAAAAACGCAGGTTTTTGGGGATTTTTTATTGACAAGATAGTCCTAACGTCCTATTATAAATATAACATGTGTTACGAATTCGTTCTTTTAAGATCCACATTTCCTGTGGATCTTATTGATTGTTCATCAGGAGAAGGATTATGCCCAGAAAGACCATGATTACCAAGGAAATGCTCAGCGACTCGGCTTTTGCGTTGCTGCAGGAAGAAGGCGTGGAGGAAGTAACGGCCCGAAAACTGGCAGCGAAGCAGGGATGCTCCACACAGCCCATCTTTCATGTTTACAACGGAATGGAAGATATTATTCGGGAAATGTTTGAACGCTGTGTCCTTTATTTCCAGAAGTATCATGCGTTATATACACAAACGCATCGGTCCATTCCCGATGTTCCCTTTGTGGCCCTTGGCCTTTCCTATATCCGATTTGCGGCAGAAGAGCCGAATCTGTTTCGGTTTCTCTTTCTTGGAAAAGACAAGTTCGGTATGAGCCTGTATGAAATGTTAAACGGTGAGAACGGTGTGCTTTCCAAAGAAGTTGCTGCGGCAAAGGCAGACGGATGCAGGGATCCGCAGATGATCTTTATGAGTATGTGGATCTTTATCCACGGTGCAGGATGCATGACCATTACCGGGGATTATGATCTGGATGAAAAGGATACGGAAGAACTGCTGGTAAATTCCTACAAGGCATATAAGGAGCTGGGGTAACAGAGCATGATAAATCTGATCGATGCAATGAACGAACGCTTCAATACCATGAGTAAGAGCCAGAAAGCGATCGCTGCTTATATTACGGAACACTATGATCAGGCAGTGTTCATGACCGCTGCGAAGATGGGCTCGGTGCTGGGGATCAGCGAATCTACGGTAGTCCGTTTTGCTACCTTTATGGGGTTTGAAGGCTATCCGGAATTTCAGAAAGCATTGGAAGACTGGGTTCAGAACCAGATCTCTTCGGTGCAGCGTGTCGGCGTAAAATACGGAAACTCCACCCAGTCCGAGGTGTTAAAATCGGTGCTGACGGCGGATATCGACAAGATTCAGGATACCATCGACAATCTGGACCCTACAGCCTTTGAAATGGCGGTACAGAGTATTCTGGAAGCAAAGAAGGTTTACATCATCGGCGTAAGAAGCTGTGAACCGCTGGCGGTATTTCTCCATTTCTATCTGAGTATGATCCGTCCGGAGGTGATCCTGTTAAACACCACCAGCGTCAGTGAGATGTTTGAACAGATGATCCGCATTGATGAGAAGGATCTTTGCATCGGCATTTCCTTCCCCAGATATTCCATGCGTACCTTGAAGGCACTGGAATTTGCCAAGGATCGTAATGCCAAGGTCATTACCATTACAGATTCCACTCATTCTCCTATGTGCATGTATTCTTCCTGTAATCTGCTGGCCAGAAGCGACATGGTTTCCATCGTGGATTCCCTGGTGGCACCCTTATCGGTGATCAATGCCCTGGTGGTTGCCCTTTGCCTGAAACGGCCGAAGGAAGTTAAGAAATACCTGGAGGTTCTGGAAGATACCTGGAACAATTATCAGGTATACTTAAATGACGAGATCAATTTCGTAAAGGATGAGCCGATACTGAACTATCCACTGCGAAAGGAATAGATTTATTAAATGAGTAAGTTGATTGTTGTAGGAGGCGGTCCTGCCGGTATGATGGCGGCATACTCCGCTGCCATGAACGGCGGAGAAGTCATCTTGCTGGAACAGAATGAAAAGCTTGGAAAGAAGCTGTTCATCACCGGTAAAGGCAGATGCAATGTGACCAACTTCTGCGATCTGGAATTTTTGTTCCGGAATATACTGACCAATCCCAAGTTTTTAAACAGCAGCATAAGGCAGTTCACCAACAAGGATGTCTACGATTTCTTCAATGACAACGGGTGTCCTCTGAAGGTGGAACGGGGAGAGCGGGTATTTCCGGTTAGCGACCATTCTTCGGACGTGATCCGGACCATGGAAAAGAAGCTAAAGGAACTGGGCGTGCAGATCCGTCTGAAAACCCGGATGAAACAACTGATCCTGGAGGATAACAAAGTCGTTGGCGTTCTCCTGGAGCAGGGAGAAAAGATAACTGCTGACGGGGTGATCCTGGCTACCGGAGGAAAAAGCTATGTTTCCACCGGATCCGACGGATACGGTCTGCAGCTGGCGGAGAAAACAGGACATACCATTGTGCCTCCGCATCCCGGACTGGTCCCTTTGGAGATCAAAGAAGACTGGGTGAAAAGCCTGCAGGGATTGTCCCTTCGAAATGTGGAACTGACCCTGTCTGATGCGCAGGGAAAGACGGTATATAAAGAACTGGGAGAAATGCTCTTTACCCATTTCGGCATCAGTGGACCGCTGGTGTTATCTGCCAGCTCCCATATGGAGTCGGAAGGAAAAAAGGGTCCTTACAAGGTTTCCATTAACTTAAAGCCGGGACTGTCCGAGGAACAGCTGGATGCACGGATCCTTCGGGACTTTGAGGAAAATTCCCATAAGGAGTTTAAAAATGCTCTGGGAAAACTGTTCCCCACCAAACTGATCCCGGTCATGGTGGAACTCTCCGGTATTTCCGGAGAAGAAAAGGTATTTTCCATCACCCGGGCTAAGCGGCTGGAATTTGAAGCACTGATCCGAAACCTGACCATGACGGTTACCGGAACCAGAGGCTTTAACGAAGCCATCATCACCAGAGGCGGGGTATCGGTAAATGATATCAACCCTTCCACTATGGAATCCAAACGGATCGAGAACCTGTATTTTGCGGGAGAAATGATCGATTGCGATGCCCTGACCGGAGGTTTTAATCTGCAGATCGCCTGGTCGACCGGTAATCTGGCAGGTATGAAGGCTGAGCAGAAGAGCTGGGGCATGTAAGGGATGATCTGCTTCAGATGCAGAAAGTTGTAATCGGTTCAGAAATAGGATCGATTCGGGAATCTGTAATCAGACGGAATGATTGAAAATAATACTTGTACGAAGGGATATCATACATGAGTATCAATGTAGCCATTGACGGACCGGCAGGCGCCGGAAAAAGTACCATTGCCCGCAAAGTAGCGGAGAAAAAAGGCTTTATCTATGTGGATACGGGAGCAATGTTCCGTGCCATCGGCCTTTACATGCTGCGAAACGGTATCGACCTGGAAGACGGAGAAGCACTGGAGAGAGAATGCCAGAAAGCGGAGGTTTCCATTGCCTACGTAGACGGTGAACAGAATGTTATCCTGAACGGGGAGAATGTAAGCACCCTGATCCGTACTCCGGAAGTAGGAGATGCGGCTTCCAAGGTTTCCGTAAACAAAGTGGTGCGGGAACGCCTGTTGTATCTCCAGAGAGAACTGGCCAGACAAAGCGACGTGGTCATGGATGGCCGGGATATCGGAACGGTGGTTCTTCCCGAAGCAGACGTAAAGGTATTCCTTACGGCCTCCGTGGAAGTTCGTGCGCAGAGACGCTGCAAGGAGCTTCTGGATAAGGGCATCGACGTGAAACTGGACGAGATCGTCCGGGAGATCGCAGAGCGGGATTACCGGGATATGCACCGGGATGTGGCACCCTTAAAGCAGGCAGAGGATGCGGTTTTGGTGGATACTTCCGAGATGTCCATTGAGGAAGCTTGCTACACCATTCTGAAACTGATCGAAGAAAAATAACGGCAGGATAAGCTGAAAGAAGTAATAGAA
>JAEEGL013951265.1_pt1 | contig 11761 bp, 9 predicted proteins | sample 9134231 | NCBI WGS metagenome assembly JAEEGL01 (sample SAMN16246548, study PRJNA631951) | gut metagenome | biome: gut microbiome; feature: rumen; material: fiber-attached | host: Bos | place: Iran: Karaj | collected 2018-10
CTCGTTGTCGTTGAGGACGACGATGAAGCGCCCCGTGGTCGACGCCACGTTGTTCAGCGCCTCGAGGGAGAGGCCGTTCGAGAAGGAGGCGTCGCCGACGACGGCCACGACATGTTCGCGGCCGCCCGTTCGGTCGCGTGCGGCGGCGAAGCCGAGGGCGGCGGAGATCGCCGTGCCGGCGTGGCCGGCGTCGAAGGCGTCGCAGGGGCTCTCGCGGCGCTTGAGGAAGCCGGAGAGGCCGCCGTGCCGGCGCAGGGTGGGGAACTGGGGCGCGCGACCCGTGAGGAGCTTCCAGGCATAGCCCTGGTGGCTGACGTCCCAGACGATGCGGTCCGTCTGCGGGCGGAAGGTCGCGAGCAGGGCGATCGTCAGCTCGACGACGCCGAGGTTCGACCCGAGATGGCCGCCGTTCTTCGACACCGTCTCAAGAATGCGCGCACGTACCTCCCCGGCCAGTTCGGGGAACTGGCTTTCCGGGAAGGGGGCGTCGGGCGCTGCCGCCGCAAATTGTTCGATCAGGGACATGGATGGCAAACGATTCTCCCAAATATGATACAATAATCGAAACTGCAAATGGAGCTTTTTTAAACCCGTGCCCTCATGCGCTGGATCCTCTACAATGTTGTCCTCTTCCTGGCCATGGTCGCAACCTTGCCGCACTACTGCATCAAGATGAAGCGACGTGGCGGCTACCGCAGGAACTTCGGCGACCGTTTCGGCCGCTACAGCGCGGAGACGAAGGTCCGTCTCGGGAAGGGCGGCGCCATCCTCGTCCACGCCGTGAGCGTGGGGGAGGTGGCCGTGGCAGACCAGTTCATCCGGGCCATGCGCGAGGCCGATCCCAGCCTGCGCTTCGTCGTCAGCACCACCAGTTCGACCGGCTGGACGGAGGCCGTCAAGCGCCTCCCGCCCGAGGATGTCGTCATCTACAACCCGCTCGACCTGCCCTCGTTCGTGAAGCGCGCGCTCGACGCCATCCGCCCTTCGGCCTTCATCCTTGTCGAGACGGAAATCTGGCCGAACCTCATCCGCGAATGTGCGCGGCGCGACATCCCGGTATGCCTCGTCAACGGCCGCCTCTCCGACCGCACGGCGCCGGCCTACCGCCGCCTTCGCTTCATCTTCGGTCCCGCCCTCCGCTGCATCCGGATGCTCCAGGTGCAGTCCGAACTCGACAAGGAACGCTACCTTGCGGCCGGCGCCGATCCGTCCACGGTCCTCGTTGCCGGCAGCTTCAAGTTCGACGTCGCCCGCCGCAATCCGGACAAGGAGGCAATGGCCGCGAATCTCCTTCGCGCCCTCGACTTCGCGGACGGCCACCGCATCCTCCTCGGCGCGTCCACCTGGGATGGCGAGGAGAAGCTCCTCGCCGACTGCTACCTTCGTCTCCGCGCGCAGTATCCCGACCTTCGCCTCGTGCTTGTTCCGCGCCACATGGAGCGCGCGCCCGCCGTTTCCGCCGAGCTGCACTCCCTCGGCTTGAATGCCATCCGCAAGCGCGATCTCGACGCCGGTCGCACCGAAACGAAGCCGCTGGGCGCAGACGACGTCCTTCTCGTCGACACCACGGGCGAGATCATGGGCTTCTTTCCCTGCGCCTCGGTCTGCGTCGTCGGCCGCACCTTCTGTTCGCGCGGCGGCCAGAACATGATCGAACCCTGCCTCTGCGGCGTCGCCACCGTCGTGGGCCCGGAGACACAGAACTTCCGTCCCGTGATGGCCGATCTCCTCGCGGCGAAGGCTCTCGTCGAAGTGTCCTGCGCCTCCGCCCTGGAGCCCGAACTAAACCATCTGCTGGGCGAAGCGGAGGCCCGCGCCGCGCTTGGTGCGCGCGCCGAAAAGGCCGTCCTCGCGCGTCGCGGCGCGATCGACCGCTGCGTCGCAGCCGTGCGGGACGCCATAGGACGCTAAGGCATGATGCGCTCACGGACAGCCTGGCTTCTCTTCGCCCTTCTCGCCGCCGTGCTGGGGAGCTTCCTCCTCTGGCCCCTTTTCAAGGTCATCGGCGGCGGATGCTTCGTCGACGGCCATTTCACGTCCGAGTACCTGCTCGGCGTCTTTCGGAATCCGATCTACGCGGAGGGTCTTCTCAACAGCCTGGGCATCGCCTTCGGCACGACGCTTCTCGCCTCCTGCCTCGCCATTCCGCTCGCCTGGCTCTCGCACCGCTTCCAGTTCCCCGGCCAGAAGGCCTTCAGCTCGCTGATCCTCGTCCCGCTCATCCTCCCACCCTTCGTGGGCGCCATCGGGATCGCCCAGATGCTTGGGCCCTACGGGGCGCTCAACGCCATCCTCGGCTGCGGGCCGATCGACTGGCTCGGCCAGTCGCGCTACATCGGCGTCATCCTCATCCAGTCGCTGGCGCTCTACCCGATCATCTTCCTCAATGTCAGCGCGGCCCTCGCCAACATCGACCCCGCGATGGAGGAGGCCGCCGCGAACCTCGGCTGCCGGGGCGGGACGATCTTCCGCCGCATCACGCTCCCGCTCATCATGCCGGGACTCTTCGCCGGCGGCACGCTCGTCTTCATCGCCAGCTTCACCGAGCTCGGCACCCCCCTCATGCTGAACTACACGCGATGCGCGGCCTGCCAGATCTACGACGAAATCAAGGAGATCAGCGCGAGTCCCTTCCCCTATGCGCTCGTCACGGTCGTCCTCGGCTTCAGCGTCGTTCTCTACGCCGCCATGCGCCGCCTTCTTGGCGGCCGCGCCCACGCCATGCAGGGCAAGGCGACCATCGCGGCCCTCACGCGCACCGTCCGCGGCTGGCGCGGCCTCCTCGTGGCGCTGCCCTTTCTGGCCGTGACCATTCTCGCCCTGACGCCGCACCTCGGCGTCCTCCTCACGAGCGTGAGCGTTCCCGGCACCTGGTACCGCTCCGTCCTGCCCGCCGCCTTCACGGGAGACCATTTCGTCGCCGCCGTCGGCCACGACATGACGCTCAACGCCGTCCGCAACAGCCTCGTCTTCTCGGCCCTCGCCGTCGTCCTCAACATCCTTCTCGGCGTTGGCATCGCCTGGGTCGTTGTCCGTTCGTCGATCCGCGCGCGCGGCGTTCTCGACGCCCTCGCCATGATTCCTCTGGCCGTCCCCGGCCTCGTCATGGCCTTCGGCTACCTCGCCATCGGCAACTGGGCCTGCAACCGCGAGGCCGTGCGCTCCGTCCCCTGGCTGATGGGGCTCCTCGACATCAAGACGAACCCGACGCTCTTCCTCGTCGTCGCCTACGCGACGCGCCGCCTGCCCTACATGGTGCGCGCGGCGGTGGCGGGCCTGCAGCAGACGTCCGTGACGCTCGAGGAGGCCGCCGCCAACCTCGGCGCGCGTCCGCTCCGCGTCATCCGCCGCATCACGGCGCCGCTCATCGCGGCCAACCTCATCGCCGGCGTCCTCCTCGCCTTCTCCTTCAGCATGCTCGAGGTTTCCGACAGCCTGATCCTGGCGCAGAAGATCGAATACTATCCGATCACGAAGACGATTTTCGAGCTCTTCCAGCTCATCGGCGTCGGGCGCCACCTGGCCGCCGCGCTGGGTCTCTGGGCGATGGGCTTCCTCACCGTCGCCATCGTCGGCAGCAGCATCCTCCTCGGCAAGAAACTCGGCGCGCTCTTCCGCGCCTAGGCGCAGATCGGGATCCAAGGTTCGCAAGGCCATCAGTGAAACGGGTTGGAGCCATGGTGAAGGCGGAAACGGTCGGAACAGACATGCCATGCAGAACGCGCTACGCGGGGAAGGCAATTCCGCCAATCCGGGCGGCGGAAATCCGGCGCGATTTCTTCGCGTCGGCAGGTCCGGCCTTCGCCACGCTGGTGGAGCTTTTTGAGTCGCTTCCCGGCATCGCCTTTCTCGTGAAGGACGCGAAAGGGCGGATCATCCACATGAACCGCTACAACCTCGAGCTCAATGGCTGGCGGACGTTGGACGACGTGGTCGGCTACACGTCCGTTCAACTCTATCCGCCAGACCAGGCGGCCGTCTATGCGGGGCGCGACAGCGAGGTGATGGAGAGCGGGATTCCGATCGTGGAACGGGTCTACGGCTTCGTCGCCGACCGCTCGTCGAACCTCAACTGCGTGACGGTGCGGCCGGTGCAGGGACTCGACGGCACACGCATCGGCACCGCGACGGTCTATTGGCGGGCATGCCGAACCAAGCGGGCCGAATACTGGTTCGACCCCGTTCGCGCGGCCGTCGCGCATCTGGACGACCACTATGCCGAGGGCCCGTCCGTCGCGGAACTCGCCGCGAAGGCGCACTATTCCGAGGCGCAGTTCCGCCGGCTTTTCCGAGCCCTGATGCATCAGTCGCCCACGGAATACCTCGCAAGCGTCCGGGTGAACGTGGCGAAGACGCTTCTCACGACGACGAACCGGAGCGTGAGTGACATCGCCTCCGAAACCGGCTTCTTCGACCACAGCCACTTCATCCGGGTCTTCCGCAAGGCTACGGGCTTGACGCCGCTCGCCTACCGCCGAAGGCACAGCGGCTCGGAGAGCCCGTAATGGCCCGACGCACGCGCTTTCTGTGCACGCGTCCCGCGCCTCGTGAGCGAATCGTACAAAAAATTGACCTGTCCGTCCAAGACGCAGCCCAGGCTTTTTTGCGATACTGAATATGTTGCCTGCAACCCTCAGCCCCGTCATGAAACCCATCAAAATCGCCCAAATCGGCATTGGTCACAACCATGCTGGCGCCACCATGGCCACGTTGCGGAACTTCCCGCAGTACTTCGATGTCGTCGGAGTTGCCGAGGACGACCCGAAATGGCTTGAACGGCGCCACGGTCTGAAGCCCTACGAGGGACTCGCCTTCAAAAGCGAGGAGGAGCTTCTGGCCACGCCCGGGCTTGAGGCGGTATGCGTCGAGAAGGACGTGCCGGTCAACGCAGCCGCCGCCCTCCGCTGCGCCCGCCTCGGCCTCCATGTGCACATGGACAAGCCCGGCGGCGAAGACTACGCCGTCTTCCGTGAACTTGTCGAAGCACAGCGCATGGGCGGCAAGGCCTTCCAGATGGCCTACATGTACCGCTACAACCCCGCCATCCGGCATTGCCTCGACCTGGCGCGGAACGGGGGGCTCGGCGACATCTTCGAGGTCGACTGCCAGATGAGCACCTCGCATTCGGACGACTACCGCAGGTGGCTCGGCTCCTTCCAGGCCGGCGACATGTACATATTCGGCTCCCACCTCATCGACCTCATCGTCTACATGCTCGGCGAGCCGGAGGCGGTCGTGCCGCACAACCTGAACAGTTTTCCGGAGGTCGCGCCGTGCATTGACAACGGACTTGCCGTCCTCCGCTATCCCCGTGCCACCTGCACGGTGCGCACGACGTCGATGGAGGCCAACGGCTACCACCGCCGTCAGCTCGTCGTCTGCGGCACCAAGGGCACGGTCGAGATCAAGCCGCTGGAGAATCCGACGAAAATGTCGATTGCCTGGAGCACCCCCGTCGCCCCGGGACTCGAGGGCCAGGCCGGGGCGCCCGACACCCGCGAGTGGCCCGGCATCCGGGTCGAGGGCGGCCGCTACGACGCCCAGCTCATCGACTTCGCCCGCATCGTGCGCGGCGAAATTGAAAACCCCTTCGACTATGACCATGAACTCGCCGTCGAGCGTACGCTTCTTCGCGCCTGCGGCATCGCGGACAGGGATTCGCACTGAAATGGAGAGACCAATGATGAAGGCTATGCTGATTCGGGGCGAGACGAGAGATTTAGTCTGGTCCGATGTGGAAACGCCCGCCGCGAAGCCGGGCGAAATCGTAATCGAGGTCCATGCCGCGGCGCTCAACCGTGCCGACCTGCTGCAGCGGGCCGGAAAATACCCGCCGCCGCCCGGCTGGCCGGAGTGGATGGGGCTTGAAGTTGCCGGCGTCGTGCGCGAAATCGGCACGGGTGTTGCGCGCTGGAAGCCGGGCGACAAGGTCTGCGCACTTCTGGGCGGGGGCGGCTACGCCGAATACGCGGCCGTACCCGAGGGCATGGCAATGCCCGTTCCGCGCGGCCTTTCCTTCGAGGAGGCCGCTTCGCTTCCCGAGGCCTACGCGACCTGCTACCTTAACCTCTTCGATGAGGGTGGCTTCAAGCCGGGCGAGACGCTCTTCTTCCCCGCCGGCGCGAGCGGACTCGCCTCCGTCGGCATCCCGATGGCACATGCCTTCGGCGCATACGTAATTACATCCGTTCTTTCGGACAGCGTCCGCCGCAAGATCGCGCATCTTCCGGCCGACGTCGTAATCGACACCTCGGCCGAGGATGTCGCCGAGGTTTTGAAGCGCGAGGCGGAGTCGGGCCATCCCGTGGACATCGCCATCGACTGTCTCGCCGGCGAGACGCTTGGACGGGCGCTGCCGTACGTGAACGAAGGCTGCCGCTGGGTGCTTATCTCGACATTGGCCGGAACGACGGCCACGATTCCGCTGCGCGCAATCCTGACGCGCGGCATCAACCTCAAGGGCAGCATGCTCCGCAAGCGGCGCCCCGAGGAAAAGGCGGCGCTTCTCGCACGGCTCGTACGCGACGTATGGCCAAAACTGGAGTCGAAGGAAATTGTCCCGACCGTCCACGCCGTCCTGCCCGTCGAACAGGCGGCCGAGGCGCACGGCATCCTCGAGCGAGGCGAGAACGTCGGCAAGGTCGTGCTGAAGGTGCGGTGATGCGCCGGAGTCCGCGGGGGATCCCGCCATGACATGGGCGGCATTTGCCCTGGTGCTTCTTTCCGCGATCCTGGATGCCTCCTGGAACCTCCTCGCAAAGAAGGAGCGCATGACCATCCCGCTCTATGCGGCGGCCATCACGAGCAACGCCATCCTTTTTTCGGAGCTGCTCCTCCTGCTACCCGTTCCGCTGGCGTCCCTGAAGCCGGCATTCTGGTGGCCGTGTTCCCTGGCCGTGGCCGGGACGGTGGTCTTCGCAATCGCGCTGCCGCTTGCATACCGCTTTCTCGACATGACGACCGCCTATCCGATGGTAAGGGCGCTGCCGATCCTGCTTGTCGCCGGCACGACATCGCTCTTCGGCATCGGGGCGCCGCTCTCCCCCATGGCCAAAGCGGGCATGGCGCTCGTGTTCGTCGGCTGCCTGATGGTGCCGCTGGAGACGTTCGCCGACTTTCGTCCCGCGCGCGTACTCGGCCGGGGGCTGCCGTTCGTGCTGCTCGTGGCTGCGGGGACGACCTGCTACACCATCTTCGACAGCCAGGCCGTGACGGCCCTTCGGGAGTCCGCGGCGAACGGAGTTTCGCGCTCGACCGCGGCACTCGCGTACTATGAGATCCGGGCGCTGTCGGTTGCGCTCTCCCTGTGGGCCGCCATACTTGCCGTGCCGGCGCTGCGCATCGAAGCGGTTGGGATTGTGCGGGCCCGGCTGAAGTCCGTCGTCGCCATCGGGCTCGGTTCCTCGCTCACCTACATGGCCGTCCTCGCGGCGATGCCGCTTGCGAAAAACGTGTCCTACATTCAGGTCTTTCGCCAGATTGGTCTCGCCATCGGACTGCTCGGAGGCGCGCTGATCCTCCGTGAGCGGGTATCCCTTCCAAAAATCGTCGGAGTCGCGCTTATACTGGCCGGCCTTGCCGCGACGGTGGCATAGGGCCGGGCCTTCCGAGACCTGGGAATGCCGTCGGCAGGATGTCAAGACGGGGCGCCTTGTTTTTGATATACTTGATGCACAGCCGCAATGGAGAGCGGCCGAGGCCTTTTAATCAGCAATCAGAGGGAAATCAAGGATGAAGTCCATCGTTTCGTTTTCGCTATCCATGGTGTTTGCAGCGGCCGTCCTTTGCGTCGGCTGCTCGCGGCAAAAGCCCGAAGGCGTCTCCGGCCCGGAAGCGACCGAAAGAATCTACCGGCCTCTCGTCGGTACCAACGCCTTCGCCATCGTGTTCTCGGACGGCGCCAAGAGCTTTGCCGATCCGGTGGCGCGGGCCTTCCGGACGCTCGCCGAGCGCAAGGCGAGGGAATTCAACGCGGCCTTTCTCGTCGAATCGGGCAGGAAGATGCCCGCTTCACTCGCAAAATACAGCGCGATGTCCAAGGCGGAATCCATCCGCCATTTCTTCGGACTTGAGCCTGAAGACATGAAATGGTCCCTCGCCGCCTTCGAAAAGTTCGATCCAAACCTCTTTCTGGGCGATTCGTTCCCGACGAACGCCGCCCTTCCCCATGTCTACGCGGTCTGCTACGCCGCCCGTCCCTTCGATCTCGACAAAACGGTGCAGGCCGTCCGCGACATGTTCAAGGCGATGTGCGAGGCGGATGCCGAAGTCGGCGACGTCTGGGCCCAGGCCTCGGAGGAGATGGCCAAGATCCTTGCGGTGGAACGCGTGGAGCACGATGGCGCGGCCGCCTACCGTTTCACCGTCTCCAGTCCCGAAACGGGCGGGAAAATCGCGGAAATCTCGCCGATTGCCACAACCCTTGGCGGTGGCAAGCTCCTGGTGCTGGCGACTTCGGAGAAGACGCTTGCCCATGTGAAGGCCCTTTACGAGGGAACCGAACCCGCCGCCGCCGATTCGGCCGTCGTCCGCGAGTTGAATCTGCCCGAAAATGTCCATGCGCGCTTCGCCGTCGTCGGCATTGGCGATCTGGTTTCGGCCCTGGAGCAGGCTGCCGTCGACTCGGGAGACGTTCCCTTCGGGATGTTCGGGGGCTCTCCCTTTGACGACGTCCGCCTCTTCCGGTTTGACATGGGCGTCGACGCCGCGCAGACCAACCTCTTCCTGCGCGCGGCCGTCGAGTTCGCCAAGGAGGAAACGGCGGCGGAACTCGCCAAGGAGGCCCAGGAGGGGATCGCCGGCGCCATGCCCCTGGCGCAGATGGCGTTCGCGATGCAGCCCGAGTTCGCCTTCGTCGGGCAGATTCTCCAGACACTCCAGGTCGCAAGCTCCGGCTCCACGGTGGCCGTGGGGCTTGGCATTCCCTATGCCGTGGTTGAGGGCGTCGACTTCCGAAAGCTCGCCGAAAAGGCGGCCGAGGCCCAAAAGCAAACCCCGAACCTGCCCTTCGGACTTCCGGGCGCAGACGCCAATGACGACGAAGCGGTCGAGGACGACGTCTTCGACGAATAGAGCCGGTTTTTCCCGATGTTTTCCAGAGGTGTTCACCATGTTTGACGAATCACAGAAAGAACAGATCCGCCAGTGGGCGGCCGAGGGCGCGGGACTTTCCCAAATCCAGCGCCGGATCAAGGATGAATTCGGAATCGCGATGACGTACATGGACGTCCGCTTCCTGATGCTCGACCTGCATGCCGACGTCCGCGACAAGCCCGAACCCAAGCCGACTGAACCCGCCGCGCCCCCGGTCGGCGACCTTCCGCCCGACGGGGCCGCTGCGGACGCCCCGCAGGACGGCGACGAAGGCTTCACCCCGCCCGAAATGGCCGGCGGCAACGTGAAGGTCGAACTCGACCGCGTCGTTCGCGCCGGCGCCATGGCGAGCGGCTCCGTTACCTTTTCCGACGGCGTCACCGGCAGCTGGTACCTCGACCAGATGGGACGTCTCGGCCTTACGAAGGTTTCCAAGCCCGGCTACCAGCCCACGCGCGAAGATCTGGCGTCCTTCCAAATGGAACTCCAGAACAAGCTCGCCGGCGGCGGATACTAGAGGACAATGCCATGTACAAGCTGGGTTTCATAGGATGCGGCAAGATGGGTGGCGCCATTCTGGCGGCTTTTCTCAGGAGCGGGATTGACCCCGACGATGTTCTCGTCTGCGACGCGAGCGAGGAGACGCTTTCCAAGTACCGCAAAATGAAAATCGCGGTCACGGATTCGCCTGCGGATGTCGCGGCCTGCTGCCGGACGGTTTTCCTGGCGGTGAAGCCGCAGGACTTTGACGCGATGGTTTCGAGCATAGCCCACAGACTCGGTCCCTCGAAGCTCGTCGTCTCCATCGCCGCCGGCAAGACGCTCGCCCGAATCCGCGAACTGACGGGCCCCGGCCCGCGCCTCGTGCGCGTGATGCCCAACCTGCCCGTCCTGGTGGGCGAGGGGATGGTGGCCTACGCGCCGGACGCTTCGGCCAAGGCTGCCGACGTCAAACTCGTCGCGCGTCTCCTTGATTCGTGCGGCACGGCAATACAGCTCGACGAGCGCCACTTCGACGCCGTCACAGCCCTTAGCGGTTCCGGGCCCGCCTTCTTCGCCTACGTGATGGAAGCGATGGCCGCCGCCGGTGAAAAGCTCGGCCTTCCCGCCGACGCCGCGCGCCTTCTCTCCAACAAGACCATGCTGGGCACGGCACGCTATCTCGCCGAGACGAAGCAGGATCCCCAGTCATTCATCCGCGCCGTCTGTTCGCCCAAGGGCACGACCGAGGCCGGAATGAAGAAGCTGGAGGCTTCGTCCGTCGCCTCCACGCTTGACAAGACCCTCGCCGCCGCCGCCAAACGCAGCGCCGAGTTGAAGTAGCGCCGCGAAAGCGCGCCCTGCCACATGCCATGAAGAAGTTTTTGTTTGACACTTGGCAAGGCGCATTTTCCGTGGTGTGCGGGGCGACGGCACTGCTCGTCGCCGAGATTGTCCTTGAAAGTTATCTGCAATGGAAAATGCCAAGGGCGGTCAGTAACTGTGCCGGGTGGACTCTCGTCTCGTTGCTGCTGATCTCCCTTGCCATTTTCTGTGTCGCGTGGATTGTCTCGCTCGTGAAGCGGCGTTGGAAACGAGCCGTGCTGCAGGCGGCGCTTGGGGTGGCATGGGTTGTCGGCGGGGTGTGTCTGCTCGGCATGTTGGTTTTTATGACGATGTTCGGCCCCAGCGAAGATTTCTTCGCAGACGGACTGACAATTCCACCTGAAGTCGAGGCGACCATCGTCGTGCCGGAGGGCGGGTATGAAAGCAGCTCCTTCAGCACGCCGGACGTCTATGACGACGAATTCGCGCAACGCGTTTTCAAGAACCTCTCACGAGACGGCGGCAATGATCCGACGGTGACGTGCGATCTTTCGGCGTTGGCGGACCTCGTTCATGACCGTCGCGATGAGCTGATGGCGTATCTCGCTCGTCACCCGGGCTGGTGGTTGCATGAGGATGGTGGAAAACTTTGCGCCACGCGCCGTTTGCGTGTGCGCGGGGTCTGGAACCATCCTCTGCACGGATACTATAGCGGCAATTCGTGTCCGATGGGTTTTAATGACGATGATGACGACATTGGCGCCTATGAAAAGAAGACCTACTATCAGACGCGGACAACGATTGGTTTTCCGTTTTCACCGTTTGGTCGCAGACGTGGCGCGGGGCATCCCGCTGCCGCAACGGTCAAAGTCGATTTTGGCAAGGGAAGACGCGACACGTTCGAGAGTTGCGAGCGCTTTGGCGACAACGACTTCTGCGTCGAAGTATTTGAGGAGTCCGCGGCACCTGAAAGACGCATTACGAATGCGGCGCTGTCTTTTCTGAAGGAGGAATTTTCCGTTTTCAGACTGCCGGAGGACGCGGTCTTGCGCGGTCCTGAAGAATTCACGCTTCGCAACGGCATGCAACCCGGCATCTACAATCTGACGCTGCGGCTCAATCCCGGCGAATCCGGCGTGACCTACTTGAAGGCTTATGAGGTGACGAAGGGAACGCCTCTGTCCGAAGGACGGCTTTCAGGCTCTTCAAACGAGCGCATTGGCTGGTCGCAGGATCCCGAAGAGAAGTTCCTCTACGAAAACGAGTTCACAATCTACGAGGGAGACTGGGGCAAACCCTATGCGGCCCGAATCGAGGTGTGGTTCCGCCCCGATTCAGGCGAGTCCGAACGCAAGCTGATGGA
>JAEEGL014488896.1_pt1 | contig 11761 bp, 11 predicted proteins | sample 9134231 | NCBI WGS metagenome assembly JAEEGL01 (sample SAMN16246548, study PRJNA631951) | gut metagenome | biome: gut microbiome; feature: rumen; material: fiber-attached | host: Bos | place: Iran: Karaj | collected 2018-10
CCTTCTCCACGTCGTGGTAGTAGCGGGCGACCATCGCGCCCTTGGCCTCCTGGTCCTCTTCGCTGAGGGTGGCGAGGAATTCGGCCTGGATGGCCTCGAATCCTTCCTCACGCTCGTGCTTGGGCTTGGCGCTGCCGGCAAGGGCGTAGCACTTGTCGTAGCAGGCCTCGCGGACTGCCTTGCGGAGGTCTTCGTCCTCCTCGTCGTGCGGGTAGTCGCGTTTGTTGGTGTCGGTGCCGAGCTCTGCCATCAGCTCCTTCTGGACGCGGCAGTGCTTCTTGATCTCCTCGTGGGCGACCTTGATGGCCTCGAGCATATCGTGCTCGGTGACCTCTTTCATTTCACCTTCCACCATCATAATGTTCTCCTCGGTGGCAGCGACCATCAGGTCGAGGTCGGCGCGGGCACCGTCGGCAAAGCCGGGGTTGATGACCCACTCTCCGTCGATGCGGGCGACGCGGACTTCGGAGATCGGACCGCCGAACGGCAGGTCGCTCGTCGCGAGGGCGGCGGAGGCGGCCAAACCGGCGAGGGCGTCAGGCTGGACGTCCTTCTCGGCGGAGATCAGCATCACATTCACGAAAACTTCGAGGTGGAAGTCATCCGGCCACAGGGGGCGGATCGGACGGTCCACCAGACGGGCGATCAGGACCTCGTAGTCAGAAGGCCTGGATTCCCTTTTGAGGAAACCGCCGGGGAAACGTCCGGCAGCATAGTATTTCTCTCTGTAATCAACGGTGAGGGGCATAAAGTCGGTACCTTCCTTCACCTCTTTGGCGCACGTCACGGTGGCGAGGAGCATCGTGCCACCCATCTTCACGACAGCGCTGCCGGCGGCTTGCTTGGCCAGTTTGCCGGTCTCGATCTCAATCACCCGACCGTCGGGCAGATTGATTGTCTTTTTGATAATGTTCATACTTTACTCTATTACGTCTTATTACATCTTGTTACGTCTGCGTTTTTCCGTCATTCCGGACTTGATCCGGAATCTTAAAGAAAACGGGGGAGAGATCCTGCCTTGCACGACCTCTGCCCCCGCTATTTTCCTATCCGAATGCTTATCGACGGAGACCCAGCTCCTTGACGATAGCCCTGTATCTCTCGATGTCGATCTTCTGGAGGTAGTTCAGAAGCTGACGCCTCTTGGAAACAAGACGAAGAAGGGAACGGCGGGTAGCGACGTCCTTTTTGTTCTTCTTCAGATGCTCCGTGAGGTGAGCGATACGGTAGGAAAATAAAGCAACTTGACTCTCAGGTGAGCCGGTGTCCTTATTAGACTTTCCGTACTTCGCGAAAATCTCTTGCTTTTTGTCTGCCTGTAAATATTCGGCCATTTCGCAAAAAATTTGGTTAATAACTACATTCTGCCTACGCCTTTCGCGTAAAAAGCGTGCAAAGATAGGCAAAATTTCGGATAAAACAAAAATTTCGCTAAATTTGCCTTCCGTAAAATACCAGAAGTATGATCATCCGCGCAACAGGTATCGAAAAGAACTTCGGGCAGCTCAAGGTGCTCCGGGGGGTGGACTTCAGCGCCGACAAGGCGGAGGTGGTGGCCATTATGGGCGCTTCCGGTGCCGGAAAGTCAACGCTGCTCCAGATTCTGGGGACGCTGATGACCCCGGATGCGGGCACGCTTGAGATCGACGGTGTCAATCCGCTTGCCCTCAGCTCCCGCGAGCTTTCAGCCTTCCGCAACCGCAAGATCGGTTTTGTCTTTCAGGCGCACCATCTCCTGCCGGAATTCAATGCCCTGGAGAATGTGATGATTCCCGCCTTCATCGGGGGAGTCGCTGAAAAGGAGGCACGCAAGAGGGCGTCATCGCTGCTGGAGGATATGGGCCTTTCGGACCGGATGACCCACCGTCCGGCGGAACTTTCCGGCGGTGAGCAGCAGCGGGTTGCCATCGCCCGGGCCCTGATGAACGAGCCGGCCATCCTCCTGGCCGACGAGCCGTCCGGCAACCTCGACAGCGTCACCAAGGCGGAAATCCACAAATTGTTCTTTACCCTCCGTCAGCAATACGGCCAGACGGTCGTCATCGTCACCCACGATGAATCGTTGGCTCAGATGTGCGACCGTACGCTGTTTATCCGCGACGGACAGTTCGTTTAAATTAATTACCGGTCTACAGAGAGGGTGCGGCGAATGGCGTGCGCCCAGCTGACCTTGAGCCTTTCGACGGTCTCAGGAGTGGCCGAAGGCGCGAAAACCCGCTCCACGTTCTTCTTGCTGCAAATCTCGTCGATACTGCTCCAGTATCCTACGGCAAGGCCTGCCAGGAAGCAGGCGCCCATGGCCGTGGTTTCGGTGTTGTTCCTGGGGCGAATGACTTCCGTGCCGAGGATGTCGGCCTGGAACTGCAGCAGGAGGTTGTTTCGCGAAGCACCGCCGTCAACTTTGAGTTCGGTAAGCTTAACGCCCGCATCCCGTTCCATCGCGGCGACGATATCCATCGTCTGGAAGGCGATACCTTCGAGGGCGGCCCGGGCGACATGTGCGGCTGTTACGCCGCGGGTCAGGCCGGTAATGGTGCCGCGGGCATACGGATCCCAGTACGGAGCGCCAAGACCCGTGAGGGCGGGAACGAAAAAGACGCCGCCGTTGTCGGGAGCCTTTTCGGCCAGGGTTTCGATTTCGTCCGGCGTGCGGATGATGCCGAACGAATCCCGGAGCCATTCCACGACGCTTCCGGCCATAAAGATGGACCCTTCGAGGGCGTAATTGACTTTGTCGCCGATCTTCCAGGCGATGGTGGTGAGGAGGTTGTTCCTGGAGCGGACCGGCTTCTCGCCGGTATTCATTAGGAGGAAGCAGCCGGTGCCGTAGGTGTTCTTGACCGAGCCGGGCTCCGTGCACATCTGGCCGAAGAGGGCGGCCTGCTGGTCGCCCGCGATGCCGGCGATGGGCACTTCGTGGGCGAATAGGGTCGTCCGGGTATAGCCGTACATTTCGCTGGAGGATTTGACCTCCGGCATCATCGAGGCCGGGATGCCAAACAGATTGAGCAATTCCTCGTCCCACTGCAGGGTGTGAATGTTGAAGAGCATCGTCCGGGAGGCGTTGGTGACGTCGGTGACGTGTACGTCGCCGCGGGTGAGGTTCCATACCAGCCAGGAGTCGACGGTGCCGAAGCGGAGCTCGCCCCGCTTTGCGCGCTCGCGTACACCCGGCACATTATCAAGGATCCATTTGATCTTGGTGCCGCTGAAATAGGGGTCGATGATCAGACCGGTCTTTTCCCGGATCTTCTTCGTCAGTCCGGCCGCCTTGAGGGAGTCGCAGTAGCCGGAGGTGCGGCGGTCCTGCCAGACGATGGCGTTATAGACAGGCTCGCCCGTGGCGGCGTCCCAGATGATCGTCGTCTCTCTCTGGTTGGAAATGCCGATAGCCGCGATGTCGAGGCCGTTGATGCCAAGAGAAGTGATGGCTTCGGCGATGACGGCCGCTTCGGACGACCAGATGTCGCTGGGGTTATGCTCCACCCAGCCCGGTTTCGGGAACAGCTGGGGGAATTCTTTCTGCGCGGCGGCACAGACATTTCCTTCGTGGTCGAAAACGATAGCTCTGGAGATAGTCGTTCCTTGGTCAAGGGCGAGGATGTATTTGCTCATAGTGCTTCTATTAATTATCGGAATACAAATGTACTCAAAAAACTGACAGAATCAAAAATATTGGTAAATGTTGTCATCCCGAGCGAACTTCCTGTCATTCCGAGCGAAGCGAAGGAATCTTTTTTTGTAACAATATTGAAAAAAATTATTACATTTGTAGGCTGAAAGTTTTATTTTAAACCATAAAAAAATGAAAAAGCTTTTCGTTATCGCAGCTCTGCTGCTCGCAGGTTTCACTGCTTCCGCCCAGGCCAACATCGGCGCAGGCTATATGTGGAACTTCTGGTCTCACAAGAACGGTAGCACCAAGGGTGATACCTACAGTATGCACGGTGTCTATGCCGGCGTATCCTACAACATTAAGCTCGTCGAGGGCCTCGGCCTTGCTCCGGGCGCCTATTTCCTCTGGGGTGAGGGTGTTACTCAGAATAGCAATGGCAAGCCGTACAAGACGGTCATCGGTGGTGTTACCTCTACGACGGGTTCTACCTATATGGGTATGCAGGTTCCTATTCATCTCACCTACGCTGCAGATCTCGGTCCCGGCAAGTTCTTCGCCTATCTCGGCCCTGCCTTTGAGTATGGCTTCTCGCTGAAGACCTGGACAAGAGTTAAAGGTTCCGCTGAGGGCAATATCACCAGTGCCAATCTTTACAAGATGAACAGCTCCAACGAGCGCTACAACAACCCCTTCGACGTGAAACTCGGTGTCGGCTTCGGTTACAACTGGAAGTTCATCCAGGCCAATGTCGGCTTTGATTTCGGTTTCCTCAACAGGGACAAGACCCGCTATACGGATCCGGACAGCAACCTCAAGTGCAACGCCAACGACGTACACGTCGGCATTGCTTTCGTATTCTAAAAAAGCATTTTTCAAGACCGGCTTCCCGCAACCGAAGCCGGTCTTTTTTACCTTGGAAGAAGAACAATGGGTTTTTTGACGGATGAGAAACTGACCATTGTCGGAGCCGGTGGCATGATCGGCTCCAATATGGCTCAGTCGGCCCTGATGCTGGGACTGACTCCGAACGTGTGTCTATATGATATTTACGAGCCCGGTGTCAAAGGCGTGTTGGCCGAGATGAACCACTGCGGCTTCGAGGGGGTCAACGTGACGGCGACCGTCGATCCGGAAGAGGCTTTCAAGGATGCCAAATACATCATTTCATCCGGAGGAACGCCGCGCCGGGAAGGGATGACCCGCGAGGACCTGCTGAGGGGCAACTGCCTGATTGCCGCCGAATTCGGCCGCAATATCCGCACTTACTGCCCCGACGTCAAGCACGTCGTCGTCATCTTCAATCCGGCTGACGTGACCGCCCTTACGGCGCTCATTCATTCCGGCCTGAAGCCCTCTCAGCTCACCTCTCTTGCGGCCCTCGACTCAACCCGTCTGCAGGAGGCTCTCGCCCGCGAGTTCGGCGTGCAGCAAAGCAAAGTCACCGGAGCCCACACGTATGGCGGGCACGGGGAAGCGATGGCGGTCTTCGCCTCGCAGGTCAGAATTGACGGCAAGCCGCTTTCCGAGATGAATCTCAGCGACGAACGCTTCGCCGAGATCAAGGCCGCTACCGTCCAGGGCGGCAGCGCGATTATCAAGCTTCGCGGACGGAGTTCCTTCCAGAGTCCGGCATACCACGCCGTCAAGATGATTGCGGCGGCAATGGGCGGCGAACCGTTCACCTGGCCTGCCGGGACTTATATCAATGAAGGGAAGTACAGCGGCGTCGTAATGGCAATGCCTACCGTCATTGACTCGGAGGGCGTCCACTTTACGGAGCCTCAGGGTACGGAAGAGGAAATGGCCGCACTCTATGCTTCCTACGTGCATCTGTGCAAGATGCGCTATGAAATCATTGAGCTCGGCATCATCCCGCCGGTCTCGGAATGGGCGAAAACAAATCCCAATCTATAGATTGGGTGTAAAATTTAAAACGCTAATAATCAGCGGATTACGAAAAAGACCTTACTTGAAAACGAGTAAGGTCTTTTTGATAAAACACTGTTAATCTGATACTTACAATAAACGCCTACAAGTGAATCAAAGATTTGACCGGGGCGATCTGTGAGAGCAGGTCGCGTCCGTGCAGGAAATCCAACTCGACAAGGAATACAAAGTCAGTGATCCTGATTTTGTATTCCTTTCCGTTTAGAAGGACTTTGTGCTGTTGGAGGCCTTCGGCAATGCCGTGAGCCGTGCCGCCGGTGGCGAGGACGTCGTCGAAGAAGGTGACGTTGAAGGTGTCGCCTTCAGGCAGACCGGCCGCGATGTCCGAGAGACGGAAATAGAGGGTATCCTTGCCGTACTCCTTCTGAATATCCACCCCGATAAGGTCGCCTTCGTGGAAGGGGAGTTTGCCCTTCTTGCGCATCGGGATGACGTTGATGACATTGTCGCACTGCGTGAGCATCGGGGCGGCGAACAGGAAGCCGCGGGCCTCGGGGGCGCCGATATTGGGGGAGGCGCACAAGGCGCCGAGATCTTTGATGAGGGATGCGAAGACTTGCTTGTCCTGCATCAGGGGAATAATGTCTACGAAATTGACCCCTTTAATGGGGAAGTCGGGATAAAACTTCAGGTAATCTTTGTACGCTTTCATTTCTGCCTTCTTAAAGCACAAATTTAACAAAAAATGATTATATTCGCAAAGTCTGTACGGGACAATTGAAAATTGTATATAAATATATGGCCCATTCTTACGATTTGAAGGATATTGCGACGCAGATACGCCGCGATATCATCCGGATGGTGTCGATGGCCGGCTCGGGGCATCCGGGCGGTTCGATGTCATCCACCGACTTCCTTACCTATCTGTTTTTCAAGGAGATGAAGCAGGATCCGGCCACCTGGCGCCGTGACGGCAAAGGACAGGATGTCTTTATCCTTTCCGCCGGGCATACGGCTCCGGTGTATTATTCGATCCTTTCCCGGGCGGGTTATTTCCCGGTCTCGGAGCTGGGGACCCTGCGCAAGTTCGGATCCGTCCTGCAGGGACACCCCTCCATCCGGAAGGGGCTCCCGGGCGTGTTCCAGACCTCCGGCTCCCTCGGGCAGGGGCTTTCCGCCGCGGCCGGATTCGCCCTGGCGAAGAAGCTTGACGGTGCTTCGGAATATACCTTCGTGATGTGCGGAGACGGCGAGAGCGAGGAAGGCCAGATCTGGGAGGCGGGCATGTTCGCGGCCCATCACGGCCTCGATCACCTTATCGCCATGACCGACTGGAATCGCCAGCAGATTGACGGCGGCGTCGACGAAGTCGGCGGCATCGGAGACCTTTCCGCCAAATGGAAGGCCTTCGGCTGGAATGTCCTCATCGCCCCGGCCCACGACTTCGACGCCATCGGCAAGGCCTTCGAGGCAGCCAAGGCGTCCGTCGGCAAGCCCACGATGATCCTCTTCGAGAGTGAAATGGGCCACGGCGTCAGCTTTATGGCCGGCACGCACAAGTGGCACGGCAAGGCCCCGTCCGCCGATCAGTGCGCTGCCGCCCTCGCCGAGCTCGGTGAAACCCCACTCGGGGACTTTTAGCCCCCCTCGTCATTCCGGACTTGTTCCCCTGCGTCATTCCGGACTTGTTCCCCTCGTCATTCCGGACTTGTTCCGGAATCTAAATAAAAGAATATGAAAAAATACATCGATACAGGAAAGAAGGATACCCGCAGCGGATTCGGGGCGGGCCTTCTCGAAGCCGGACGGCGCGATGCGCGCGTCCTGGCCCTCACGGCCGACCTCAAGGGCTCCCTCAAGATGGACGCCTTCGCGGCCGAATTCCCCGACCGGTTCATCCAGTGCGGCATCGCCGAGGCTAATATGGTCGGCGTGGCGGCCGGGCTTGCCATCAGCGGCAAGATCCCGTTCATCGGCTCCTTCGCCGAATTCGTCACCGGCCGGGTCTACGACCAGATCCGCCAGGAGGTATCCTACGGCAAGGCCAACGTCAAGATCGCCTCTTCGCACGCGGGCATTACCCTCTGCGAGGATGGTGCCACCCACCAGACGATGGAGGACATCGCCCTGATGCGCGCTCTTCCCGAAATGGTGGTCATCAACCCCTGCGACTACAACCAGACCAAGGCGGCCACCCTTGCCGCCGCGGCCTACGAGGGCCCCGTATATCTTCGTTTCGGCCGTCCGAGCGTCCCGAATTTTACCCCGGAGGATGCTCCGTTCGAAATCGGCAAGGCCATCGTGATGAATGAAGGCACCGACGTGACGCTCTTTGCCACCGGACATCTCGTCTGGGAGTCGCTCCTCGCTGCAGAGATGCTGGAAGCAGAAGGTGTCAGTGCCGAGGTGATCGACATCGCGACCATCAAGCCGCTGGATGTGGAAGCCGTGCTGGCCTCGGTGGCAAAGACCGGCTGCGCCGTCGTCTCCGAAGAGCACAATAGCGCCGGCGGCCTCGGCGAACTCATCGCCGGAGTCCTCGCCGTCGCGAAACCCGCTCCGCTTGCGTTTGTCAACGGCCGCGACGCCTTCGGCCAGAGCGGCACCCCTGCCGAGCTGATGAAGGCTTACGGCCTCGATGCCGCTCACGTCGCAGAGGCGGCCCGGGAGGTTCTGAAACGCAAATAAAAACGGCCCGGGAGAAACCCTGGGCCGCTTTGGGGTGCGCAGTGGGACTCGAACCCACGACAACTGGAACCACAATCCAGTGCTCTAACCAACTGAACTATGCGCACCATAGTGGACTGCAAAGGTACAACTTTTTTTTGGATGTCCAAATTTTTTTACAAAGATTCCGGAACAAGTCCGGAATGACGGAATTATGAAAAGAGAAATTAAATTCTCCCTGGTGTACAGGGACATGTGGCAGTCATCGGGGAAGTATGTGCCCCGGGTGGATCAATTGGAAGAGGTGGCTCCGGCCATCATTCGGATGGGATGCTTCGACCGGGTCGAGACCAATGGCGGTGCGTTTGAGCAGGTAAATCTCCTGTTCGGGGAGAATCCCAACGTGGCCGTCCGCCGCTGGACGGCGCCGCTCCGCAAGGCCGGCATCGAGACGCATATGCTTGAGCGTGGCCTTAACGCTCTTCGGATGAATCCGGTTCCCGCTGACGTGCGTGAGCTGATGTTTAAGGTCAAAAAGGCTCAGGGAACGGATATCGCCCGTTCCTTCTGCGGCCTCAACGATCACCGCAACCTCCGCGGCAGCGTGGAGTTCGCCAAGAAGGCGGGGATGGTTTCGCAGGTGGCGCTTTCCATTACTCATTCCCCCGTCCATACCGTTCCTTATTATATGGGCGTTGTCGACAAGGTCGTGGAATACGGTGCCGACGAGATCTGCCTCAAGGATATGGCCGGTGTCGGCCGACCCACGGTCCTGGGCGAACTGGTTGCAAGCATTAAAAAGAAATATCCGCACATCAAGGTGCAGTATCACGGCCATACCGGTCCCGGTTTCTCTCCGGCCTCGATGCTGGAAGTAGCCCGTGCGGGTGCCGATTACCTGGACGTCGCAGTGGAGCCCCTTTCCTGGGGCAAGGTGCATCCTGACGTGATCACCATCCGTGAGATGATGCGCGCAGACGGCTTCCAGGTGAAGGATATCGATATGGACGCCTATATGGAGGTGCGTGCCCTCACGCAGAAGTTTATGGACGATTTCCTCGGCTACTGGATCAATCCTTCCAATACGCGGATGTCCTCCCTGCTGGTGGGCTGCGGCCTTCCCGGCGGAATGATGGGCTCGATGATGGCCGACCTGAAGGGCTTCCAGGGCGCAATCAACGCCGCCCAGCGCTCCCACGGCCGTCCCGAGATGTCGCTCGATACCCTGATGGTCAAGCTTTTCCAGGAAGTGGAATACGTGTGGCCGCGCCTCGGCTATCCGCCGCTTGTGACTCCGTTCAGCCAGTATGTTAAGAACACAGCGCTGATGAATCTCTTCAATATGCTCAGCGACAAGCCGCGCTGGACCACCATCGACAAGGATACATGGGGAATGATTCTAGGAGAAATGGGGCAGCTTCCCGGCCCGCTCGCGCCCGAGATCGTCGCCCTCGCCAAGGAGAAGGGCCTCGAATTCCACACCGGCAATCCGCAGGACAATTATCCGGACGAGCTCCCGAAGTTCCGCCAGATGATGAAGGACGAGGGCTGGGACGTCGGTCAGGACGAAGAAGAACTCTTCGAGCTGGCAATGCACGAGCGTCAGTACCGCGATTATCGCAGCGGCATCGCCAAGGAGCGCTTCAACAAGGAACTGGCAGATCTTAAGGCCAAGGCCGGTGCGCCCATCGTGGTGAAACGGCCCGTCGTGGAGATGCCCGCCTTCGATGTGGAAGACTTCGTGGCCGCCCATCCGGGCGCCCTTCCGCTTCAGGCTCCGGCCGCCGGTCAGCTCCTGTGGCAGGTGGACGTGGATGACGTGTCTGCCGCTCCGACTACCGGTACGGCGGTCAAGGCCGGCACCCCGGCCGGCTATGTCCAGACCCGCTACGGCCTGGAGGAGATGGTCGCCCCTACCGACGGTCGCATCATTGCGGTCAAGGCCGCCCAGGGCGCCAAAGTCGCCAAGGGCGAAATCGTCGCCTTCTACGTCTAGCCCTGTCATTCCGGACTTGATCCGGAATCTCTCCCGCAAAACATTCAAAAAAGATGTAAAAAAGTTTTCATTCCAAAAATAAATTTCTGTTTTTTGAACAAACATTTCCGCCACCTTCGTATCTTGCCCGAAAAAAGGCTTGACAATGAAGATGGCGGAATTGAATTTTGACGACCGGCCGCGGGAGAAAATGGCGGCCCGGGGCGCGGCGGCTCTCAGCACGGCGGAATTGCTCGCGGTCATTCTCCGGACAGGGACCGTGAACCTCAATGCAGTGGACGTGGCACGAAACCTTCTCGCCGGCGCGGATGGCTCGCTCCTGCGCTTGTCGCGCCAATCCCTACGGGAGTTCTGCACCCGCAAGGGCGTCGGTCGGGAGAAGGCCCTGTCGGTGCTGGCAGCCCTGGAGTTGGGGCGGCGGATGCTCTCCGAAGTCCCGTCCTCGGAGGGGCTTCTGATGACCTCTCCGGACGATATCTTCAACCTGATGTCCCCGGTGCTCAAAGGACTGGATCACGAGCAGTGCTGGGCCCTCTATCTCAACCGGGGTGCCCGCCTGACCGGGAGGGAATGTCTCTCCAGGGGGAATGATTTCAGCACGGAACTGGATGCGGCTGAGGTGGCACGGAAGGCGGTCGCTGCGAAAGCCCGCCGGATGATTCTCGTTCACAACCACCCCTCCGGCGATCCCACCCCAAGCCCGCAGGACATTCGCCTGACAGGGGAGATCCAGCGCGCATTGCGCCTTTTCCGGATCGATTTGGTCGATCATATCATCCTGTCGGACGGCGCATTTTACAGTTTCTCGCGCGAAGTGGTGTCTGCCAAATAGGTTTCGGCGCAATTTTTGCAAAGAATTCCGCCCGGTTTTATTAAATGATGACACTATGAAAAAGATGATGATTTTGATGCTCGCCCTTGCGCTTGGCGCGACGACGGCATTTGCCCAGGATAAGAAATGCTGCAAGAAAATGTGCGGCGGGGAAGATTTCGCGGTAAAGCGTACAGAGAGGATCGCCCAGATCTGTAAGCTGGACGACGCACAGAAAGCCGCCGTGCTGGAGCTCAATCAGGGTATGGCAGACAAGTGCAGGAAGGATGTTTCTGCCGAGGAAAGGGCCTCCAAGGCCTTCAAGAAGGAAATGAAGGCGGAGAAGAAGGCTTACGACAAGTCTCTCAAGAAGATCATCGGCAAGAAGAATTTTCGCAACCTCAAGGGATGCGACAAAGTGGTTTGCAAAGCGGTGAAGCTGAATGAAAAGATCGCCTCGCAGCCTGCCAAAGAAAAGAAATCCAAGAAGAAATAATACGTTTATACAAAAAAATCGCCCTCGCAGCAACCTGCGGGGGCGATTTGTGTAAGTAAGCCTGCTGTTTAGCGGAGCTTCTTGTATCCGTAAGCGGAGACTTCGCCGAGCTCGAGCTCGATCTTCATCAGGCGGTTGTACTTCGCGATGCGGTCGGTGCGGCTGAGGGAGCCGGTCTTGATCTGGCCGCTGTTGGTCGCGACGGCGATATCGGCGATGGTCGTGTCCTCGGTCTCGCCGGAGCGGTGCGAGGTGACAGTGGTGTAGCCGTGACGGTGCGCCATCTCG
>JAEEGL014598943.1_pt1 | contig 11761 bp, 8 predicted proteins | sample 9134231 | NCBI WGS metagenome assembly JAEEGL01 (sample SAMN16246548, study PRJNA631951) | gut metagenome | biome: gut microbiome; feature: rumen; material: fiber-attached | host: Bos | place: Iran: Karaj | collected 2018-10
AAAGGATGTTCACAAAATGATCGACTTCGACTTCTGGTCGCCCACGTACATTGCGTTCGGGAAGGGCAAGGAATCGCAAACGGGAGAGCTCGTGCGCCGCTTTGGCGGGGCCAAGGCTCTTCTGCACTATGGCGGTGGAAGCGCGGTGCGAAGCGGGCTTATTGACCGCGTGAAGGCTTCGCTATCCGTGGCGGGCGTCGCGTTCGCGGAACTTGGCGGCGTAAAGCCGAACCCGCGAAGCTCGCTTGTCGACGAAGGAGTCAGGCTTGCGCTCGACGAGAAGGTCGACTTCATCCTGGCCGTTGGCGGCGGAAGCGTGATCGACTCGTCGAAGGCGATTGCGATCGGCGCGGCGAACGGCGGCGAGTGGCGCAAGTTCTACGTCGGACGCGAGGTCAAGGTGAAGCCCGCCATCCCGGCCGCGCTGCCGGTGGGCGTCGTTCTCACGATCGCGGCGGCGGGAAGCGAGGCTTCGACGAACAGCGTGGTGAATCTCGAACCGGAGAACCTGAAGCGCGCGGCGGGAGGTAACATACTGCGTCCCAAGTTCGCGGTTATGAACCCCGAGCTCACGATGAGCCTGCCGCCGTTCCAGACGGCGTGCGGACTTGCGGACATGTTTGCGCATCTGTGCGAGAGGTACTTCACGCCGACGAAGGACGTGGCGCTTTCCGACAACCTCTGCGAGGCAGTGATGCGCACCGTTGTCGAGGAGGGCGCGAAGGTGATGGCGGATCCTTCCGACTACCAGGCGCGCGCGAACGTGATGTGGGCCGGGACGCTCGCGCACAACGACGTATGCGGCGCGGGACGCGTCCAGGACTGGGCGAGCCACGGCCTGGAGCACGAGCTTTCAGCGCTCTACGACTGTGCGCATGGAGCGGGTCTCGCCGTCGTAATGCCGGCTTGGATGGAATACGTGCACGATGCGGACGATGCGCGTTTCGCCCGCTTTGCGAGGAACGTGTTCGGCGTTGGGCTCGGGGAACCTGACGCCAAGGCGGCGCTTGAAGGCATTGCGGCCTTCCGGCGCTGGCTCAAGTCCATCGGCATGCCGCTTACGTTTGCTGAGCTAGGCGCAAAGGAGGAGGACATTCCGCTCCTGGTGAAGACGCTCAACCTCTGCGGCAACACGCTCGGCGGGTTCAAACGGCTTGGCGAAAACGACGTTGTGGCCATATACCGGCTTTGCGTATAAGCCCGCGCCGAAGCGGCACGAGAATGGCGTCCGCCGCGTCCAATGAAACGGATGGACGCCTGGGGCGGGAAGTGCTATAATTCAGGTCTGGCGGAGGCCAACGCCAATCGGCTTGGTGGTTCTGCCGACAACAAGGAGTACAAAAAATGAAGTTCATGTATGCTGTTGCAGTAGCTGCGGCGATTGTTTCGATGACCGCCTTCACGGGTTGCGAGAAGAAGGAACCTACGCTCGGTGAAAAGGTTGAGCAGGTCGGCAAGGACCTCGGCAAGGCCGCCGACAAGGCTGCCGCCGCCACGAAGGACGCCGCTGACAAGGCAGCCAAGGCGACCAAGGACGCCGCTGAAAAGGCCGTCGATGCGACGAAGGACGCCGCCAAGGCTGTTTCCGACGCTGCTGCAGAGGCGACCAAGTAAGACTGCGTGCCGCGTCCGGCGGACATAACCGTCGGACTGCTGAAACGGCTTGGCTTTTGCCAGGCCGTTTTTTTATGCATTGTCATTGAGAATCGCCACGGTTTTCGGTAAAATACACACAATTATGAAATTCAAAGTAGCAGACATCAAGCTGGCGCCCCTTGGGAGGCGCCTGATCGAACTAGAAGAGCATGAAATGCCGGGCCTTATGTCCGTGCGCAGCAAGTATGGTCCGAAGAAGCCGTTGAAGGGCGCCCGCGTGACGGGCTCGCTCCACATGACGATAGAGACGGCGATTCTGATTGAGACGCTGAAGGCCCTTGGCGCGGACGTGCGCTGGGCGAGCTGCAACATCTTCTCGACGAACGACGCGGCCGCGGCGGCGATAGCCAAGGCCGGAACTCCTGTTTTCGCGTGGAAGGGCGAGACGCTCAAGGAGTACTGGTGGTGCACCAAGGAGGCCCTGACCTGGCCCGACGGGAAAGGCCCGGACTTGATCGTCGACGATGGCGGCGATGCGACTCTCATCCTGCACAAGGGCGTAGAGGTCGAGGGATGGTCCGCCGCCGAAAGGGCTGAGTTCCGCAAGACGAAGCTTCCCAAGCTCTCCGAGGAGGAGCAGGCGCTGTTCGGCGTGATCTTCGACACGCTCGCCAAGTCCCCGAAGTGGTTTTCCGCGGCCGCCGCCAAGGTGCGCGGCGTCTCGGAGGAGACGACCACCGGAGTGCACCGCCTCTACCAGCTCGCGGAGCAGGGCAAGCTGCTGTTCCCCGCGGTCAACGTGAACGACTCGGTGACCAAGAGCAAGTTCGACAACATCTACGGATGCCGCGAGTCGCTTGTGGACGGAATCAAGCGCGCCACCGACGTTATGCTCGCCGGCAAGAACGCGTTCGTCTGCGGATACGGCGACGTCGGCAAGGGCTGCGCCGAGTCGCTCCGCGAGAACCACTGCCGCGTGGCGGTTTCGGAAATCGACCCGATCTGCGCGCTGCAGGCGTGCATGGCCGGATTCCAGGTGATGCGCGTGGAGGACGCGCTCAAGTGGGCGGACCTCTACGTCACCACGACCGGCAACACGGACATCATCACGGCCGAGCACATGGCGAAGATGCGCGACAACGCGATCGTGTGCAACATCGGCCACTTCGACGACGAGATACAGGTGGCGCGCCTGAAGGCGTGGCCCGGCGTGAAGCGCCTCACGCTCAAGCCCGGGCTCGACAAGTTCACGTATCCCGACGGCCACTCGATCTACCTCCTCGCGGAGGGACGCCTTGTAAACCTCGGCTGCGCGACGGGACATCCGGCGTTCGTGATGTCCAGCAGCTTCACCAACCAGTGCATCGCGCAGATGCTCCTCTGGAAGGGCGGGGTCAAGGGCGTTGTGCGTCTGCCGAAGGAGCTGGACGAGGAGGTCGCGAGGCTCCACCTGGCCGCCTGCGGCGCGAAGCTCACCAAGCTCACCAAGCGCCAGGCCGACTACATCGGCGTAAGCGTGAACGGCCCCTACAAATCCGAATGGTACCGCTACTGAAATGAACCTCTTTGTACGCAACGCTGCCGTCTTCCACGTGTTCGCGATCATCGCGATGTTCACGTGGATATGCGGGGGAACGCGATCGGACTACCTCGTGCCTGTCGTCCCGTGGTTCTTCCTGCTGCTCATGTCGGGGATGCTCTTCTTCCCGCAGAGCCGCCACAACGAGTCCATCATCGACGCAAGGATGCGCGTGTGGAGCGGAATCGTGCGAGACCCGCTCACCTGGGTGGTGGTTGCCTTCATGGTTCTGCTGGCGATCCCGTTCGTCAACAAGGGCCTCTGCCCCGTGTGCGACTACATGCTCATCGCCGGCGGAGCGGACCCTGCGCCGCCAGCGCCGTTCCTGCCGTACTGCGTGGACACGTCCGACCACTACGGCGTGTTCCAGTGGTTCTACCCCGCGTTCGGGGCGATGATCGCGGCCAAGCATTCGCTGCTCAAGCGCGGCAAGCGCATGTTGCTCGAGATGATGGTCTGGAACGCCGTTGCGCTAGCGTTGCTCGGCTTCGTCCAGCAGGCTGCAGGCGCCGCGTCGCCGCTCTGGGTCGGCGAGCCGATGCCGTCCTACTTTTTCTCGGCCTGGGGCTATCCCAACATGGCGGGCGACTACTTCACGTTCCACTTCGCCGTGGCTGCGGGGCTCTGGCAGTACCGCCTCGCGCAGGTGGCCAACGCGCCGAAGGCGCACGAGTTCGACTCGATCAAAGGGCCGGAGCACCCCGTGCTGCAGGCGCACTACATGCTGCTTGCGGTGCTGATCCTCTTCATCGCCGCGCTCGACACGCTCTCCCGTGCCGCGATCATTCTCTCCATCGGGCTGTTCTTCGTGATATTCCTCCACGTGTTCTTCGGGTATTTCGCCAAGGCGTCGCGCGCAGGCCGCCTCAAGATGTGCATCTTCGGGGCGATCTCCCTCGTCGTGGTGTCGTTCCTGGCCGTCACGTTCGCGCCGACGGACCTCAGGAACGAGGCTTCGACCATAACGACGGACGAGGTGTTCCAGCGCGTCGGCGGCAAGGGGCAGTACCACCAGCGCGTCGCAACTGCGATCCTCAAGGACCATCTCGCCTTCGGCGTCGGAGGCTGGGGCTACAAGCACCTCTGCCAGAGCTACATGACGGAATCCGAGCTCAAGCACATGCAGAAGGTCGGCGGCATAAACGTCCACGACGACTACGTCCAGTTCTCGTGCGAGCACGGACTTGTCGGCGCGGCGCTTCTGCTCGCCGTCGTCGTGCTTCTTGTGTGGCCTGTCATAAGGGCGTGGAAGCGGTTCTACAACTGGGCTCTTTTCGCGACCCCCGACAAGGCCCCTGCGAAGCCGCTTGCCATCTACTGCATGCCCCCGGCCGCAATAGGCGTGCTCCTGGGATGCTGCGCCACGTTCATACACTCCTTCGGCGACTGCGCGATGCGCAGCCCCGCAGTGCTCACGACCGTCGTCGTGGCCCTGACCTGCACCGACGGGTTCTTCCCCAAGGAGAGCTGACGCGGCCCTGCCGCACCAAACGAAACGGACGGCCAACATGAAGAAACGCCATACGGAAAAAAGGGCGGAGCGCGCCGACAGGAAGAGCCTGAAGCCCCAGGAGGCCATAGACGCCAGGGAGCGGTTGATGCGGTCCGTCGGCCCGCTCGACGACCCTCTCTGCGATGGCGACGCGGTGGTGCGCGAATTCGACCTGCCTCGGTCCTTCCCGCAGGCCGCCCTCGCCGAGGCCGCTTCCGCAGCCGAGCCGGACGGCTCGGCAGCAGGTCGGCTCGACCTCAGGAAGAAGTTCATCTTCACATGCGACCCTGAGACGGCCAAGGACTTTGACGACGCGCTCTCGATAGAGACCGACAGGAAGGGCAACAGGATACTGGGCGTCCACATCGCGGACGTGTCGCACTACGTCACGCCCGGCTCCGCGCTGGACCGCGAGGCGGCCAAGCGCTCCACTTCGGTGTACCTCGCAGACCGCGTCGTGCCCATGCTCCCTGAGCGCCTCTCGAACGGCGTCTGCTCGCTCATGCCGGGCGTGGACCGCTATGCATTTTCGGTTTTCATCACGTTCGACTCGAAGGGGCGTCCCGTCAAGCAGCGCTTCGCCAAGTCCGTTATACGCTCGTCCGTGCGTTTCGCCTACGAGCAGGTGATGGCCCTGATCCGCGGCGACAAGCCGTTCGGGGTGAAGCTCCCCGCGCGCCAGCGCGCCGACGTGATGGAGCTCCACAAGCTCGCGCAGCAGCTCCGCGCGAACCGCTACGCGGCTGGCGCTCTCAACATGGAGGTGCCGGAGTACGAGGTGGTGCTCGATCCCGCCGGCGAGATGGTGGGCCTCGAGGCGCGTCCGTACGACGAGTCGCACCAGCTCGTCGAGCAGTGCATGGTCGCGGCGAACATCGCGGTAGCAACCGAGCTCTGGACGCGCGGCATACGCATAATCGCGCGCCTCCACGAGAGCCCCGACCCCGACAGGCTGCAGGAGCTCCGCGCGGAGCTGGCGCAGATGGGCGTGAGGTGCGGAGACCTGACGCGCCCGAAGGGCGTCGCGGACTTCCTGTCCAAGCTCAGGGGCCCTCTCAAGCCGATGATCACCGGTCTTGTGCTCCGCGCCCTCAAGCGCGCCTGCTACAGCGCGCAGACGATAGGGCACTTCGGCCTCGCCGCCCCGTACTACACGCACTTCACCTCGCCGATCCGCAGGTATCCAGACCTCGTCGTGCACCGCCAGCTCGCCGACTTCCTGGCGGGCGGCGCGAACGGTTCGCGCGGGCACATGGACCAGCGGTACCTTGACAAGACGGCCCAGCACGCGACGGTGCGCGAGATGATGGCCGACGAAGCCGAGCGCGCGATGACCGAGCTCAAGAAGTACCGCTTCCTCGCGAACCAGCTTTCGACCGGCCAGCTCATAGACTACGACGCCGTGGTGACGCGCTGCACTTCGTACGGCGCGTTCGTCGACCTTCCCGAGATTGGGTGCTTCGGGCTTGTGCACATATCAACGCTCGCAAACGCGTACGTGAGCTTCGACCCTGGCCGCGAGGTTCTCTACACGGCCGGGCGCGAGTGGGCTGTCGGGGACAAGATGCGCGTGCGCGTGTGCCGCGTGGACTTTGCCGAGCGGCACGCAGACTTCGTGCCGTCCGACTTCGATCCCGACGCCTCCAGGCCGAGGCGCGAGCCGCGCAAGCCAAGGTCGAAAAAGGGATTCGAGCCTAAGCCAAGGGGAAAGCGCCGCCGCAGATGAGCATGGCACTCCAGTTCCTCGGCACCGGCACTTCGACCGGCGTCCCGATGATAGGCTGCAACTGCGAGGTCTGCACGTCGTCAGACCCACGCGACAGGCGCAGGAGGAGCGGCCTTTACGTATCGGCCGACGGCACTTCGTTCGTCATAGACACGCCGCCTGAGTTCCGCCTCGCGTGCGTCGAGCAGAAGATCACCAGGGTGGACGCGGTCCTTTTCACGCACGCACACGTCGACCACACGGCCGGGTTCGACGACATGCGCCGGTTCAACACCATAAACGGGGCGGTCCCGATGAGCGCCTACGGCGCACCCGAGACGCTGGACGCGGTCAAGGCGATGTTCCCGTACGTCACGACGAGCCCGAACTGCCTTGGGCTTTTCCGTCCGATGATAGAGTTCGTGCCTGTCGAGGGGCGGTTCCGCCTCGGGAGCTGCACGGTGACTCCGTTCAGGGTCGAGCACGGCACGATCCGCACGAACGGGTACAGGGTGGACTCGCCGTCCGGTTCGTTCGCGTACGCGCCGGACTGCATCAGGATACCGCCCGAGTCGCTGCGGGCGATACGGGGCGTCGACGTGTTCATCGTCGACTGCCTCAGGCTGCGGCCGCATCCAACCCACATGGGACTCGACGAGTCTCTTGCGGCGATAGAGGCTGTGCGGCCGAAGCGCGCGTTTCTTACGCATCTGTGCCACGACGTGCTGCATGCCAAGCTCGAGAGGATGCTGCCGCCGGGAGTGAGGCCCGCGTACGACGGGCTTGTTGTAAGGGTTAACTCAAATAGACAGCGCGGCGCTGCCGCCGCGCGGAAGGGGAAAGCAAAATGAAGACCGGAATGCTTGTTTTCGCCGCGGTGCTCGCCGCGTCGGCGTACGCCGCTCCAATGCATGGCGATCCAAGGGGCGTTGCCGCGGTCAGCGTGGTGATGCGAATGACGAACTCGGAGTATCTCATAGGCGAACGCATCAGGGCGGAGGTCGAGATCAGGAACGGTTCGACGACCCCCATAGTCGTCGGCGCGAAGGACTCCACCGACTTCGTGCGGCTCGAGCTCTTCAAGAACGACATCAGGCATCCCGAGGACAAGATCTCCGAGAAGCTGGTGACCAGTCCGTTCGTTCTTAAAAGCGGCGAGGCGCAGACGTTCGAAGTGTTTTTCAGCAGGAACTACAACATAACGAAGGAAGGGCGATACCTCGGCCGCGCGGTGGTGATACATGACGGCATGCGCTACGAGGGCGCGCTCCGCGCGTTTTCGCTTGTGCCGGGAATCAGGCTTTCGGGTGCGCTTCAGATGTTCTCGAACCGACCTGGGCTCCGCCGCGAGTTCGAGCTCCTCTACTGGAACCGCAACCGCCACGAGCATCTGTTCCTCCGCGCCACGGACCGCACCGAATCGGGAAGCCGCCCATGGGTGACCAGCGACCTCGGCACGCTCATCCGCGTGACTCCGCCGAAGATCTCGATCAAGGACAGCGGCGAGGTCACGATACTCCACCGCGCGACTCAGGACGAGTTCATCAGGTCGGACTTCTGGTCTCTTCCGGACGCATTCGAGTTCCAGGAGCACGCCAGCATGGTCGATCCGGACGTCGCGGGCAGCGAGCGCGTGAAGTCCCTCTACCAGGAGTCCTCCGGCGTCGAGCCTGTGAAGAAGGCCTGGTGGAAGTTCTGGTGAGGCGCCTTTTGCGCCAATCGGCGGAATCATTCTGAAATGAACATCATCGGAATAGAGTCGAGCTGCGACGAGACGGCGTGCGCGGTTGTGAGGGACGGGCGCGAGGTGCTCTCGTCCGTGGTGTACACGCAGATTCCGCTGCACAGGCCGTACGGCGGAGTCGTGCCTGAGGTCGCGTCGCGCGCCCACATCGAGAAGATCGCCGGCGTGATAGCCGAGGCCCAGAAGCAGTTCCGCGAAAAGGACCCCGGCGGGAAGATCGACGCCGTCGCTGTGACCTACGGGCCTGGGCTCGCGAGCTCGCTCATCGTCGGCCTGAACGCCGCGAAGGGGCTCGCCGCCGGACTTGGCGTCCCGCTGATAGGCATCAACCACATCGAGGCGCATCTCCATACGCCGTTTCTTTTCGACTCGGGCGCTTCCGCAGCAACGCCAGACCCTGCCGAGCGGATGCCCGCTCTCGGGCTTGCCGTGTCGGGCGGCCACACGAGCTGGATAGACATGCCGGAGTACGGCAAATACGAGATCATAGGCCAGACGCTGGACGACGCGGCTGGCGAGGCGTTCGACAAGGCGGCGAAGCTGCTGGGGCTCGGGTATCCAGGCGGGCCGGTGATGGACCGCTATGCCAAGGCGTATTGGCTGAAGCACGATCCTTCCGACGCCGCAGGCCTCAAGGGGCTTGCCTACCCGGAGATCGGGAAGCTTCCGGACGAGCTGCCGGTGTTTCCCAAGGGGCATCCGCGCCCCGGCTCCGCCGCGCTTTCCGGGCTTGACGCCGACCTGTGCGTTTCATTCTCGGGACTCAAGACGGCGCTCCTTCGTTACGTGCAGAAGCTGACGGGCGCATCGAAGATAGGCGACTCTTTCGCAGAAGCCGCCGCTAGGCCGGATGGCGCTGTGCCGCCCGAGATGATTCCGCCTGTGGTGGCGTCCTACCAGGAGGCAATCGTCGGGGCGATAGCGGACAGGACTGCAAGGGCCCTCAGGCGGCGCGCCTACCGGGCGCTGATCGTCGGAGGAGGCGTTTCGCTCAACGGACGGCTCCGCGCGAAGCTTGCGGAGGTTGCGCAGGCCGCGGGAGTGGAGCTGATGCTTGCCGCTCCGAAGAACTGCGGCGACAACGCCGCGATGATTGCCGGCCTCGCGTTCTACAGGCGCAACCTAGTGGGCGAGGAAGCAATCAAGGTCGACGTGCACCCGTCCCTTGAGGCTGGCGACGAACCCTGACGCAAGCAGGTGCCTCCTTCAGAAGATTGCAGGCAAATTGCTCATTCATCTTGAGCAATCGGTCCAAGTTTGCTAAAATTATATTGAAGTTGGTGAGTTTGTGCCGACTAACGCCGCATCACGTACAGGAGGCAATATGAAGAAAACAACACTGCTTTTGCTTGCAATCGTCGTTGCGATGTCGCTGCGGGGCAGCGAGATCACGGCGAGCCAGGCGTCGGTGGCGGTACAGACTTGGGTCGAAGCGGGATATGCAATGGGGCGTCTGCCGGATGCAGTGTCCTCCGCAGAGACGGTTACGACCCCTTCAGGCGCTCGGCTCCATGTCGTCAAGCTTTTTGGGGGCGGTTTTGCGGTAACATCGGCCGACGACCGCATAGGCCCCATCATCGCCTTCGTCCCGGAGGGAACAGAACTTGTCCAAAGCGACGACAACCCACTTTGGACCCTGCTCTCAGGCGACATCGCCGCACGCGAGCGCGCTGCAGGCGTCTCAACGGGAGAGACAAAGGGCGGCCGAACGGCTCTTCTCTCGTCCGAGTCCGACGAAGCCGTACTGCGCGCACAGGAGCGCTGGGCGGCTCTGCTGGGGAATGGCACGTCCACAAAGAAGGGAATGTCCGTACAGGCGGCGGTAACACCCTCCGATGTGCGGGTGGATTCCTTCGTGGCGAGCCGCTGGAGCCAGAGCACCCACAACAACTACGCCATGGGACAAGGGGACAACTGCTACAACTACTACACGCCCAGCAACTATGTCTGCGGCTGCGTAGCCACGGCCGGCGGGCAGATAATGCGCTACTGGCAGTGGCCAACGGCATCAGTCACGGCCAAGACATTCTCCTGCGCGGTAAACGGCGTCTCTGCCAACTTCACCATGAAGGGCGGAACCTACAGCTGGTCCAGCATGCCGCTTGTCCCCGCCAACGGTGTTACCCTGGCCCAGCGCCAGGCAATAGGCAAGCTCACATACGATGTCGGCGTCTCGGTCAGCATGAACTGGAAACCTGGCGGCAGCAGCTCCAGCGCATATGCGCTTGCCAACAGGTTCCCAGATACCTTTGGGTATGCCAATGCAGTTGCAGCCATCTACATCGCCGGGACCTATCCATACTCCCTTTCCGAACTCAAGAAAGTAGTGGTGCCCAACTGCAATCTGCGCGCGCCAATGGTGATGTCGGTTTCGCAGGGCAACAGTGGGCATGCACTCCTAGTAGACGGCTACGGATATTCCGGCAACGACTTCTGCGTCCACGTCAACTTGGGGTGGGCCGGTCTGGGCGACGCGTGGTATCTTCCGCCGGACATCGAGGACTTCGACACCATAAACGGTTTCGTCTTCAACATCTTCCCGCAGGATACGGGCTCCATCATCAGCGGACGAGTCCTTGACGCAGGCGGGGCGCCAATCGCAAACGCGACGGTGACGCTTAAGCGCGGTTCCAATACCATAGCAACGAAGACGACTGATTCCAAGGGCATCTACGCGTTTATCGCCGCCGCCAACTCATACGTTGTGACTGCGACATACGGAGGGCTGTCTGCCGACCTCGGCGTAACGCTTGCAAAAACCACCGGGACTAGACTTACAAGTGACGGCGGTTGGTACACCAGTTCCGCCTCCATCGGCAACACTTACGACTCCGATATTTACATAACAGGCGTCGCCTCAGTTGCAACGCCGTCGTTCTCCCCCGAGTCGTGCCTCTTCTATCCGTCGACAAACGTAACAATTACCTGCGCGGAATCCGGTGCGGTAATACGCTACACCCTTGACGGAACCGATCCCGATCAGACGAGCACGCAGTACACTGGGCCAATCTTCGTCGACGATACCGTGACCATCAAGGCGCGCGCCTTCAAAGACGGGAAGAACCCGAGCGCGGTGGTTGGATCAACATACACCTACGATGCCGCCGCAGGCGCACCAAAGGGCGACTACTTCGCCGATCCTATCAAGATATCGGGTGCTAGTGGAACGCATACTATAGATGACAACGCTGCATACACCGTCGAAGATGGCGAACCTTGGCATACTCTCCAGAACGGAGGATACTACTATCAGTATCATACGGTATGGTACAAGTGGACTGCCCCAGGTTCGGGTGTTGTTACGTTTGCGACACGGATGACACACTACATGGGTGGAACTTACGTCGCAGTATACACAGGAGATTCGCTCTCGACCATCAGCCGAATAGGTTTTTCAAAAAACGCTGACAGCGATTACTGGACAAGGGTGTCTGTCGAAGTTTCGCAGGGAACCACATATAGGATTGTCGGAATGTCTTGCGGAGAGCAGTATACGGATGAATTTGCACTTTCCTGGTCCGGCGACCTTACGGTGCAGCAGACAGAGACAACCACTACGCCCGTGCATGTGCCGTACACCTGGCTCGACACATACTATCCGAGTGCGTCCTCCGATGTGGCCGCTCGCGAGGCGCTGGCGTTTTC
>JAEEGL015525670.1_pt1 | contig 11761 bp, 11 predicted proteins | sample 9134231 | NCBI WGS metagenome assembly JAEEGL01 (sample SAMN16246548, study PRJNA631951) | gut metagenome | biome: gut microbiome; feature: rumen; material: fiber-attached | host: Bos | place: Iran: Karaj | collected 2018-10
CCCGCCCTTGCGGGTGAGTCCTTACGCCTCTTACCCGAAGATGCGCCGCGCGCCGGTGAAGTGGCTGTAATAATAGCCGGAGGCCAGCGTGTCGATGGTCACGCTCTTTCCGGGAGACGGCGCGTGGATGAACCGGCCGCCGCTGATGTAAATACCCACGTGACCGTAGCGTTTGCCGCCGCCGGAGAAGAAGACCAGATCGCCCATCTTCAGATTGCTGTAGCTGACCTTGGAGCCGCAGTTGATCTGCGCCATATGCGGAAGCGTAACGCCCATTTTCCCGTAGCAGTACTTGGTGAAGCCGCCGCAGTCGAAGCCCTTCGGCGTCTCGCCGCCCCAGACGTAACGCACGCCGATGTAGGACTTGGCGATGCTGATCAGCTTTTCGGCCTTGGTGGCGCCTTTGGAGCTTTGTTTGCTTCCGGAGGAGCTCTTCTTGCCGGAATTGCTCTTATTCGTATTGCTCTTGTTCCCGGAGGAGCTGCCGCTGTTCGTCTGCTCCGGTTCGGGTTCGGGCTCGCCCTCCACCTCGGTGCGCTTCACCGGGAGGACGTAGTTGGGATGCATATATCCGGAATACTTGCCGCCCAGAGTCTCGACCTTGAACCAGCCGTCTTCGATCCCCTTGATCTTCACGTAGCTGTTGTCCAGCATTCTGGCTGCGATGGGATAGCTGGTGCTGGCGCCGGCGCGCATATACACCACGTCGCCGATGGTTTTGCCGTAGGAAAGATTGGCGTCGCCGTCCTCCAGCTTTTCGATGTATTTGCCGGATACGTAACCCACGTAGCCGCCGATCATGACCTTCGTCCAGCCGTTTTCGGTTTCGGCGACGGCGATCTTGGTCCCCTCGGGGATCACGGTCAGGACCTTGGAATCGGTATCGGGTTTTTCGCGCAGATTCAGGCCGTTGGCCTTGACTTTTCCGAGCGCAACGCTGTCCACGCCGTTTTCATCGGCAAAGCACGCCACCGACAGCAGCACGGAAAAAACCGTGACCAGCGCGAGGATCAGCGCGATATGTCTCAAAAATCGGGTCTTCATATCTTATGTGTCCTTTCAGAGAATCGGGAGCGCGGGGATTATTTTGCGGCGAGCGCTCTTTCCAGCCAGACCGAGGCGACGTCCATCGCCGTATACAGGCCGTCCTTTTCGGTCTTCTTGATCACGCGGTCGCGGTAACGGACGTTGGGATCGGTGGTCTGCAGCTCCACGCGCACGCGGGTGGAAAGCGCAAGCCCCTTTTCCTCCTTCGTTTCCATGACCTGCATCATGATGATGTGGCTGTCGTTGAAATATCCGTAATAAATCAGATTGTCTTTTCTTAAAAGCGGCTTTCCCTTGTAAGTCAGGATGCCCTTCGATTCGTCCATGGCTTTTTACCCCTCTCTGTTTCTTCCGCCGGCGCGGACCTGCTTCACTCCTTTGAATTGTAACAGAGCGGCGACGCCCTGATTACAAATCGGTAACAATCTTTACGATCCGGAGTATAGCACACCTGAAACCGTTTGTCAAATCACTTTTATCGCGCAAACAGGACACGTTTTTGCGCAATAGCCGCATAAGACGCACTTTTCACGGTCGATTGTCGGCGTTTTTTTATTTTTTTCAAAAAAAGCAGCGTGCTGAAAACATTTTTTCACGCAGTTTCCGCAGCCGATGCAGTCCTCCTCGATGATCAGCCGCCGCTGTCTTTTTTCCAGTTTTTCCTTCTCCTGCGGCCTGAAGAAGCCGGTTTCGGCGAAGGAGACGTTCGCTTCGATCTCCTCCTCGCTCTGCATCCCCACCGCGCGCGACGCGGCGAAGGGCAGAGAAAAGGCGTACCGGAGGCATTCCTCCGCCCGCCGGAAGAGGTTCCCGCCGCCCAGGGCCTTCATGGTGGAGATCCCGATCCCCCACCGGGCCGCCTCGGTCAGCGCGTCTTCCATCTCCTCCCGGGTGCCGTCGGCGATCCCGACGCCCTCCAGATTGATGATGGGGTGGATCACGTCGAGCCCGACGCTCATGGCGCCGCGGACCGCCGCCACGTGGTGCATCGAGGCTCCCACCGCCCGGATGATCCCCTTCGACTGAAAGCTTCTGAGGGTCTCCAGCGCCTCCATGTGCCCCTTGAGGGTATAAATGCTCTCCTGTTCGTGCAGGAGAAAGATATCGATCACGTCGCGGTCGAGCTCCCGTCGGGCCTCCTCCACGGCTTCTTCGGCGCCTTTTTTGTCATAGGCGTAGGTTTTGGTGGCAACGACCACCTCCCCCGTCCAGCCCCGGAGTCCTTCCCGGATGTGGGGATAATTCTGGTAATACTGCGCGGTATCCAGAAAGTTGATCCCCCGGGAAAAGGCGTACCGGAGAAGCTCTCCCGCCCGCTCCGGCGGAAGATCGGCCTGCAGAGGGCTGAAGGTCAGGGTGCCGTAGCAGAGCTCCGACACCTCGATCCCGGTCCTTCCCAGAAGATGCTTTTTCATCTTTCCTCCCAAGAGTCAGAGAAAAAGACCGGGGCATATTCCCGATCCGCGCGGATGGGGTCTATGCCCGGCGTTTTTCATTTTGCGGTCTTTTACGGTCTTTTATTTTTTCAGATAGCTGCGTACCAGCTCGTTCAGGAGTTCGTCCCGGTCGATCCTGCGGATCAGGCTGCGGGCGTTTTTGTGATTGGTGATATACCCCGGATCCTCCGAAAGCAGATACCCGACGATCTGGTTGAGGGGATTATACCCCTTTTCCTCCAGCGCGTCGTAAACCTGTGTGAGGATGCTCTTCATCTCGAATTCCCTGGCTTTGCTGACGTCGAATTTCACGGTATCGCCGGACATTTTCTTCACCTCTCGTTTCAGCGGCGCGGCATCGCGCCGTCCTTTTTCCTTGCGCTTTCACTATACACCATTTCCGGGCGATTTGCAAGTCCCCTGCGTTTATTCGTTCCCGGCGGGTTTTTCCATAAGCCCGTTGGCCTCCATCAGGGCCTTCGCCCGGGCGGAGAAGGATTCGTTGTCGCTTTCGTAGGCCTTCATCAGCGCCTCTTTTCCGGCCGCCTCATTGCGGAGGTAGAGATAGCATTCGCCCATGAAATAATTGGCGGCGGCTTCGTTCCCGCCCAGATCGAGAACGGTCTCAAAGCTCTTGACGGCGGTTTCGAAGAGCGCGGCCTCCGTGCCCACCGATTTGGCCTTGTCCTTCTGGGCGACGGCTTTCTTTTCCCAGAGCTTCACGGCGAGATCCATCGAAATGCCCTTCTTCAGGGAATTGTCCCAGGCGTTGATCGCGGCGTCGTAATCCGAAGCCTTGGCGTAGGCGTCCACGGTCTTGAGGATGCAGTAATCGGCCGCGTCTCCTTCCAGAAGCCCGGCGGCTTCGTAATACTTCAGGGCGGCGGCGTTGTAGCTGCCGGCCTCCTCTTCGCCGACGGCTTCGGTGTACGCCTTTCCGGCGGCGCCCATGGCGTCCTTCGCCATGACCTCCGCCACGGCGTTGCCGTTTTCAAGGCCGATCGCCGAAAGCAGCATCAGATTCGCGGTCTTTTCCTTGTCATAGCCGTGTTCTTCGGCGTTGGCAAGCTTTTTGTAGGCGTTTTCATAATCGCCCTGGCCGAAATAGGAGCAGCCCAGGATGTAATAGATGTTCTGCGGCAGCTCGTTCTCCCCTTCCACCAGATCGAATTTCTTTTTCATGATCTCGCTTTCGATGAAGGACGCCGTCTTTTCGTACTCGCCTTCTTTATAATATGAAAGCGCTTCCACGTAATAGGAGGTCAGGCGCGCGGAATCCTCCTTGCGGGCTTCGGCGGCCGCCGTGCGGGCGTCGTCGTACTTTTCATCCGCAATATCCCGGTAAGCTGCAAAGATCTGCGCGTCGTAACCCTTCGCGTCGTTTCCCTTGCCGGACGCTCCGTGGATCAGGACGGCGGCCAGAACGACCCCCATGACCAGGATCAGACCGAACAGGAGGATGACCGCGGTCTTGCCGAAGCTTCCGTTCAGAAGGCCTTCGTTCTTTTTCTCCTTTTTGACCCGGCCGATCGGCGCCTCTTCCTCCTCCGGTTCGTCGGGATCGGCCCAGTAGGCCGGGGCGGGCCTGGCGTCGTCCTCCAGGCTGGCGCTTACCAGACCGCTGGAGGCGGCGTCGACGTTTCTCTCCTCCGGAGAGGGGCGGCGGGCGGTACGGGCGGCGGGCGCACCGTTCTTTCTCTTCTTCGAGTCGAAGGCGCGGATCATATCCCGCGCGTTGTCGTAATTGAGAGAGGCGTCGCGGCTGGTGGAATTGACGATGGCCTGACGCGCGCCGTAAGGCACGTGAGGAGGAATGGTATCCTCGGTGACGGCCGTGCCGGGCTTGTACTCCAGGCCGGTCAGGAGCTCGTAGCAGATGCCGCCCACCGAACCGAAATCCAGCAGGATGTTTTCCTCCGTGGCGGGCCAGGCCGGCGGCGGCAGGACCAGTCCCTTTTCATTGATCAGGATGTCCCGCGCCGACAGATCCCGGAAGGCAAAGCCCTGTTCGTGCACGCTTTCCATGGTATCGGCCAGATCCTTCGCGATCTCGATCGCGTTTTTCTCGCTGATCGACTCACGGGTCTCCGCAAGGACCTGCCCCGCGGTCATGGCTGTCAGGGCGAGCCGGCGTCCTCCCTGTTCCACGTATCCTTCGATCCGCGGCAGGAACTCGTGGCGAAGCCTTTTCAGTTCCTCGAAAAACGCCTCGCTCTCCCCGCTCTCCAGGGGGTAGATCAGCTTCTCTTTTTCTTCATAGCCGTCGCTCAGAACGGCGCGGATCCCCCTCTTGCTGGAAGGATCGATGTTTTCCTCCACGATGCGGAGACTCATTTTCGCATTGCTCATGGTTACCTCATGCCTCTTTCTATGGCTGCTGCCTTATTGTCTGTCGTTGATCAGAGAATCCACGTCTTTTTCGATCCGGTGGCTGATTTCATCCCACTTCTGATCCTTGCGGAAGAGGGCGAGCACCGCGATGGGCACCCAGCTCATCACGAAAACGAAAAAGCCGAAAATGCCTTTGACGCTTGTCCGGAAGCCCTTTTTCGCCCGGATGGAAGCCGCCAGCGCAAGGAGCGTCGGGCCGAGCCACATGCCGGCAAGACCGCAGATCCCGCGCAGAAGCGCTATGTACCAGGGGATGATCCCGGCGGCCACGCCGACGATATTCCGGGCGATCGACGTGACGAACGCCGCCGTTCCGATGATCCCGAAGATGGGGAACGCGTAGAAAAGGAGCATATCGATCAGCATGAAAGCCGACCGCCCCGCCTTCCCGACGGAGGAGAAAAGCTTCCCGTTCAGGGCCTTGATGCACTGATACATGCCGACGGTCCAGCGCATACGCTGCTTCCACGCGGTGACGAAGCTTTCGGGCTGTTCGTCGTAGGTGATCGCGTCCGGCACCCAGGCGATCGGAAGACCGTTGATCGCGCAGCGTCCGGAGTATTCGATATCCTCCACCAGCGTCACCGTGTTCCAGCCGCCGCTTTTTTCCATGGCTTTTTCGGTGAAGGCGAAGCCGGTCCCGTTGATCAGGGCCGAGCCGCCCAGGTTCCAGCGGGCCTGGCTGTAAAAATAGTTGTCCATCCAGTAATAGACCGAGCAGGACGCCGAAGTGAACGTCGCGGTGGGATTGGAGGATTCCCGGAATCCCTGCGCGACTTCGTATCCCGCGTCAAGCGCCCCGGCGATCGCCCGGAGAAAGCCGGGAGACGCCCGGTTGTCGGCGTCGAACACCGCAAAGGCGTCGTATTTCTTTTCTTTGCGCAGCGCGTCGACAACGATGCGCAGCACGTCTCCCTTGGACGTGATCTTCCCTTCGGGAGAAAGGATCAGGGCGCCGGCTTCCCTCGCCTTTTCCTCGGTGGCGTCGCGGCAGTTGTTGGGAAGCACGTAGACGTCGAACAGTTCCCTGGGATATTCCTGAGCGAGAAGGCTTTTCACCGTGCCGGCGATCACGCTCTCCTCATTGCGGGCGGGGACGAGGATCGCAAAGCGGATCCTTTTCCCGCCGGCGGGCTTCAGTTTTTTGGCGGGAAACAGTCCCGCGAGGGCGATGATCCCGAGATACAGGGCGTAAAGGCCCGAAAGAAGCAGAGCGGCTCCTTCCGCGACGGAAAGCACCGTAAAGAGGATTCTCATACCGCGTTACCACCTTCACTGTCTGTTTTGCGCTCCTCCGCCGGGGCTTCGGGAGCCGGGCCGTCCCCTCCGGCCTCCTCTTCCCGCAGGACGCCGGGCCGGTCGTAATCCGCCGTTTCGACCGGCAGTCCCCGCGATTTCAGCCGGTTGGCGAGCGCTTCGCGCAGGAGAGCATAGATCACGGCGAAAACCGGCACGCTGATCAGCATGCCCGTAAAGCTGAAGAGTCCGCCGCCCACGATAATGGCGAACATGACCCAGAAATTCGGGAGCCCGGTGGAATCACCCAGGATACGCGGCCCGAGGATGTTGCCGTCGAACTGCTGCAGCGCGACGATGAAAACCAGAAGCAGAAGCGCCTTGCGCGGATCCACCAGCAGAACGATCAGGACCGAGGGGATCGCACCGATGACCGGACCGAAGAAGGGAATGATGTTGGTCACGCCGATGATCACCGAGATCAGAAGCGCGTACGGCATGCGCATGGCGGTGAGCGCCACGAAACAGATGATCCCGATGAGAAGCGAATCGATCAGCTTGCCGGAAACGAAGCCGGTAAAGGTGCGGTTGGAAAGAGCCGCGACGCGGATGATCCTGTCGGCTCTCTCCCGTTTGAACTGGGCGTAAAGGATCTTTTTGGCGCGGGCGACGAAGTTTTCCTTGTCCGCCAGAAGATAGATCGAAATGACCAGACCGATCACGGCGTTGAGCAGGGTGCTGGTCACCTGGGAGGTGATGCTGACCACCTGCGGCACGGTTTTCTGGATCAGGCCGAACACGTAATTGACCAGCTGGTCGAAGCTCGGCATGATGCGGTTGATCAGGTCGGCGTCGACGTGGAAGCGCTCCGCCGCGTCCTTGACGATGGTATTGAGGCTTTCCACGTAGGTTTTCAGGTTGGAAACGAACCCGTTGACGCTCTGCACCAGCTGCGGCGCGATCGCGACGACGAAAAGCGCGAGGGCCAGGAGCATGAAGAGGACCGCCGCGATCAGGGACACGGCCCGGATCAGCTTTTTCCGGGGCGGTTTTGATTTCTTCCCGTCCCTGCGCGCGCGGGAAGCGAGCTTCAGGAGCCGGTTTTCGACGAACACCATCGGAAGGTTCAGAAGGAAGGCGAGGACCAGGCCGAAAACAAAGGGCTGCAGCACCTTCATCAGGGTCTGGAAGGCGCTTTTGATGCCGCTGAAGTTCTGGAAGACGAAGTAAAGCGTCACCGCCGCCGCGGCGATGATCACGCCCGCCAGGATCCGCGAAAAGAATTCCGCGTCAAACTTCCTTTTCAAAGCGCACCTCCGTCAGTCTTCCTCGGTTTCGGAGGCCGTCTCAGCCTCCTCGAAGAGCTTTTTCGCCTCTTCGATAGCCTTTTGATGTTCCTTCGCGGTCCTGGAGAAGATGTGGGAGCCGTCGGGTTTCGCCACGTAATAGTAGTATCCGCTCTCCTCCGGATAGAGGGCCGCCGCAATGGATTCCAGTCCGGGATTGCAGATGGGACCCACCGGCAGTCCCTTGTGGGTGTAGGTGTTGTAAGGGCTTTCGTAGCGCAGATCCTCTTCGGAGATGGCCGTTTTATGCTCCCCGATGGCGTAAAGCACCGTCGCGTCGATCTGCAGATACGGAAAATCGGAGCTTCCCAGACGGTTGTAGATGACCGAGGAAACGAGCGGACGGTCTTCGTCGATCTTGGCCTCCGCCTCGATCATGGAGGCGATCGTCAGGATATCGTAAAGATCGGTCTCCAGCTCCGCGACGCGGGTCTTGAAATCCACGTCGTATTTTTTGTTGAAGTTGGCCAGGAACTTGCCGAGCACCCGCGGCGCGCTGTCCCCGATATAGAACGTATAGGTGTCGGGGAACAGGAAGCCTTCCAGCCGCTTCTCCCCTTTTTCCCTGTGCATGATCCAGCTGTATTTGAAATCGTAATCGGCGGCGGCCTCGTAAAGCTCGCTTGCAGGGCAGACCCCCTTGGATTCCAGAAGGCGGAAAATCTCGTCCTGGGTGAATCCTTCGGGGATCACCACGTCGATGCTTTCCCGCGCTTTCGCTTTGGTGCCGACCGCTTTGGCGATGGCGCGGTAATCCATGGACGACGTGATCTCATAGTCTCCCGCGACGATATCCTCGTCGTTTTCGGTGACGCGCATATAGAGCTTGAAGAGGAAGGCGTACCGGATGATGCCCTCTTCCTGAAGCTCCTTGGCGATCTCGTCGACGTTTTCGCCTTCGCGGACCGAAAGGGTGATCGTCTTCTCGTCCTTCACGAACGCAAAGACGTCGTTGGCGAAGGACAGCATGAACGCCGAAAGAAAAATGGAAACGGCGAACAGAATGACCACGTACCGGAAGGCCGCAAGGCACCCGGAAAAGAGCTGCTGTCCGCGGGGCGGCTCGTAGGGCGTTTCCCGGACCTTTTCATCCGCTATATCACGATAAATCGATTGTCTCTTTTTGATTCCCATGACCTCTCCTTCGGAACACGCGGGGCGCCGGGGGCATACAATAGAGCGTGGGGCCCCGGAAGTTCATGAATGAGGTGACGACATCCATGTGTCTCTGCAATCTGTTCAACGATTCCACGACGCTTTTTCTCCTGATCGCGGCGCTGATCCTGATCTGGTATTTTTCGACCTGCCAGAACGGATGCACTCCGTGTCAGGGGCAGCCCGGGCAGGGCTGCGGCGGGAACTGCGGAGCGGCTTTCTGACCCGCGTCTTCAGCAGGAAAGAAGCGGCTCGATCTTCTCGATCAGGCGGCGGTTGATCTCTTCGGGCGGCAGGATCTCGTCCCCTTCGACGCAGGGGATCTTCGTCCAGCCGAAGTGCGCCGCCGCATCCAGCATGGTTTCGTAGCATTTTTCGATATACCCGCCGTCCCGCTCGTGGATATCCTCCTCCCCGCGCGCCCGGGTGAGGCGGCGGGTATAGGCGTAGGGCATATCCAGAATCAGGACCGCGTCGGGCTCCGGGAGCCCCATCAGCCGGTATTCAAAATCGGCGAGCCAGTCGTAAAAGGCCGGGCGTTCCTCCTTCGGAAGCTTCGACGCCTGGTGTACGGCGTTGGAAGGAGTATAGCGGTCGAGCAGAACGATCCCCTTTTCTTCGGACCGGTAAAACGTTTCCCACTCGCTTTTGAAGGAGGCGAACCGGTCCACTGCATAAAAGGCGGAGGCGGCGTAAGGGCCGACGTCCTCCGGCTTTTCCCCGAATTCGCCCGCGAGATATCGCCTGATATTCATCCCGGACGGAGTGTCGTACCGGGGAAATTTGATCGAAAGCAGGGGGATCCCGCGCTTCCGGAGCTTTTCCTTCGTCAGGGCGAACTGCGTGGATTTCCCCGATCCGTCAATCCCTTCGAGAACGATCGTCTTAGCCACGGTCCTTCTTCTTCCCTTCTCCGAAAAGTCTGATCCCGAGCGCCCGGAAAAGCACCCGCGGGATCTTCATCATCCGGCCGAATCGCTTCGGCTCCCGGACAAGCCGGTAGAGCCATTCCAGTCCCAGCCGGATCATCCACCGGGGGGCGCGCTTCGCGTTTCCCGCGTAAACGTCCAGCGATCCGCCCAGCGCGGCCGCAAGACGGCATCCGGTCTCGTTCCGGAAGCGCTCCATAAAAATCTCCTGCTTCGGCGAGCCGAGGCAGATCAAAAGGATCCAGGCGCCGCTTTCCCGCACGCGGGACGCGGCGGCTGCGTCATCCCCGAAATAACCGTCCGCGCATCCCGCCACGATAAGGCCGGGATGCTTTTCCCGCAGGTTTGCGGCCGCTTTTTCGGCGACGCCCGGTTTGGCGCCGAGAAAATAGACGCTTTTCCCGGTTTCCGCAGCGCGTCCGAGGACCGCGTCCCCGAATTCCACGCCGGCCAGCTTTCGTTCCACCGGCCGTCCGAGGATCTTTCCGGCCATGACCACGCCGACGCCGTCCGGCAGCGCGAGATCCGCCCGGTCGACGGCTTCCCGAAGCGCTGCGTCCCGTCCGGCCTGATAGAGGATCTCCGCGTTCGGCGTCACCACCGTGACCGGCTTTTCCTCCGCCTTCCGGAATGCGTAATCGACCGCCGTCCGCATATCGGCGGAAAGGAAGGGGATCCCGAAGATTTCGCTGGTCTTGATCTCCACTTCGGCTCCTCCCGTCCCCGTACCGCCGTGCGGCATGCTTATTTGATGTATTTTACCACAAAACCGCCGGAAGTACAACCGTGTTTTCCGAACTGCCCGGCGTTTTTCGGATTTTTCTTTCCCGCGCTTTTCTCTGCGGAAGCGGCAAAGCCGGCCGCGCGGGAAAGCGGGTCGGCTTTGTCCCCATTCCGGCAGAGGACGGGCCTGGCGCTCAGTCTCCCACCGAATAGTAAGTCTTTCCGGCGGAGGCGCCGTTATTCTTGTAATAGAGAAGCTCCTGCACGGTGACCAGCTGGTATCCCTTTTCGTGGAGCCACGGGATCACCTTTTTCATGGATTCCGCCGTGGGCTTGTGGATGTCGTGGCAGAGGATGATCGCGCCGTCCTTGGCTTCTTTTTTGACCGCCTTGAAGGTGGCCTCCGCGTTGCGGGTGGACCAGTCCAGCGTATCCACCGACCAGATGACCAGCGCGATACCCAGCTCGGCCGCCTCCTCCTTCACCGTCTTGTTGGAGGCGCCGTAGGGCGGACGGCAGAGCTTTACGTCGTAGCCGTAGTTTTCCTTCATGTAGACGATGACCGAATTCATGGCCTTTTTGCCGTCTTCCTTGGAAACCTTGCGCAGATTGGTATGGGACCAGGTGTGACTCGCGATCTCATGCCCCTTGTCGATCATATGCCGGAGCTCTTCGGCCTTCTTTTCCAGCATTTCGCCCACCACGAAAAAGGTCGCGCGGCCGTCGTATTTTTCCAGAAGCGCCATGATGTCCATCGTGTAGGCGCTGGGGCCGTCGTCAAAGGTCAGGGCGATCATCGGCTTTTTCGGATCCAGATTGCTCCGGACCGAAAGCGAGAGGTCGCCTTTGCCCTTCACCTTTTCCTGTCCGTCCAGGATCCTGACCGCCTCTTCCTCCGGCTCGGGCTCGGCGGTATACTCCGGAAGCGCGACTTCTTTTTCGGTGAAAAGGACTTCTTCCCGGACTTCCCCGCTCTCTTCCCCGGTATCCGGATCCGCCTTCCGCCCGCCGCCGCAGGCCGAAAGGACGAGCGACAGGAGAACAAGGAGCGCCGCTCCCCTGATCAGGCTTTTTACGGTTTTGCATCTCATCGTTTTCATCCGGTCCCCCCGTCGATTCCGGCGGTCCGTTCCGTGCTCCGCCGTTCTAAGATCATCATACCACTTTTCCGCGGTTTTTACAAGACTTGCGGTCGATTTCCGCCGTTTTCTCTTTGGACGGAGCCGGCGCGAAAAGGTTCCCCGCCGCATCGATCTCCGGCGCGCGAAAGCCCCGCGGCTTTTCGGGCCGCGGGGCTTTTGAGAGCACAGCGGAGGCATTCTTCCTTCCGGACCGACGCGGTGCTCCCGTCCTCTCCGGCGTCCACCGTGACCGTGTCTCCCCGAGAGAGAGCGCTTTGCTGCAGCCGCCGCGCGCAGTCCCCTCCGCCGCCGGCCTGCGGCAACCTCCGCAGCGGAGCGGCGCTGGAGGGCGGATCGCAGGGCCTGTCGCGTACGCG
>JAEEGL017020411.1_pt1 | contig 11761 bp, 13 predicted proteins | sample 9134231 | NCBI WGS metagenome assembly JAEEGL01 (sample SAMN16246548, study PRJNA631951) | gut metagenome | biome: gut microbiome; feature: rumen; material: fiber-attached | host: Bos | place: Iran: Karaj | collected 2018-10
AAAGCTTCCGCCGACCGCCACATACGGCAGACAGTATTCCGCCAGCGTCGGGAGCATGGCTACGGCGCGGGAGACGACCAGCTCGAAGCTTTCACGGTAAGACGGATCGTGCGCGAGATCTTCCGCTCTTGCCTGCAGCACCCGAACGTTATCCAGCCCGAGCTGCGCCGCCACGTCCTCGACGACTTTCAGCTTTTTCCCGACCGAATCGACCAGCAGGAAATCCTTCTCGGGAAAGGCCAGCGCAAGGGGCAGCCCCGGGAAACCTCCTCCGGTACCGAGATCCAGCACCGTCTCGGCCTCATCAAAGGCCGGAACGCCGACGATACTGAGCGAATCAATAAGATTCTTTTGGATAAAATCATCCGGCTCCCGTATGGCTGTCACATTGATCTTTTCGTTCCAGTCAAGGCACAGCGCCATCAGTCTCAGAAGCGGTTCTTCAAGCTCTTTTTCCAGCTCTCTGGACTCTAAGAATTCAACAAGTGTCATAGGCTGTCTCCCATGTCGTGCATCAGGAAAAAGTCTTTTCCATCACAGCTGCGGCGTCAGCGCGCCGCGGACTCAGTCGGGCCTCTCCTCTGTGTTTCACGTGAAACAATGTGCTATCGAATGAAATTCGTATACACGCGCTCTCGATGGACAGGAGGCGTCAAACCCTTCTCGCGACCGGCTTCGATGCATTTCAAATAATACGCCATGTTCTCCGCAAGGACTTCGGCGGTATAAAGTCCCTCCTCATCCTGTTCGACATCCCGCGCGTTCGCTCCGAAGACAGAATTCCAGTAGACGGAGGAGATGATCGGCATCTCTGTGATCCCTAAATATTTATTCATCTGATCGTAAGCTGTTACTGTTCCGGCTCTTCTGGCAATCAAAACCGAGCCTGCCGGTTTGAAGGCAAAGAGCGCTTTCGGTGCCGAATAAAAGAGCCGGTCCATAAAGGCTGTCATGTTTCCTGTCATCGCAGCGTAGTGGACTGAGCTTCCGAAGATGAAACCGTCAGCCTCTTCCGCTTTTTCAGCGAAAGCGTTGACGCTGTCCTGCATGATGCAGCGTCCGAGTTTTTTGCACGCGCCGCAGCCGCGGCAGCCCCCGATCGGGTCTGCGCCGATCCAGAAGATCTCCGCCCCAATGCCGCATTTTTCAAGGGTCTGAGCCGCCAGCGCAAGCGCTGCAGCCGTGCTCCCGTCCTTGTGTGGACTTCCGTTGACAAGCAAAACTTTCATAGTGCCTCCTGATTGACCATCCTATTAAATGGTAAATATTGGTTTCCCGTTTAACTTGCCCCGGCTTCAGCCCGAGGCGCCCGATCCAGCCGTGTCCGAGTCAGATAACGCCGTCTTTCGATCCCGGCTATTCCCCGACAGACGCTTCTTTTTCCACAAGAGCCTTCATCGCCTCGTAAAAAGCCGGCAGAACCTTATCCAGCCGCAGCGGACGTCCGCCGCGGTCAAGGAAGGCGTGTTCGGATCTTCCCTGAAAAACGATGCGCCCTTCTTCGTTTTTCATCGAGTAGCGCAGGGTCATGCGCAGTCCCTTGAACGCCCCCAGAACAACGCTTACCGCAATCCGATCCCCAAAGCGCGTCGGCGCTTTATAACGGCATTCGACAGCCAGCACCGGTGAGACCAAGCCCTCTTCCTCTAGCCTGACATACGGCCAACCGAGCTGATCGAGGAAGTCGACTCTCGCCTCCTCCATCCAGCGTATGTAATTGGAGTGATGCGTGACTCCCATCTTGTCGGTCTCATAGTATTGGACTGTATGCAAATACTCTTTCATCTCGACTCATTTCCACCGGACTGCCCGGCCATTTTCGACAAAAACGCAAAATCGACGTTTTCGGCGACTTTTTCGCATTACCGATACTCCCATACCTTCCCGAACGTCTCAGAGGCGATTTCGGACCGCCCCGTCAAAACGAGCCTACGGCTGATCGTTCACCGCCGCGTTTCTGAGCCGGTCGTAGAGGGCGTTTGTAAAATCCCCGTAACCTTTCGGATAAGCATTGGAGCCGCGAGCCGAGATCGCCGTACCATCCGGCAGTTCTCCGCTCATACTGAAGCCACCGCCGTCAAGCACGCCGCTGGCGCTCTTGCTGAAGCCGTTCCATTTCATGACCCCGCATTCGCCCGCGAGCGCCGCCAGTTCCTGATAAAAAACCTCGTCGCCTTCGATCCGGAAGCGCAGGCAGTCTTCCATCTCGAGATCATCATCGTATTCCCAGGGGCCGTCATAGAAGGAAAGCCTGGCGCCTTCGTCGGTCCTGAGGAGCTCGTAAGCCTGCGCTGAAGCCATCATGCCCCACTCCTGGATCGTGATACGTGTAAATTCCATAGGTTCCGCCGCCTTTCCGCCGTTTGCCGTAGAACTGCCACCCGTTCCCGAGCTGCCCGGCGCCGCGGCTCCATTCCCGCAGGCGGCCAGAAGCAGACACAGAATAAACAGCACCGTCAAAAACACCGATTTAAAAGTTTTCATCGATCGATCCTTTCAGATATAAGCTCCGGGTACCAGATCAGATCTTCCGGGGCCTGTGTATGAGGCCCGAGATTCTTTTCCATGATGATCATATTATACCAGCGCCCGAACTTGCGCCCGCAGTCCGTGAACATACCGGCCCGCTCGTAACCCATGAACTGATGAAACGTCAGACTGCCCCAGGTCAGATATTCATCTTCGGCCTTCGGATAGGAAATCCTGGCGTAAAGATTGAGGATGCCCATCCTCCTGAGCCTCTCATGCAACTCGGCATAAAGTTTCCTTCCGACGCCCTTCCGCCTTGCATCCTGCGCCAGATAGATCGTGGTTTCGGCGGAGCGATCGTAAGCAGGACGGTCGACAAATGCCCCGGCATAGCTGTAGCCGGCGATCCGGCCGTCCAGCATTGCGACCAGATACGGATAGCGCTTCCTGACGTTTTCCATGCGGGCGCGAAACACAGCTTCATCCGGTGTTACCAGTTCGAAGGAGACCGCTGTGTTCTCCACATAATAGGAATAGATTGCGAGGATGGCCGAAACGTCCGAATACTCGGCATCCCGGATCAACAGCTCGGCCATAGGCCCGCTCCTTTCCGACCTTGCGGTCGAGTTGCCAGGATCATCCGCACCTACGGCTCCCGGTACAGAAAAGTCTGAACTTATCTCCTCGTGGCCTTTTCCAGCCACACGAGCAGTACGTTGATATCCGCCGGCGAAACGCCCGAAATGCGCGAAGCCTGTCCAACGCTTCCGGGTCGGAAGCGGTCCAGCTTCTGCCGCGCCTCCAGACGCAGCCCGTCGATGGAAAGATAGTCGATATCTTCCGGAAGTTCTTTGCTTTCGAGTCTTTTGAACTTCTCTATCTGCTGCAGCTGCTTTTCGATATAGCCGGCATACTTGATCTCGACCTCGATCTTTTCTTTCGCGTGATAAGACAATTCCGGCCGGCCGGGATCGACGGAAGCAAGCGTTTCATAGCTTATCTCGGGTCTTTTCAAAAGCTCAGCAAGGCTTGGTGCATCGGCCGTCGGACTGCCGCCGCAGGCCTCGATCAAAGAACTTGCCTCGGCCGGACTCACACGGACCCTGCGCAGGCGCTCCAGCTCGTTTTCAACCGTCTCCCTTGTTGCAAGAAAACGCTCGTAGCGCTCGTCCGAGACCAGTCCCAAAGCCCTGCCTTTTTCGGTGAGCCGCATATCCGCGTTGTCCTGTCTCAGCACCAGACGGTATTCCGCGCGCGAGGTCATCATGCGGTAGGGCTCGTTCGTACCCTTGGTGACAAGATCGTCGATCAGGACGCCTATGTAGGCCTCGGAACGATCCAGAATGAAAGGCTCCTTGCCGTCAAGCCACAGCGCCGCGTTGATCCCTGCCATCAGGCCCTGGGCAGCCGCTTCTTCATAGCCCGAACTGCCGTTGAACTGTCCGGCGCAGAAGAGGCCCGGAAAACTGCGATGCTCCAGGTTCAGCCTGATATCCAGCGGATCGATGCAGTCGTATTCAATCGCATAGGCCGGACGCACGATCTCGAGATGCTCGAGGCCAGGCATCGTCTTATAAAAGCCCTCCTGTACGTCTTCCGGCATGCTAGAGGACATGCCCTGCAGATACATCTCCTCCGTTGAAAGTCCCTCCGGCTCTACGAAACACTGATGGCGTTCCTTGTCTGCAAAGCGGTTGACCTTATCCTCGATGGAGGGACAGTACCGGGGTCCGACACCTTCGATCTGCCCCCCGAAGAGAGCGGAGCGGGAAACATTGGCCCGCAGAAGCTCGTGCGTTTCCGCATTGGTATAGGTGAGCCAGCAGGGGACCTGCTCTTTTGTGATGTCGTCGTTCATGAAGGAAAAGGGGACCGGCTTTTCGTCGCCGAGCTGGATCTGCATCTTCGAAAAGTCGATCGAAGACGCCAGCGCACGCGCGGGGGTACCGGTCTTAAAACGACGCAGCTTGAGGCCCTTCGCTCTCAGATTCTCCGCCAGAAGCTTAGAAGGCGCCAGTCCGTTCGGGCCGCTCTCCACGACGGAATCGCCGATGAAGACCTTGCCCGCCAGAAAGGTCCCCGTCGCGATGACCACGGCGCCCGCACGGTAATAGGCTCCTGTCCGAAGCAGGACGCCGGCAACATGGCCGTTTTCGTCCATGTCGATATCGATCGCCTCGCCTTGCTTTAAATGCAGGCCGGGCTGCCTTTCGAGCGCCCGCTTCATCTCCTCATGGTAGCGGCGCTTATCGGCCTGCGCGCGCAGAGAATGCACCGCGGGACCTTTGGATAAGTTGAGCATCCGGCTCTGGATGTACGTGCTGTCGATCGCCAGACCCATCTGCCCTCCCAAGGCATCGATCTCGCGCACCAGATGACCCTTGCCCGTACCGCCGATCGCCGGGTTGCAGAACATGTTGGCCACCGCATCCAGATTGATCGAGAGGATGAGGGTCTTCTTGCCCATTCTGGCAGCGGCAAGCGCAGCCTCGCAGCCCGCGTGGCCCGCGCCGATCACTACCAGATCATATTGTCCCATGTACTTGGTTTCCATCGTTTATCGCTGTATCGTGAGGGCCTGACGCCGCTGCGGCGGCCGCCCTTACTTTCCTAAGCAGAAGCGCGAGAAGATCTCCTCGATTACCTCGTCGCCGGCCGTCTCACCGGTAATCGCTCCGAGCAGATCGAAGGCCGCCCGGCAGTTGACCTCTATAAAATCGAGGGCTTCGGCACGCTCCGTCATGGAAGCTGCCTCTGCAAGTTCTTCCGAGGCTCTTCGCAGCAGCGCTTCATGCCGTACATTCGTGACCAGCAGATCCTCTTCGCGGCGCACCCCGCCGGACGAGATGAAATCCTCGATCACGTCTTCCAGAGCCGTCATACCGAAGCCCTGCGAAGCGGAGATCTCTACGCAGCGGCAGCCGGGCAGCAGGGCCTCGATCTCTTCGCGGGTCAGGACCGGATCCAGATCCTGCTTGTTGAGGACCGTGATGCAGGGCTGCTCCGCAGCGAGCGAAATGACCTCCCGGTCCTCCTCGCTTAGTGCCTGGCTGGCGTCCAGCACCACAAGCAGCAGATCCGCCCTCGCCAGCGCTTCCTTGCTGCGCTCCACGCCGATTGATTCCACGCTGTCGCCGGTCCGACGGATGCCGGCCGTATCGATAAAGCGCAGCGGGATGCCGCGCAGCACAGCCGACTCCTCAATGGTGTCACGGGTCGTGCCCGGAACGGCGGTGACGATGCTGCGGTCCTGAGCTAAAAAAAGGTTCATCAGCGAGGATTTGCCAACGTTCGGACGGCCGACAATCGCCACCGCCAGACCATCACGAAGGATGCGTCCTTCACCGCTTCTCTCCAATAATTTTAATATTTCATCGTTTATCGACGATATATCGTGCAGCAGCCTTTTATAGGTAATTTCCTCGATATCCTCGTCGGGATAATCCATGTTGACGGTCAGCGAAACAAGCAGTTCCAAAAGCGCGGATCTGATCTTCCTGATTCTCCTCGAAAGGATCCCTTCCAGCTGTGAATAGGCGGCCTTATAGCTGCGGTCTGCCCGAGCCCGGATAAGATCGATCACGGCCTCGGCCTGCGAAAGATCGAGCCGGCCGTTCAGAAACGCCCGCTTGGTAAACTCGCCTCGCTCTGCCGCCGACGCTCCCTGGCGAAGGCACAGAGCCAGGATATTCTTGATCGAGACCGCACTTCCGTGGCACTGGATCTCGACGACGTCCTCGCCCGTATAGCTGTGCGGTGCTTTCATATAAACACAGAGCACCTCGTCGAGCTGCTCGCCGCTTTTGGGGTCGACGATATGACCGTAGTGCATGTACCGCGGCTTTTTCGTCAGCACGAGATTCTGTTCGTTTTCGGACGCCATGGATCGCGGCTGCGCTCCGGCTGCCGGGGACTCTTTTTCTCTTCCTGCCCCAGGCTGAAAGATCCGCTCCGCGATCGAAAGGGCCTCAGGCCCCGACAGGCGCACCACGCCGATCCCGCTCTCTCCGTAGGCCGTAGAGACTGCCGCAATAGTCGAAAGCTCCATTGCTCCTTTGCTGCCTCGCTTCCCTTGGGATAAACAAAAACAGGAGGCTGCCGTTTCCGCGCAGCCTCCGGGCATCTTATTTGACAGGCTCGATGACAACCCTTCTGAAGGGCTCCTCGCCCTCGCTCCTGGTCGTCACTTCCTGGCGCTTCTGCAGCGCGGTGTGGATTACCTTTCTCTCGTAGGGGTTCATGGGCTCCAGCCTGACCGTCTTGCCGGTCCTGACCGCCTTGTCAGCCAGCCTGTTTGCCAGCTTTTCGAGCGTTACCTCTCTTTTGCCCCTGTAGCCCTCCGCGTCGATGACCACACGGATGTAACCGTTTTCGCCCTTATTGGCAACCAGACTCGCAAGGTACTGGATCGCGTCGAGCGTCTGCCCGCGCTTGCCGATAACCGTCCCGGAATCCGGACCGTCCACATCGACGTAGACAGACTCCGCGTTGGTGCTGACCTTGAGACTGACGTCGAGCCCCATCTTTTCGAAGAGCTCTGTCAGGAAACTCTTGACGGGGTGTTCCTCGACCTCCGTTAAATCGGTCGGACGCTCGACCAGGACCTTCGCTTCGCCGTAAGCATAGCTTTCGGCGCCTCTGGCGGAACGGTTCTGATTCTCTTTGCGCTCGCCCCTGCCGCGGTCGCGGCGGTTGCGGCTGTTTCTTTTTCTGGGAGACCTTTCGCTCTGTTTATCTTCGTCTCCCTCTTTGACGGGGAACATCTCGTTCGTATAGATGACCCGCTGTTTCTTGGGCTCTTCCATCTTCTCGGTCTCTTCCGCCTTGACAGGTTCTGGGACCGGAGCCGCCTTTTCTTCTACTCTGACCTTCGCCAGCTTGGAACCGATCCCGAAGAAACCGCGGGAAGGCTCCTCGAGGACCGTGACGGTCACCTCGTCCCGGCTGAGCTTAAGGTCTGCAAGCGCCAGTGCGACTGCCGCGTCGATACTGTCGCCCCATTTTTCAGAAAACTTCATGTGTGTTAGCTGCCTCCTAATGTGCTAATTAGCGGCGTTTTTCAGATTCTTTCTGGCTTCCGCGAGCGCCTCGTCCTTGATCTTCTGCTTTCTTCTGACCTTATTTAAGATCATGGTCTGGACCACGGTAAAGATATTGCCGATGCTCCAGTATAAAGCTAGGCCGGCCGGGAAAGACCTGCCCATCGCAAAGATCATAATCGGGAAGACATACTTCATGGCGTTCATCATGCCCGCCTGCGCGCCGTTACCGGTATCGGCGGATGCCTGCGTCGCCTGATAGGTGAAATAGGTCGTGACGCCGGCAAGAAGCGGCAGGATCCAGGGATCCGGCTGACTGAGGTCGGGGATCCACAGGAAGGATTCATGGACAGCCAAGACCATAAAGCTGGCCTTCATGTAGTTGAGAGGGTAGCGGAGCAGTGTATACAAGCCCATGATGATAGGCATCTGTATAAGAAGAGGAAGACAACCGGAAGCCGGATTGATGCCGTACTCAGCATACAGCTCCTGGGTCTTCTGATTCATCATCTGCCTATCTTTCGCGTATTTGGTCTGGATTTCCTTGATCTTCGGCTGCAGTTCCGCCATCTGAGCGGAATATTTGATCTGCTTGCTGTAAAGAGGTACGATGACCAATCTGACGAGAAGGGTAAGGATGATGATCGCAACGCCATAGGTTTTTACCAACTGATAAATAACGATAAGCGGATAGCTTATAATCGTGGCAAAGAATCCTAAAATAGCACCCATCTGATTCTCCAATTCAAAAGGTATTGTTTAAGGTACCGGGTCGTAACCGCCGGGATTGCCGGGGTGACAACGCAGTATTCTCTTTATGCCGAGCACGGAGCCTTTAAAAGCGCCGTATTTAAGCACAGCTTCCTTAAAGTAAGCGGAGCAGGTCGGATAGAAACGGCATTTTCCGGGAGGAAGCAAGGGTGAAAGGCAGACCCGATAAAAATCGATCATCGCTGCTATAAGGTACTTCATTTTTCCTCTTTGATCCTGATTCCCGTTCTTTTGATCGCGGCTTCAAGAGATTTTTTCACATCCGCGCATTGACAGTTATCTTCGCTGATCGTGCTTCTGGCTATAAAGAGCAGATCGTATCCCTTGGGGATACCGGCCTCAATTTGTCTGTAGGCCTCTCTCATAAGACGCCTTGCTCTGTTGCGTCTTACGCTGTTGCCGACCTTTTTGCTCGCCAAAAAGGCCTTACGGTTTAAGGCAAGTCCGTTTTTTCTGCTGAAGACGACGACGTACCTGCTGCCCGAGGGCTTACTTCGATAGATCTTTTCGAAATCTTCTTTTGTTCGTAGTACATCGCTTTTACGCATGGAAATTAAGCGGTGAGGGATTTTCTGCCTCTCTGTCTTCTTCTCTTGAGAACGTTTCTGCCGTTCTTGGTGGCCATTCTCTTGCGGAAACCGTGTTCCTTCTTTCTCTGACCCTTCTTGGGCTGGAATGTCATTTTCATCAGGCGTATCCTCCTTTCCTTCAATAAATGCCTAAAAATTATATCTGCTTAATGGTTTTATGTCAACAACTTTACGCTGCCGTCTTCGATAATAAATGTTCGACCTTTAGGTAGTTTTTCACGCAGTCCGGGATCGATTTCCGTTGCCGTGATGAATACCTGAACATCCTTCATCGCCTCGATAAGATACTGCTGTCTTCCCTGATCGAGCTCCGAAAGAACGTCGTCCAAAAGCAAGACCGCGTCGCTGCCCGTTTCTTCACGGATCAGACCTATTTCCGCAAGCTTCATGGAAAGAGCAGCTGTTCTCTGCTGTCCCTGAGATCCATACTGACGTATATCCGTACCGTTCACTTCTATTTTAAGATCGTCTTTATGAGGACCGAAAGAGGTGAATCCGTTATAACTGTCGCGTTCCAGTTCTTCCTCGAGCTTTCTTTTATACAGCTCTTTCCTGTCTTCCTCCGGTATATCCCTATCGGGAATCCCCGTTTCATAAGAGATGGTAAGGATCTCTTTGCCGCCGGAAATCTCGGCATGAATCTCCCCGCTTATTTTTTTCAGACGTTCGGTAAACTTTCTTCTTTCATCCGCCAGGCGAAGTCCGTAATCCGATAAAGCTTCATTGAAAACATCCATCAGCTGCCTGTCGAAACCGTGCTGGCGAAGCAGCATATTTCTCTGTCTGATAACTTTTTTATAATTGCCGAGATCGCTGTAATAGACCGGTTTTATCTGACACAATTCTCTGTCTAAAAATCTTCTGCGGCTTTCAGGCCCGTCCTTTATGATCCTCAAATCGTCCGGCGAAAAGATAACGACATATACATTTTCCAAAAGATCGACGCTTCTTTGCAGTTTCACGCCGTCAACGCTGATGATCTTTCCTTCTTTCTGATAAACTATCCTGATCTCCGTCTCTCTGTCTTCATTTTCTACAAGACAAGAAACCTTCGCGTTTTCCGTGCCGAAGGCTATCATCTCTTTGTCTTTATTGGTGCGGAAAGACCTGCCAAGGCCCATAATGAAAAGACTTTCTAACAGATTTGTTTTTCCCTGTGCATTCTTTCCGAGAAACAGATTAAGACCCGGATCAAATTCAAGTGAAAGAAATCCGTAATTTCTGAAATTTTCGAGCCTGACGCTTTTAAAGTACATGCTTTAATAGGCGCTGATCCTGACAGGCAGCACCAGATAGGTATAGGCTTCTCCTTCTACTGGTTTGATAAGGCTGGCACTGACCGGAGAGGTGAATTCCATGCAGATCTCTTCGTCTGAAAGAGCTTTTAAAGAATCTGTGATATATTTTGAATTGAAACCTATAACGATATCGTCTCCTTCGCTCTCGATATCGACGACTTCGTTGACATTTCCTTCTTCGCTTCTCGAACTGATCGCAAGACTTCCGTTCGCGATCGTCAGTTTAATAAGATTATTCTTTCCTTCTTTAGCCAGAAGAGAAGCTCTTTCAATACTGCTCTGCAGATCTTCTCTGGATACGATGACACGGGTCTTATAGCTCTTGGGAATAATATCGTTATACTTGATATATTCTCCTTCGAGCAGTCTGGCAATGATCCTGGTATTGTCTGTTGTGATCTGGACTTTCTTTTCGTCTATATAGCAAATTACTTCTTCTTCGACAGATTCTGCCATGATCCTGGCAATCTCCGCAAGCGATCTGGCAGGAATAATGACCGATCTTTCCTTGGAATCCGATACTTCTTCTCTGGCGACCGCCATTCTGAAGCCATCCAAAGCTACCATTTCCATGATATTATCCTTGAATTTGAGAAGACATCCTACGAGAACACCTTTCTTTTCATCGATGCTCGCTGCAAAACAAGTCCTGTCGATAAGTTTTCTGAAAGCATCCTTATTGATCGTAAGGATCTCATTGTTTTCTATCGTGCCTATGGAAGGAAAGTCTTCAGAAGGCAGAGTGACGAGACTGAATTCGGAACCAAGACAGGAGATATTAAGACTGTTTTGTTCGTCTGTTTCTGCTATGACCATGGCATTCGGCAGTCTTCTGATTATTTCTCCGAAAAGTCTGGCGTTGACGACAACGGATCCTTCTTCCATGTCCTGTACTTCAATTTTTGATTCGAGACTAAGATCAAGATTGGAAGCAGTTAAATAAAGTTCTGATCCTTTTACCTGCAGCAGAATACCCTTTAAAACAGGCATGGTCGTTTTGGCGGAAACAGCCTTGGATACGGTATTGACGGCTTTAGAGAGCGCAGCTTGTGAACAGGTGAATCTCATAAGGGCATTCCTTTCTATAAATAAGTATTTTTGTTGTAGTTGCTGTAGGTCTTGTTGAAAAGTTGAAAAAGCTTTTCGTCCTTAATATTTCAATACTTCTGATCATTGAAAAGCTGTGGAAAACAAAATACACTTTTTACACAGCCTGTTGATAACCGTCAGTCAGAAAGCAGTCTTTCTATATTTTCGACCGTATTCTTTACTTCTTGATTATTCTTGATCTCTTCGCTGATTTTTTCGTAGCTGTGAAGGATAGTGGTGTGATCCCTCCCGCCGAAAAAATCTCCGATATTTGGAAGCGAATATTTAGTGTTTGTACGGATCAGATAGATCGCGATCTGGCGGGGATAAGCGATGCTGCGCGATCTCTTCTGAGATTCCATATCGGAAATTTTGACTCCAAAATACTTTGCTACCGTTTCCTTAATAAAGGAAGGAGTTAGTTCTTTTGTTTTTGTGTTGAAGACTTCCGTTAAGACACTTTTTGCGAATTCCTTTGTGATGACCTCTCCGGTCAGCTTGGAAT
>JAEEGL010057878.1_pt1 | contig 11760 bp, 8 predicted proteins | sample 9134231 | NCBI WGS metagenome assembly JAEEGL01 (sample SAMN16246548, study PRJNA631951) | gut metagenome | biome: gut microbiome; feature: rumen; material: fiber-attached | host: Bos | place: Iran: Karaj | collected 2018-10
GGAACTTGCTGATGGATTATGTTGATAGCGACTATGTGCCCGTCGTGCGTTCCAAGGGCGACACATACTGGCGTGGTGGATATACGAACCGTGAGCGTTTTATTGCTGAATGTCATCGCTATATTGATGACAGCACTGAAGTCATCAATCATAGGGCAAAACTGATGATTGAGAAACTCAAAGTAAAATTAGATATATGAACAAGATAGTGGCTCATATGTGGTTGAATAAAGAAATCCTAAATAAATAAATTCAAAAGTTTATTCTTAAGTGCTATAAAAAATAGTAAAATGATGAATGCTCGGATACCTATAAAAATTGACAAAGGAGAAAAGAAGCAGGTTCTTGAAATCTTAGACTATTGGAAGACTATCGAGTTCTTAGGACAGGATGATCTTCCGAAAGTGACTATGAATATGACGGAAGGGGATGTCTCTAAAGCAGAAAGTCAACTATTTGTGAAAGAAATATCTTTGGTAGTAGATTTACAGAGCCAGATAGAAAGCGGCAAATCAAAAGCATACCCAGAATGCTCCGAGGAGGTAGGCTTTATCTTTGGCAAAGTCCTGCGCAACGACTATGCTACATATATTGAGAAAAAGTTTATGAAAGAAGAGCTGGAAAGACCTGAATTACCATATCCTAAAACAAGCGCTTTTGGCTGGTTTTCTTTCTCAACAGATACAAAAGGGGTTTATCAGAAAAGTACGTTCCAACTATCATCTCTTCTATGGGCACTATCTATTTGGGAAAAGAACAAAGCAGATAAGAATTTTGATTTCCATATTGATACTAGTGAGTATGATGACATCATTAAAAAGATAGATGAAGAGTTGGAAGAAAAAAATATAGACGAATTCCTTCCCAAATTATATTGGGATATTAAAAGGGGATACGTAGATCCTGCATTTCCCGAATCACAATTAGAGGAAAGAGGAATATATGTCTATAAAAGATATACCAATGAAGGGGCTAAAAATCAAGATGAAGAAGGAGAAGGATTAAACCTCGCTGCTCTTGGAAAAAGTTTTTTCTTGAAAGACATAAAGCTGCTTTACGACAAAATCGATGACGAAACGTTTGGACATGCATCTGAGTACGAGAAGAAAGTGATAGACTATATTTTGTCGGCATATCGGAAATCAAACGAGCAAACACCAAAGAAACGTACAATCATTTCGCCAAAAGAAGATCCAGATTTTATGCGCAACTTCTTTGATGAGACTCTTAATATACAGAAAGCTCCGATGGGCAAGTGGCCTGCAAAGTTCATGCCTGCTTTGATGCAGCAAGTCGCTGTAAATCTTGCAATTCAACAAGGGAATGAAGAAATTCCCGTCTTTTCCGTAAACGGACCTCCAGGAACAGGTAAAACGACTCTGCTGAAAGAAATTGTGGCAAATAATGTGGTTGAGAGAGCGAAGCTACTCGCAAAGTATAATAATCCTGACGAAGCTTTTGAAATGCAATCATTTTCTGAAGGGCCTTTGGATGATCAGCATGAAAACTCTCATCCATATTATAAGTTCGCACCACATTATTATGCGCTGAAAGATGATAATATTAATAGATATGGGATGTTAGTCGCGTCGTGTAACAATGCAGCCGTAGAAAATATCACCGTTGATTTACCTAAAGCAAAGGATATTATAGATGGCCTAACTCCTGGAGATGAACCTAAGGATGTTAAGATAGGGTTACAGGAAATTTGTGACCTTTTCGATATAGAGAAATCAACAGATACTGAAACTGTCAAAAAATATAAGAAAGAATATCAAGTAAAAGACATATATTTTACGCGGTACGCGAATAAATTGTTAAGTGGTACAGACTGTTGGGGGCTTGTTTCTGCACCTTTTGGAAAGAAGTCAAATATCCAGAATTATTGTGATTTGGTTCTTAAACCATTTGTAGATGAGTACAAATATAAGGAATCCCGAGATGAGCATAAGAAGAAATTCGAAGAGATTGTAAAGCGTTTTAAAGAACAAGTTTTGGTCGTGGAAAATCTGGCTAATGAGATATATAATCTGATAGACTGTTCACAGGGTGCTTCTCTGTTTTCTACTGAAGAACTGACAGTCAGAAAAGGCGAGATTGAGTTTGCAAAAAAACAACTGGATGACGAGCTTTTTGACAAGCAAAAGAAATTAATGGAATTAGAAGAAACTTCATGGATAAAAAGAATGTTTGAATCCAGTAAATCCTCGTCTACAAGAAAAGAGTTGATTACAGAACTAAATTCTCAGGTAAGGAGTCTTAAGCAAAAGAAGCAAGAACAAGAAGAAAATTATGATAAGATTCTTAAATGCGAAAAATTCAACCAGCTCAAATCTGAATATTCAAAAGGTGAGAATGAATTGGCTGTAATCGACCAATTGTTTATGGCCGCTTATCGGTCTAATGACGATGAGACTTCTACGAAAGCTCAAGTAACGAACCCGTGGTTTACCCCAAAATACAATAGAGAAAGAGAGAAACTCTTCCTTTATGCATGTAAACTTCACAAGGAATTCTGTCTTTCCTCAAAAGGGGTAATGCATAATATTCAAAATCTTCTTATTGCGTGGAATATGCATAGTGATTGCGGAGAAAGGATGAAGCAATTCGACAGGGAAGCAGCTATGCCTTCCTTGTTGCAAACTATATTTCTTCTGACCCCAGTCATCTCTACGACATTTGCTTCTGCTCAAACTTTTCTTAAGGATATTAAAAAGAGTGGCTCATTAGGTACGTTGATTGTGGATGAAGCAGGCCAAGCACAACCTCAGATGGCGATTGGCGCAATGTTTAGATGCAGGAAAGCGATTATTGTGGGCGACCCTAAGCAGATAGAACCTGTTGTCACAGCAGAGGTGGACATGATCAAGCAAATGATGTCATCGAAATTATTATCTGCCTATAAAGATAAGAAGCTATCTGTGCAAGGATTTGCTGACTTCATTAATCCGTATGGTACTTTCTTAGGAGAGGACGAAGAAAAGGAATGGGTCGGTTGTCCGTTAGTGGTTCACAGACGTTGTATTGAACCTATGTTCTCAATATCTAACCATCTTTCCTATGATGGAACTATGAAACAAAAGACTGCAAATCCGAAAAAGGATAAAAGTGATACTTTTATTTTAGAGAAATCCGCATGGATACAAGTCTCAGGAGCTGAAAAGGGAAATAAAGACCATTTTGTGGAAGCTCAGGGGAAAATAGTTTTAAAACTGCTCGAAAGAAAACGGAGAATTTCTGCAGATAAGATCTCTTTGTACATCATTACACCATTTACCTCTGTCAAATATGGGATGCTAGATATGCTGAATAAATCTGAACTTTGTAACGAAGAGCGTATTAAACAATGGTTGAAGGATGATAACATTGGAACTGTACACACTTTCCAAGGGAAAGGTACAGATGAAGTTATATTCCTTCTGGGCTGTGACAACTCTTCAGTTAGTGCAGCCAATTGGGTGAATAAGAATATAGTTAATGTCGCTGCAACAAGAGCAAAGTATCGATTTTATATTATTGGCGATAAAGATGTTTGGTCAAATAGTTTTATTAAAATAGCAAGAGAGCAGATTGATTATGAAATAACAGAAGTGGAATTGGATGCACTATTGTGCGATTAGATAAAAGATAATTGATTGATGCCACAATTTTAAATGTCGATAAAAATTAGTATTATGTATGGAAAAAAGCATAAAACCTTTTGGTAAATTTTGCCCTTCTTTAGGACACCTTCACGTATCACATACCACTTCAACTGTATGTGAAGAAGGAAGATATTGTGCAAAGGAAGTTGCGAGGCTTGTAGAATGGCTCGCCAACAATATATCATATATAAAAAAGGTATATTCAAAGTTCGCTTTTGAAACATCTATAGATATAAAGAATGTTATTATTGTTGTTACACCATTTCAAGCCCAAAAGGATTTGATTAGATTGACACTTGATTCGACAGCTGAAATGTTGCAAATACCAGACTTGTCAATTATATCATGTGCGACCATAGATGAAGCTCTTGCTATGGAATACAAATGTCGCATCGTTCTGTTTTCACCTGTATATGGCACGGATGATGACTGGGATTATTTACGTAATAACTACATAAAGATTAATCAGATGATATCATGGGCGAAGGATTATTTCTTTGTGGTTTGGGAGAGTAATGATCCTCGACGGTTATGGCGAACTAGCAAGGCATTAGAAGAATTCCGGCACAAGGTATATAGGTTTGTTGATGATCTGATAGAGTTTCCTGGTCCAAAAGCATGCGATCATGAAGATGAATTATTCGACATAAGAGATACGCTCGTAGAGACTATGAGAAATGCAGGGTATGATGTTTTTGATCCTATTGACAGGCGAATGGATCCTGGTAGTTTGGAAAATCTGCGTAAAGCCCCTGATGGGGATTTTGAGATTATCTGAAATCATTGCGGACTCTTTCATGTTTGCCGACTATTTGCGGTATTTTCGTCGGTTTTGGCATTTCACATTCCCAAATTACGTTTTCTCTTGACAGACTGATGCTTCTTACATCATTTTGTGAACGTTCTATGGTGTAATTTCTAGATATTTGTTCTTCAAAAAGAGCGTCAAACTCACCACGGATATCATTTATATACCAGCTTGTCTGGTTTCTTTCCGTAACAACTTTTACTATAGAGTCTTGCATCTTGTTGGGCAATACATCGCGTCCTTTCAATAATCTGTAAATCTCCTTTATTTCTGCCTCGCAAGATTGAAGATCTTTATATGTCATTGGCTCCTGATGATTCAAAAAAAGAAAATACAAAGCCTTTGACTTAGCCGCAAGTCCTACCTCAATATTATTATCTGATATTATAATGCGATAGTCTTTCGTTATGCGAACTGGACTGACTTTTGGCTGGCCATGCGTGAAGTAATCAAGCATAGCACATCTGACACCATCCTGACGGAATTCAGCTGCCAGTTTCATCAATAATTGCATCCTCTCTTTCTTTTCCTCCGGAAGATTATTGTAGAATTCATCTGCTTCCTCTTGGGATGCAAGTTGAAATCTTGGAACCTGCCAATCATAATAGGTTATTGCTTGATGTATCATCTGCAGAATGCTCGACAGATCATTCGTCTTTTCGTAGCCAGAGTCTTTAAGCGTTATCCCCCTGAATTGACAAATCGCTTCTTTATAATCAGATAGTTTACTATATGGGTGGTAATAAAGCAGTGAAGGTTTAATGCAGCTCCTCTTCTCTTGATTGAGCATCCATTTGAGAATAAAATCACTTTTTAAATCAGCTACAGGTTTAAAATCTTTTGGAGAAAATGGGGCATAATATCGTATCGACGTGCTTTCAACAAGCTCTTTACCAAGGAACGGGATATAGCAGAAATCATATCCCTTACTTTTAAAATGTTGAGTGATCCTCTGGTAATTCTCCTGAATATAACGATTAACATCCTCGTCATACTCGTTCTCTACATAGATAATCTGATTTATGCTCTGCTTAAAGGGCAACTGTCTTAGTCCTAATAGATACTTCATTTACAGCAATTTATTTCTAGTGCAAAATTAATAAAAAGTTTAAAATTACAAGCCTTGAATTTTGAAAATCCCCATTTGAGTGATGCTTTTTTCGTTAATTTGCATCAGAAAACAAGCACAATGCGGTTCGAGAACCACAAAAGTGCTGAAGGATGTGGCCTGAATCCTGCGAAGTTCTCCAAAACTCAAATAAGGTCACGACAACATAGCGGCTCAATATATAAGAAGGGTTGCTCTCTGTGCTAAAGAGGTGTTTGGAGATACCTGCAGGTTAGTACGAGAGTAGCCCTCTTTGGTTGATATAACATTATTAATTTATAATATATACGAATATGAAACAGAATTTTATCGCAATTGCAATGATGCTGACGGCAGTTTCAGCAAGTGCACAGAAAGTAAAGGTCACTGAGCCAGAGTTTATCAACAGCTACTGCATCCTAACAAGTGATTCAACGTTCGCTACTCTTCCCAAGGAGTCCGGGACGATTGGTAAGCATGAGAACAAAGTCAAAAAATGGTCAAAGTGGATTGGTGGTGCCGCTGACATTGTAGGTGCTGGGGGCATGATTGGTGCTGCTACAGCTGGTTCAGTTGGCGGAGTTATCAATGGAGTGAGAGTGATGGGTGGTGCTGCCGGCGTGGCCAGTGCTGCAGGAACCGTGAGCGGTTTGGCAGGTTCGTCCGGCATGGACATCATCTTTAAGGGAGGTCATTCGTCCTACTCTGTCAATGCTAACGGCAATAATGTCCGTCTGCTTATCAAAGGCGAAAACAATGAGACAGATCCTATGGATTCTTATCGTATAGTACGTTTCAAAGAGTCAAAAAAGGAACGACGCATTCAGTGGATTGAGTTTGAATCTGCATTGATTGGCTCTGATGAAACCAAGAAGGCCGGATATGTTCAGTTTGAAGGACATAAATACGGAGAACAATCTTATCTGCTTACAATCCCAGCATCAGAGTTGGAGAAAGGTGAGTATGGTATCTTCTACATGAGCATCATAACAGCGACCACTATTCCAGTAGGAACATTCAGCGTAAAATAGGAGGTGAAATACTTGCGCTCAATCTATGGGTATTCTTCTCTATGATATATAAAGGTCTTTGGACAATGGAGAGATTCAACGAGGTAACAAAATAGTAACAATTTTAAACTTATAATTATGGAAATCTTATTATTGATAGCATTATTCGCCGGTATCTTTGGTGGTAACGACTCAAAGAGTGACAAGGACAAAAAGCGTAAGCGTGAGGCCAGGGAGCGTAGAGAACGTGAAGACAGAAAACGCAGGTATCACGAGAGTCTCGGATATTATGAGCATCTTTATGGTCACGGGCATCCTTAATCCCTGACTATGAGATTCGCTTTGACTGACTATAACAACAAAAATGAAAGGTTTTGTATATGGACAAGATGTATTATTACAACTACCTAAGGGATTATATCCTTGAAGTTGGTGACAGGATTATCGGGCTAGACAAGACATTGCTAGAAGACAGTGATGCACTTCACATTTTTCTTGATGCTCGTGCTCAACTTGCAGTCAAAGAGTTTGAACAAAATAGCAATTTGCCCGGTGGCTGTGGTCAGGAGCTTGCCATGCAAACGCTGCTTGCAGACCTGACAGAGATGGAGCCTACAGAGGAAGAAAAAGAAGCTGAAGTAAAATACCAGAAAGAGATGGAAATATATCAGAAAACCACAGACTGGATGGATTCTGATAGTATTGACGATGATTGAATTAAACAATACTACATAAAAATAAAATCTATGGAGCAAAAGATTTTTCAAGGTCATGCAGACCACTTTGACGGTTTAATGGACAGTCAGGTACTTGTAGAGAAGGGCTATCTTCAGAAGGTTCTAGAAGATGCATTGCTCAATGATGTCGTAAAGAGATACGGATATCCTGATGTTACTTATTTGAAGTATACAGAGAAAGAGATGGGTATCGATGCTATCCTGGAATTGAATGAGAAAAGAAAGACTTTAGAGTTTATTTCAGGATATCCAACCCAAAATGGTGTTGATATTGAAGTAGAAATAGAAGAAGTATATATATGGGACAATGGAATGGAAGCAACCATAGAATGCTCTCATGACGCATGGGAATTTGCTTTCTTTGCCACAGATTATCTACGGCATCAAGATATGTACAAGAAGGGGAACCATATAAAAGTGAACCTTTCGGCTCTTGGCATAATCGTTGAGAAACCTATGGAATCTTTTAGTTTCGAGGGACAACAGGCCATCGATTGGTATACAAGGACTGGTCAAGAGCCTCGAAGGGATGAGGACGGGAATGTGCTTCCAGCCATTTTTGATTTGTCGAAGATGGTAGCTTTCCTGAATACTAAGCGCGAGATTCCTGATATAGCAGAGTTCCAATCTCCAGTCAGTTCTCTTGAAGAGCAGACCTTTTTAGGGATAGATTTCCTGAAAACACAAATCTGTGTCTGCAATCATGATAATACAAAAGTCGAGATTCCTTTGTTCTTCCGTAAAGAAATGATGCCGGAGCTTAAGGTTGGTAATCCCATCAGAGGCTGTTTATGGCTTAGTGCATACATAACAATTGATGATGACACTTTGTATCAGATGTTGCACGATGGAGAGATTTCAAGGCTGGAGTTCATCAAATTTCGATCAACAGAGATTCGTCATGAGTTCTATACATTCTGTCGTAAGAACAATTATACTGTTGACAACACAGCTGCCGAGAAATTCTTCGATTGGATGATTGCTGAAGAAGAAAAGGCTCACACAGACGGTTTAGATTAATTACAAAGAGGCAATTATGAGCAAAGGGTATAACGATAAGGAAATAAAGAAAATCGGAGAACAAATGATGTTCCATCCCGATGAGGTCGTTCTGTTTCATGAAAATGGCAAGATTGGCATTAAAAACTTGGATGACAGCATACTTATTCCTGCCAAATATGACCAAATAGAGAAATGCGAGAAATACATTTATATCCTACAAGATGACTATCTCTCTTTATATGGTGAACATAATCTACATGGTATGAACATTCATACACATGACAACGGATATATGTTTGCCAGAAATGGAAAACTTGGCTGGAAGGATGTAGATGGAAGCATACTTATACCTGCTCAATATGATGAGATACAGCGTTGGGGTAAGGAACTGTATGTTGTGCAGACAGGCAAACGCTGGCATTATATCAATGGAAATATGGAGGATTTGCTTAATAGTGGTGATGACGATTCTGTAGAAGATGATTACAATGAGTTCCCGCCGTTCATTTTCTCCGCTTCAAATAATAAGGTGCTTACCATCCAGGAGTATGTTGGTCATAAAGTGGATGGAGATGACCATGTTGTTACCGTAGATGACGAATGGGAACGTTTGAGTTTGAAAACAGGTGCTGAAATTGCCGAGATATTGGTAAATTCACATGATGAGCTTCCTATGACCAAGGATGACCTGAGATTGTTCTATAACTCGTTTTCGTATGAGTTTAATGCCTATCTTATGTATTCCAATAAGGAGAAAGGCATTTGTGATTGTCTGCGACAAGCATATAAAATGGGAGCTAACGGTAATTCGTGGTACTATCTTGTAAAGGTGTGGAAAGCACCTGGAGATGAACCTTTGGCTGGTGAGTTGCGTGCTTTGCGTTATGCCATTGACCATAGTCGTCGACTTGGGGAATTGCAATTTGCATTAGGTCACGATGAATCTCTAAAAGCTGGTGAAACCAAGATGTTGATGATTACCCACTATAATGAGCGTTGTTTTCCACCATCAATTGAGTTTGAATGGACGGAGTTCCTTAACAAACAGCCTCTGGATGTCATCACGGCTTATATTCCCAAACTGAGGAAGCAAGTTGAAAAAACATACCTGACAGAATATATCGATGAAGTATGGTGGGATATGTTACATGACAGAATTGACGAAATACATTTTGATACTAACCGTACGTGGGAAGAAACTGAGCGCGTGCTTGACTATCTCAAAGAAAACGATACAGTTTATGTTAATGGTGTATATTGGACGGTCGAGTTGTTCATGGATTGTGATATGACAAAGACAGATCCCAATTTCTATATTAGGAAATTGGAATGGCTCTTGAAGAATGGTGCCAATGTTAATGTATATAAGCAAGGGAAAACAGGATTGGATCTGCTGAACCTACCACCTAGGGTTTTTCTCAATGAAAAACCTGTAGATGAACGAGCAATTACAGACTGTAAGAAATTGATGCTTCAATATGGAGCTTTGACTATGAACGACTTGAAGAAACAGGAATCACTCAACAATGATTATAGGATTGAACTTGGTCGGATGAAATGATAAATGCAAATTGAAATGGAGCAGATAAATCCTGTATGGTTAGCTGAAGGGATAGAATCGTGTAGGAAGAAAGGCTATGACCTGGATCGACTAACAGTAAACTGGGAGTCACGAGAACTGCGCTATGCTAATTCTGATAGTGTATGCTATAGTCAACAACATGCAATTAAAGAAGACCTTGTGACTATGGCTAAAACGGAAGATTTAGAGGATATAAGGCCATATATGAATAATCTCCCATCAGGGAATAAAAATGATTTGAGACGATCTATTCTAAAAGAATCAGAGCGTTTGATAGGTATTGCCAAGGAGGTTGGTCAGTTCATTTCCACAAAGGAATGGGACTCCTTTGGAGTACGAACGAAGAAGCAGAGTGGGGAAAGCATCGTATTTTATGATGAATCAAAAAAACGAGTTGTGAAGTTCCGAGATCCGTTTGCTTATGCAGCCCTAAAGCATGAGAATCCTTATACGGTGCTATTCGAACACTATGCCCATAACCGATATTTCAGTAATGTGGGTTATAAATTCCTCGGTGTCAGTCAGGATTATGTCAGTAAAGGTGTGCGACTGGTTTATGAGCAACCTTTCATAGATACTCTGGAGAGACCATCAAAGGCGGAGATTCATGCTTGGTTTGTTGCTCGCGGCTTTTGCCTTACAAAGGATGGCTATTTCTACAGCGATGGTAACGTGTCTTTTACTGATGTCTGGGCTGACAACTGCCTAAAAGACAGTGATGGAAATTTATGTTTCATTGATCCAATTGTTAGATTTGAAGAGGAACCACAAAAAGTTTTAGGGATATGGATGAAGTAAAGAGTGACAAGGTTTTAAAAGGAACTGAATTGATGAACAGTTTGGTTCAAAAGGAATGTGAATATGCCCCGTCGATGTCAAGGGAAGAGCTGGAATGTAATTATGTTACTATGATCAAGCTCCGTAGATTAATGTGGAAAGAAAACTTGAAATTAGGAAGAACCATCAGGAAATTAGAGCGTAAATTAATTAAGAAGGATGCAATTATCAAAAAACAAAGCAATTCCTATCTATTAAAGAAAGAAAATGAAAAGAAAGGTGTCTTGGATAATTGCAACTGTTCTAATATAAAAGAAAGCATTTTTCGTATTTCTGATATGGGAATGAGGTATTTTCAGGTAAAGAATGGAAGTAGATACCAAGTTCTAATACAAGATTGTACATATTCAAATATGAAACGTTCTGATCCTCAACCTGTATGTGATGGAAACGTAGGGGAATTAACCCCCATTTGCGAAGGACATTCCTGGAGTCTTGACAGATGTGTTGGAATTGTTGATCTGAGGATAAAAGGGGAGGTTAACATCGACGATGAAAGAGACTTCGTAGAAGTTGAACCCAAATTTCAGAAAGTATTTCCAGAAGACGATAATTATCCTGATGGAAGGATGATGGCAGGACATAATAAGATAATAGTAGAAATTCTTACACCTCCTTCCCATCCCTTTGAAAAACTGAATCAGATGGTAGGTTGTGAAGAAATCAAGAAACGGCTTGCAGAATTTAAATGCCTTACTGAATACAACAAGGCATGTCTGCATCAATCACTAGATTATCCCGTCATGGAGATTTTTCTTCATTCCGTATTTTACGGTAATCCTGGTACGGGAAAAACCACCGTTTGTCGCTTGTATGGAGCATTGCTTAAGGAAGCAGGCCTATTGAGCAAAGGCCATGTTGTCGTTGCAGACAGAAATATATTTTGTGGAGAGAATTTCGGTAATACTGAAGAAATGATTCCACAGCTTCTTGAAATGAGCAAGGGAGGAATACTCATGTTCGATGAAGCTTATTTATTAGAGGGGACTCATCCAAGCGACCCCAATAAAATGGTGTTGCCACTACTGCTTTCAGCCCTCGCAGACGAGAAAA